>LNFM01003681.1_pt1 | contig 32701 bp, 36 predicted proteins | sample 596031 | NCBI WGS metagenome assembly LNFM01 (sample SAMN04254537, study PRJNA301005) | activated carbon metagenome | isolation source: dual media filters at the Ann Arbor, Michigan drinking water treatment plant | place: USA: Ann Arbor | reverse complement strand
GGCTGTTGACGATCTGCGTCTCGCCATCCGACCCGATGACGAAGAGCGGCGGCATTTCGCCCTGAACGATGCCGCGCGGGAAGACGACATAGACGCGCCGGCCGTCGTCGAAAACCGAGACCGGCCGCCACGGCGGGCTGTCCCCGGCCAAGCCGTAGCGGTAGTTGCGCGCCGCCTCGGCCGGAATCTGGGGCGCGGTCGGCACGGCGTGGCGCTGGCCCGGCGGCGGTGCGGGATAGGCCCAGGCCACAGCAGGCATGTAGAGCGCTTCCTGCGCCCGCAGCTCGATCATGTAGGTCCGCCGGTCGGTGGTGATGACAAGGTTCGTCGAGATGTCCGGGCGGGTCGGCTTGACGAGGATATGCACGCGGCGGTTCGCGCCGCTCCCGCTTTCGGTGTCGCCGATGATCCAGCGCGCGGTATCGCCCGCTGCGATCGGCCCGGCGCCGGTCAGGCTCTCTCCCGGCTCGAGGGCGATGTTCGTGATCTGTCCGGGCGCGGCATAGACCTGATAGAGGGCACCGTCGGACCAGGAATAGATCTGGATGGCGTTGTAGTAGCCCTCGCGGCGCGGCTCGACCCGGGCGGCGGCATTGGCGTTCTCGACGCGACCGGCGGGCGTTCCGGCCTCCGGTCCACCCCGCGCGACCGTCCAGGCCGGCGGCACATGGAGGGGGCGCGGGCGATCATCCGTGACCGCAGCAGGAACCGCCGGCAAGGGCGGGACATCTGCATCATAGCTAAACTGCGGGGACGGCTGCGATGCGCAGCCTGCAAGGGCGGTCGCGGCCAGCAAAGCAGCAATCGCGGGTGTGCTAAAAGCCGAGGGCCAGGATCTGCTGAACTTCGGAACGGTCATTGGCTCATCTCCCGTGACCAGTTGATGGCGTTGACGTAAATGCCCAGAGGGTTGACCCGCAGCCGCTCGGCCGTGCGCGGGGTCTGGACCACGATGGTCAGGATGGCCGTCCAGCGCTCGGTCGTGGCCAGTTGGCCGTTCTCGAAATGCCGTTCGATCCAGGCGACCCGGAAGCTGTCCGGTGAGGCGCGGATGACGCTGGAAACCTCGACAGAGACCTGCTGCCGCCCGACGCGGCTGAAGGGGTCATTGGCGCGGGCATAGTCGTTGAGGGCCGCCGCTCCGCGGTCCGTCGTCCAGTCATAGGCCCGCAGCCAGTTCTGCCGCACGATGATCGGATCGGCGGGGATGGCCCGCACCTGTTCGATGAACCGGCCGAGATGCCAGGCGATCTGGGGATCGGTGGGCCTGAAGTCCGCTGCCGCCGGGGCTACGGTCTGCGCCTGCCCCAGATTGTCGACCTGCACTACCCAAGGGACGACGGTGCCGCGCGCGGATTGCCAGACGAGCGCCGAGGCGAAGCCGCCTGCGAGGATCAGGCAGCCGAAGGCCATGTATCGCCAGTTTCGGGCCTGAACGCGGGCGGAACCGATCCGCTCGTCCCAGACCTGAGCGGCCTTCTGATAGGGCGTCTCGGGCTCCGGGGATTTCCCGTAATGGGGGCTGGGTCTCTTGAAGATATTCATCAGCGATTGCTCTCGGAAAGGTTGATGGAAGATCCTGCGCCCTGACCGTCACCGGACCGGATGGCATGGGCCGCCATCGTGGTACCTTGGCTGAAGGCCTGCTTGCGCTGCATCCGCTGCGCCCAGGCGGGAACACCTGCTGGCGCGCTGACCGCAGAAGCGACTTCCGGCGTTCCGGCAACGGTCCCCATCGAGGATGACCCCCCGGTGGCGCCGAACCCGCCCCGCGCGCCTGCGGTGAAGCTGGAGCCGACACTGTCTGCCGCTCTGGAGGTTGCGCGTTTCAGGGGGGAGGCCGCGACCGCACCCGCCGCGCGGGCCACGCCGCCCAGCCCCGCGGCGACACCTCCCGCTCCGGATTGCCCCATGGAGGCAAGGCTATAGGCCGTCGAAGCGCCTCCCGCGGCAGCCGCGCCGCCACGAACAGTTGCGGCACCCCCGGCAAGCGCCGCGACGCCGCCGCGTGCGGCCAGGCCCGCTGCGGCACCGCCTGCGATCATCGCGCCGCCTGCGGCAAGGCCAGTCCCGACGGCCGCGCCAGCCCCAAGCTGCGGCCCGCCCGAGACGAGGCCGGAGGCGATGCCGGGGCCGAAGATGCCGAGCCCCAAAAGTGACAGTGCCGCCAGCACGATGGCCATGGCGTCGTCGATCGTGGGCGTCGCCCCTCCGAACCCCGAGGTGAATTGTGAGAAGAGCGTCGAGCCGATGCCGATGATGACGGCCAGGACCAGCACCTTGATGCCCGACGAGACGACATTGCCCAGCACCCGCTCGGCCATGAAGGCGGTCTTGCCGAACAGGCCGAAGGGGATCAGCACGAAGCCCGCAAGGGTCGTCAGCTTGAACTCGATCAGCGTCACGAAAAGCTGCACGGCGAGGATGAAGAAGGCCAGAAGCACCAGCACCCAGGCGAACATCAGGCAGGCGATCTGGATGAAGTTCTCGAAGAAGGCGACAAAGCCCATGAGTTCCGAGATGGCCTCGAGGAGCGGCCGCCCGGCATCGAGGCCGGTCTGGGCGACGCGGCCCGGGCGCAGCAGGTCAGCGGCAGAGAACCCCGTGCCGGAGGCGAGAAGCCCAAGGCCAGAGAAGCTCTCGAACACGATCCGCGCGAGCATGTTCCAGTTGGAGATCAGGTAAGCGAAGATGCCGACGAAGATCGTCTTCTTCACGAGGCGGGCGATGATGTCGTCGTCCGCGCCCCAGGTCCAGAACAGGGCGGCCAGCGTCACATCGATCAAGATGAGCGTGGTGGCGATGAAGGCGACCTCGCCCCCCAGGAGACCAAAGCCGCTGTCGATATAGCTGGTGAAGATGCCGAGGAAGTTGTCGATGACGCCGGTGCCGCCCATGGTTCACTGTCCCTCATTCCCTTGGGGTGCGGCGGGCGTCATCGGGCGGCCCAGGAAGCGGTCGCGCGACTGAGCCCAGGCCGCAAGGCAGTCTGCCTGGTTGCTGGCCGCCTCGCCGAGTTGCTGGCACCGGCGCAGCGTGGCGCGCAGTGGATCTGTCTGGGGCTGAAGGGCTGGCGGCGTCGATGGGCGCAGCGGTTCTTCCTGCCGCGTCATGTCGATCACCGTTGCGGTGATGGCGATCGCCACGAAGACCACCGCACCGATCCGGGCCAGCACCTTGCCGTCCATAAAGGCCCCCTTCCCAGCGTTTCAGTTGGTGCTGAACATCCGGGCATTGCCGGGCTGGTAGCCCGCGCCCGGCGTGAGGAAGCGCTCGCGCTGGACACGCCCCTGCTCGGCGGCGGTGGCGCGCTCGGCCTCGATCAGGGCTTCGGCCCGGCCATTGGCCGACAGAAGCGCGATCATGTCCGACAGCTGTTGCGATTGCAGGGCCAGAAGCTGATTGCCCGCCTGCGTCGCCTGCAGGGCACCGGTGGCGTTCTGGCTCTGGCCGACCAGCGCGGACATTTCGGCGCGGTTGGTGTCGATGTTTCCGACGACGCCCGCCTGCACGCGTAGGGCGTCCTGCAGACTGCCGACAGTGGTTTCCCAGCGCGCCCGCGCATCCGCAACAAGCTGCGCATCGGTCGCGGACAGCGCGACATTGCCGTAGCGGTCCTGAAACGCCTGGTCGATCTGGCCCACGTCGAAGGCGATGCTCTGGGCCTGCTGCAGCAACTGCTGCGTCCGCCCGACATTCTGCTGCAGTTGCTGCAGCGACGAATAGGGCAGGCTCGCGAGGTTGCGGGCCTGGTTGATAAGCATCTGCGCCTCGTTTTGGAGCTGCTGGATCTGGTTGTTGATCTGCTCGAGCGTGCGCGCGGCGGTCAGCACGTTCTGGGCGTAGTTGCTCGGATCATAGACGATACGACCGAAGCCGAAGAAGGCATGGGCCGGGCCGGCAAGGATCGGCGACAGCGCGACGGGCGTGGCAAGCGCCAGGGCGAGCATCGAGGCGCCGGCGAGACGGCCGATAGGGGTGCGGGTCATGGTCAGGTCTCCTCTGCTGGGGGATGGTCCGGACCCTGCGGCAGCTTGGCCTCGGGTCCGGGAATGAGATTGGGAAGGTCGGGGATCAGGTCCGCCGCCCAGTCCGCGCCGCGATGGCGCAGCCAGGCGGCGAGAAAGCCTGCGCGGCCATGTTCCGCCATAAGCCGGTCGATGGTGGCCTGATCGGATTTCGAGGAGGCCGCGCAGAGCGCAAGACCGACCTCGGAGAGCCCAAGCTCGAACAGGCGGTTGCCGCGGCGGGACTGGCAGTAGTAGTCGCGCTTGGGCGTGGCCCGCGCCAGGATCTCGATCTGGCGGTCATTCAGGCCGAAGCGGCGATAGATGGCCGTGATCTGTGGCTCGATTGCACGTTCGTTCGGCAGGAGAAGCCGCGTCGGACAGCTCTCGATGATCGCGGGCGCAATGGCGCTGCCGTCGATGTCGCTCAGGGACTGGGTGGCGAAGATGACCGAGGCATTCTTCTTCCGCAGCGTCTTCAGCCATTCGCGCAGCTGGCCGGCAAAGCCCTCATCATCAAGCGCCAGCCAGCCCTCGTCGATGATCAGCAGCGTCGGACGACCATCGAGGCGATCCCCGATCCGGTGGAAGAGATAGGACAGGACCGCCGGGGCCGCGCCGGTCCCGACCAGCCCCTCGATCTCGAAGGCCTGAACCGAGGCTTCGCCCAGCTCCTCGATCTCGGCATCAAGCAGCCGCCCATAGGGGCCGCCGAGGCAGTAGGGCCGGAGCGCCTGCTTGAGGTCTGTCGATTGCAGAAGGACGGCGAGGCCCGTGATCGTGCGCTCGCCGATCGGGGCCGAGGCGAGCGAGGACAGCGCGGTCCAGAGATGCTCCTTCACCTCGGGGGTGATGGTCACGCCTTCGCGGGCGAGGATCGCCGCGATCCAGCCCGCAGCCCAGGCGCGTTCTCCGGGATCGTCGATCCGGGCCAGCGGCTGGAGATAGACCGCCCCTTCCCCACCATCGGTCAACGAACCACCGAGGTCATGCCAGTCTCCGCCCATGGCGAGCGCCGCGACCCGGATCGACCCGCCGAAATCGAAGGCGAAGATCTGGCTCTGCGCATAGCGCCGGAACTGGAGCGCGATCAGCGCCAGAAGCACGGATTTTCCGGCACCCGTCGGCCCGATCACCAGGGTATGGCCGACGTCGCCGATATGCAGCGAGAGGCGGAACGGGGTCGCCCCCTCGGTCTTGCCGAAGAGCAAGGGCGGTGCGTCGAGGTGGTCATTCCGGTCCGGCCCCGCCCAGACTGCCGAGAGCGGGATCATGTGGGCGAGGTTCAGGGTCGAGATCGGGGGCTGGCGGACATTGGCATAGGCATGCCCCGGCAGGGAACCGAGCCAGGCATCGACCGCATTGACAGTCTCGGGCATGGCCGTGAAATCCCGGCCCTGTACGATTTTCTCGACCAGCCGCAGCTTTTCATCGGCAGCGCGCGGATCGCGGTCCCAGACCGTGATCGTGGCCGTGACATAGGCCATGCCCGCGACATCGGCGCCGAGCTCCTGCAGAGCCATGTCGGCATCGAGCGCCTTGTTCGCCGCATCGGTGTCGACCAGCGCGGACTGCTCGTTGGTCATCACCTCTTTCAGGATTGCGGCGACCGACTTGCGCTTGGCGAACCATTGGCGGCGGATCCGGCTCAGCAGGCGCACCGCATCCGTCTTGTCGAGAAGGATCGCGCGGGTCGACCAGCGATAGGGAAAGGCCAACCGGTTCATCTCATCGAGGAGCCCGGGCGTGGTTGTACCGGGAAAACCGGTCAGCGTCAGGATACGCAGATGCTGGTCGCCAAGGCAGGGCTCGAGGCCCGCGGTCAGCGGCTGATCGGCCAAGAGCGCGTCGAGATGCATCGGCACCTCGGGCACACGCAGGCGCTGGCGGTGGGTCGAGACCGTCGAATGCAGATAGGTCAGCGTCTCGGCATCTTCGAGCCAGCGACATTCGGGCATGAAGCCGTCCAGCAGGGAGAGCACGCGATCGGTCCGGTCGACGAAACCCCGCATGAGTTCCCACGGGTTGACCCCGGATTGCTCGCGCCCCTCGTAAAGCCAGGTCTCGGCGCGGGCAGCATCCTCCGCAGGCGGCAGCCAGAGGAAGGTCAGGAAATAGCCTGACACGAAATGCGTGCCCGCCTCCTCGAAGGCAGCCTTGCGTTCGGCATCAAGCAGCGCCGAGGCCGGATCGGGAAACCCGCTGTCGGGATAGGTCGCAGCCTCGGACCGCTGCGCCTCGACGAAGATCGCCCAGCCGGAGCCCAGACGCCGAAAAGCGTTGTTGATGCGCCCCGCCACCGCGACCAGTTCGGCCGCGACCGCGGAGTCGAGGTCCGGCCCGCGGAACCTGGCCGTCCGCTGAAAGCTTCCGTCCTTGTTCAGAACGAGCCCGGGGCCGACCAGAGCCGCCCAGGGCAGGTAATCCGCGAGGCGGGCATTGCGGTTGCGATACTCGGCGAGGTTCATCATCAGCGCGCGCTCACACCGCGAGGAAGGCAGGGAGGCGCAGATGCCTGCGACCAACTTCGACGAAGAGCGGGTCCCGCTTCGCGGCCCAAACCGCCAGAAGATGCCCAACGGCCCAGATGAGGATGCCGACCAGCCAAAGGCGCAGGCCGAGGCCAATGGCCCCGGCCAGCGTCCCGTTCAGGATGGCGATGGACCGCGGCGCGCCGCCCAGCAGTATCTGCTCGGTCAAAGCCCGGTGGACCGGCACGGAAAAGCCGGGAACGGCATCGAGGCTCTCGAAACTCCCCGCCATCAGAGCAGCGCCCCGCCGCCGAAGGAGAAGAAGGAGAGAAAGAAGCTCGAGGCCGCAAAGGCGATCGAAAGGCCGAACACGATCTGGATCAGGCGGCGGAACCCGCCCGAGGTGTCGCCGAAGGCCAGCGTGAGGCCAGTGGCGATGATGATGATGACGGCGACAATCTTGGCGACCGGGCCCTCGATCGACTGGAGGATGGCCTGAAGCGGCGCCTCCCACGGCATGGAGGAGCCGGACGCGTGGGCCGCGGGGGCCAACAGCAGGCTGACATAGGTGGCGGTCACGACGGTCGTGGCACGACGTTGCAGGGCACGGGCGTGGCGGATCATTCAGGTTCTCCTTTCGGGGTGGTTGCGGGGGTGATGCGGTAGTCGCCGTCAGCGCCGAGCCCGTCGACGCGGGCCAGTTCGACCAGCCGACGCGCCGAGCCGCGCCCTGCGAGAACGGCGACCAGATCGATCGTCTCGGCGATCAGCGCGCGCGGGACGGTGATGACGGCTTCCTGGATGAGTTGCTCAAGGCGGCGCAGGGCGCCGATGGCGCTGCCGGCGTGGATCGTCCCGACCCCACCGGGATGACCGGTGCCCCAGGCCTTCAGAAGATCGAGGGCCTCCGCCCCGCGCACTTCGCCCACCGGAATGCGGTCTGGGCGCAAGCGCAGCGAAGACCGGACCAGATCCGAGAGGGTCGCCACACCGTCTTTGGTGCGCAGCGCGACCAAATTGGGCGCGGCGCATTGCAGCTCGCGGGTATCCTCGATGATGACCACGCGATCCGAGGTCTGCGCGACTTCGGCCAAGAGAGCGTTGGTCAGCGTGGTCTTGCCTGTCGAGGTGCCGCCCGCCACGAGGATGTTGGCCCGCGCGGTCACCGCGCCACGGAGAAGATCGGCTTGGTGATCGGTCATGATCCCGGCGGTTACGTAATCGCCGAGCGTGAAGACCGCGACCGCGGGTTTGCGGATGGCAAAGGCCGGGGCGGCAACAACAGGTGGCAGAAGACCTTCGAACCGCTCCCCGGTTTCGGGAAGCTCGGCTGAAACCCGGGGGTTCCGCGCATGAACCTCTGCGCCGACATGATGGGCGACTAGCCGAACGATGCGCTCACCATCGGCGGTAGAGAGCCGCTCCCCCGTATCGGCCAGCCCCTGAGACAGACGGTCGACCCAGATCCGACCGTCGGGGTTCAGCATCACCTCGACGACACTCGGGTCCTCGAGAAGCCGCGCGATCGACGCGCCGAGCGCGGTGCGCAGCATGCGCGCACCACGTGACCTTGCCTCCGAATGCTGGCTGTGTGCCGTCATGTCGTCCCCGATGCGCGGGGACGCTCAAGCTGGACCCCGGTTCGGGATCGATTAAGGGAACTGGATTTTTGCTTGACTCAACAGGTATTTGGCGGCGTGCGGGACACGGCGGCGCACGGCGGGAAATCGGAGGGTCTGCAGATCAACGGGAATGGCAGGAGGCATGACGGAACACATCACCTCGCCGAGAATACCGTTACGGTCAACGATGTGGGCGGAAAGCGGTCCGAGGGCGATGCGGCATGGCTATCGCAGGAGACTAGGAAAACTGCCGCTCGCACGGGTCACCAAATCCCGGGTCTCCACTAACCTTTTGCGCGCTCAAGGCCGAAGCACGTGCGCTACGATCCTGTAAATAGATGCGGTATCGAGAGAGGATGCCGTCGTGGTCTGCTCCTTCCTCCATAAGCTTTTCCGTCTCTGCTAGAGCAAGGCCGTATGTGAGACAGCCTGACCCGTCTCCCGCCAGTTGTTCTGCCAAGCGATGCTCGATCTCGATCCTTGTCGCCTCGGGAAGAACTCCGCGGGCCTCAGCATACATCAGTCGGATGCCGAACCACCGTAGGCGCTCGTCTTCCAAGCCTTGCACGATGGCAAGGCGATCCGACCATGAAGCTTGGTGAAAATCCCTCATGCGCCTCTCGTCATCTGGACCTGGAAAACCGTTGTAAATTCGTTGCTCGAGATGAGGCGAAAGTGGATATGGCTCTCGGGAGTCGACATAAGCAGTGAGTAGCCGCGCACATAGATGTGCGTCCGCCTTTATACGCCGAGCTTGGTTCTCAATGTGATCGATCAACCCGCCATCCAACATGTGCTCTGGAGCATCGAAGAATGCGGTAAGCGTAGGCGATGCGTTGACTCTCAACCGACGGATCGGACTGGGCTTCTGAGAGATATAATCCTGCAGGTCGGTGTCGCTCATTGCAGCAAGCTGGCTGACATCTTGATTAAGGCGCAGACAAATCCGGCCGTTGGCTTGCTCTGGATCGATACCAATGCAGACGACCGGAGCGTGATAAGCCCGTCCGCCGAAGAACTCGGTTAGTATGAAACCATCTTCCGCTTCAACGAAATCCGCAACGGTCGCCTTGTTCGAAAAGCGAACAAACCGCTGCCACAGCTCAGGAGACCGCTGATAAACCAGCCTGCACAGATTGACCGTAGCAAGTACATCAGACATGGCGTCATGCGCGTGGTTATGGGCGACGCCATTCGCCAAAGCCAGATGATGCAGACGAAATGTCCGCTGCCCCTCTTCGCCGATTGGAACAATAAGCAGTTCGGGCGACACAGCATTAACTGCCATCAGCAGGCTAAGGGCGTCAGCTCGGCAGTTGCGATAATTGCTGGTCAGGTAGGCCGGATAGAGGGATTGAAAGAGCGCATGCCGCAACATCTCTTCGTCGAATCGGATCGAGTTAAAGCCAACGAAGATGGCCGGGCTCCACGACATAAGGGTCCGGTGAATATCACTCACCATCGAGTAGTGCGACGGCAAGTTGGTGTCGGTCAGCCGTTCAATGGGGAGCCCGTTGACATGCATCGCCAAGGGATGAGGAAGCACATGCGGCTGAAGGCGCGAGCGCGTTTCGAAGCGCGCCACCTCGTTAAGATTTGCGTCGGTAAGAACTGCCGCGAAATGAATGATCTGATCAAACCCGCGCCTAAGCCCTGTCGTCTCGGTATCGAAAAAGACAAAGCTCACGGGCGTGTTACCAGCGGGTAAGCCGAAAGCGCATCGCAGCAGGGCTTACTCTGAACCGACGTGCTAAAGCTTCGATCGCAGCCTCGTCCTCAAGGTCTACTCCCTCTCCCTCTAGGACTGATGCCAAAAGATCTTCGGGGATCAGCAGTTCCGAAGCGAACGCATTTGCCTCGACTTCCATCGGCTCGGTTCCGAGAGCCGAAACATCATTCCGAAACAGAACACGGATGCCCTTATCTACATGGACGGCCTGACTGATCTCAGAAGCGTGGAGCACGTGATGGCCAAGCTCATGGGCTGCGGAGAACCGCTGCCGGTTGGGGTGGTGAAGCGCATTTACGCCAATGATACCTACGCCATCCTTGATGTAAGCCATGCCCGACAGGTCTTCATCAAGAGGCGCGTACTGGAGGGCGATCTTTCGTGACTTAATAATTCGCTCCACCGGGACTGGCGGCGTCGACACACCAAACTCCTGCAAAATCGAGCGTGCAAATTTTCGCGCCCGTTCGGTATCTGCTTCGGCCATGATCAGGACCTACCGCGTCGCGGCTGCAATGCGGATGAAATCAGGTCGGCGACTTGAGCTTCGGCGTCTTGTGAAAGCGTTTTCCTCGATAGCGCCTGATTTGAAAGCGTCATCTTCAGATCCTCCCCTAAAGTTTTCTGCGGCATCGACGGCAACAGTTCTGCCACTTTGGCGAAATCGAGTGCGGCGGCGAGCGCGTAAGCGTGATGCAGCAGAACGTTCTGCCGACCACTCTCGATGTTGGCGATCGAAGCGCGCGACATATTCACCTTACCCGCCAGGTCCGCCTGTGTGAGACCAAGCGCCTTCCGGCGGGTCGAAACCGCGCTTCCAAAAGCCTTGTAGAGAGCGTCGCCTGCCATGTGTGGTGTTTGCGCCCTCTCCTTGGAAATGTCAACATCGCAAACACTTTGTGCTTAATGTAAACTCTATAACGTGATTAATAGTTGACATCAGACGCTGGACGGGGAATCCATGATGATAGGGCGTGGTGCCCGGAAGCAGTCGGAGGACCAACAGTGTCGAAGAGAATTCACGTGGTGCCCTACGGGGAGGGCTGGGCGACACGCCGCGAAGGCGCGGCACGAGTTGGATCGACCCACGATACGCAGGCAGATGCAACGATGGCGGCACGTGAAACCGCTGTTCGCGAACGCGGAGAGGTCATCATCCACCGTCCGGACGGCCGCATCCGGGACTCCAATTCTTACGGAAACGACCCTTACCCGCCTAAGGGCTAACGAACGACAACCGCTTCCAGGGGCGGCTCTGCTCTGCCGTGCGGGGGTTCTCAATCACAAGGACTACAGAACATGACTACAAAGCTGACGTTCCACCCGCTTGGCAATGCCGACTGCACCAGGATCGATTTTGCCGACGGCAAGAAGATGCTGGTCGACTATGCCGATATGAGGAATGAAGATGACCCCTTTGACAAGCGGATTGACCTCCCGGTTGAACTCAAGGCGGACCTGCGGGCTGCAAACAGAGACAACTATGACGTCGTCTGTTTTACACATCTGGACGACGACCACTGCTGTGGAGCAGGAGATTTCTTTTGGCTCGACCACGCCGCAAAATATCAGAGCGGTATTCGCATCAAGATCAAGGAACTGTGGGTTCCGGCTGCCGCTATCCTTGAGGATGGCTGTGAAGACAGCGCTCGGATTGTCCGGCAGGAAGCACGGCATCGGCTGCGGCAGGGCTACGGCATCCGCGTCTTTTCCCGACCCAAAAAACTGGCCGACTGGCTTGCGAAGCAGGGGCTTTCGCTTGAGTCCCGGGCCCACCTGATCACCGATGCGGGCCAGTACGTTCCCGGCTTTTCCAAGTACGGGTCGGAGCAAGCCGAATTCTTCATCCACAGCCCCTTCGGCTGGCGTCAAAACGAGAACGGGATTGTTGATCGTAACCAAGACAGCGTCGTCTTCCAAGCAACGTTCCTTGAAGGCGGCCGCGAGACCTACGCGCTCTTTATGTCCGACATTCACGCAGACTCCATCGACCAGATTGTCTTGACAACAAAGCGTCACGGGCGTGAAGACCGCCTGCTGTGGGACATTTTCAAGGTCCCCCATCACTGCTCCTACACGGCGATCGGCTGCACCAAGGGCGAGGACGAAACCCAGCCCACCGAACATGTCGAGTGGCTTTGCGAGACGCAGGGGCGTGATCGCCATATCATGGTGTCTACCAGCAAGCCGATGCCCCTCAAGGGGACTTCCGAAGACGCCGATGTTCAGCCCCCTCATCGGCAGGCCGGCAACTACTACAAGGCAGTCGCGCGTCGCGCAGATGGCTCGTTCAAGGTTACGATGGAATCGCCATCGACTGCTAGGCCGAAGCCTCTCAGCATTGAGATTACGAGCCGCGGCGCGCAACTCCTGACTGTCTCGGCTGTGGCCGGCGCGGCCAGCATCATAGCTACGCCGGCGCGGGCGGGCTGAGGATGACAGCGGCTCTTCATCCCTGGTGGTCGTCGTTTGGGCAGCCGGTGACATCGGATGCGGTGATACCAGATGCTGCACGGGCGGTCATTGCTTACATCCTTTCTGGCAGTGCGCCGGCCGTCACTCTTGTCGGAACACGGCAAACCGATGATGGAGCAGTGGCCGCTCTTCACCTCGAAATTGAGGTTGAACGGCCTCAGGACCTAGCCGTTCCTGTCCTCAGCGTGGAACCTCTAGCCTTGGTCTGCGGAGCAACGGGAATGCCGCCGGCGGTTCTGGCTTTACGCCCTGACTTCCCCGAAACCATGCACCAGAACTGGACGCCGGACGAGATGCCGCGCGCCCTGTGTGTCGACGACCGGCCGTGGGCAGAAGCGCAACTTACGTTCACGCCGGCCGAATTTATGCGTCGCGTCCAGCTTTGGCTCGCGAAAGCCGCCCGCGGCGAGCTTCACGACCCAGCACAACCTTTGGAGCCCCTCTTCTTCCACAACCCCGCAAAGATCATTCTCCCGACGGGTGCTCTGATGCAGACCAATGAGCCCGCCGAATTGGTCGGACATATGCGTACCGAGCATGCGACGATCATTGTCACCGAAATCGTAAAGCACGGCAGCAACAAGAATGATCCCATGTTCGTGGTTATCCCTATGCGCGCAGCCCCCCAAGGCATGCGACGGCTGCAACACGCGCCGCAGACACTCGATGTGCTCGCGCAGCAGTTGCTTGCGTGCGGCATTGATCTTGCCGCAGAACTTCGTAAGCGCGTGATAGAATGGGCTGGCGTAGATTCCGCCGCCGTCCGACGTCTTCAGGCACGTATTGCGCTTGTCATCGCTTTTCCGGTCGCTGGTCATGATGGTCGGCAAGCCGATGACCTGCGCGCATTCGTCACTCACGATACCGCCGGAGATCTCGGTATCGCGCTCGGCGCCCTTGCACGAAACGAGAGCAACGTGGGCTCTGGCAGCGGCTATGTTCGGCTGGTCGGTATGGCCACGGGCGCGATCGTCCCCACACTCTCTATCGAGCCGGCCGACGTCCATCTGGATTTCGATCGGGCAGCAGGCACGACGATCAGCGGACAGACCCAGCCCGACACCCGCCGCTGCGTACTAATCGGCGCAGGGTCGCTGGGGTCGCAGCTGGCCATCAACCTGGCACGTGAGGGCCGGTTTCAGTGGACGGTAGTCGACGACGATCACCTGATGCCGCACAACCTTGCTCGTCACGCCCTGTACCCCATAGATGTTGGTCGCCCCAAGGTCGTCGGATTAGCCCATCGCATCCATGCCCTGCTTGACGACCCCGTCACCTTTTTGGAAGCAAACTTTCTGAACCCGCCAATTGAACTCGCGGCGAAGCTGGACGAAGCGATAGCCAAGGCGGATGTAATTATCGACGCCTCTGCTTCCGTCGCCGTTTCACGTCGGCTCGCCGATTTGCCGCGTCCAGGGGCGCGTCGCCTGTCAGTTTTTTTTAACCCCGCTGGGACAGCGGTGATCCTTCTGGTGGAAGGGCGCGATAGCGCGATCACCTTGCATGATCTCGAAGCGCAATACCACTCGCTGATCCAGGCCAACCCTGCGCTGGCGCATCACTTGCAGACGGAAAGCGGCGTGCGCTACAGCGGCTCCTGCCGCGCCGCAACCAACCGTATTCCCGCCAGCAGGGCGGCGCAGATGAGCGCTATTGCGTCTCAAGCCATTGTGGATGCGCTCTCCGGCGATGACCCAGTTGTACGCGTCTGGACCCTCGCCGACGATCACAGCGTCAGCCTAGCGGAAGCGCCGGCACTGCCGGTCCAGAGAATCGCGCTCGGCAGTTGGACTGTAACCTATGACGAGGGCCTTGCCGGTCAGATGGCGGCCCTGCGCACAGAGCGCCTGCCGCACGAAACTGGCGGCGTGCTGCTTGGTATCACCGACACATGCCGTCGCTCCGTGCACATCGTCACGGCTCTACCGGCGCCGCGGGACAGCTCCGGCAGTGTCACCACCTTTGAGCGCGGCGTGTTCGGCCTTGCCGCCGCCGTTAAGGAAGCAACGGAGCGCTCTCTGCATCAGCTCCGCTATGTGGGCGAATGGCATTCCCATCCAAGGGGCTCATCGACCCGCCCCAGCTCGACGGATATCCGACAATTGTGCTGGCTTACGGATGAGCTCGAGTGCGAGGGTGTTCCCGCTCTAATGGCGATTGCTGGTGACTACGGTCAGCTCAGCGTGATGCTTGCGGGCAGAGGTCGCCTAACGACCAATGGAAATGCCGTATGAACGATCTTACAGTAGCGCAGGACATTCAGAGCCTGTTCGCGGCCCATTCCTCGGAAGTCGATTTCCTCCAGGCCCGCAAGCTCGATGACACCATTGGTCTTTGCCTTTCGGGCGGGGGCTACCGCGCGATGATCTATCACACGGGCGCACTCATTCGCCTCAACGAGCTCGGTTTCCTACCACGCCTGGGCGAGGTTGCCAGCGTCTCCGGCGGCTCTATCACCGCCGGTTTACTGGCGCTGCGCTGGCCAGACCTGCGCTTTGACGAGAACAACCGCGCGGTCAATTTCAATGACGTTTTCGTTTTGCCCTTGCTGCGTTTTTCGGGCAAGGGCATCGACATCAAAGCCGCGCTCTACGGCCTCCTGCCGGGCTGCACCGCCGCCGACAGCCTTGTTCGCGCCTATGACCGGCATCTCTTCCACGGGGCATGCTTGCAGGACATCACCGATTTCCCGCGCTTCACCTTTATGGCTACGAATCTGCAAACCGGCAGCGGCTGGCGCTTCGGAAAGAGCTATGCCGCCGATTACCGCGTGGGAATGATCAGCAGACCGGTGATTTCGCTGGCGCGCGTTGTCGCGGCATCATCGGCCTTCCCGCCGATCCTGTCGCCGGTGCACATCGACCTGTCGGGCGAGTCCGTCCAGCCGGCGGCCGGAGCCGACCTGCACCGGGAGCCGTTCACCATGACAGCTGTTCTTGCCGACGGCGGCATCTATGACAATCTCGGCCTTGAACGAGTCTGGAAGCGATGCCGGACCATCTTGGTGAGCAATGCGGGCCGCACGATCCCGGAAGTCGGCCGCCCTAGCGGGCGTTGGATAGGCCAGATGTTCCGTACCCTCAGTCTGATTCAGCAGCAGGCCGAGCACTCCCGAAGGCGAATTCTGTTCGGCTTGGCCAATGGGGGACAACGCCAGGTGGCGTACTGGAGTATCGATGCGGCATCAGCCCAATATGCAGTGCCGGACGCTCTGCCGCTCACTACTGAGGAGGCTATGGCTGCCGCTTCTCTGCGGACCCGCCTGAACCCGTTCTCGCCTGACGAACAGCGCCTGCTTCTCAGGGCCGGTTACTGCGGCGCCGACGCTTCTTTGCGTGCCCGTGGCCTCGCGCGGAACCTTCCGCCAGCCAGTTTCGACTTCCTATCGTGAAATATCCGATCGCGTCCTCCGGTTCTGATGTTGCGTCACCGCGGGGCAGCTCCGAGACATTTGCGGATCGAGGAAAAGGTGACACCAAATTTTTGAGGAACGGCAGGAAAGCAGTATGTCCGAACAGCCACAGACAACCACGCCATCGAGTCTCTCGGCGTCAGCCAGAAATTACGCCCGAGAAGAGGACGCTCGTGTGATCGGTTCTAATGTCTTGGGGCTTATCCAGATTTTCGGTCAACACATGGATCTCGAGACTCTGGACGGCGTGACTTTGGCCTATGACTACTCTCAAGCCCTAGAAGAACTAGACCGTGGTGTGCAAACCAACTCTGTCCTGACGGCCAGCAAAGACTGGGGTGTCGGTGTAGCCATGACGCCAGCCGTCCTGCGAGAGGGTGTTCTGAAATCGCATATCCTGTTCAATGCGGCGTTCTTAGAAGGACTTCTCGACGAACCCCAGAGCAAAGCGTGCCAAGAGGCCGTTCACATCATTGCGCATGAGTGTGCGCATGTCGAAATAAATGCCGTCAAGGATCGTCAATTTCCGAACAAGATCCTACGCTACCGGCCCGAGACTTGGTTCGAGGGGCTTCGCTTAGAAGTAATAGAGGCATCGTGGGACGAATATGCCGCCTGCCGAATTTCGGCCGGCTTCGGAGCAGCACCGTCGGAAAACTATCAAGGCGTTTTTCTGAAGATTCTTGCTGAGGCGGGACATAATGTGCGCGAAGCCATTCTGAAGTGTCGCCATGACGCAGATTACGACGCTCTTCTGATCGAAGCCCAGCGCAATATCGGAAGCCTAATGAAATACGCCTCGTACGTGCTGGGTACTGCCGATGGTCTAGAGCAGGAAACCGAAACAGACTCACCAGAGATATCCGTCGCACTCAAGGAACATTGGTTTGCCCCATTCTTCGTGCGTCTCCGAGATTCCCACAGGGCACTCTGGGAACGCTACGGCCAGTGGGAAAGCCTGAAAGAGTTCGAAACGATCGCCGACATCTGGTTTGAGACGCTCGTTGACCGAGGCGTCGAGATTACACCTCAGCATGACGGCACGTTGTATGTGAACATCCCCTTCCGCGCGGATACCAACTCATACCACGCCCTGACGTGGGGCCTGCGTCAGGCGACCAAAGGACTTTAAGATTGGCAGCTCCAACCGTCAAAGGCAGCGAAAATCCGAACGACTCCAGATTAGTTGCGAGTATTGTCGTATCAGGACGCTGCGTGGCGCCTCGAATTTCCGTTTGTCGTCGATGCCTGCGCCTTGGTCGATGTCACTCTCCACCTCTGCTTCCTGACCGGAGGCCAGCCACTGTCGAGGATCCACCCTTCCACCTGTCCCGTCATCGCAACGCTTTCGGGCTCGGGCGCAGCCAAGGCTTTTTCGATCTCCCCGGTGGCGCTCGCGTCTTGAAGCCATCGGGCGATTGCATAGGCGTCATGTTGATCGGCGTTTCGGTCGTCTTGGGGGTAGGCGGCGCTCCAGAGGCGCGGATAGGCCTCGGTGATCACTGACGCCCCCCAAACGGGGTTCCATCCGTCGAAGGGCCAGAAGTGCAGCTCGGGCCGCGCGCGACGGATGTACCGCAGCCAGGGGATGCCTGCGTGGGTCGATTTCGCGACAGAGCCTTGCACGTCGAAATGGAAGACGGACTTGGCTGACCCGGTCGCTTCCTCCGTCAGGCGGCGCCAGTGCCGCTCACCCCATCTGGCAGCACCGTTTCCCACAGAGCCATCGCGCACGAAGTCAACATAGGTGTGTTTGCCGTCGGTCGGCCAATGGGCGCAGAAATCATCGAGGAACGCGGGCCAATCGGGCAGCAGACCATGTCGCTCGAAATATCGCATCGGGAATGAGAAGCCATGATCGATGCCCACAATCGTCGGGATATCGCCGTCGAGGGTTTCGACCAACCATTCCGCAAGACCGCGCCGCGTCCAGTACTTCTTGGGTCCAGCGGGTGGCAGAACTTCCTCGGCCGGGTCATCTCCGAGGGTCTGATAGACACGAAGCCCTTTCAGGCTCGCTTCAGCCGTCTCGGCACCCGAGTAATCGATGCCGATCGTCCGCTCGAACCTGCGCTCCTTCCCCATGCTGACCTCTCCTGATCCTGCGGAACGGGTGTCGTTACGTCTGTCCGCGCAACAGGTTCAGGTCTCGGAGCCGCTTGCACATCCAACAGGGCGAGTCTGCATGATGGTCGGAACTCCCGCAAGTCCGAGGCCGGCCTCATTCCGCGATCCAGTCCCCGGATCAGACGCCTTCATCAGCTCCCGGAACGACATCTGCGCCACCCTCCCCGGGTCGGTCGCGGGAAACCTCACGCAGAAACCTGTCGCCTGTCGCGAGCCTGCGGCCGAGGCTCTGCAGGAACCCCTCGAAGCGCTCAGCGCCTTTCGCACGGGCGGCGTCCCGGGCGGTTTCAGGCAAGGGCGGCGTGACGGTCATCCAGAAGCGGATGAAGAGGGACAGGGTTTCTCCAAGGACGGCGAGATCCTCATCGAGAGCCTCGACCTGACGGCCGATCCTGTCGAGCCTCCGTGAGAGTGCGGCCTCCATGCGCTCGCTCGTGTCACCCGAGAGGAAGGACGCGACCGCCGCCTCGATGACGGCGGATTTCGAGACGTCCCGGCGCAGCGCCAGCGCCTCGACCTGGCTGAGCAGCGCCGGGTCGAAATAGACATTCATTCTAGTGCGGCGTGTCATGACAGCGGCCTCATAGCTCGATGCCGTCATCGGGGTTCATCGCGACCTGGCGCGCCACCATGCGCATGCGTTGCCGGATGGCACGGGCCTGCGCCGCGTCGACATCGGGCTCGTCATCAAGAAGGTCGAACTCCTGCACAGGGGCCGGCGGGGGCGGAACGATCTCCTCCTGCTCGGGCAGTTCCGGTTCGCGTCGAATGCCCGCATTCGCCGGGTCGCCGGCGTGGTTGTCGGACGCGTCGGACGGACCGGAGGTCGCAGCGGGGGTCAGATCAGACCAATCATCGGACGGTCGCAGCCCCCCGACCGCAACCGATCGGTTGCGCAGGTCCGGCGGCAGCAGCAGCCGTTCCCGGAAACGCTGGTCCTCGAAGTAGCGGGCCTTGGTCGCCCGGATCGGTGGCACGCCGGCCACCATGACGATCTCGTCGGTGGGCGGCAATTGCATGACCTCGCCCGGTGTCAGCAGTGGCCGCGCGGTCTCCTGACGCGAGACCATCAGATGTCCGAGCCAGGGCGCAAGACGGTGCCCGGCATAGTTGGTGGAATCGCGCATCTCGGTCGCCGTGCCAAGCGCATCGCTGATCCGTTTTGCGGTCCGCTCGTCGTTGGTCGCGAAGGCCACGCGCACATGGCAGTTGTCGAGGATGGCGTTGTTCGGACCGTAGGCGCGTTCGATCTGGTTGAGGCTCTGGGCGATCAGGAAGGATTTCAGGCCATACCCCGCCATGAAGGCCAGCGCGCTTTCGAAGAAATCAAGACGGCCAAGCGCGGGGAATTCGTCCAGCATCAGCAGGAGCCGGTGGCGCTTGCCCGAGGTCTTCAGCTCTTCCGTCAGCCGCCGCCCGATCTGGTTCAGGATCAAGCGGATCAGGGGCTTGGTGCGGTTGATGTCGGAGGGCGGCACCACGAGGTAGAGGCTGGTCGGGCCGGGCCCTTCCACAAGATCGGTGATCCGCCAGTCGCAGCGCGCCGTGACCCGGGCGACAACCGGATCGCGGTAGAGTCCGAGGAAGGACATGGCGGTCGAGAGGACACCGGAGCGTTCATTCTCGGACTTGTTCAGAAGCTCTCGGGCCGAGGAGGCGATCACCGGATGCACGCCCCCTGACCCGAGATGGGCGGTTTCCATCATGACGCGGAGTGTCGCCTCGATCGGCCGACGGGGGTCCGACAGGAAGTTCGCAACCCCTGCGAGGGTCTTGTCCCGCTCGGCGTAGAGAACATGGAGGATCGCGCCGACCAAGAGTGAGTGGCTGGTCTTTTCCCAATGGTTCCGCTTGTCGAGGCTGCCTTCGGGATCGACCAGGATATCGGCGATGTTCTGGACATCGCGTACCTCCCATTCCCCCCGCCGGACCTCGAGCAGTGGATTGTAGGCCGAGGATGCGGCATTCGTCGGGTCAAAGAGCAACACGCGCCCATGGCGCGACCGGAAACCTGCCGTCAGCCCCCAGTTCTCGCCCTTGATGTCATGCACGATGCAGCTGCCCGGCCAGGTCAGCAGGGTCGGCACCACAAGACCCACGCCCTTGCCGCTCCGGGTGGGCGCAAAACACAGGACATGCTCCGGTCCGTCATGGCGCAGATAGGCCCGGTCATGACGCCCCAGGACCACACCATCGGGGCCGAGCAGACCGGCCCCATGGATCTCCTTCGCCTCCGCCCATCGGGCCGAACCATAGGTGGCGACGTTGCGCGCCTCGCGGGCCCGGATGATCGACATGAGGAAGGCCGCAGCGATGGCGAGCGCCGCGCCAGTGACGGCGATGGCGGCCCCTTCCATGAAGATGCCCGGGGCATAGGCATCGAAGGAGAACCACCACCAGAAGAACGCGGGCGGGTGGTAGACGGGCCAACCCGCAGCCTCGAACCAGGGCGCGCCAAGCTGGGGCTGGAAGCCGAGGCGGAAAGCCACCCACTGCGTCGCCGCCCAGACCATCACGAGGACGATCGTGAACACCGTGATGATCTGGCCCCAGAGGATCCGGCCTCCCCGCATGCGCGCTCCTGCAAGAACTTGTGTGAGGCTCATTTGAAGGTAGCGATATCGAGCTGAGGCAACGGGTTAACTTGCGCCCGGAAGCTGCCGGATAGGACGGGCGGCACATGGGACAGTCCTGTCCGGACCCCGCGCGCGGCAAACAAACCTTTCTAGGCAAGGCAGGTCAGACCCCAAGGTCCTTCCCTCGCCCGAGTTGCCAGGAGATCGACCCGCTCTTCACAACACCCGTCACTTCGCGCCCCAGCTGAGGATCAATGACGGGTCGCCACGGGACCAGCGTGAATTCCTGGCTCTGTTCGATCAGAGCGAACTTGCCACTCGCGAGGGTCACGGTGCCTGTGAAGGTGCCGCTGACCTTTACACCGTCGGCGGCGGGACGGAAGGCAAGCCCCTTGCGCTCGGCGAGGGATGCCCCGACCCGGGCGATTTCGCGGTCGCGCAGGGTCGCCAGCAGATTGCGGCGGTAGAGGACGCGCGCGCCCTGTCGCGTCGCATCGCCACGTGCAAGGTGATGGTCGCGGCGCTGATCAAGCGCGTCGCGAACCTCCTGCCCGAAGCCCGAAGGCGTGATGTCCGACCGATCGCTGCGGAGGAGCCGCTGGTCGAGCCAGGTCGCGCCACCGGCCCCGATCTGTTTGTCGAGCGTCATGGCCGACAGCACCCGGACCGTCGCTTGCCGGTTGCGACCCGCGTCATGGGCGGCCGCACGGTGCGCATAGTCCTCGGGGATCCGCCATCGATCCGCATCGATCCGCTCGACGATCCCGGCGCGGCGCAAGGCCTCGAGCCTGCGGACATGGGCATCGACGAAGCCCGCATGATCACCACCCGGCACCCGGCCCTCGAACCGGGCCTGCTCCAGATGGCGGCTCGGCCGATAGATCCCGTCCTCGGCCATGGCGACGATGGCGCGATCCGAGGGCCTGGCCGCGGCATCGGCAGGCCCGACCTCGACGATGCTGCCGACCTTCGCCTCCTCGAGGCGGTCGGCATCCAGCCCCGAGACATGATGGGTCCGGCCGTCGATGCCATCCACCACAAGGGTCAGGCTCTCGCTCATTTCATCACTCAGAAACTTGTCCACGACCCGCCCGGTGATGGGCACCTGAGGCGCAACGTCATGGACTTCGAAGGTCACGGGATCGCGGGTCAGGCCATCGGCCTTCAGGGCGCGATGGATGCTGCGGATGATGTCGCCGCGCTCCCCCATGGCGCGCAGGGTCGGTTCCAGCTTCGGGCTCAATTCCCAGACCCCTGGCGCAGGTTCTGTCGCAAGTCCCATCTTCTGCAGTCGACCTAGGCGACGCAGACGGAGGGTCCGGTCAAACTGTCGCCGCGCCTCCTGCGGTTCGGGGCGCAGGTCAAGCAGACCGTCCTCAGCCTCCGCAATCATCGCGCGATCGATCCGGGTGAACCGATCCCGATCGATTTCGGCAGCAAGCTTGCGGGTCTGCTCGTGTTCCGAGACCGGGCCAAGTTCCAGCGTCGCAAGCGCGCTCGCCCGCTCCCGGATGCCATGGGCGAGGTAGTCGCCATTGATGACGAGGGTTTCGCCGCGATCATCGCAACCACGCACGATGACATGGACATGGGGATGACCCGTGTTGTGGTGGTTGACGGCGACCCAGTCGAGTTTTGTGCCGAGGTCCGCTTCGACGCTGCGCATGAGGTCGCGGGCATGCCCCGTCAGGTCGGAAAGCTCGGCGGCATCCTCGGGCGCGATGATGAACCGGAACTGATGGCGATCTTCGCGTCCCCGGGCGAGAAAGGCCTCGCCATCGGCATGGTCCTCGGTCGCAGAATAGAGCGGTCCTTGCGCGCCGTCGCGGGATGTGCCGTCGCGCTGGATGTAGCGCAGATGGGCGGCCCCCTTCCCGCTCCGGCCCGCCTGCCGGACATAGCGGGTTTTCACCACGACCCGTCGCATGCCCGGCGCGCTGTGTCGCCAGCCGCCCGAGAGACTTCGGACGCGGACAAAGGCCGCGCCCCGCCCGCGCCGGACGCCCGCCCCTTCCGCACGCCGTCCCGCCGCCTTCGCGCCCTTCCCGGCCGAGTTTGAAAGGTTGCGAGAGATGCTTGAGGGGGCGCGCGCCGCGCCGCGCGCGGGTCGGTTGCTGTGCTGGCGGGCGAGCTTCTTCGCACGGGTCAGAAAGCTCTTGGCCTTGCCCGCCTTCGGACTGTCGGAGCGGATGGCCCCCGGCCGCGGTTCGAACCGGTTCTCGTCATCGCCGTTCATGGACCCGTCCGGGGATCAAGGGGCGCTTGATGGCGAGAAATGGGACACAGTGCCGCAAATAGCCCAACGATTTCAGAGTACTGACCGCAAGCGCGGCACCGCGCCCCTGAAAACAGGGTGCCACTTCCGCGCCCCGAAAACAGTGTGCAGACATGGAGTTGCCCAGAAACTGGCGCCTCGGGGTGCCGGTTTCCTTTATCTTGCCCTCCGCCTTCCCTGCCCTTTCTGCCCCTGCCGCCGGGATCGCAGCCAGGCGTGCCCTCCTCGAACCAGCCGGGTCCCGATGGCATTCCGATGCCGTGGCTGTGCTCATGGTCCGTCCGACCCCGCGCTCGGCGTCACGAAAATCCGGTCCGCCGGAGCGTCGGGCTCTGACGCGCTCCCCGGCGTGCCAGACGCCATTCGCTGCTCGGACCGTGCCACGAACAGCGCCGCATCGCGCCAGTCCGGCGGCAAAGCCTGCGTCGCCATCTGCGCTTCCGATGCAGTGCCACTGCCGAGAAAAGGAGCGAGTGCCGCCACATAGGCGCGCGTCTCTGCCGGCAAGGCGCGGCCGGTTTCAAGGTATTCGTCGTAACGGCCCGGACCGGCATTGTAGGCGGCCAGCATGGCGGCGACATTGCCGTAACGGTCCCACATCTCGCGCAGATAAGCGGTCCCAACGAGGATGTTGTCGCGCGGATCATAGGGGTCATCCCCAAGCCCGTGGCGCGCGCGCAAGGCGGCCCAAGTTCCCGGCATGACCTGCATCAGCCCCATGGCTCCGGCAGGGCTGACGGCGCGCGGATTGTCGGCGCTTTCGGCGCGCATCACTGCGACGATCCAGGGGGCCGGGATCCCGAAACGCTGAGCGGCCTCGGCAATGAATGCGCCATGGGGATGCGCCGCGATCTGGGCCGGAACGGGCTCCGCATGCGCGACGGCCGAGCCTTGGCTGAACGACAAGAGGGCGCAAACGAGCGCCGCGATATGACGGTGCCGCATGGCCGTCAGTCCCGGTCTTCGCGGGGTTTCGGGCGGTTCCAGTGCAGTGACCAAGCGGAACCGGCGTCATCGTCGCGGAAGAGGTTGGCGCGGATCGGCTGCGGCAGGGCGGGATCGTCGAGCAGGACCGAGAGGTATTCCCCGGCCTTCTCGCCGCTGCGTTTCCATGCGGCCCCGACCTCCGGGCCCTCCGCATCACCGGCATGCACGCGATAGGCCGGTGCGTTCTCGGCCTCGCTGTTTTCCAGCGGGACGAGGGCAAGCGAGAGGTCGAGGGTGAGCGTCCGGAGCTGTCCGGTGAAGCCCGTTTCTTCACGGGTGAACTGTCCGATCTGTGACATGTCAGGTCTCCTGTGTTTGGGGTTGTGTGGAGTGTCAGGGGTGGATTAAGCGCCCGTCACGGGGCTCGGCTGGCTCGGAAGCCACCCAGATCGGGCGCGCGATACCGACGACGGCGTCAGCCGGGAGCGGTCCGAAATAGCGGCCATCGAGGCTGTCCCGGACCTCGGGATTCATGAGGAAGATTTCGCCGTCCTGAAGCAGGCGGCAGCCCTGCCACTCGGGCAGATGGCGACCGAGCCGATCCCGCGGTAGCGCCTCGCCGAGGACGACACCATCGACGGTGACTGTCGCGCCGTTGCGGCAAATGCGCTGTCCCGGAAGGCCGGCGACATGCTTCAGGAGCGGGACATCCTCGCCGATGTAGCCCCTCATGACCATGAACGCGGCAAGAGGCGGAGGAGGCATGACCGCGACGAGATCGCCGACTTCGAGCCCGGTCGGGCGCTCGACCCAATAGAGTCCGAGCGGCACGCTGGCAGATGCATTCCAGATCAGCCACGCGGGCAGAACTGCGACGGAAGGAGCTGCAAGACTCGCCAGACCCATCGCGGCCAAGAGAAGGATCGCGGGGCGCTTCATGGCCAGATCCTGCGCCGCGCAAGCCAGGCCGCATGCCGCGCCGAGGAATAGACCGACGGGGTTTGTCCGGCGGTCAGGCGATTGTGGACATGGCGCCAGTGATCGGGCGCGACGGCGGTCGGATCGATCCCCAAGGCTTCGATGCTGTCGATCACCTCGAGCGCGCGTTTTGCCTTCGGCCATCCGTCCAGCTGCAGCAAGACTTCGGCACCGGGATGCACGAAGCCCAGCGTCTGGAAGGGCTCTGTGCGGAAGACTGCGCGCAGGATGACCAGCCGGGCCGCGACGGTCCCGTGCTCATTTCCGGCCCAACGAACGCAGGCGAAGACCGCACCGGAGGCAAAGCCGACCCGTCGTCTTTGCCGATCGATGACCTGTTCGCGACAGGAATGACCGAAGCGGATCCATTGCTCGACGCGGCGTCGCTGGAACGTCAGATCGACCCATGTGATCGACGAGAGGGGCCGGTCGTGTGTCGTATGTGCGTCGCGTTGCGGCGGGAGCTTGCCATTCATCACGGCCCCCCCTCCTCGGCGGAAAGGGGAGCGCCGATCTGATCGCGCGGCGTCGCGGCGCCGATCTGGCATTCCAAGCAGGCCGCAGCCCGGACGCGCCCGCGCAGCTCGGACGTACCATCAATCGCAAGGGGGGGCACGCCGATGCCGCTTCTCAGCCTGAGGAGCGCACTAGTCATGGCCGTTCCCCCGGCTTTCCGAGGGGCAGTTCTGGTTCTCGTGGAACGGGCGCGTCGGCTTCGCTTCCCCGGCGCCGATACCCAGCCTTCAGCGCGGCACCGGTCCTTGCGATCAGGGTTTCGACAGCGATCCTGCGCTCTTCAAGGTTAGAATCTTTGTTAGATTCTAAGTTAAGGGCGCGATTTTCTGTTTCTGTTCTGGACGTTAGGCCCGGTTTCGGTTCCCAATAGCACGAGCCCCCGGTTCCTGATGGCACGATACCCCGGGTTCCCGATGGCACGAGGCAATTCACAGCTTGTCCACAGGGCGCGGCAGGCTCGAAGGCGAGCAGCATGCGGCCGCCGGTTTCGATTTCGGCGAACAGGACATAACCGGGCAGCGGCTGGCGGCGGATGATGTCGCGCAGCTCGAAGGCAAAGCGCTTGAATGGCGAGAGGCTGCCCGATTTCTGGTGCAGGTGACGGAAATCGAAGCGCCAGCCGCCCGCTTGCCGCCCGCCATGCTTGCGCACCAGGCGGTAGAGCCAGCGGTCAAGCCCGCCGGTCAGATCGAAATAGGCGCGGTCGATAGTGAGGATCAGGGCGTCCTCGAGGACGGCGCGGTAGAACCAGTCCGGCACGATCAGCTCGATTCCGTCGGGTCGCCCCCTCGCATCGCTGCGCTCATGCCATTCGTTGATCCAGGAGAAGCGATGGCGCCGCCCTTCGGCGTGCTGACGGATCGTCGTCGCCACCGTGGTCGATTGCAGACGGTCGAGCGCGGCCTTCAGGCGCTGATAGTCCCGCAGCGACGTCCCGCGCCCGGTAAAATTGAGAATCTCGTAGGGTGTGGCCGCCATCAGCCGCGAGGTGCGCAGGCCTGCATCGCGCGCCTCGACGATCTGGCTCGCTGCCCAGATCAGGATGTCGGCATCCCAGATCGTGGCCATGCCATGATCGGGCACGGCCTCGACCCGGATCGCGACATTGCCCGCGACGAAATCGATGGGGCGGTTACGCGGCGACTTGGAGAGGGAGAAGAACGGATAGGCCATGAGATCCTGTGCGTCACGTGGGGCGAACTCCCCCGGCAACGCCCGAAAGAGGTCGAGTTGGCCGCGCTCGGAGGCGATGCGGGGCGTCGGGGGCATGAGGAACCGGAAGGGCCGTCAGCGCGTCGCGCGCGCTGACACAGCATGCGGCGACGCCGTCATGCGCTTGGCCGGCAGGACCTGGCCGCGCGGATCGGAGGTCGAGGTGACCGAGCCGCGCGCAACCCAGGCCGTCAGGTCATCGACCGAATAGACGACGCGCCCACCGAGCTTGTGATAGGCGGGGCCAGTTCCGTAGGTGCGGTGCTTTTCCAGTGTACGCGCCGACAGGCTGAGGAACGTGGCCGCCTCTTTGGTGCGCAGGTAGCGTGGCGGCAGAACGGCGAGATCGGGTCGCATGTATGGGGCCTCCGTGGGTCTGTGGAAGGCCGTCGGCAAAGGACGGCCTGTCCCGCGCAGGCTGGCGAAGAAGGGCCGGAAAGGGGGATGAGGAAGGTTGGGGGTGGGAGTATCCTACCCCCAATGGGAGCCTCGCCTCGACGGCTGCGGTTCATTACCTGTCGATAGGTTCCGACTCCCCGGACTGCTTCGTTGCGATGGTTAGGATTGCGGGACGAAACGGACGTTCACATCGACCGCCCATGAACCTTCACGGTTGCGGAATGACCGAGCCGGAAGGCAGAGAGCGGAAGTTTGGCCACCGTACCTTGGACCTGAAGAAGATCCTTGTTTTCAAAGAAAAGTAGCGATCATAGTTAGCCCATCGCCCCATCGCTTCCGGAGAACTGATGCCTTTCTCGCCTGATCTGATTGCCCCTGCCGTTGAACGCTACCGCCGTGAGCGTGATCGATACGTAAAATTGGCTGATCGTGTTTCTGAGATATGCCGGAATGATATATGCGACCAGAATGCCATCCGGGCCCAAATTACTTTCCGCGTAAAGTCCATGAAGTCGTTCGCAGGTAAGCTGCGACGGTTTTCGACGCATGAGGACCGAAACTATAACGACGTGGATGAGATATTCGCGTCGATTAGCGACCTAGCAGGGGTGCGCATTGCGGCTTACCAGCATGAGGATTGTGAGAAAATCGTCGAGCATCTTAATCAGGTCTTTCGTGGTCCGGACGGCGAACTCCTGATCGACAGGAAGGATCGCCATCTTCAGGATCGCAGTAATTTCTACCGCGCCATTCATGCGCAAGTATGCCTACCCGAAGACGAGTTGATCGGCACCTACGATAATGTTGACGATATCAGTTGCGAAGTCCAAGTCTGCACGATGATTGCTCATGTATGGAACGAGATAGAACATGATATAGGCTACAAGCCTGAGCTTGGCGGGCCTTCGGAAGATGAGAAGAAACTCATTGAGATGCTCGGACATACCGTGCGCCAAGGAGATCAGCAAATATCCATGCTGCTAGCGGCGCATGCACGGCGAGTAAGCAAACAAGCAGAGCCAACGGAGCCAGATCCTCGAACTCGCCTATTTCGCGACGTACATGACTTCGTTAGCCGCATGCAGGACTATCAAAATCAAGCTATGCCTAACTTTGCAAAGAACTCAGGCCAACTCTTCGAACTAATCGAAGATCTTGGCCTGAACACTCCGTCTAGTCTTGACGAAGCTCTGGCTCCCTTTGAAATCATAAACTTGCGCGAAGAAGCAGATCAGTTTACGAGTTATTTGATAGAAAAAGGCTTCCCGTCATTTGCTTTCGACAACGCCAGCTCCGATTTGATGCTTCTGCGACTATTCAATAATAGGCTGGATGACATCCTTGAAGTTCATAAGGATAGAGTTGGACGAGGTAGAGGAAGACCGACGCGACTTTACAGGCTTGCCCGCCATTTCAAGCAATGGAAGCACCCCCAAAGCCAAGACGCAGTCTTTGCTGCTGACGTTGAGCCGGCGGCGCCAGAATAGGGACACGTGCACAACACAGCTCTGTGCGTTAGGCACGGTGCGGGCCTGTTTCGTGATAGCGTTTGGCAGGGTCCTGAACTACCTCAACGGGCCGCGCACGAAGCTGTCCGCGCGATGAGGGCTTCCATGCCGCGCCGTGCCTGACTGCCGCTGATGTTCTCCGTGCGGGCGTGACCATCATTTGTTGGACGAGGCGCACCCTATGGTTTGCGGCGATGCCGCAGGAGGCCCAGATACCCGCCGCCGATCAGCGCCGAGGCATTTCGGGCGAGCGCGATGACGACGGCCCGCAACGGGGATGTCTTCCAGGGTTCACTGAAAACGCGCCGTTCACCAAAGAGCGCGATGCCGATCTCGCGGTAGCTTGCGCCCGCGGTGCGCCCGTCGGCGGCCTGCATCATCATGCGGAACCGCTGACGCTGGTACGGGGTCATTCGCGTGTCGCGTGGAACCGGGCGCGCCTTCAACATCTGCCAGAACCGCTGGATCGCTTCGATCCGGCCCGGCAGGTCGTCGTCGAGGGGCAGCAGGATGGCCATGGATCCGGCGTCGGTGCGCCCCACCAAGTTCAGAAAAGGGACAGGACTGTCCGTACCGAAGGCGCCATAGCCCCCCTCCTCTGCTTCCGCCTGCGACGGCAGATCAAGCGAGATGGGCCGCGGCAAGGACGGCTGGAAACCGGGTGCCGCGCCCAGAAGCACAGTGCCCGGATTGGCGTGAGGTGACCAGATTACGGGCTGGTCGAGGATGGAAAGCCTTGGGTCGGCCGGAAAATCGCAGGCCCCAGCGATGCTGGGCTTCCTCCTCGAACGGGGCGCGCACGGCCGTTTGCGTCACGATATCCGCGAAGCGCGCCTGATAGTCGAGATCGCGGCGCAAGCATTCCCAGGCGATGCCTTCAACCGTAAGCTCATCGTAGAAGTCATAGGAGTCCTGGTTCCGCCACTTCGATGTATCCGGCCCCATCTCTCAACCCTCGACAGAGTCAACACACGCATGGGATGAAAAGATTCCAGCACAGGCAAGCCGGGAAAAGGCACGGAATGATGCAGCAGATGATGTCGCTGCAGCATCACAGCGCGGAGGGGTCACGGGGTGTCGGAACGCGGACCCATTAACTGCCGATAGCCACTCTGCGTCATCCAGCGCGCACGCGCCAGATGGCTGTCATGGACCCGCCGCGCGCGATCGGGTTCGCGGACAGGGTCGATCCCGAACAGGACCTCGACGGCCTCGGTCCAGTTTGCGCCATCGGCTGTCGCATCGAGAAGTCGCATGTAGAGTTTGATGTGCCTGCGGTCGTAATCAGTGATGTCCGCGCTGGTGGGGGCAAGCTCGTCGAAGGCCGGGATCGTGGGCTTCATGCCGCGGTCCCTGTCGCGTCAGTGGGTCTTCTCGTCTCGGCCATGCTCCAGCATCACTCCCTGCCCGCGCTTGTCAGACAGGATGACGATCCCTGCGGCCTCGAGTGCCCGGCGAACCTGATCCCGTGTCGATTCATACACCTCAAGCCGGTTCTCGGACTCGAGGCGTTTCAGGGCAGTCAGGGATATTCGGGCCTTGTCAGCGAGCGTCTCCTGCGTCCAACCCAGCAACGCGCGTGCGGCCCGCGACTGTCGAGCGGTGATCATGCATGATCACCTCCCATCGCGACCGGCGCGCATTCCAGAACTACGACTATTTTAGTCGCTCTTGCCCGATCCGCCACTGGAAACTGCGGTTTCGCAGAGCGGGCTATGCCGTTGTGAATTCCCGCGATTCGCCGCCAGCACCGACCCCTGCAGGTCACGCGGTGGTCCTGGCGCGGTCGCGGTGGGCATCGCCTTTCGCGGCGGGCATGGAAAAGGCCCCGGCCTTGCGACCGGGGCCTTGTGGTCCGCCTCAGTCGGCGCGGCGACCGTTGGGGCGGGACCAGATCAGCGAGAAGCCCTCGCCGTCCTCGTCGTCGAAGAGGTTGGCGTTGAGGCCCAGATACTCGCGGCCCTCGTTCGAGCGCTTGGACCAGGCGGCGCCGATCTCGGCGCGGCCGACCAGAACCCGGTGGCTGGGGGCGTTCTCGCCGGTGGCGCGCTGGTCGGGGACGATGCGTACGCCCTTGGCCTGGACGCTGAGGGTGACGATGTCGCCGGTGAATTCGTTCGTGCCGGTCTTCTTGAAGGTGCCGATGGTCGCCATGGTAAGTCTCCGTTTTCCGTTTTCGAGCCCGCACCATTGCGGCCTCGATGGCGATCGACAGGACGGAGACGACCGCTGGCGCACCCCCGCCCGGCGGGGGCCTGACAGCACAGGAGGAACTTTCTTGGTCCCGCGAGGAATGGCGGCCTTCAGGCCGACAGGGGAAGAAAGTTGTGACGACGCTGTTGCGCCGAAGCGGTCGAGGCGAAGCCGGTGTTCGGCCAGATCAGCCCATTGAAGAGGCCGTATGGAGCGGTCTGGACACGGGGAGCAGACGGAGACACTGGCGACAGGCCCCCGCCAAGACAGACAGGACGGGACCACACCGGCAACCCGTCGTTCCCCTTCCAGGCCTTGCGCAAAGTCCAACCCGAACCATGCCACCGGCCCCGCCCCTTAACGGGTTCGATGACAGCCCGCTGATGCGGCCTTGCCCGTCCCGCGCTCTGGACAGGACAAGAACAGGGCGTCACGTCGATCCGAAGGAACGCACCCGATCCAACCCCAGAATCCGACGAGACAGATCGGCAGGGCTTTCTTGCTCTGGTCGCCCCATCTGCCTGCCCGGCCTTCAGCCGCGGACCAGGCTCCCGCCCGCATCGCCGGGGGCCGCCATGCCTGCGACCCGCAGAAAGGCCGTGATGCCCACCGCGACCGCGCCGATGACGGCAAATACGACCTGCCAGGCGTCCGAAGGCATCAGGAGCCGGGTGATCCCTAACGTGGCGTGGAACCCCGCCACGCCAGCGGGGGCGACGAAGGCCAGCGCGATCAGGAACCGCGCCCAGAGCGGACGGACGACCATCAGGAGGCCCTGACCAAGGGCCAGCACGAGCCCGGCGCCTGCAAGGCCGATCACGGTCGCGCCCAGCCATCCGGCACCGGTCCCATAGGCCCAGGTGCCGAGGGTGACGCCTGCAAAGAACGGCAGCGCGAAGACAGCGAGATTGAACAGCAGCCAGCACATCGTGCCGATTGCCGCCAGAGAGACGAGGATTCCGAAAAAGATCATGGTGGTGGCTCCGCACAAATGGTTGGACGGTCGCGCCTCCACCACCACCACGGCGCGAGCAGAAAGATAGCATCGTTTTGGGTCGGCCGCGAGCCTCAGGTATCTTGTATCGGCGGCATCCGCCCCATGCAGCGGTGGCATCCGAGCTGATCACCTCAACCTTTGCCATGAAGCCGAATACCGGGGTTTCAGTCCGGCAGGCCCAAGCATCGCCGAGAGCCCCCCATCGATGCGGGTCAATCGAACCGCAGCGTCGGACGTCAAGGCGTTGGCAGCGCTTACGCGCTGCCCGCTCCGATGCGGATGACCGGGATACCCATCTTGCGGGCCTTGTCGGCCAGGTTGTCCTGGATGCCGGTGCCTGGGAAGACGATGACGCCGATCGGCAGCGTCGCGAGCATCTGGTCGTTGCGCTTGAAGGGCGCGGCCTTGGCGTGCTTCGTCCAGTCGGGCTTGAAAGCGACCTGCGGGACCTTGCGGTTGCTGGCCCAGGTGGCGGCAATCCGTTCGGCCCCTTTCGGCGATCCGCCATGCAGCAGGACCATGTCCGGGTGCTTGGCATGGACCTGATCGAGCTTGTCCCAGATCAGGCGATGATCGGTGGTCTCGCCACCCGAGAAGGCGATCTTCGGCCCGGCGGGCAACAGCACCTCGGCATCGGCCCGGCGTTTGGCGGCAAGGAAATCGCGGCTGTCGATCATGGCCGCCGTCATCTGGCGATGGTTGACGCGGGAACCGGTGCGCGGCGACCAGGGGGTGCCGAGCGTCCGCAGATAGATGTCGGCGGCGGTTTCGCAGAAGAGCTCGAGGCTGTCGCGGCGATCAAGCAGGCTCTGCCCGATGCCGATCAGCGTCTCGAGCTGGACGGATTTGACTTCGGAGCCGTCCTGTTCGCGCTGCAGCCGCTTCTGGGCCTGCTCGTTGTCGTCAAGCTTGCCCTCGATCCGCAGGACCGCGCGGTGGAAGGTGTTGACGGTCGACCAGAGGATCTCGTCGAGGTCGAAGTCGAGGCTGGTGTCGGCCATGGTGGAAATCAGGGCGTCGAAGATGTCGGCGACCGCAGTGCGGATGACGTCATCCTCGGGCGTGATCCTGGGGTCGGCCTCGTCCTCGGCGGGACGATAGCCGTAGAGTTCGAGGGCTTCGATGACATGGCCGGTGGGCGAGGTGCTGTGATCGGCGTCGAAATCGTCATGGGCGTACATGAGAGGCGTCCTTGGGCTGGACCGCGACCGTCGCGGCCTTCGTGGCGACGAAAGCCCACGGGCGGACCGGTCAGGCAGCCCGAGCCCCTTGCGAGG
>LNFM01003431.1_pt1 | contig 32711 bp, 23 predicted proteins | sample 596031 | NCBI WGS metagenome assembly LNFM01 (sample SAMN04254537, study PRJNA301005) | activated carbon metagenome | isolation source: dual media filters at the Ann Arbor, Michigan drinking water treatment plant | place: USA: Ann Arbor | reverse complement strand
GCGAACAGGTCCACCTGCGCCGAGCCGCTCTGCGCCTGGCGCTCCAGCGCCTCCAGCGTGGCGCGAGCCTGGCGCACCAGTCCGGCGGGCATGCCGGCCAGACGCGCCACCTGAACGCCGTAGCTGCGGCTGGCCGGGCCGGGGTCGATCTGGTGCAGGAAGACGATGTCGCGCCCGCTCTCCACCGCGCTGACGTGCATGTTCACCGCGCGCTCGTGGCGCGCCGGGAACTCGGTGAGCTCGAAGTAGTGCGTGGCGAACAGCGTGAACGAGCGGTTGCGGTCGTGCAGCTGCGTGGCGATGGCGCCGGCCAGCGCCAGCCCGTCGAAGGTGCTGGTGCCGCGACCGATCTCGTCCATCAGCACCAGGCTCATCTCGGTGGCGCCGTGCACGATGGCCGCGGCCTCGGTCATCTCCAGCATGAAGGTGCTTTGCGCGTTGGCCAGGTCGTCGGCGGCGCCGATGCGCGTGTGGATGGCGTCGATGGGCCCCAGCCGGCAGGCCGCGGCCGGCACGAAGGAGCCCATCGCGGCCAGCAGCACGATCAGCGCCACCTGGCGCATGAAGGTGCTCTTGCCGCCCATGTTGGGCCCGGTGATGATCAGCATGCGTGTCTTCGCGTCGAGCCGGCAGTGGTTGGCGATGAACTCGGCGCCCCCCGTCTCGCGCAGGCGGGCTTGCACCACCGGGTGGCGACCGGCTTCGATCGATATGCAGGGGTAGGGCACGAACTCGGGCCGGCACCAGCCCAGCGTGGCGGCGCGCTCGGCCAGCGCGGCCAGCGCGTCCAGGCCGGCCAGCGCGCGCGCCAGTGCGCCCAGCGCGGCGGTATGCTGCAGCAGCGCGTCGATCAGCGCCTCGTAGAGCATCTTCTCGCGCGCCAGCGCGCGTTCCTGCGCCGACAGTGCCTTGTCCTCGAAGGCCTTCAGCTCGGGCGTGATGTAGCGCTCGGCGTTCTTCAGCGTCTGGCGGCGCTGGTAGTCGGCCGGCACCTTGTCGATGCCCGAGCTGGTGACCTCGATGTAGAAGCCGTGCACCTTGTTGAACTGCACGCGCAGGTTGCCGATGCCGGTGCGCGTGCGCTCGCGCACTTCCATGTCCAGCAGGTAGGCGTCGCAGTTCTGGCTGATGCCGCGCAGCTCGTCCAGCGTGGCGTCCACGCCGGCGGCGATGACGCCGCCGTCGCGCAGCAGCACGGCGGGCTCTTCGGCGATGGCCCTCAGCGTCTCGAGGATGCCGGCGTCGGGCGTCAGTGCAGCGCGCCACTCGGCCAGCAGCGCGCTGCCGGCCGGCACCGTGCCGCGCAGCGCCGGCAGCGCCTGCAGCGTGGCGCGCAGCCCGGCCAGCTCGCGCGGGCGCACCTGGCGCAGCGCCGTGCGCGAGGTGATGCGTTCGACGTCGCTGACGCCGCGCAGGGCCTCGCGCAGGGGCTCGAAGCCCTCGGCGATGAGCTCGGCGATGGCGTCGTGCCGAGCGCTGGCGGCGCTGCGCTCGCGCTGCGGGAGTGGCGCAGCCGGCGGCTGCCCATGCCGGTGCGGCAGCTGTCCAGCAGCGACAGCAGCGTGGGGCTGTCCTCGCCGCGCAGCGTCTGCACCAGTTCCAGGTTGCGGTGCGTGGCCGGCGGCAGCTCGAGCAGTTCGCTGGCGCGCTCCACCGTCAGCGTACGCACGTGGGCCAGCGCCTGGCCCTGCGTGTGCTCGGCGAAGCTCAGCAGCGCCGCGGCGGCGGCATGCGCGGTCTTCAGATCCTGCGCGTTGAAGCCGCCCAGGCCCGCCACCTGCAGCTGTTCGCACAGCTTGCGCTGGCCCAGCGCACTGTCGAACTGCCAGGCCGGCCGCGCCGTGCGCGCGCAGCGCTGGGCCTGCAGCGCAGCGGGCAGCTCGCTGCCGTCGTGCAGCACCTCGGCGGGCGACAGGCGCGCCAGCCAGGCCGCCAGCTCGCCGTCGCCACATTCGCTCAACCCCAGCTGGCCGCTGGCCAGCCCCAGCCAGGCCAGTCCCCAGGTGGCGCGCTGGCGGTGCACGGCCAGCAGCAGGGTGTCGGCGCGGTCGGCCATCAGCGAAGGGTCGGTGACGGTGCCCGGCGTCACCACGCGCACCACCTTGCGTTCGACCGGCCCCTTGGCCGTGGCCACGTCGCCCACCTGCTCGGCGATGGCCACCGCCTCGCCCAGCCGGATCAGGCGCGCCAGGTAGCTCTCCAGCGAATGCACCGGCACGCCGGCCATCACCACCGGCTCGCCACCACTCTGGCCGCGCGAGGTCAGCGTGATGTCCAGCAACCGGTGCGCGTGGCGCGCGTCGTCGAAGAACAGCTCGTAGAAGTCGCCCATCCGGTAGAAGACGAGCGTGTCGGGGAAGTCGGACTTGATGCGCAGGTACTGCGCCATCATGGGCGTGTGGCCGGCGAGGTCGGTGCCCTTCGCGTTGGGCGGTGGATGGTCTTTTGGCATCAATGACTTGGCCGCATGTCGCGGCGGCCTCGGAGCGGTCGCCCGGTTGGTGCCGGGGATTATCGCGGGGCGACACCCACCCGCAAGCTCGATGGCCTGCTCCACGACGGCGCTGCGCCCGCCGCCGCCTCGCCGGGCAGCGGCTCGCCGCAGCCCTGAACCGGCGGCAGCCCGGAAGGCTGTGACCTGTGACCTTCCATCCTGATACCCTGCGAGCCGTCTGCTGTCCTGCGCCACTGTCTTGAGCCAGCCTGCACCCACCTTGTCCGCGCCACGCCTGCTCGCCATCCTGGCCGCGGATGCGGCAGGCTTCACCCGGTCGATGGCCATCGATGACCGGGAAACGGTGAGGCTGCTCGATGCTGCGCGCGAGGTCTTCCGCGCCGCCTGCGCCGAGCATCACGGCCGTGTCGTCGACATGGCCGGCGATTCGGTGCTGTTGACCTTCGACAGCGCCACCGCGGCGCTGCGCTGCGCCTTGACCGTGCAGCAGCGCCTGGCGCCCAGTTCGGACCTGCAGAGCGGCAGGCTGCGGCTGCCGTTTCGCATCGGCGTGCATCTGGGCGACGTGATCGAGAAGGACGACGGCAGCGTCTACGGCAACGGCGTGAACATCGCCGCCCGACTGCAGGCCCTGGCCAGGCCCGACGAGGTGTTCGTCTCTCAGGCGCTGCGCGACCTGCTGGGCAGCGGCGCGCCGGCACGCTTCGAGGACGCCGGCGAGCATGCACTGAAGAACGTGGCGCAGCCCGTGCGCGCCTGGCGCGCCGTGGCGTCGGAGTCGCCGCCGCCGCGCCACGGCGCCACCGGCCTCGCCGAGGCAGGCACCGTGCGGTTTGCCGAGCGCTTCGAGCTGAAGCCGCTCGAGCGCCAGCTGCTGGTCGACGGCGAGCCCGTCGCGCTGGGAGCGAGGGCCTTCGACCTCCTGCTGGCGCTGGCCGCACGGGCGGGCGAACTGGTCCACAAGAGCGAACTGCTCGACTCGGTCTGGGCCGGGCTGGTGGTCGAGGAGGCCAACCTCACGGTGCAGGTGTCCAACCTGCGCCGGGCGCTCGGCAACGGCATCATCGCCACCATTCCCGGCCGCGGCTACCGCTTCACAGCGCCGCTGGAGATGGCGCCGACGGAGCCGCCGCCCGCGCCCCAGCGGCCTGCGACATCACCGCCTTCCGCCGTTGCGGGCCTGATCGGCCGCGACGATCACCTGGCGGCGCTGGCCGACAGCCTGTCCCAGGCCCGCTTCGTGACGGTGGTGGGCCCAGCCGGCGTGGGCAAGACCGCGCTGGCCCGCGCCGTGGCGGCGCAGTCTTCCGCCGGCGCCGTGTGGGTGGACATGGCGCCGCTGACCGACGCGGCCCAGCTGTTGCAGGCCCTGGCGCGGGCGCTGGGCAAGAGCCTGCCGGACACCGGCGCGGTGCAGCAACTCGCCGCGGCCGTGGGCGGACGGCTGCTGGTGCTGGACAACGTCGAGCACATGGTGATGGCGGCCGCGGCTTTCGTCGACGAGCTGCTGCAGGCGAACGCGCAGCTGCGCGGGCTGGCCACCAGCCAGGTGCGGCTGGCCGTGGCTGGCGAACGCGTCCACCGGCTGGAACCGCTCGAGCTGCCGCTGGACAGCGACACGCTGGATGTGCAGCGCGGCGCCATGGCCTTGTTCGTGCAGCGGGCCCGCGCTGCCGACCACCGCTTCGAGCCCACCCCCGCACAGCTGCCCCTGCTGCGCAGCATCTGCCGCCGGCTGGATGGGCTGCCCCTGGCGCTGGAGATGGCGGCGGCCCGCGTGCCGGCGCTGGGCCTGCGAGGCCTGGCGCAGGCCCTGGATGGCCGATTCAGCACGCTGACCACGGGGCGGCGCGACGCCGCCGCACGGCACCGCACGCTGCAGGCCGCGCTGGACTGGTCCCACGGGCTGCTCTCGGCTGACGAGCAGCGCCTGTACCGCTGGTGCGGCGTGTTCAGCGGTGGTTTCAGCCTGGACCTGCTCATCGACGCAGCGGCGGCCGCATCCACCCCTTCCGACCCGCCCCAGCCGCCCGCGGCCGACGAAGGGCGCTGGGTGCTCATGGACACGCTGGCCCAGCTGGTCGACCGGTCGCTGGTGACGGTGGACGACGCCGACCCCCCACGCTACCGGCTGCTGGAAACCATGCGGGAGCACGCGCGCCGCCAACTGCTTGCCAGCGGCGAGGAACCGCGGGCGCAGGCCGCGCGCCTGGCGGCACTGGCCCGCATGGCGCAGCAGGTCCTCGACCCGGACAAGGTGCGCCTGGAACATCGACTGGCGCTGCTGGCGGAGCACGACAACGTGCGCGAAGCGCTGGCCTGGGGCCAGGCGCAGATGACTGCCGCCGTACAGGCCGACACCGTGCTGCTGGCCTGCGGCACGGCTTATGTCGCCATCTTCAGCAGCTGGCGCCTGCAGGCCATGCAATGGCTGGAAGCCTGCGAGCCCCTGGCCCGTGGCGCCGACATGCCGGCGAAGGTGCACGCCCGCTGGTGGTTCGAGCGCACCCGGCAGTGGCTCGTCAGCGGGCACGACCGTGCCCGGGCGATGGCCGAACACACGCTGTCGCTGTACACCGGCCTGCAGGACGACGAGGGCATCTTCAACGCACTGTCCAACCTGGTGCGTTTGCCCGGCAACGCCGGCCCCGACCTGCCGGCGCGGTGCGAGGCCATGCGCGCGATCCTGGCCCGCCACCCCGAGTGGGGTCCGGCCCGGTCCTACACGCTGGCCGGCGTGGAGGCGAACGTGTGCGACCGGCTGGGCGACAAGCCGGGGTTGCTGCGCCACCGGCTGCGCGAGCTCGCGCTGGCGCGCCAGATGAACAACCCCGGCGCGGCGACGGCGGCGGAGACCAACGTGGTCTTCGCCCTGCAGGGCCTCGACCGCCACGCCGAGGCGCTGGAGCGGGCACGGGCACTGCACGAGCGGCTGGGCGCCAGCGAAGACGGCAACGCGGCTTACGCGATCCTGGGCTTGATCACCTCGCTGCGCTCCCTGGGCCAGGCCACGGAGCTGCGCCGGGTGCTGCCCCGCGCCTGGCACCTGCTGCGCCTGCACGGCCTTCCCTACGCCGAACCGCACGTGGTGATGCTGCTGTCGGACGAAGGGCGCCTGCGCGACGCGATGCTGGCACTGGGCCGCGCCCATGCGCGCTATGCGGCCGCCGGCATGCTCGCGTCAGTCGAGCAGGCACCGGAGATGCAGGCCGTGCACGAGCGGGCCCGCGCCCAGCTGGGCGCGCTCGAGGCCGATCGCCTGCTGACCGAAGGGGCCGTGATGGACGATGCGGACGTCGACACCCTGGTGTTGAAGGCGTGAATTGCTCGGCAGGCGGTGTCGCCCCCTCGGCCTCCGCCGGGCCGCAATGCTGGCCGCCCACGTCGGGCCATGTCCCCACCTTGCATGGTCGACGCCGGCTGAGTGGACCGCGTCATCCCCCACGTGCCGGTGCGGCCATGGGTGTTGTCGCTGCCCATCGCGCTGCGCGTGTTGCTGGTCGACGCGCCGGATAGAAGGTGTGGACGGTGCAGGGCGTGATGTCAGAGGAGAAAGACTTCAAGCAATCGCTGTGCGCTGACATCGACGACTTCAGCCTGCAAGTCGCCGCGCGCTGCGGCGCCGACGACCGCCAGGCGCTGGAGCAATTGTGCCGCTACATCACCCGTCCAGCGCTGGCCAACGAAGGTTTGCAAACCAACGCCACGGGGCGGGTGGAGCTCGCGCTCAAGGCGCCGTGGTGCGACGGCACCTCGCCTCCCATGATGAGCCCGCTGGAGTGCCTGCAGCGGCGGGCTGCGTTGGTGCCGCAGCCTCGGGTCCAGGCGCCGATGTCATCGAGACCTCGCCCGCGCAGGTTCCAGGTCTGCCAGCCGTCACCCGCATCGACACCAACGTTGCGATCGCGGCCCTGACCAGAAGCGGACAGGTGTCTTCCTGGCCGGTGAACCTGGACGCCTTGGTCCGCACCGCCTCTGCCGCGCGCCAGCCTGCTCAGAACCGAAAGCTGACGCCCAGGTTGAGCGATGCAGGTTGGTACTCCGGCTTGCCGCTCAGCGTGGTGCCTGGCGTCGTGGCCTCGAAGGTGCCGCTTCCCATCCGGCTCCAGCGCACATCGCCTGTCAGACTCCAGCGGGATGACAGGCTGTACTCGCCTCCAGCGATGGCTTGCACAGCCACGCCGCCTCGGCGCGAATACTCTCGCCCCGTCCCGTCCCGGTCGATGTCGATGTCCAGCCCGATGACGTAGCCCAGACCCGCGCCGATGAACGGACGCACCTTGCCCCAGGCCGGGAATCGGTAGTACCCGTTCAAGAAGACCACCGTCGAGAAGACGTCGCCATCGACTTCGACACCTCCGACGCGCTTGAGAAAGCTGCCACGCTCGTCCCACGCCAACTCGGCAGCCCACCCGTTGCCAAAGCGCTGTCCGACTGCAGCACCGAAGCCGATACCCCTGCCAAAGTCGACCTTGCCGCCCACGGCGGGACCCGTTGCGCGGGACTCCGAAAAGCGGGTCGAAGCCATTTCGCTGGGACCCCCGTAGACGCTGACGTAGAGACCGGGGTCGTTTTGGGCAGCAACGGATAACGGGGCCAGCAGCACGACGGCCGTGATGCAAGTGACGCAGCGCAGATGGAAAGACGGGTTCATGGGGGTCCTTGGGTGATGAAAGTCCAGAACAATGCGAAAACGTACTATACAGTCACTTTGTGAACTGACGAGTATTTTCTCGCACCATGCTTGGCCATCGAAACGGCAGAGTGCGTGGGCGATCGACTAGCGCTGCTGCGGGAGCAGACCCTCCGCGCTGCGATCCGAGCGACGGCAATGCGCAGGCTGGCGATCACCCCCTTCCGCTTGCGCAAAGCGGCCCGGAACCCGGCCCAGCGTGAGTTGATGACTCTGTTCGGCGGTACCGGGCAGGCCGCTCCGCACGAGACCGTCAGCCCGTCGAGAGTCGTGGCGCTGGCGGTCCGCCAAGCGACGTGAAGAGGACTATCGCCGACGCTGGTCATCGACGGCGCTGCGTCGAGCGCGCGAGTCGTTCGCTGGCAGCGGGCCAGGCTGCACCGCTGAAGTCGACGGGGCGCCGCAGAGCCGCGTCCCGAGGCAGGATGCACCCGGCATTCGCAGGGTCAAGAACCCGGCCGCCGGGTGCGGGGCGTTGCAACATGCGCGCCGACACCTCGGATCGCCAGCGCCGGGCAGCAGCGAGCCTGCACTCGGATCCAGGTTCGTGAGAAAAAAGTTGGCCCTGATGTCGAAAATGGACCGGACCGCGGCGTCTTTGGTTGCCTTGTTCAACTTTGAGGAGTTCTTGTGGCGTTCCAAACCACCGCGCTTTACGCGCTTCCCCTGGCCGTGCTGGGCCTTGCGCTCTGGTTCCGGGTTTCCATGATGCGTGCCGAACTAAAGGTGTCGATCGGGGATGCCGGCCACCCCGGCTTGCACGAGAGGATCCGCCAGCACGGCAATTTCATCGAATGGGTGCCCATGGTGCTGGTGCTGATGGTGGTGGCCGAAGGCAATGGAGCAGGCGCCTTGTGGCTGCACATCGCCGGCGCCTTGTTGCTGGCCGGGCGTTTGATCCACCCCTTCGGGCTCAAGGCCGGCCATGCCGGCCATCCGCTTCGCTACGTCGGCAACACGGCCAGCCTGCTGGCCATGCTCACCGTGATGGTGTGCCTCGCCGTCCTGTCACTCGGTCTTTGATGACTCTGGAGAATTCACCATGCAATACATGCTTCTGATCTACAACGCCCCCGACGCCGAGCCGACCTACGGCACGCCCGAGTTCCAGGCCATGATGGCGGGGTTTGCCGCCTTCAACGAAAAGGCCGGCGCCGATGGCGTTCTGCGCAGCGGCGAAGGCCTTCGCGGCGTCGACACCGCCACCTCGCTTCGCATGCGCGGCGGCAAGGTCGAGACCATGGACGGTCCGTTTGCCGAAACCCGCGAACACCTGGGCGGCTACTACGTGCTGGACGTGCCCGATCTGGACACTGCGCTGCGCTATGCGGCCCTGATCCCGGTGGCCGCCTTCGGCACCATCGAGGTCAGGCCGCTGATGGACTACAACCCGGCCCAACTCTGAGCAATGGCCACGGCCGCACCCCGGGCCATCGCGGTCTCCAAGGCACTGGAAGCCGTGCTGCGGCAGGACCGGGGGCGGCTGATGGCCGCGTTGACCTATCGGCTGCACTCGTTCCAGCTCGCCGAGGACGCCCTGCAGGAGGCCTGCATCTCGGCGCTGGTGCACTGGGGGCGCGACGGCCTGCCACATTCGCCGCAAGGCTGGCTGATCCGCGCCGCCTTTCGCAAGGCGCTGGACCAGCTTCGCGGCGAGCGCCGCTCGACCGAGCGCGACTCGGCGATGCATCTCCTCACGGAACTGCTGGGGCAGGACGAGCCGGAGACCATTCCCGACGAACGCCTGCGACTCATCTTCACCTGTTGTCATCCGGCGCTCGAAATGAAGTCGAGGGTGGCACTGACGCTGCGGTCCGTGTGCGGCCTGTCGACCGGTGAGATCTCGCGGCTGTTCCTGGATGCCGAGGCCACCATGGGGCAGCGCCTCAGCCGGGCCAGGAGCAAGATCGCTGCCGCGGGCATCGCCTACGCCGTGCCCGAGCCTCAGCACTGGGACGACAGGCTCCAGGCGGTGCTGACCACGGTCTATCTCATCTTCACCACCGGCTACACCGGAGCCGCGGATGAAGCCCGTGACCTGTGCGGCGAGGCGCAGTTCCTGGGGCGCCTGCTGCTGGGCTTGTGTCCCGGGGAGCCGGAGATCGAAGGGGCCCTGGCCTTGATGCTCTTGACCGACGCACGGCGGTCTGCCCGTGTCGGTGCCGGGGGCGCCACGGTGCCCCCCGCCGAGCAGGACCGCAGCCTCTGGGATGCCGGAAAGCAGGCCGAGGGCCGCCTGCTGCTCGAAGCGGCCTTGCGACGCCGCCGGGCCGGGCCGTTCCAGGTCAAGGCCGCCATCAGTGCTTGCCAGATGGCCGACCCGGTTCCCGACTGGCCGCAGATCCTGCAGCTGTACACGGTGCTGTTGACCCTGGAGCCGACCCCCGTCGTGCGCGTCAACCACGCAGTGGCTCTGGCCGAAACCGGTCACCTGGCCGCTGCATTGGCCCTGCTGAATCAACTGCGGGAGTCGTTGCCCGACTTCCAGCCCTTTCATGCGGCCCATGCGGCCGTGCTCGCCAAGGCGGGCGACCCTGACGCCGCGCGACGCGCCTATGCCCGAGCCATCGAACTGGCTAGCCACCAGAGCGACCGCCTGTTTCTTGCCGGTCAGGTCGAGCTGCTGGGCTGACAGCCCGGCGAACGGCGGCTGCCCTGGCCTGCGCTGGCGGGCTCTGTCGACGGCCCATGGCGCACTGCGCCGCACCGAGGGAAGCGGGCCCTGCTGCCGCTAGACTGACCCCTCAGTGCGCAGAGGGCGCAGCGAGCGCGAAGGGCGCGAAGGGAACCCGGTCTTGATCAAATTGCTGCACACCGCCGACTGGCAGATCGGCAAGCAGTACGGCCAGTTCGAGACCGACGAGGCCGCGCTGCTGGCTGAGGCGCGCTTCGCCGTGGTCGAGCGGCTGGCGGCGCTCGCGGTCTCGCAGGGCGTGGACGCCGTGCTGGTGGCCGGCGACGTGTTCGACGCCCAGGGCGTGGCCGACAAGACCATCCACCGGCTCTTCCAGGGCCTGGCGGCGTTCAAGGGGCCCTGGGTGCTGATTCCCGGCAACCACGACGCCGCGCTGGCGGAGTCGGTATGGACACGCGCCGCGCGCCTGAACGCACTGCCTTCCAACGTGCATGTCTGCCTGCGCGCCGAACCGCTGTGCCTGCCCGAACTGGGCCTGACCGTGCTGCCGGCGCCGCTGACCCAGCGCCACACCCACCACGACCTCACCGAGTGGTTCGCCGCCGCGACCGTGCCGCCCGGGCACTTTCGCGTGGGCCTGGCGCACGGCAGCGTGATGGGCATCCTGGCCGAGGGCATCGACTCCAGCAACCCGATCGCCGCATCACGTGCCGAGCAGGCGGGGCTCGACTACCTGGCCCTGGGTGACTGGCACGGCTGCCGGCAGGTGGACGATCGCACCTGGTACAGCGGCACGCCGGAGACCGACCGCTTCCGGGCCAACGCGTCGGGCCACGCACTGATCGTGAGCCTGTCGGCGCCCGGCGCCTTGCCCGGCGTGACGCAGCAGCCCACGGGCCAGTACCGCTGGCACGACGAGGCGGTGGAGTTGCAGGTGCCCAGCGACCTCGACACCCTGCTGCAGCGGCTGGCGGCGCTGACGGCGGGCGACGTGCTGGCGCTGACGGTGTCGGGCCGCCTCGACCTGCCGGGCCGGCGGCGCCTGCTCGACGCCATCGGCCAGGCGCGCGGGCGGGCGCGCGCCCTGCTGGTCGATCAGGACGCGTTGCGCTTCGAGCCCACGGCCGAGGACATCGGCGCCCTGCAGGCCGACGGTTACCTGGGCGAGGTGATCGCCAGCCTGCGTCGTGCCCAGGACGACGGCGCCGGCACGCCCGAATCGGCCGAACTGGCGCGTGACGCGCTGACGATGCTGGCCGGCATCCTGGACGAGCGCCGCGGCAGCGCAAAGGCCGCTTCGTGAAGATCAGGCGCATCCGGCTGGAGCAGTTCAGGCAATTCCGCAAGCCGGTGGAGATCGCCGGACTGGCCGACGGCATCAATCTCTTCGCCGGCCCCAACGAAGCCGGCAAGAGCACCATCGTGGCGGCCGTGCGGGCGGCCTTCCTGGAGCGCCACCGCTCCAGCAGCGTCGACGATCTGCGGCCCTGGGGCGATGCGGCCGCGTCGCCGACGGTGGAGCTGGACTTCGACATCGCCGGCCAGACCTACCGCCTGAGCAAGAGTTTCCTGGGCAGGAAACGCTGTGAGCTGCAGATCGGCACGCAGCGGCTGGACGGCGCGCTGGCCGAGGACCACCTGGCCGAGCTGCTGGGCTTCCAGTACGCGGGCAAGGGCGCCAGCGCGGCGCAGCACTGGGGCATTCCCGGCCTGCTGTGGATAGAGCAAGGCGCCGGCCACGACATCCACGAGCCGGTGGCCTTCGCCACCGACCATCTGCGCAAGGCCCTGAACACGTCGCTGGGCGAAGTGGCCAGCAGTGGCGGCGACGACGTGCTGGCCACCGTGGAGGCGCAGCGCAACGAGTTGCTGACGCCCGCCGGCGGCACGCCCCGCGGTGCCTTGGCAGAAGCCCTGAAGCGGGTGTCGTCGCTGGCGGCGGAACTGAAGGCGGTCGACACCGATGTGGCCACCTACCGCCACAAGGTCGACCTGCTGGGCGGCCTGCGCCGCGAGCATGCGGCCGATGAATCGCAGCGGCCCTGGACCGGGTTTCGCAGGCAGGAGCAGGAAGCGCTCGCCAGGCTCGAAGCCATCGAGCGCGTGCAGGGCACGCTGACGGCGGACCGAGTGCGCCTGGAGCAGTCGGAGGCGCAGGTGCAGCTGCTGCGTGGCCGGCTGGAGACCTTCGACGAGCAGGAGGCCGCGGCCGCCACGCGCAGTCAGGCCGTGCGGGCCGCGCGGCTGGCGCTGGACGATGCGACGCAGCGTGTGTCGCAGTGGTCGGCCCGCTCGGCGGCGGCGGCGGCGGACTTCGAGGCCGCCCGCAGCCTGCTGCGCCGGGTCCGGCAGGAAGACATCCGAATCAGCCTGTTGCGTGAGCTGGCCGAGCTGCGGCAGCAGGCCCAGGCCACGCAGTCGCGCCTGCAGCAGGTGGAAGCCGAGCACCTGACGATGCTGGCACTGCAGCAGCAGGCCGCCGCGCTGCACATCGACGCCAGCGTGCTGCAGCAGCTCCGCATGCAGAGCCGGCAGTTGCGCGAACTGCGGATCCGGCGCGACGCCGCGGCCACGAGGCTGCGCTTCCAGCTCGTCGATGCCCCGGGCGTGCGCCTGGGAGACGAGACGCTGACCGGCAGCGGCGAAAGGCTGCTGCTTGAGGCCACCACGCTGCAACTCGGTGCCGTCGGGCAGATCGAGATCTCGCCGGGCGGCGCCGACCTGGCCGATCTGGGCCGGCAGGAAAGCCTCGTGCATGACGCACTGGCTGCACAGCTGCAGCGGCTGGGCCTGGCCTCGCTGGACGAGGCCGAGCTGCGCCAGCAGCAGCACCTGCAGCGGGCCGGCGAGCTGCAGGCGACGGCCGCGACGCTGAAGGCGCTGGCACCCAGGGGCGTCGAGGCCCTGCGCGCCGAGGCCCTGGCGCAGGCCGCGCGGGCGCACGATGTCGAGACGGCGCTGGACAAGTTGCCCCCGCCGCCGGCCAGCGACGGTGTGACGCTGCCCTCGGTGCCGGAAGCCGAGGCCGCCGAGGAAAGCGCCCGCCGCGCCCTGGAGCAGATCGAAGCCGTGCTGGGCCCGGCACGCGTGGCCGCAGGCAATGCGCAGACGACGCTCGAAGGCGCACAGCGCGAGCACCTCGTCGTGCAGGCCCTGCTCGATGCGCCCGACCGCAGCACCCGGCTGCGGGAGGCCAACGACGCCCTGGTGGACGCCAAGGCGGCGCTCTCCGCGCTGGCCGACTCCGTCAAGGCGCGGTCCGAGGAGGTGGCGCAGGCGCGCCCCGACATCCTCGAGCACGACGTCAAGCGCTACGGCGACAGTGCCCGGCACCTGGAGCAGGGTTTCGAGGACCGCAAGACGGCCCTGCTGCGTCTGGAGGTGGAGCTGGAGGGTGCCGGTGCGCAGGGCCTGGAAGAACGGCGCGCCTTGCTGGCCGGTGACCTGGAGCAGGCCGGGCGCCGTGCCGGGCAGCTGCGCCGCCGGGCCGCCGCGGCGGACCATCTGCTCCAGTTGCTGAAGGCGCAGCGCGGCGCCTTGATCCGCAAGCTGCAGGCGCCGCTGCAGAAGCACCTGAACCACTACCTGCAGCTGTTGTTCCCGCAGGCCCACCTGGCCATCGACGAGAGCCTGCGCCCCGGCCCGCTGACCCGGCACGGCCCCGCGGGACCGGAGTCGGGTGACTTCGAGGCCCTGAGCTTCGGTGCGCGCGAGCAGATGGGCGTGATCAGCCGCCTGGCCTATGCCGACCTGCTGCGCGAGGCCGGGCGGCCGACCCTGATCCTGCTGGACGATGCCCTGGTGCACAGCGACGAGCAGCGGCTGGGGCTGATGAAGCGCGTGCTGTTCGACGCCGGCACGCGGCACCAGATCCTGCTGTTCACCTGCCACCCGGCGGCCTGGCGCGACCTGGGGGTGCCGGCGCGCAGCATCGAGTCCCTGCGCTTGCAGTGAGCCGGGGCGCGGGGTGGCAAGTCTTGCGGGCGCGCAGACGGCGGCGGCCGCCCGCTCAGGCCGCCGTCTGCAACAGCCGGATCAGCATGTCGATGACGTCGCTGCCGTCGGGTGACTTGAGGCGGTGCTGCCGCAGGGCCCGCGCCAGCTCGGTCTTTTCCAGCAGGTGGTAGTCGGCGCGGATCAGGATGCCGGCGATGGCGCGCTGCACTTCGAGCGAGCGCGCGCGCGGGAACAGGCCCGCAATCTCCTGCAGGCTCTGCGCGTCGGCCAGCCGCTGCTTGGCCAGGGTTTCCAGCGCGCGCACCTGTGCCGTGGCCGTGCCCATGCGCGCGATGCCGGTGGTCAGCGCACGCAGTTCCTGCAGGTCCGACAGCGGGCGGTGTCGCAGATAGGCCTGGGCAATCTCCAGGTCGGTCTCGTCGACGCTCGTCAGCGCATGCACCGTGCGCCGGTGACCCTCGGGGCTGCCCAGACAGGCCAGCACCGCCGCGTGGCTGACGTGCGCGGCCTGGGGGGCGCCGGTGGCGATCAAGCGCTGCGCCAGCACGGGCTCGTGACGGGGGCGGGCGGTGCAGGCCAGGTCCACTTCGGTGGCGCCCACCTTGCCGCGCGCCATGCGCTGCGCCAGCAGGTGCAAGAGCTCGGCCTGTTCCTGCGCCGGCGTCAGCCAGCCCAGCGTGCGAGCCAGCGCCATCATGCGGGCCTGCACGGCCGAATCGTCCGCGTCTCGTGCCAGAGCCAGGAAGCGCTCGCGGCTGCGCTGGTCGCCTTCGATGGCGCGCAGGGCCGCCGCTGCGCCCGCTTGTTGACGCAGGGCCGGCGTGATGGACGACGCGTGCTGTTCCAGCAGTTCCAGCAGCATGCGCACATCGCTCGGATCACGCTGCAGCAGCTGGTGCAGGAAGGTGATCTTCTCGGTCTTCGGGCGCCTGTCGTCGGCCAGGGTGCACAGGTCCTGGCGGAAGCCGGCGTGCGGATCGGCATCGGTCAGGCCGGCGACCGCGATCATCGAACTCGGCCCGAACAGGCTCAGCAGGGTCGGGCTCGGCACGCCGCTGCCGATCTCGCCCGCCGGAGCGGTCTTGAAGTAGCGTTCGAGCAGCGGCCCGGCGTGACGCCCCAGCGGCGCCTTCGACGAAAAGCCGTAGAGCAGCGGCACGTCCTTGAAGACGTGGCGAAGGCGGTCGCGGTTGCTCTGCCCGTAGCGCTCGCTGAGCACGGCGGCCAGGCGCTGCGCATCGGCGCTCGACCGGCCCGATGCTTCCAGGCTGCGCAGCACCTCGCCCGACGCCACGTGTCGAGGCGTCGACTGCAAGGTGTTGCAGCCGAACAGGTAGACCTCCTTGAGCTGCGAGAACAGGCCGTCGCCCGAGGCGCTGCAGGCGGTGCGCTGCATCTCGTGCACGGTGAGGAATTCGCGGTCGTCGAAGCGATCGGTGTAGAACTCGGTGCCGTCGTCGAAATGCCCGGAGATGACCAGCACGTCGCAGCGCACGCCCTGTTGGCGCGCCGTGTTCAGCCAATCGGCCTGGCCGCGCTGCACCAGTTCGACGAAGCGGTAGTCGGCGGGCGGCAGGTGACGCTGGAAGCTGTCACGTTCGTCGGGCGAATTGATCGTGACCGTGCACACCGTCTTGGGCTCGGTGGCGGCCGCGGCGGAACTGGCCGCTGCCAGGCCCAGCGCCCAGGCGGCGCGACGCGCCAGGCGGCTGAGCAGAGACAACACGGCCGGGCGTCGGAAGGGCATCCGGCGAGTGTTCCACACGGGCAGGGCCCGCGGCAACCGCAGACCAGGGCATCTTGGCGTCTCGGCCTGTAACGGTTTCCCTGTTCGGCATCAATGCGCGCGCAACACGAACTCCAGCGCGCCGATCATGTCGTCGCCTGCCGGGGCAGGGCGGCGGTGGTCCTTCAGGGCCGACTCGAGCTGCGCATGAGGCAGCGAGCGGCGATCGGCGCGGATCAGGATGCCCGCGACGGCGTTCTGCACCGACCAGGACGGCGTGCGTGCGAACAAGGCCGTCAGGGTCTGCAGCAGCCCGGGGTCCGACAGGTAGTGCCTGCCCAGGGCTTCCAGCGCACGCACCTGCGCGTCCGACGGCGGCATCGCCACGATCCGCGACACCAGCGCGCTCAACTCCATCCGGTCGGTGATGGGTCGGTGCCTCAGGTAGGCCTGGGCCACGCGGGCGTCGGCTTCATCGGACCCGATCAGCCCCTGCAGCGTGCGCGCATGGCCCTCGGAGCTGCCCAGGCAGGCGCGCAGCGCAGCGTGCGCCACGTCGTCGCCCGGGCCGCCGGACACCGTGCGATGGCCGAGGGCACCGTCCAGCTCGCCCTTCTCGTTCAGGCTGCAGGCCAGGTGGACTTCCGGCACGCCCACCTCGCGGCGCGCGGCCAGTTCACCCAGCATCTGCGCCAGTTCCTGCGCGCGCTGGTCGGGCGAGAGCCAGCCGAGGCCCTGTGCGATCTCGACCAGGCGCACGCGCATCGGCATCGATGCCGTCGTGCGTGTTTCCGACAGAAAACGCGTGCGCGCGTCCACGTCGCGCGCGATGACATCGAGCGCACCTGCCACCGCCGGCGCATGCCGGGTTTCGTCGTCGAGCGACAGGGTCAGGCGCTGGATGCGGTCCAGGTGCTGGTAGATCTCGAGCATCGGGCGCTGCAGCAGGCCGTGCACGAACTCCAGTTTGTCGGCCTCGCTCTGCCTGTCGTCGGCGAAGCGGCACATCTCCAAGCGCGCAGGGTGTCGCGCATCGCCCTCGGTCACGCCGGCGGCCGCCGCCATCGAAAACGGCGCGAAGTGCTGCAGCAGGCCGGCACTGGGCCGGCCGCGCGCGAGGTCACGGCTGCCGCCGCTGCGCAGGTAGCGGTTCAGCGTGGCGCCCGCCACCGGGCCCAGCGGCGCCGACGACGAGAAGCCGTAGATCACGGGCACGCCCTGGAACACCTGCCGCATGCGGTCGCGGCTGCTCTCGCCGTGCTGGGCCACCAGCGACTGCAGTTGCCGGCCGGCTTCCTGCGGCGAGTGCGCTTCGCGCACCAGGCTGCGCACGACCTCGGCCGACGCGCCGCTGTGCGCCGCGGGGTTGAGCGTGTTGCAGCCGAAGAGATAGACCTCCTTCAGGCGCGAGAACAGGCTGGGGCAGCCGCTGCTGCACGACGCACGTTCCAGTTCGCTGACGGTGAGGTATTCGCTGGCTTCCAGGCGGTCGGAGAAGAAGTGGTCGTCGCCGTCGAAGTGGCCCGAGACGATCAGCACGTCGCAGGCCACGGCGCGCTGGCAGGACGTGGCCAGCCAGTCGGGGCGGCCGCTCTCGACCAGTTCCACGAAGTCGTAGCGTGACTCGGGCAGGTGGCGACGGAAGGCCTCCTTCTCGTCGGGCGAGTTGACGGTGATCGTGCACACCGTCTGCCTGTCGGCAGCTTGTGATGGCAGCGACATCGCGAGGACGGCCGCGAACAGGGCTGGAAGCAGTGCTGCAGACCTCCGCATGGCATGGGCTCTCTGACCGGGATCGTCGTCTCGGACCGCAAGGGGTGCCTGCAGTCATCGACACGGTGACCAGCACGCCGGGGCAAGCCGCGTGCCGCATCCATCACGGTGCCACCTTTGCTTCAGGCTTCGTGGAGGCGGTTGACGTCCGATTGCGCCTGCTCAACGCGGCGCCTCTGCCGCGCCCTAGGCTGGCCGCCATGGCCAACACCGAAGGCAAGTACATCCGCTGGTTCGAGGACCTGGGCATCGAGGACGTGCCGCTGGTCGGCGGCAAGAACGCGTCGCTGGGCGAGATGTACCGCGAGCTGACGCGGCAGGGCATCCGCGTGCCCAACGGCTTCGCCATCACCGAACGCGGCTATCGGCACATGCTCGACGAGGCCGGCGCCTGGCCGCGCCTGCACGAGGCGCTCGACGGCCTGGACGTCGATGACGTCGACGACCTCGCCAGGCGCGCGCAGCAGGCGCGCGAGATCATCCACGGCGCCGCGCTGCCGGCCGACCTGGCGGCCGAGATCGGCCAGGCTTACCGCCGCCTGCAGGCCGAGTACGGCGACGACACCACGCTGGCGGTACGCAGTTCCGCCACCGCCGAAGACCTGCCCACCGCCAGCTTCGCCGGGCAGCACGAGAGCTTCCTCAACATCGGCGGCGAGGCGCGCCTGCTCGACGCGGTGCGGCTGTGTTTCGCCAGCCTGTTCAAGGACCGGGCCATCAGCTACCGCGTGGAGAACGGCTTCGACCACTTCAAGGTCTACCTGTCGGTGGGCGTGATGAAGATGGTGCGCTCCGACTGCGCGTCCAGCGGCGTCATCTTCACGCTCGACACCGAGACCGGCTTCCGCGACACGGTCTTCATCACCGGCGCCTACGGCCTGGGCGAGACCGTGGTGCAGGGCACCGTCGACCCCGACGAGTTCTACGTCTTCAAGCCGACCTTCGGTGCCGGCCACCGCACGGTGCTGCGGCGCCGCATGGGCGGCAAGCAGATCCGCATGGTGTATTCGTCGGCGGCGGGCCGCGACCGCACGCGCATCGTGCCCACCGCCGTGGAGGACCAGCGCCGCTACTGCATCAGCGATGCCGAGGTGATGACGCTGGCCGACGCGGCGATCAGGATCGAAGAGCACTACAGCCGCAAGGCCGGCCACCCGGTGCCGATGGACGTGGAATGGGCCAAGGACGGCGTCGACGGCCAGCTCTACATCGTGCAGGCGCGGCCCGAGACGGTGGCCTCGCAGCAGGTGGCCAGCGTGGTCGAGGAGTTCCAGCTGGGCGGCAAGGGCCAGGTCCTGGCCACCGGACGCGCGGTCGGCGCGCGCGTCGCTTCGGGCCGGGCGCGTGTCATCAGCGACGTGACGCAACTCGGCCAGTTCCAGCCCGGCGAGGTGCTGGTGGCCGACACCACCATGCCCGACTGGGGCACGGTGATGACGCGGGCCGCCGCCATCGTCACCAACCGCGGCGGGCGCACCTGCCATGCCGCCATCGTGGCGCGCGAGCTGGGCGTGCCGGCGGTGGTGGGCTGCGACTCGGCCACCACCACGATCCGGACAGGCGACGAGGTGACGGTCTCGTGCGCCGAGGGCGGGGCCGGCCGCGTCTACGCCGGCCTGCTGCCCGTGACCGTCACGCGCACCGATGTCTCGGCGCTGGCTCGGCCCCGCACCCACGTGATGGTCAACATCGGCAACCCCGACACCGCCCTGCAGACCAGCCTGCTGCCCAACGACGGCGTCGGCCTGGCGCGCATGGAGTTCATCGTCGCCGAGCACATCCAGGTGCACCCCATGGCCCTGGTGCACCCCGAGCGCATCGACGACGCCGCGGTGCGCGCCCGCATCGCCTCGCTCACGCAAGGGCATGCCACGCCGGCCGACTACTTCGTGCGCGAGCTGTCCGAGGGTGTGGGCATGATCGCTGCCGCCTTCTTCCCGAAGCCGGTCATCGTGCGCCTGTCCGACTTCAAGACCAACGAGTACGCCAGCCTGCTCGGCGGCCGCTGGTTCGAGCCCGCCGAGGCCAACCCGATGATCGGCTTCCGAGGTGCGTCGCGTTATGCGCACCCGGCCTATGCCGAAGGCTTCGCGCTCGAATGCGCGGCCATGCGGCGCGTGCGCGACGAGATGGGGCTGGTCAACGTCAAGCTGATGGTGCCCTTCTGCCGCCGCGTCGAAGAAGGCGAGCGCGTGCTGAAGGCCATGGCCGACAACGGCCTGCAGCGCGGCGTGAACGGGCTGGAAATCTACGTGATGTGCGAGATCCCCAACAACGTGCTCCAGATCGACGCCTTCGCGCGGCTGTTCGACGGCTTCTCCATCGGCTCGAACGACCTGACGCAGCTCACGCTGGGCGTCGACCGCGACTCCGAGATGGTGGCCTTCGACTTCGACGAGCGCGACCCCGGCGTGAAGATGTTGATCGCCATGACCGTCGATGGCGCGCGCCGCAACCAGCGCCACTCGGGCATCTGCGGCCAGGCGCCTTCGGACTTTCCCGAAATGGTGGAGTACCTGGTGGAGATCGGCATCGACGCCATCAGCGTCACGCCTGACACCCTGCTGCAGGTGACGCGCAACGTGCTGGCGGTGGAGCAGCGGCTCCAGCGTGCGCCACGGACGTCGCCCGCTTGACGACGACACCCGGGCCGACGACTGCGCAGCACCCTGCGGCTGTCGTCCGCCGCCGCCGGGGCCTTGACGCCATCCTTCCCCGCCTTGCCCCTATGCTGCGCGAAGCATGAACGAAGACGAGCAGGTGGCGGATGTCCCGCCGGATGGCGAAATGACCGAGGCACAGCAGCAGCGCCTGGTGCAGGGGCTGATGGCGCAGCTGGGCTCGACGTCGGCCGCCGACGGCGCCGCGCCGCGCCATGTCGAGACCCACATCTCCCACGTCCTCCTGCACGGCGGCCTGGCCTACAAGCTCAAGAAGGCGCTGGCCACGTCCTTCCTCGACCAGTCGACACTGGCGCGGCGCAGGGCCGCCTGTGCCGAGGAGCTGCGCCTGAACCGGCGCATGGCGCCGCAGCTCTACCTCGACGTGGTCGACATCACCGGCACGCTCGATGCCCCCGAGTGGGGCGGCAGCGGGCCGGTGCTGGACGTCGCGGTGAAGATGCGCGCCTTCGACGAGGACCGCTTGTGGGACCGCCTGGCCGTGCGCGGCGACCTGGGCGCGCCCGATGTCGAGGACCTGGCGGCCGTGCTGGCGGGTTTCCACGCCGAGGCGGCGGTGGCGCCGGCCACCGGCTGGCTGGGCTCGCCGGCGCAGGTGCGCTCGACCTTGCTGGACAGTCTGCGCGACCTGCGGGCGGGGAGTTCTTCGCAAGTGCCCGACGAAGACTCCGACCGGCTGCTTCAGCTGCAGGCCTGGGAGGCCCGGGCCTTCGAGCGGCTGGCAGCGGTGATGGCGCGCCGTCTGGCCGAAGGCCGCGTGCGCGAAGGTCATGGCGACCTGCACCTGGGAAACGTCGCGCGCGAGGGTGGGCGCTGCCTGGTGTTCGACGGCATCGACTTCAACGACGAGTTCCGCTGGCTCGATGTCATGAGCGAAGTCGCCTTCATGGCGATGGACCTGCAGGCGCATGCCTTGCCGGCGCTGGCGCACCGCTTCGTCGATGCCTACCTGCAGCAAGGCGGCGATCACGACGGCCTGCGTGTGTTGACCTACTACCTCGTGCACCGCGCGCTGGTGCGTGCCAAGGTGGCACAGCTGCGCGCGGGGCAGGCGGTGGACGCGAACCGCGGCCAGGCCCTGTCGGCGCGCCACCTGTACCTGTCGCTGGCCGAGCGCTTTGCCGCGCCGCGCCCCGCCAGCCTGCTCATCACCCACGGCCTGTCGGGCAGCGGCAAGACCACCCTGACGCAGGATCTGCTCGAAGCGCTGGGCGCCGTGCGCGTCCGCGCCGACGTCGAGCGGAAGCGACTCGCCGGCCTGTCTCCCCTGCAGTCCAGCCGTTCGCCGCCCGGCAGCGGGCTGTATGGCGCAGCGATGAACGAGGCCACGTATGCCCGTCTGCTGTCGGCGGCGGCCGCGGCCATCGAGGGCGGCTTTCCGGTGATCCTGGACGCGACCTTCCTGCGCCATGCCGACCGCCAGGCCGCCCGCCGCACAGCAGCGGAACGGGGTGTCCCCTTCGTCATCCTTCACTTCACCGCCACGCCGCAGGCCCTGCGCGATCGCCTGCGAGGTCGGGCCGCCGAGGGACGTGACGCCTCGGAAGCCGACGAGGCCGTGCTGATGCGCCAGGAGCAGACCCAGGAACCGCTTCGGGCCGACGAAGAGGATGCGGTGCACGTCGTGCAGCCCCTGGCCGTCCCGGCCGGCCAGGCGGCGCGGGCCGATTGGTCGGGCCTGTTGTCCAGGCTCGCGCCGTCGGGCCGGCAAAGCATCGGAACTTGACGCGCCGCAATGCCGGGTCCCTGCGTGCTGGCGCAGCGGCAGGCGACCTGCTTAGACTGGACGCACTTCCAGCCCGACACCTTCGTGCCGGGCCCGATCCATGCTGCATTTCGGCTGCTTCTCCTGGCAGGGCCCTGACCGCGCGGCGCGGCCACGGCCGGTCACGGTGCTGCCCGATCGAGTGGTGCAGCGGTGAAGGACTGGCGGCGCGCGGGTTTCCCTGCACTGTCGCCGCCACAGGAAGCGGCGTTGTCGCCGGCGAGCGCGCCCGATGCTGCCGTGTTGCTGAACGAGCTGCAGCTGCGTCGGCACGAGCTGGAGCAGCAGGGACTGGAACTGTCTCGCCTGCAGCAGCAGCTCGCGCAGGCGAACGACCGCTACCGTGAGCTCTTCGAACAGGCGCCTGTGGGCTACCTGACGCTGGACGTCCAGGGACGCATCGTCGAATGCAACCTGATGGCGCAGCAGCTGCTCCAGTGCGGCGGGTCTTCGCTGCTGGGGCGGCCCCTCTCTGCCGTTCTCGGGGCGCACGATGTCGACCGCTGGCACGGCTTCAGAAGGCAGTTGGCGGGCGGCGACGGTCCGCGGCGCATCGACCTGGCCTTCCAGCGGCGCGACGGGGGCAGTTTCCACGGCCAGCTCGAGTGCCTGTCGGTTCCGGTGCCGCTGGAGCCGGCCTGGCTTCGTGTCACCCTCACCGACGGCGTTCCCCGCCGCGAGGCCGACGCCTCACGCGCCGCCGCGCTGCGGGCCATGGCATCGCACGAGTCGGCGCGGCAACGTGTCTCGCGCGAGCTGCACGACGACCTCGGGCAGCGCCTGAGTGCGGTGAAGATGGCCCTCAGCGGCGTGGCGGGGCATGCGCAGGCGGACCTGCGGCTTGCCGAGGTGCAGCAGGCGCTGGACGAGGCGGTCGACCAGGTCCGCTGCATGGCGGCCGAACTGAGGCCGCCGATGCTGGACGACCTGGGCATCGTGGCTTCCATCGAGTGGCTGGCCCGTGAAACCCGCCGAAGGTCCGGACTGGATGTGAGGCTGAAGCTGTCGCCGGTGGAGCCGGACCTGGACGGCCGTACCGCCTTGACGGTGTACCGCGTGCTCGAGCGCGTGCTCTTGCACGTGGCCGAGCATGCGGCGGCCCGTGATCTTCGGGTCGGCCTGGCCGAGCGGTCCGGCGGCCTGGTTCTCGAGGTGCGGTGGCGCGTCGGCCGCAGGGCCTTCACAGGCCCGGGGGCGGCGGGCGCGGGCACGCTGTCGCAGAAGCAGCGCGAACTCATGCAGGGGGCCGACCTGCTGGGCTACCGCGTGCAGTTCATGCCCGGCGCCGGCGGCGCGCATGGCATCGTGGTCGCGTTTCCCGCGCAGGCCGTCGACTCTTCCTTGCCGGGCGCGGCCGGGCCCGAAGTCTGAGGCGCCATGGGTCCTGTCTGTCGTGTCCGACGGATCGCTGGCGACGGGCTGGCGTCGCCAGGCAGCGGCTCGACCCCTTGAGCCTCAGGCGGCGTAGGCTTCCGACAGCGCGCCGTGAGTCGAGCCGGCGAGCCAGCGTCCGGCCAGGCGGGCGACCTCTTGCAACGCGCCCGGCTCTTCGAACCGGTGCGACGCCCGCGGCACGACGTCCAGCCGCCTGACGCAGCGCAGCGCCTGCAGCATCTCATGGTTCACGCGCAGGAGTTCGGTGTCCTGTCCGCCCACGATGAGCAGCGTCGGCGCGTGCACGCGTGCCGGCGCGATACCTGCCAGGTCGGGACGGCCGCTGCGCGACACCACGGCGCGCACGCGCTGCGGTTGCCGGGCGGCCACCCGAAGCGCGGCCGCTGCGCCGGTGCCGGCGCTGAACAGGCCGACGGGCAGGGCGCCCGCTCCCATCTCTTCGGCCAGCCAGTCCAGTGCCAGTTCCAGGCGTTCGCTGAGCAATGGAACGTTGAAGGCCTGCCGGCGGTCTGCAGACTCTTCGGTCGTCAGCAGGTCGAACGACAGCGTGCTCTGGCCGTGACCGTGCAGCATGCGGGCCAGGAAGCGGTGGCGCGCACTGTCGTGCCTGCCGCCGGGCCCGTGCACGAACACCGTCACGCCGGAGCCTTCAGGCAGATGCCACCACTCGCCGGCCAGGCTGGTTCTTCCGATCCGCACGGCGCGGGCATCTTCGATGACCGGTGCATCCGACATCAGGACTCCTCGCAGCGGTGAACTGCGCTGCAGTCTGTTGCTGCGGCCGCGTGCCGCCATTGCGTTCACTCAACGCGGGCTCGTCGTGGGCGATGCGGTCCAGACCCGGGGCCGTCATTGCACAAGCTCAATGCGGCCCTTGCAGGCAGCGGTCAAGCTGTGCACTTCCATCGGCCGGAGACAACCATGGAAACCACGACCCCCGTACTGCCGCGCGCGACGGCGGTGGCCCGTCGGACCGAAGACGACGCCGTCGTACGCCGTCTTCAGGACATGGCCCGCCTGCTGCAGGTGCAGGGCGACACGCCGCAGCGTGTGGCGGCCTGCCGCCGTGCTGCACAGACCTTGTCGCGCCGCAAGATGCCACTGCGGCAACTGGTCGCGGCGGCGGGGCTTCCTGCGCTCCAGGAACTGCCGGATGTCGAAGGCTGGGTGGCGCAAGGCATCGCGGAGATGCTGGCGGTGGGCTGCTGGCAGGCGCTGGAACGCCTGCGCGGCTGGGCCGATCCGGAGGCCCTGCTGTGCAGCTTGCCGGGTGTCGACGCGCCGCTGGCTGCTCGGCTCCACGACGAGCTGGCCGTCGACACCATCGATGCCCTGGAAGCATCGCTGCTGGCCGGGCGCCATGGCGCGATGACGGTGCTGCCTGCGGGGCGGGCTGCGGCCCTGACTGCCGACGTGGTCGAAATGGCGGGTCGACTGCGCACGATCCGGCGCGCCTTCGGCGAGCGATCGGTCCCCATCGGACCGCCGGTCGACATCCTGCTGGAGATCGACCGGCTCTTCCTTCACCGCGCGCGCAGCGGCGACCTGCCGTGCATCGTGCCACGGCGTGAACCGCCGGGCAGTCTCTCCCGCCTGCCCGTGCTGCATGCCGAGCGATCGGGCTGGCACTTCACGGCGCTTCATGCCAACACGGCCCGCGCGCGCCGCTTCGGCTGCCTGCACGACTGGGTCGTGATCCATGCAGAGCAGGCTTCCCGGCCCGAGCGTGCCGACATGGTCATGACATCGGGCCGCGGTGCGCTGGCCGGGCGCCGCGTCGTGCTGGGCCGCGAGCCCGAGTGTCGGCAGAGCTACGTGGCACAGGCCAGGCCCGGGTCGTCGACGGATGGCGTGCCACCGTGGCGCTCACGGGCCTGAAATGTGACTCGTGGTGACCGCCTGTCGCATGCGGTCACGTCATGGGGGCCGGGCCGCAATCACGTTCGGAAAATTCGGCATCCGATACGGATGTTGCTGCTGAGTTGTTCAGTCCGTTCCGATTGCGCCCAGACCCTGCGAGGAACATGCTTCCCCCATCGGCGGTGAAGGCCTGATGTCCAGGCCGGATCTGCGGTTGTCGAAGTCGGGAAACATGACATGACCCTGGACACCACCCCATTCGCCGACAGTAGCCTGGACGCCTGCATCGACCGTTGCTGTCCTGTGCCGATCCCGCAGCGCGGCAGCCTGGCCGACCTGCTCGAGCTGCTCGGCTCGCCAGCCGGAGCCCGCGGCAGTGTTCCGGAGTCGATACCCCTGGCCTTGTGGCGTGTGCCGCAGCACGCGGCACTGGTCCACGAGGGCTCCCGCGGGCGCTCGATCTATGTCGTGCGCCACGGCTTCTTCAAGCGTTCCAAAACCCTGGAGGACGGCTACGAGCAGGTGCTGTCCTTCATGCAGGCCGGCGAGATCCTGTGCTTCGAAGCGCTGCACAACGGCGTGCAGCCCGCCAGCCTGGTGGCGCTGGAGACCTCCAGCGTCTACGTGCTGCCCGTGGCCGAGCTGAACAGCCTGCACCTGCGTTGTCCGCAGTTGGCCGAAGCCCTGCAACGGGCCCTGAGCCGCCAGTTGCTGCACGCCACGGAGTCGGTCGAGATGATGGCGGCCGTGTCGTCGGAGGTGCGTATCGCACGGTTCCTGATGTGGTGGTCGTCGCGCATGGCGGCCATGGGGCAGTCGCCGCGTCGACTGCGCCTTCGCATGTGCCGGCGCGACATCGCCAGCCTGCTGGGCGTGGCGCACGAGACCGTCAGCCGCTCCCTCACGTCCTTGAGCGAAGAAGGGCTGCTGAGGGTCAGCAACCGTGACGTCGAGATTCTCGACATGGACCACCTGCACGCCCGCGCAAGATGCACCCGCAGTCCGGGTACATGCGACAAGGAGCGACGCGAACCACGTCTGGCAACGCCCGAGGCCCTTCAGCACCGCAGTGCCGACGCGGTCATGTGAAGCACGCCTGACGCCTTCGGCGGGACGGCCGCCGCCGACTGGCTTCAGTGCTCGGCTGGTTCCGGCCCGAAGCCCTGCTCCATGCCGTAGCGGATCAGCGCCGCCGTGCTGGGCAGTTGCAGCTTGGCCAGGATGCGCGTCTTGTGCGTGCTGACCGTCTTCACCGACAGGTGCAGGGCCTGCGCGATCTCCGACGGTCGCTCCCCCGCGGTGAGTCGCCGCAGCACCTCGAGCTCCCGGTCGCTGAGCTGGGTGTGGCTGGCCGGGGCCTGGGTGCCGTTCAGGTGCAGCACCAGGCGCTCCGCCAGTGCGGCACTGACGTAGGCGCCGCCGGCGGCAATCTTGCGGACGGCCAGTGCCAGCTCGCGCGATGCGCTGTCCTTGGTGACGTATCCGTTGGCCCCCGCCTTGAAGGCGCGCATCGCGTACTGTTCTTCGGCGTGCATGCTCAGCACCAGCAGCTTCACCGCGGGGCAGTCCGCGCGTGCGCGCCGCAGCAGTTCGAGCCCGCTCATGCCCGGCATGGACAGGTCGACGATGGCGAGGTCGAAACAGCCCTGGCGGAGCATGTCCAGTGCCAGATGGCCGTTGTCGGATTCGGCCACCGTCCACTGCCGGTCCGTGCCTTCCAGCACCCTCTTGAGTCCTTCGCGCACGATGGCATGGTCGTCGACGATCAGGATGGCCAGCTCCGACCCGCCTGCGCGGTTGGGGGGATTCATCCATGGCCGGGCCGGCAGCTTCAGCTGCGGCTGGCGCTCTGCGTCGGTCGTCTGGTGGCGAGCGGGCAGATTCTCGTCGGCCGGTTGGTAGGAGTGCGTCATCGTTGTCCGTGAGGGTGAATGCATGAAACCGGGTCAGGCAGCGCGCCGCGCGTCTTTTGGGTCGGCGTAGGCGGCACGCGCCGTTGCCAGGGACATGGTGCGCCATGGCCGGGAGGAATGCACGTCGGCATCGCGGCTCGACTTGACCTGCGACAAGCCAAGTCCCGGATGCCAGGCCAGACCGGTCGGCCCGCCTCTCCCCGGCGCTCAGGAGGCTCTTGATCGAGCGGTGGTGCCCGGCGCCGTCGGCACCGGCACGCGCATCAGGACGCGGGTGCCCTGGCCCTCGACGCTGTCCACGGAGAGATCGCCGCCCAGCATGTCGGCGCGTTCGCGCATGCCCAGCAGACCGAACTGGCTGTCACGGAAGGCCGAGTCGATGGGCAGGCCGACCCCGTTGTCGGAGACCCTCAGCAGGATCTCGCCGTCCAGGCGCGACAAGGACACGCTGACCTCGCTGGCCTTGGCGTGGCGATGGATGTTGGTCAACGACTCCTGCACCATGCGGTACAGCGTGATGGCCGTCTGCTGGTCGTCCAGCGTGCCGATGTCGTCGATCTGCATACTGCAGTGCAGACCGGTGCGCCGCGCGAAGTCGTTGACCAGCCATTCGATGGCCGGGCCCGGCCCCAGTTCGTCGAGCATCAGCGGGCGCAGGTCGGCGGCGATGCGGCGCACCGACCCCATGATGGCGTCCAGCCGGTCCAGTGCGCCGAGCAGGCAGGGGCGCACCGACGCCGGCACGCCCTTGTTCTCGCAATCGGCGAGGTCCAGCTTCAATGCCAGCAGGCTCTGGCCGAGTTCGTCGTGCAGTTCGCGTGCGATGCGCTGCCGTTCCGCCTCGCGGCCTTCGACGATGTTGGCCGACAAGCGACGAAGTGCATGGCGCGAGCGTTCCAGCTCACGCATCTCGGCCTGGCGGCGCGTCACGTCGTGCATCACCATCTGCACCGTGGTGCGCCCGTGGTCGGGCAGGGCAGTGAGCGCAATCTCCACCTGCCGTTCGGACGCGCCTTCTCGAAGCAGGACGCCCGAGAGGTTGCCGACGACGCCGGGATGACGCAGCGCCGCGGCCGTCTGGCGGTCGAGTTCCTCGTGCACATCGGCCCGCAGCAGCGCCTTCACCGACCGACCCACGACAGCCGCCGGAGGCGCCGTGTCCATCAGCAGCGCCGCAGCCCGGTTGGCGAAGATGATCCTGTCGTCCTCGGCGATCCAGGCGGCAGAAGGCGACAGGTCCACGATGGCCTGCAGGCGTTGCATCATGATGTGCCAGGTGGCCGATGGGCCATCGCCCGGCGATGCGTCCGACGGCCTCATCGTCAGCAGCAGCGAGGCCGGCCGGGGCAGGCGCGACACCTCGATGTCGAAACGCGCGACACCCGTGGCTCCGCAATGCACTGCGGTGGCCGGCAACCGCAGGGGGCTGGGGCCGTCAGCCGGGGGCGCCGGGTTGAAGGAATCGTCAGGAACGTCGGGCAGTGAGAGAGGCGGCGTCACGAGGCGACGGGGATCGAGCCCGGCCACCAGGGCGTCGGCCGGCTCGCCGATCAAGGCGCGGGGACTGCGCCCGAGCAGCGCAGCGGCGCCGTCGCTGACGTGCGCGATGCGTCCTTCGTCGTCCAGCGCCAGGAAGCCGACGCCATGCGTGCCGAAGACCGGTTCGGTGGGTTCTTGGGCGCTCACGAGGCAGCGCCCATCACGCTGCAGACAGGCCGGCGGATGCACGCCGGCACAAGGATCAGGTCCATCCCCATCTCCCAATGAGCAGTCCCTTGGCCGGCTGCCGGTGCAACTGCCCGGTCGCAGCAGGCTTGCGACACCGTCGGCACCTCAGACCGGCGGCGTGTTCCGATTCTCGCAGCATCGAACGCTGCCCACCACGGTGTCGACGCCGGATCGTTGCAGAGGCAAGTTGCGGGACGTCCCGGCACCTGCCGCAGGACACCTGCCTCTGCCGGACGATCACCATGATGAAGGCCCCTTCGTGCGCTGCCCTTGCGGTCGCGCAAGGTCCCCGTGTCCTGCTGCGCTGTCAGGGTCTCAAGGGCCGGAGACCCCTCACGTTGCGCTGGTCCGGGCTCCCGATGTGGCGGCAGCATCACCGGCGCAGCGCAGGGCTGCGTCGTCCAGGGCCTGCAGCACCTCGTCGTCGCCGACCTGGTGGAAGTCGACATAGTGATGGCCGATGGCCAGGAAAGGCGACGGGGTACGCAGGCAGACGATGTCGTCGGCCTCGTCGTGCAGCAAGGCCAGGCTGTCGGCGGGGGCGACGGGCACGGCCACCACGATGCGCCGCGGCGCGCTGTGCCTGAGGGATTGCATCGCGGCGCGCATCGTGGTGCCGGTGGCCATGCCGTCGTCGACGACGATCACGGTGGCGCCCTGCAGGTCCGCCCGCGCTCTCCCGCGAAGGTAGGTCTGCCGGCTGCGTTCGATCTCTCGCAGCGCCTCGGGCACCCGGCGCTCGATCTGCCGCCTGTCCAGCCCGGAGACGCTGAGCACCTCCTCGTGCACCACGAATCGCGGCGGCATGCCGTCGACGACGGCTGCCACGGCCAGTTCCGGCTGCCATGGCGCGCCGATCTTGCGGACCAGCAGCAGGTCCAGCGGGGCGTCCAGCGTGCGTGCCACCTCGGCGGCAACGGGCACGCCCCCGCGCGGCAGGGCCAGCACGATCACCCGGCCGTCCCAAAGGCGTGCTGCCAAGGCACGGGCCAGCAGGCTGGCGGCCTCGGCACGATCGGCGAACTTCGTCTGCATGGCCCTGCTCCTCGACGGTTGCCGACGGCAACGGCTGCCATCGTCAGCGGCCTGCCGCGCATGCTGAACTGCCCCGGGGCGCCACCGTTGCGCATGCGCAATGGCGGCTGACCACGCCGGGCCGCTGTTTGAGCGCTGTTTGGCCGCTGGGTGCCCGTTGTTTGACCGTTTGTTTCACCGGCGAATCCGCAGGGGCAGGCGGCAGACCTGCCGTCACGACCCGCAGCTTCTTGCCGCCCCAGCCTCAGAATCACGACGTACCGGCGGCTCGCCCGAGATGCTGCGGCGCCTCCAGCGGCCGGTGCTTGCTGAGCTTGTTGAAGAAGGAAGGACATGGAGCCCAAGTGGCTGGAAGATTTCCTGAGCGTCGCGCGGACGGGCAACTTCTCGCAATCGGCCATCGAGATGAACATCACCCAGTCGGCAATCAGTCGTCGCATCAAGGCACTGGAGCAATGGGTGGGCGTGGCGCTGATCGACCGCTCCACCTACCCGACCCGGCTCACGCCGGCGGGTGAGCGCTTCCGCGAGGCGGCGCGCGAGGCCACCGCGGCCCTGCTGAAGACGCGGCAGGACCTGCGGCAGGCGCTCGATGCCGACCGCAAGCTGCTGCGCATCGCGATCCAGCATTCGCTGGCCGCCAGCTTCCTGGCGCCCTGGCTGGCGCGGCTGCCGCTGTCGCGTGACGATCTGCTGGTGCGCGCCACGGCCGACAACCTGCACGACTGCGTGCGTGAACTGGAAGAGGGCAGTGTCGACCTGCTGGTCTGCTACACGCACGGCGAACTGCCGCTGCAACTGGAGGCCTCGCGCTACCCTTCGATGCCGCTGGCGGCCGACGCGCTGGTGCCCGTGTCGCAGCAGGTCGGCAAGGGTCGGGCGCTGCACGCCCTGCAGCCCGGCGCGCCCGCCGTCCCCTGGCTGACGTACAGCGAAGGCACTTTCCTGTCGCGGGCCGCGTCGCTGGCGCTGCAGCGGCCCGGACTGTCGCCCGCGCTGCACCCGGTGGTCGAGAGCGCGCTGGCCGAAGCCCTGCGCGGCGCTGCCATCGCCGGTCTGGGCGTGGCCTGGCTGCCGCTGAGTCTGGTGGCCGACGACCTGAAGCGCGGCCTGCTCGTGCGCGCGGGTGGTCCCGAGTTCGACGTGTCGCTGCAGATCTGCCTGTGCGGCGAGCGGTCGGTGGTGGAGGGCCGCCTGAGCGGCCTCTGGCAGGCTGCGCGCGCGCTGGCGGAGGCTGCGCCCACCGCGCCGCGCAGAAGTGCGCGCCGGGGCGCTTGAACGCCGAAGGCGCGAAGCAGTGGACGCTGCCACGGGAGGCCTGTGGGTGCCGGGGCGTTGTGGAGCAGGGGAGTTGGCGGCGGAAGACCGGCCTGTTCCGGGCTTGCGCGGTCTGCAGTGCGCGCCAAGATAGGTTGGCGGCATCCAGTGCGTCATAGAGACGCTTTGCACCATGGCCATCCAGCGCGCCCACCACAGACTCGAATCCAAGGACCTTGTAGACCGTGATGTCGACGATCCGGCGCCTGGGTCAGCAGCGAAGCGCTTGCCGGTTCGTGCCTTGGCCGCCGCGGCTGGCTTCGCCCTGGCCGCCGCGCTCGGCGGATGCGGTGGCGCCGACGGTGAGGGCACGGGCAGTACGGTCCATGGCGTGGCTGAAGGGCCGATGGCCCCGCAGTTCGCGCAGGGCCGGGTCACCGTCACGGACAATCCGATGGACCTCGCCATCCGTGGAGTCGGGTTCTTCCAGGTCGACTACGGCGTCGGTGCGCCGATGTACACGCGCAACGGGCAGCTGCATCTCGATCGCGATGGCTACATCGTCAACGCCATGCAGATGCGCCTCTTGGGCCGCCAGGCCAACGCTGCCGGTGTCATCGAGAGCGCAGGGCCCGTCGTGCCCCTCAAGCTGAACAGTCTTCGCCTCGCGCCACAGGCGACCGACCGCATCGACATCTCGATGAACCTGGACTCGCGCGTGGCGGCCACCGGCAGATCTGCTTCGCCGGGTGTGAATGTTGCCGACTCGGCCACCTACAACTTCGCCACGTCGTTGACGGCCTACGACCTGCGCGGGCAGGAGATCAACCTGACGCTCTTCTTCCAGAAGTCCGACGCTCCGGGTCGCACACCGGGGTCGATCACCTGGAACGTCTATGCCACTGCCAACGACCTGCCCGTGGGCGGAGCACCCGCCATGCCGGTCGCCACGCTGGTCTTTCCGGCCGACGGCAGTGCGCCGATCGCGCCCAGCGGCAAGGTGACCTTGGCAGAGGTGATTTCCGGGGCCTACCCCAGCGGCGCGGCCGTTCTGCCGTTGACCAACGTGGTCTTGAACCTGGCAGGCAGCACCCAGGTCGGCTCTAACTTCGTCATCATGGACCTCACGCAGACGGGCTCTGCCCCCGGGCAGTTGACGGAGGCGAACTTCCAACCCAATGGCGTGCTGATGGGCCGCTACTCCAATGGTCGCAGCTTGCCGTTCGGCCAGATCGAACTGGCCACCTTCGGCAATCTGCGTTGCCTGCAGGCTGCGGTCGACAAGGTCTGGCGCTCGACCCCAGCGTGCGGCGCTCCGTCGGTCGGTGCGCCGGGCTCGGGTGGGTTCGGCGTGCTGCAGGTGAGCGCGCTCGAAGCGACATAGGATGATGCTGGTGGGTCGGCCAGGCGCCCACGCGCAGTCCGCGCAGTGCAGTTGTCCAGCCGTCGGGGGGCGCGACGCAGACGGTGCTTCGCATCGAGGCGGGACGCCCTCCAGTTCCCCAGCGTTCTCCACAAGCCTGTTCATCTGGTGCATCGTCAGGCCCCGCCGAGCCAGCGCGCATACCCGTAGTACAGCGGCAGGCCGAGCATCAGGTTGAAGGGCAGGGTGACGCCCAGCGAGGCCGTGAGGTAGATGCCCGGGTTGGCGTCGGGCAGGCTGGCGCGGCAGGCCGCGGGTGCGTCGATGAAGCTGGCGCTGGCGCAGATGGCCCCGAACACGAACGCGCCGCCCACGCCCAGCCCCACGGCGTGGGCCAGCGTGACGCCCGCCAGCCCGTGCACCAGCGGCATCAGCACCCCGAAGCCGGCCATGAACACGCCCACCTGGCGGAAGG
>LNFM01003201.1_pt1 | contig 32721 bp, 32 predicted proteins | sample 596031 | NCBI WGS metagenome assembly LNFM01 (sample SAMN04254537, study PRJNA301005) | activated carbon metagenome | isolation source: dual media filters at the Ann Arbor, Michigan drinking water treatment plant | place: USA: Ann Arbor | reverse complement strand
AGTTGCCGAGGTTACCGAACGAGCTGGTGTCGACGAGCACGTTGCGCGAAGCACGCGCATTGTTGGGGAAGAACGCGCGCGCCAGGTACGACTGACCGGACACCTGGCGCACGTCGAAGAGGACGTTGGGGTTGCTCGCGGTGCAGTTGGAGTCCTCGGCGGTCAGGTGGATGAAGTTGACGTTGCCGCGCGACTCCCAGTTCGCCGCCGCCGCATTGAAGGCAGTGATGACCGCGGTGCGGTTCGAGCCGAAGTTCGTGCTGATGCAGTAGGTCAGGTTGAGCTTCTGCGTGTCGTTCCACTTCGTGTCCTGGCCGCCCGCGGTGTTCACGATGAGGCCGCCCTGGGTCAGGCTCTCCCAGAACTCGAGGAGGTTCTTGTCGTCGGCGACCGCGATGTCACCGTTGACGATGTACTGACCGCCCTCGAAGGTCTCGCGATACGTCTCGTCGCGGAACTCCTCCCAGCTCGGGGCCTGGTTCGTCGACAGCTCGTCGTCACCCGCCACCGCACACCCACCAAGCGCGAGGATCGTCAGGATGGAGAGTCCCGTACATGCGCGGGACGAAGCGGCGCCGAAGCGCGAAGCGATTGGATCGAGCGTCTTCATCGTGCCGCCCGTTCTTCATGGCGAATGCCACGTGGGCTTGCACAACGTGTCGCGCTGACCTGCGCTGCGGCCGCATCAGCATTCGACGGACGCGCAGAAGGCGTCTGACGAGAACGCGCGAACACAGTCCGCGCTCGAATTTGGTGAGCGCGCCTACGCTAGGCGTCGGGCGATGTGCCGCACGAGGGGCCCCATGTACGCTCGTGGATCGCACCACCGCAGAGCCAGCCGCTCACAACCCGGACAGCGGCTGTCATCGGGGGCGGGGCCCCTGACACGAGTCAGTTGCAATCACCTTGCGAATCACTGCGCCAGGTCGTCACGGCGACGGTAGCTCCCGCGTCGCGCTGCCTCTGGGCGCTCGTGCGGACTAGTAGCAGACCAACCCATGCGCGAAGCTGGGTGAGATACCGACGGGGAGTGGCGCTGTCGTGACTTCGGTGACGAGGTCGTACACGCGGAGTCCGTTCGCGGCCATCGTCGTATCGGAGACGATGACCCGGCCGTCGGAACACGCCGCCACATCGGTGATCGCCTGCGTCTCCGGGGAGACGGGCTCGTTCCACATCGTGTTCGTCCCGAGGTCGAAGCCCCAGAGCGAGCCGGCCGGGAACGTCGATGCGACCACCCAGAGGAGCGCCCCGCCATCCTCGAACTCTTGCACCGAGAGTCGCCCTGCGAAGGCCGGCAGCTCGGTGTGCTGGAAGAGGCAGGAGACCGTCGGGGTGGTTCCAGGTACGACCTTCTCGACGCAGCCCGCCGTGCTGAAGTCGGCCACCGTCGGGATCGCGAGGCTCCCATCGGGGAGCTCCTCGAAGTTGCCGAACGGGTTGGCGTTGGTGAAGTCGATCGTCGTCTTCACCGTGTCATTCGTCGTGTCGATGACCACGAGCTTGCCGACGCCGCGGGGCATGAAGTTCTCGTCGAGGCGACCGCAGGCCACGTAGACGTCGGTGCCGACGGCGAACGCGGAGACGCAGTCGGGCTGATTGTCGACGGGGTCGATGGCCGGGAGCGCGATCGTGGTGGTGGTCGACGAGCCCTTGGTCGCGACGACCACGCCGGCCGTGCCGAGAGCGGGCAGGTAGAGCTTGTTGCCGACGACGGCGACGTCCTGCGGATTGGAATTCTCGCCCGTGCTGATCTGCTGCTCGAGCGAGTAGTCGTCCGCGGAGAGGATGGTGACGTTGTTCGCCCCAAGGCGGTTCACGACGTAGAGGGAATCGCCGAACTTGCGCAACACGGCGTCGCTCGAGACCGCGCCCGTGGGAGCGACGTTGGTCGTGATCGCGTTGGTGTCGAGATCGAGGGCCGAGAGCACGCCCGGCGCGCCGGCCATGAAGTCGCCGGCAGCCACAACTGCGCGCGACACCTCGGGCGTCACGTCATCACCATCCATGTCCGTCATGTCGTCGTCGGTGGCGCCGTCATCGCCACAGGCGGCGACGAGGAGCAGGGCGGAGAGCAGGTACTTGGTCATGAAGCCTCGAGCGGTTAGTAGGTGAAGTCCACGGAAGCAGTGAAGGCGCGCCCCGGCAGCGGGAAGCCCGCGACGTCGGAGAGCGCGCTGGGACGCGGCGAGTCGCCACGTCGGTCGGCGGGGATCTCGACGACACGCGTGTCGAGCGCATTGGCGACAGTCACGGACAGCGCGAAGCCGCCGGCGAGCTCGCTGCGCACGCCGGCCCCGACGAGCCCCCGTCCAGGCACCCGCGCGAGGTTCTGCATGTCGAGGTAGCTCGTGCTCTGCGCGGCGAGATCCACGTAGGCCGTGACGCGGCGCTCGGCGATGTGGCGCGCGAGATCGACCCGGGCGTAGAAGAGGTGCGCCGGCGTCCGCGGCAGGGCCCGGCCGAAGCGATTCGGATCGATCGCGAGCTGCTCGCTGACGAGGCGCGTGTAGCTGGCGGTCAGGGACACGGTGCGCGCGAGCCGGCCGGAGACCACGAGCTCCGCGCCGTAGGTCTGCGTGTCACCGATGTTCATGGCCCGCGCGACGAAGCCCTGGCCGGAGATGAGGGCGATGGTGTCCCGCGAGCGGGTGGCGAACGCCGCCGCCTCGACGAGGAGGCGGTCGAGCGGACCGACCGACAGCGGCGCGTACACGAACCCCACGTCGCTCGCGAGGCCGCGCTCGACGAGGAGATCCGGCGAGCCGAGCACCTGGCCGCGATCGCCGAAGAGCTCGAGCAGCGTCGGGAGCCGCACGTACGAGCCCACGCTGCTCTTCAGCGCGAGATCGTCACGGAGGCGCGCGAGCGCGGTGAGGCGCGGGCTCGGCAGCGCGTCCCAGCGGGGATCGACGGGCATGAAGGCATCGGGGCCCTCGCCGAGCGGGGTCGGCGCGGTGCGGACGAGCTCGACGCGAACGGCGGGGGTGAGCGTGATCAGGTCGCCGAGCGCGAGATCCGCCGCGAACGATGCCGCCCCCGTGCCCCGCGTGCCCACCATCGAGGCGCGGGCCGGCGCCGCGTCGCGGAAGCGATCACCGCGGAGCTCGAGCCCGGCGGTGAGGCGATGCCCGTCGAGCGTCTGGTGCCATGTCGTCGCCGCGCCCCCGGAGAGCGTCAAGTACGTGCGGTCCTGCGCCCCGAGTCCGAGCTCGCCCATCGGATCACCCAGGGTCTGCCGCTCCGCGAGTCCGTACGCGAGCAGCCGGAAGGCGCCGCGCTGGAGCCGCACGTCACCGACGGTGTTCAACGTCCCGAGCTCGGCCGTGGTGGTGGGATCGATGATCGTGCCGGGCAGTCCCTGGTCGCGCCACGCGGTGCGCACGCCGAAGGCCGTGGCGCCATCCCGCGTGCCGAGCCGGGCCGCACCGTCGATCTGATCGAAGCGATTGTTCGCGCGGTCCACGAACGCGTCGTCGGTGGCGTTCAGGGGCGTGCCGCGATCCGTGAACACCGAGAAGTCGCCGGTCGCGCCCTGGTAGCCGAGCGTCACCGACGACAACCAGTCACCATGCTCGTCGCCGTACCGACCACGCGCGAACCGCGCGCCGTACGAGCCGACCCCCGCGAGCACGTCGAGGCGCTCGCCGCCCTCCCCTCGCCCGAGGCGCGTGATGAGGTTCACCGCACCACCGACGCCCGCGCCGCCGAGCTCGAGGGGCACGGCGCCGCGGAACAGCTCGACCTTGCCGAACGCATCGAGGTGATAGCGACCGAGGTCCGTCGTCACGCCCGCCAGGCGCGACAGCGGCACGCCGTCGACGAGCACGGCGGTGTGTCCCGTCGCCGCGCCGCGCACGCTCACGGAGGCGTACGCGCCGAAGCCACCCGTGCTGCGCATCTGCGCTCCCGCCGAGGTGGCGAGGGCCTCGGCGACACTCGTGGTCGCCGGATGCTCGTCGGGGTGAACCACCGTGACGAACGGCGCGCTCGAGAGCGCCTGATCTCGGTCGCGCGCCCCTTCGGCGGGCGCCTGCCCTTCGACGTGAATGGTCTCGTCCGCACGCGCGACGCCACCGGCTGCAAGCAGCCAGGTCGCAACGCACGCATGGAACGAACCCGATCGAAGCATGTCACCCCACGTGACGCGGGGTGACGACGCATGACGTCTCGCCCCGAGAAATCCGACGGCGAGGTGTCCTGACTTCCGGTTCGTCCTAGCGGCGCCTTCCCAGTTTCCCAGTGGCCTGTTGCCGCATCGTCCCCGGTCACAGTAGCGGGGGCTGTGCCGTCTGGAGCGCCGCGATCAGAATCGATCGCGTACGCCGCCGGCTTCCCTGCGTCCGTCGGTGAGTTTATGAGCCGTTAGCCGCTGACGATATCGCCTTCCAGGGCGCCGAGCGCCTTCAAGAGATCAGCCTGGTCGGCCTCCGCGACGCCGTTCGCGGCGAGGGCCTTCTGGAGATCGTCGACGAGCGCGGCGAAGTCGTCCTTCGTCACGCCCATCCCCGTGTGCGCCTCGCGCATGGTCTTGCCCGTGTACTTGCAGGGGCCGCCGGACGCTTCGCAGATCTGATCGCTCAGCATCTGCCGGAGGTGCGGGACGTCCGTGGCGATGAAGTACTGGTTGATCCGGGCGTCCGCCTGGACGTTCGCCAGGAAGTCGTCGACGACCTCCTTGATCGCGTCGATGCGGCCCAGCCGATCATAGAGCGCGGGATCGCGCGCCGGCGTCGTGGGCGTCGCCGTCTGGCCACCACCGCAGGCCCCACTCGCGAGCGCGAGCGCGGCCACGAGGCTCGCGATCATTCCTCTGCGCATGGTGGTCCTGGCCGCCCTTGTAACCGAGAATGCGGGCCATGGGCCAGGACCTTCAAGGCAAGACGTATGTCGTGACGGGAGCCACAGCTGGCATCGGGAAGGTGACGGCCACCGAGCTCGCGCGACGCGGCGCGCACGTCATCATCACGGGCCGGTCCAAGGAGAAGGCGCAGCCCGTCGTCGACGCGATCAAGGCCGAGACGTCGAACCCCCACGTCGAGGCCATCTCGCTCGAGCTGGGTGACCTCGATTCGGTACGCGCCGCCGCCACAGCTCTCCTCGACCGCAAGCTCCCGATCCATGGGCTCATCAACAACGCGGGCATGGCCAGCACGCGCGGGATGACGAAGAGCGGCTTCGAGCTCGCCTGGGGCAGCAACCATGTCGGCCCGTACCTCTTCACGCGCCTCCTGCTGGATCGCCTCAAGGAGAGCGCGCCGTCGCGCATCGTCAATGTCTCGAGCAGCTCGCACTACCGCGCGAAGTCCATCGACTGGGGATCACTGCAGTCCCGGACGCGCTCCATGACGGGCCTGCCCGAATACGAAGCGAGCAAGCTCGCCAATGTCCTCTTCACGAAGGCCCTCGCGAAGCGGCTCGCAGGCACGCGCGTGACCGTCTATGCGGTGCATCCCGGCACGGTCGCCACGGATGTCTGGCGCCGGATGCCGGCACCGGTGCGCTGGCTCGCGAAGAAGTTCATGCTCACGCCGGAGCAAGGCGCGGCCGCGTCGCTCAAGACCGCGACGGATCCGGCGCTCGCCAGCGATTCGGGCAAGTACTACACGGTCGGCGGTGTCGAGAAGCACCCGAGCCGCGTCGCGCAGGATCCCGCGCTCGCCGAGGAGCTGTGGACGAAGAGTGCGGCGTGGGTGGGCCTCCCCGTCGAGTAGCGATCGGAGCATCGAGGCCGCGGCGCCGACATCGTCGAGCCCCACCACGGCGCGGGCGGCCGCGAGAGGTCCCGAGGTCGCCGCGGGCGTAAAGCGATGCGACGGTGCTCGACGTGCTACCCGTCGAGGAGCGACAGGAAGACCTTGCTGCGCTCGAGCTGCTTCTTCGTGCGATCGACGAGGCCGTTGCGCTGATCATTCGACAGGCCGTTGCGCTCGAACATCGCGCCCGCGAGCTCGTCGCCGTCCTCGCACATCTGCACCTCGGAGAACGGTTCGGCGCAGGCACGCGAGAGGAGATCCGCCGCGGCCACGATCTCGGTGATGGCGCGCAGCGAGGGACCGAGCCGCTCGCGGACCTCGGAGCGATGGATCGCGTGGTGCTGTTCGATCGGCATCGCGAGGGCGGCGGGGAACTTCCACTGCCGGGCGAGGCGGCTGCCGATGCGATCGTGGGGGGCGAGACCGTGCTTGGCCTCGGCCGCTTCCATCGAGAGGCCCTCGGTCTTGATCGACTCGAAGGCCGCGTCGAGCTTCTCGCCGTCGACCTTGGCCAGCGCGATCTTGCCCATGTCGTGGAGGAGGCCGCCGGTGAAGCAGGCACCGACGTCGGAGAACCTCACCTCGGTGGCGAGCTCGCGCGCCGCGGTGGCGACGGTGAGCGAGTGAACCCACAGCGACTTCGCGTTGTTCGACTTGCCGCCGCCGAGGGTGTCGAGGACGGAGATCGAGAGGACGAGCTGGTAGAGCGTGTTGAATCCGACGAACGGGATGGCGCGTGCCACGTCGCTGACGCCGCCGGGGATCCCGAAGTACGGCGAGTTGACGAGCTTCAGGAGCTTCGCGGAGGTCGCGGGATCCGTGCGCAGGATGTCGGCCACCTGTTGCACCGAGGCGTTGCGAGAATGCACGACCTCGCCGATCTGCAAGGCGACGACCGGCAGGGTCGGCAGCGCGTCGAGGGCCTTGGTGATGCGGATGGTTTCGGAAGCGAGATCCATTACTTCTCCTAGAGAGAATCGAAGGCCACGCCGAGGACGGCCTGGATCTGGGTGAGAGTCTCGCTGGCCGCGATCGCGGTCCCACCGAAGTACGTGGTGAACTGAAGATCGCCGCAGGTGCGGAGCATCGAGGCGACGCGGATGCACGTACCGGCGCTGGCCGATGCCCCCCACGACGTTTCGGGGGCATGGAGATAGATGCCGCCAGCGGTCAGCCGGATACGACCGTTGCCGGGATAGAGCCGCACGCCGCCCGTGACGCCGACCGCGGTGTCACCGCGCTGCTCGACGATCAGGCCGCCAAACGCGGAGAGGTTGGGCTGCTCGCGCACCGCCACCGCACCGATGGCGGCGAGGGTCATGGGTGCGGGAGCTGCGGGGTTCTGCATGATGGGTTCGGAGCCGAGCTCGGTGGTTGGGGGGGTGTCGGTCGTGGTCGGGGCCGTGCCGCTCTGGATCGCGAGGCCGTAGCCCACACGGAGCTCGGCTTCCCAGAGCGGCCCCGCTGACGCGGCGCTACTAGTGCTGAGCAGCAGGAGCGGGAGGAGGCGGCGCCACGTCATCAGGTGGATCCTTCGCAACAGTCGTGCCCGCGGGTGCCTCCTGCGATTCCGTGGACTTCGAGGCTCTGAGCTTGTCCATCGACGTCCGCTGCTCTGGCGCGTTGGCGAGTTTGACGACGAAGGACAGGCGCCGGTTCTTCGCGTTGAGCGGCTCGTTCGGTACGTAGAGGTGGGAGGCGCCGCGCGCGAAGATGCCGAAGATGCGCGCCGGGGGGAGGCCCGACGCCTCGAGGATCTGCCGCGCCTTCTCGGCGCGCTCGTACGAGAGCTGCCAGTTGGTCATGCGCGAGCCGGCGGGGAACGGCCGCGCGTCGGTGTGGCCGTCGATCTCGATGGGAGCATCGAGCTGCATGAGCACCGGCGTCAGCGCGCGGATGAACTTCTCGAGGGGCTCGTTCAGTCGCGAGGACGCGAGGTCGAAGAGCAGCCCCTTGTCCTCGTCGACGGTCTCGATGACGAGGCCATCGGCGGTGATCTTGATGGTGACGTTCTTGATGACGTCGGCGAGCTCGCCGTCGAGCGCGGCCAGCTTGCCGAGCTTGTCGGAGATGCTCTTCGCGGCGTCCTGCTTGGTCTCCTGGAGCGAGCGATCCGCGTCGGGCGCGGGCGGCTGGGCGGTCTCCTCGATGATCGCCGGCGTGACCTGCGAGGCGTGGTTCATCGACAGATCGCCCTCGGGCAAGATGCCGGTGCGGAAGTACTGCGAGATCTCTTTGCGGGAGGCGCTGTCCGTCGACGCGAGCAGCCAGAGCACCATGAAGAGCGCCATCATCGCGGTGACGAAGTCGGCGTACGCGACCTTCCAGGCGCCACCGTGGTGACCGTGACCGCCTTCGACCTTCTTGAACCTGCGCGCCATCTCAGTTCACCGACTGCAGAGCCTTGTCGAGCTCGCTGAAGCTGGGACGCTCGTCGGAGAAGATCATCTTGCGACCAAACTCGACGGCGGTCGGAGGGGCCACGCCGCGCGCCGAGGCGATGACGGCGGACTTGATGACCTGCAGGTAGCGCAGCTGGTGGACTTCCTGGGTCTCGGCGTTGTTCGCGAGGGGCTGCAGGATGCCGTAGCAGACGAGAATGCCGAGGAAGGTGCCGACGAGCGCGGCCGCGACGTGGTGACCGATGACCGCGGGCGGCGCATCCATGTGTCCCATCGTCACGATGATGCCGAGCACGGCGGCGACGATGCCGATGCCCGGGAGCGCGTCACCGATGGTCTTCAAGAGGCCGGTCGCGAGGTGACCCTCCGCCTTCAGGGTGTCGAGCTCGGCGTCGAGGAGCTGCTCGAGGTCGTCGGGGGAGATGCCGTTGACGAGCTGCTGCATGGCCTCCGCGAGGTACGTGCGGGCGTGGCCGTGCTTCGCGAGCGACGGGTACTTCTGGAAGATGGTCGACTTGCTGGGGTCGTTGACGTGGACCTCGAGCGCGAGCACGCCCTGGCGGCGAGCCAGCATGAAGAGCTCGTACTGGCACTTCAGGAGATCCAGGTAGTCCTTCTGACTGGGGATGTTCTCCTTGATCGCCACCTTGATGACGTGCGCGACGCGCTTGCGCATCTTGCCGGGCGACGACGTGACGAGCGCTCCGATCGCGGCGCCGATGATGACGATGAACTCGGACGGCTGGATCAGCACCCCCAGGTGCCCACCGGCGTACATGAAGCCGCCGCCCACGGCGAGCAGCATGAAAATGATTCCTGGGATTGCCATGACAGGCAGTGAATCGACCGGCGCGGCCGTTCTGACAGGCCGACGTCAAGGTCGCCGGGTTCTACCGACGTAGCCCCCAATCTTCACGCGAGCTTGCGCTGGCATCCGCGCTGCACTGAGGGACAGCGTGTCCCGCCGCCGATCAGAACCCACGCACGAGCTCCCTGACAGCCAGCGCCTCAAGTGCCTCCGCCACATGCAGCTGGGTTCCTACGAGGTGACGGCGCCGCTCGCCCGCGGGGGAACCTCGAGCGTCTTCCTCGCGAAGCACATCGGCACGGGCGAGGACGTCGCCCTCAAGGTGCTCGACCCCATCTTTGCCGACAAGTGCGAGGTCGTGGATCGGTTGTTCCTGGAGCGCACGATCTCGCAGCGCGTGCAGCATGCCTCCCTCCTCGACGTGAAGCTGGCCGACCGCTCGGTGACCGGCATGCCGTATCTGGTGATGGAGCTCCTCGAGGGCGAGAACCTCGGAGCGCTCGCGGACCGCGGCAAGATCGAGCTCGACGCCATCATCGCCATCGGCGCGCAGATCGCGGGCGCACTCGGTGCGCTGCACGCGGTGAATGTCGCGCACTGTGATGTGAAGGCGGACAACATCATCGTCACCTACCAGCAGAGCTACGGCGGCTTCCCCCGCGTGAAGGTCATCGACTACGGCGTCGCGACGCTGCTCGACCAGCCGAGGAACGAGGACGACGCATCGATCGCGGGTACGCCATCGATGATGGCCCCCGAGCAGTGGCGCGGCGGCCCGGTGGCGAAGAGCGATGTGTACGGGCTTGGGTGCCTCCTGTTCGAGCTGATCACGGGCGACACCCCGTTCCACGGGACGCTGCCGCAGCTCATGCAGGCGCACTCGGAGCAGCTGCCGGAGCGGGTCGCGACCCTGCGCTCCGATGTCCCCGACGCGCTGGATCGCCTGGTCGCCCGCGCGCTCTCGAAGGATCCGGCGTTCCGCCCGACGATGATCGAGGTGGAGTCCGAGCTAACGCGCCTGATGCTGTCGCGGATGAACGCGCCGGCGGCGGCGGTTGGCTAGGACGAGCAGCAGGGGGGCGAGCGACGCGGTCGGCGTGCTCGTGCCGCAGCAGCCTCCTTCGTCGCCCGGCTCGACCGGATCGGGGACGGCCGTGACCGACACATAGATGTGGCTCGTGACCACGATGCGCTGACCGCCGGAGACGAGCTCGAGGCGGTAGCGATCGACGCGGCGAGCCGTCGGCGTGATCTCGAACGCGCTGGCCTCGGCCGCGGGCTGCTGGTCGCGGAGCTGACCGTTCTCCCAGAGCTGCAACACCATGCCCGGCTCGGCGCCCGTGACGCTCGCCGAGATGGTGAAGGCCCCCGCCTTCTCGATGGTGTCGCCGATCTCGGCGTCGTCGATACGCATCTCGACGAGCGGGTCGTCGGGTCCGCGCATCTGCACGATGGTGCGCCCGCGGCGAACGCCCTCGATGATGGCGGCCTCGCTGAGGTTGTCGGCCAGGACGAGCGTCGTCGGGCTGCCGAGGGGGGTGTCGGTGGTGCCGGTGCCCATGCCCGCGCGGTGATCATCGCTGCCGCCGATCGCGGCGATCCGGTGCGACTGATCGAGCAACGCGTCCCACTGCGCGATCACCGTCGGCACGAACGTCGGCTCGGCCACCTCCCACTTGCCGGTGATGATCTCCATCCCGTTCACCTCGCTCCACGGCGTGGCGGGATGGTTCCACGCGCAGCCGATGCACGAATCACCGAGATCGAGCGCCGGGTGGTTCACGATGAAGAGGGCGCTCTGGCTGCCGACATCGGCGACGATGTCCTCGATCGTGCGACCGCTGACGCCGATGCGGTGATCGACATAGCTCGCGAGCCCGACGGCGTTGGCGTGACCGGCGTAGGTCGTGATCTCGGCGCCCCGTAGCAACAGCACGTCGGTCTGGGCGGCGGCCTGCAGCGGGTACTGGGCGTCGGTGTTGTGCTCGGAGAGGTTCACGAAGTCGAGGCCGCGCTGGCGCGCGAGCGTCGTGATCTGCTCGTAGGTCGCGGTCGCATCGCCGCTCTCGCGCGAGTGAACGTGGAAGTCGCCCTTGTACCAGCGGCGCTCGGGGCTCAACACGACGGGCTCGAAGGCGCCGCGCGGCCGCCCCGGGAGCGTGGCGTCGTCGCGGCAGGTCACGTCGACGCTGTAGCGGCCCATGCCCTGCTCGAGCTTCGCCTTGCCGATGACGAGGGTCCACGTGCCGGGCGTGATGGGGCCGATCCGATAGCTGCGCGCCGACTCGTCGACGCCGATGACGATGTCCTCGCTGTTGCCGCCGCCCCAGCCGCGAAAGCCCTCGGGCGACCACACGCCGAAGTCGAGGATGACGCTCCCCGAGCCATCATCGTGGGCGATCTGGATCTCGACGGTGCCGGCGGGCACCTCGAATGCGACCTCGGCGTAGTCGCCGCCCGCGGCCGTCACATCGCCCTCGTAGTGCATGGTCGTGAGCACGGCGAGTACCGTCAGCATGGGGCGATGATACGCGCTACGCTTGCGGGGATGCTGAGCCGGGTCACTGCGACAGGGGCTGTGCTGGGACTCACGCTCGCCGCGGCGGCCGCGCTGCTGGTGACGCCCCGGGGGGCCGCGCCGGCACGCCGGATGGCGATCTCGGTGACCTGCGAGACGCGCTGCGCCGAAGTCGAAGCCCTGGCCGACGACGTCTGGCTGCGGACGGAGGGGACGCTCGATGTCGTCGTGCGTGCGGATCGCCTGGCCGAGCTCGGCATGCCGTACACCGTGATCTCGTCCGATATCGATGCCGATGCGGCCGCCGAGATGGCCCGCATTCGCGCCGGCGCGGTGCAATCCGCCGACTGGTTCGCCGAGTACAAGGAGTACGGGGCGATCACCGAGAAGCTGCAGTCGCTCGTGGCGGCGGCTCCCGATCGCACCCACCTGCGCGTGATCGGCTACTCGATCGAAGGTCGGCCGATCTACGCGCTGCGGATCGGCGCGGCCTCGGCGACCGAGCGTCCCCTGCTGGTCGACGGCACCTTGCACGCGCGCGAGTGGATCGCGTCGATGACATCGACGTGCATCGCGGATCGGTTGGTCACCGAGTACGACACGAATGCCGCGGTGCGCGCCCTGCTGGACCGCATGCCCGTCTGGGTCGTGCCCGTCGCCAATCCCGACGGCTACCAGCATGCCTGGTCCGCGAACCGGTACTGGCGCAAGAATCGTCGCGGCTCCGGCGGCGTCGACCTGAATCGCAACTTCGGCGTCGGCTGGGGCGGCCGCGGTTCGTCGGCCAGCAAGTCCTCGGACATCTACCGCGGCGAGTCTGCGTTCTCCGAGCCGGAGACGCGCGCGCTCCGCGACCTCGCGCTGACCGAGCAGGTCGCGCGGCACATCGACTTCCACTCGTACGGCCAGATCGTCCTCTACCCGTGGGGCTTCACGACGAAGGACGCCCCCGATGCGGCCAAGCTCGCCGCCGTCGGTGACCGGGTGACCTCCGCCCTCGTTTCGGCGCATGGCACGCGCTACGACCTCAAGCCCGCCGCCGCGTTCTATCCCGCCTCCGGCATCATGACCGACTGGATGTACGGCGAAGCCAAGGCCGTCTCCTACACCGTCGAGCTGCGTCCGCGTGGCGCGAAGGGCCTCGGCGGCTTCGTCCTCCCCCCGGAGCAGATCCGCCCCACGTGCGACGAGGCCTTCGCCGCCGTCCTCGCGCTCGCGGCGTCACCTGCGCTCTAGTCCTAAACACCGCTCACGTACGCGCACCTGAGTGAAATCACGGCAGGACTCGCGATCAAGTTACGCCGAAACATCAGCTGCCAGTTGACCCGCTCGAGGTCACGCATCCACTCTCCGCCGCATGCGGTGCATGTCATGGCTCGTCATGCTGGTGATGTTGGTGGCAAGTGGTCAGGCTCTCGCCGAGGATCAGGCAGATAGCGATCCTGCCGGTGAGCCCTCCGAGCCTGCGCCCGAGCCCTCCGAGCCTGCGCCCGAGCCCTCCGAGCCTGCGCCCGAGCCTGCGCCCGAGGGCGATGCGGATCCGGCGGGAAGCGGTGATGGAGACAGCGGCTCGGCGGACCCAGACCCCGGCAGCGCGGAGCCCGCCGGCGGCGACGATGCCGGCAGCGCCGAGCCCGCCGGCAGCGGAGCCGGCGCTGACTCGCCCACCGCCACCGAAGACACGGGTCCGGGCGAGGCGCCGCCCCCAGCGGATCCGAATGATGTGGATGGCGACGGACGTCCGGATGGATCCACGGACACGGACGGCGACGGCGTCAGTGACGCGCAGGAGCTCGCGGCGTACGCCGATGTCGATCCGAACGCGCAGGACAGTGACGGCGACGGCACGCCGGATGCGCTCGACGACGGCGACATCGACAACGATGGAGTCCCCGACGCGCAGGAAGAGGATCCGCCGACGGACCCCTTCGACCAGGACGGCGATGGCAAGATCGAGCCCGACGAGATCGCCGACCGCCAGGAGTTCGCCGCGTTCTTCGACGACATCCCGAACTTCCCGAACGATGACGCGCTCGACGCGCGACCGGACGCGACCGAGCTCTTGCCGTCGATCGACGCGGAGACGTTCCGCACGGGTGTCCGCCTCGTGAAGAAGATCGTGCTGGAGAAGATGTCCACGAAGATCGCCAAGAAGGCGGACCAGCGGATGGCCACCTTCTCGAAGATCGTCGTCGGGATCTCGCTGACGGGCTTCCTCCTGCTGCTCATGCCGTTCGTGCTGAAGAAGAAGTACCCGGGTCAGATGGGCATGCTGATGAAGTACTCGGCCCTCGCGGCCGCGACCTTCGTCGTGACCGTGAACCTGTTCGGGGCGGTGCTGTTCGGCCTCCGGACCGTGCAGGGGGCTCTGTCCAAGTTCACGAATCCAAGCATCGCCATCGCGGGTGGAACCTTCGACACGCTCGACGAGCACGCCGACAAGTTCATCGTGATGGGCAAGGAGCTGTTCCTGCCGACCCTCGAGCAAGTGCGCAACCAGCCCGAGGAGCAGCCGAGCGTGACGCTCCTCGAGAACGGCGTGAAGATCGTCGAGGACGCGAAGGTCTTCATGACCGTCGCCAGGATGTTCAAGAAGGTCGACTTCATCTTCAGCGCCCTACCGATCGTGCTGACGATCGTCACGCTGCTGCTCTTCGTGCTCGCGATCCGGCCGACGCTGGTGGAGATCATCAAGCTGCCCGCCACGGCGGCGGCGGGCAACGATCATGCGGGCAAAGATGTGGTCGCCGGCGCCATGCGCCGCGTGAAGGGCGAGCTGCTCGCGTCGATCTGCACCGTTGGCGTACTGGCCGTCCTGACGATGATCTCGTCGTGGGTGCTCGGTCAGATCGTCAAGCCAGCTCTCGATGCGCTGCTCACGTACTTCAGCCTCACCGTCACCTACCTGCAATTCGCGAAGGGCGCGTCATCCGGTCTCGTCTTCGTGACGCTCTTCGCCGTGATCTTCTTCCTCGTTCTGAACCTGGCCGCGCTGATCCTCTCGATGTCGTTCTTCCTCGGGAAGAGCCAGAAGATCTTCCAGCAGAAGTTCAACGAGGGGACGCCGGTGAGCAAGCACACGCACTTCTTCAAGTGGGGTACGGCGGCCGTCCTGCTCGTCCAGATCTTCCCGCTGCTGTTCGCGCTCGTGGCGGCGAAGATCCTCGACGCCATCAACGACTCGGTGATGAGTGGAGCCTCGACGGCCGAGAGCATCTCGTGGGGCAAGCTCCTGCTCTCCGGGCCCGCGTTCCTCGTCGCCGCCTTCCTCGTTCTCTTCTGGGCGATCCGCGGCGTGAAGGCGATGAAGTTCCTCGCGACCTACAAGGTGAAGCCGCCGGTGCCGAAGGACGACCCACCGGCATCCGCGGACCCCGCCACTTGATGGTTCGGCCGTCGTCGAGGTGACGCCACTGCGTCGAGAAGGCGGGTGGCTCGAGTCGCTCAGACCGGAGCGACGGGCAGCTCGAGCGTCAGGGTCGTGCCGCGGCCCGGCTGCGACGCGAGGGTGACGGAGCCCCCCTGCTCTTCGGCGAGGGAGCGAATCACGTCCATACCGACACCGCGGCCCGAGACGGCGGTCACGACCGAGCTCGTCGAGAATCCGGGGGCGAACAGGACATCGATGGCTTCCTCGTCGGAGACGGCCGTCGAGTCGAGGAGCCCCTTCGCGGCCGCCACGCGGCGAATCTTGTCGAGGTCCAGGCCCCGGCCGTCGTCGCGGACCGTGAGCACGACGCGGTCGCCGCGCTCCTGGGCCGTCACCCAGATGGTCCCCGCTGGCTCCTTGCCGGCCGCGGTGCGCTCACCGGCGGCCTCGATGCCGTGGTCGGCGGCGTTGCGGACGGCGTGGACCAGGATCTCGCCGACGACGCGCCCGATCTCGGGGGCGACCAGGATGTCGCCGACGTCGATCTCCGCGGATACCGTCTTGCCGAGCTCGGCCCCCAGCGTGCGGGTCATGCGCGAGAGCCGGCGACCGACCACGGAGAGCGGCGTCCAGACGAGCCGCTGCACGATCGCGCGCGCATCGGAGAGTTGCGCCGGGGGGACGTCGCGCGCCAGCGCGTCGAGGGCATCGAGCAGGTCGCGCTGCGCGCGCTCGAACCGGAGCGATGCATCGTCGCGTGGACGAGCGGGCTCGAACATGGCCTGCGCGTCGGCAAGGAGTCCGAGCGCACGGCGCGAGGCATAGGCGTCGCTCGCCGTGAAGGCGTCGACCAGCGAGGGCACGCCGGCCTTCGTCAGCATGTCGAGGAGCGTATCGTGCGAGGTGGCGTCGCCGTCGGCTTCCGGCGCATCCATCCACGAGGACAGCGTGACGAGCAGCGACGGTCCGGCGTCGGAAGCCGATAGCTCGCGGTAGACCTCCCCGTACAGGTCCACGTGGTCGAGGAGCGCCCAGACCTCGGCGACCAGGTCCTTCTCCATGGAATCGTCGCCGAGCATCATCAGGGTGTTGTGAGCGGCCGTGCACTGGATCCGCAGGGCGCGGAGCTTGGCGCGGTCCGCGGCGCGACCGATCCGATCGACGGCCCGCGTCGCGGCCGGAATCGCTCCCGCATCTCCGTCGGCGAGACGGGCCACGGCGACGCGCAGATCCAGGATGGCCGACCGACACTCGGCCAGGAGCTCCGTCATCGCATCGTCGGTCTCGCCTCGCGGGCGAGCCTGCACGACGGCCGTCCGGAGGCGGCGCAGATCCGCCTCGAGCTGAGAGAGCTCCTCGAGCGAGGCCGGCTCGTCCTTGCGGCGCAGGATCTCCAGCGACTCTTCGGCGGCGTGTGCGAGCTCGCAGATCGAGCGCAGCTGGGTGCCGCGCGTCGAGCCCTTGATCGTGTGCACGGCGCGGAACATCCTGTGCACCGCGTGGCGCGCCGTGCCGTCGGCCCGCAGGTGCCGCACACAGGCATCGCATTCATCGAGTAGACCGAGCGCGTCGACGCAGATTCGATTGCGCTCGACGGGGTCATCGGCTTCGAGACGCGGCGGAGCTCCGGCCACCACGAACCCCGCCACGGCCACGATCCAGCCGCGACGAACCACGGGCTGCCAGAATGACGTCAGCACCGAGTTGTCGCGCTTGACGAGCATGGTCGGGGCGTCGGCGGCGAACACGGACCATGCTCCCGCCATCCCACCGATCGCACTGGCGAGCACGAGCTGCACGCGGGCTGCTTCGGGAGATGTGTCATCGAGGTCCAGCGCACCGAAGATCGTGCCCTCGCATGACGCGACCGGCGAGGCGGGGCCCAGCCATGAGCGAATCACGCGGCCATCCGCGTCGAGGACGATCGTCGCGCCCGGAAAGGTGGGCGCTTGCGTCGGATCGTTCAGCTCGGCAACGGGTGACAAAGCAACGGCGGCGTTCACGTGGACCTCCCGAGGCCATGAAAGACGACTTCGACTGCACCGAGCTCGGTGCGGAGCTCCCCCGAAATCCCGGGGGCGCAGGCCACAGCGATCTGTGGCGGTTCGATCTCGATCCTCACGCCACATCCCGCCAGGGCCTCGAGACCACGGCCCGTCAACATGTTCGCTAGCTCGCCGGCCGCCAGCACGCAGAGCGCATGGTCAGGGACCATGTCGGGCGCCATCTTCCAGGCGGCGCGCGCCGCGAGCGCGACCGGAAAGCGCCAGGTCACGCCCGAGAGCGAGCCGCGGGCATGGATGATCACGGAGATGGCCTCGTCGCTGCGGCCGTGGGGCGGATCGTCGATGCCGACGCCCGTCGCCTCGTGGAGCGTGGACGCGACCGTCTGGAGGAACGCATCGAGGGCGAGCATGGTCACGTCGGTGGTAGCTCTAGCCGCGAGTGACACGAATCAGCTCCCTCGTCGTGGTGATGCCCGCAAGCCAGAGGCGGAGGGCGTGGAACCGCATCGTGCGAAACCCGGTGGCGGTGGCGCAGGCGCGCATCTCTTCCATCGTGGCGCGACGGGCGATCAGGGCGCGCAGGGTCTCGTCGACCGTGAGCATCTCGCGAACGGCGGTCCGGCCGCTGTACCCGGTGCGGTGACAAGCACTGCAGCCGCGGGCGCGGGCGACGCGCGTGCCCTCCGGCACACTCGGCAGGTTGAGAGCGCTCAGCTCGGCGGCGTCAGGAACGTACAGTTCGCGGCACGCCTTGCATGCCACGCGGACGAGGCGCTGCGAGACGACGCCGAGGATCGACGGCGCCACGAGGTGGGGCTCGACACCGAGCTCGAGGAGACGCGTGATCGAGGTGATCGCGTCGTTGGTGTGTAGTGACGTCATCACGAGGTGGCCGGTGAGCGCGGCCTCGGCCGCGAGCACGGCGGTCTCGTTGTCGCGAACCTCGCCGACGAGGATCACGTCGGGATCCTGGCGAAGGATGGACCGCAGCGCCGTCGCGAAGGTCAGGCCGCGCTTGGGAGCGACCTGCACCTGGTTGATGCCGCCGATCTGATACTCGACCGGATCCTCGACGGTGACGACGTTCACTTCGGGGTCACGCACCGCGTTGAGAGCCCCGTACAACGTCGTGCTCTTGCCGGAGCCCGTGGGACCGGTGACGAGCACCAGGCCATACGGCTGCTTGACCATGTGGAGCAGCTGCTCCTTCTGCTGCAGATCGAAGCCGAGCGCGTCGAGCGACTGGACGGCCCGCTTGTTGTCGAGGAGACGGCAGACCACCTTCTCGCCCCAGTACGTCGGCAAGACGCTGACGCGAAGATCGACATCACCCGCCGCCGAGGGCAGCTTGATGCGGCCATCCTGGGGCGCGTGCTTGATGGCGATGTCGAGGTTCGCGATCACCTTGATACGCGAGATGATCGCGGGGTGGAGCTCGATCTTGCGGGTGTCGACCTGGCGCAGCGCGCCGTCGACGCGGTAGCGCACCACGGTCTCGCGCTCGGTGGCCTCGACGTGGATATCGCTCGCCTTCTGATCGATGGCGCCCGCGATGATCGCGTTCACGATGCGGGTGGCGGCCTGGAGGTCCTCGATCGTAGGATCGCCCGACTCCTCGACGACCGGGGCGCGCCGCACTTCATAGAGACGCTGCTGACCGCGCTCGATCTCCTGGGGAGTGGCGACGACCACCGTCACCGTGCGGCGCTGCTCGCGGGCGAGCCAGTCGAACAGGGATAGCTGCGACGGATCGGTGGTGGCGATCGTCAGCTCGTCGTTCGAGGCGAAGACGGGCACGATGCCGTGCTTGATCGCGACGGCGCCGGGGATGAGGTTCATCAGATCGAGCGAGAGCTCGACGTCGTCGAGTACGAGCCGCGGCACGCGAAACTGGCGCGCCACGTTGTCGTAGAGCTCGTCGATGGTTGTCACCCCGCACGCGGCGAGCTCGGCCTGCGACGGATTTCGCTTCCGCAGCAACTCGAGGGGAATTCGGGGACGCGGCGGTGCGGTCACGCGATGACTCCGAACAGCCGATCGACGTCGGCCTGAACGATGCCGGACTCCGGCAGCTGGGTTTCGAGCTCGACAGGGGGCGATGAGAACAGGGCGGCCATCTCGTCCGAGGCGGGCGCCTCGACGGGCTTCGAGGCCGGGGGCACGGTGCCGACGACCGGCGGTAGCGTCTGGCTGATCGGGACGATGTGCACCCGCGTCGTCGTGTTCGGGCCGGGCTTGGCCCGGGCGGGCGCGTCGCCGAAGCCGACCCCACAGCCACCGCAATAGCGGTCATCGGCGGTGTTCTGAAAGGCGCAGGCGGCGCACACGCACGTGAGGTCGTTGCCACACCCACCGCAGTACCGGCGGTGCCCTGCATTCACGCGGTCGCACGCCGAACAGATCACAGCGCACTCCTCAACACGGCTGTGTCGGGCCGGTCGAGCGCCATCTGGAAGACCTGAGCGGCCCGCGCGGGGTCGAACGGCTTCAAGAGGTAGTGACAGACGCCCGCGCGCTGGCACGCGAGGATCTTGTCGCGGGTGGTGAGCGACGTGCACATCACGATGCGCGCGCCGGGATAGACCGCGAGCAGCTCGGTGGCTGCCGTGACGCCATCCTTGCCCGGCATCACGATGTCGAGAGTGATGAGGTCGGGGCGGTGCTGTTCGTACAGCGCCCGCACCTCGTCGCCGGTCACGGCCTCGGCAACCACGGTGCAGCCGATGCGAGTCAGGATCTGGCGAATCTGGATTCTGACGAGCGGAGAGTCATCGACGATGATGGCGGTGGGCATCTCAATCTCCAATCGGTGGCGGCGCGGGACGGGCCGTGCGGGGGACGCAGACCGTGAAGCAAGCCCCCCGGTCGGGGTCCTTGCGGTAGCTGATCGTGCCGCCGAGCATCTGCATCACGTACGCGGAGATCGCGAGACCCAGTCCCGTGCCTTCGTGTGACGTGCTGGCGAATGGCTCGAACATCGTGCTGGCGATTTCCTTGGCGACACCGGGGCCATCGTCGACTACGGAGAACATGATCTCGTCGTCTGTGACCTTGGCCTTTAGGTCGACCACTCCGTGCTTCGGTGAAGCGTTCGCCGCATTTCGCAACAGGTTTGCGAGGACCTGGAGGAACAGCGACTCGCCGACGACCATCTCGACGGTGGGGAGCTCTCCCACTCGCAGCTGCGCCCGCTCGCGGACGTAGCCGCCCGCCAGCTTCACGACCCGCTCGACCAGCCTGTCGACGCGCACCGGCTTGATGGTCACGTCTCCGTCGCGGATGAACTTGCGCATCTGGACGAAGAGCTGGACTGCTTCGTCGCCGGCCGCGTTCGCATCGGCGACGGCCTCCGCGAGCTCGGGTGAGGCGCCCGTCTCGGCGTGGAGCGTGATCTCGTTGAGCGCCGCCGACAGGGCCTGCATCGTCGACGCGAGGTCGTGGAGGAGCGACGACGACAGCGCGCCCACCGTGGCCTGGCGCATGAGCTGATTGGTGCGGGCCCCGCCCGCGCCCACGACGGAGCTCACCGACGACACGCGGGCCTCGAGGATGCCGCAGGCCCGCTGGGCCCGATGCGCCATGTACTGCACGAGCTGGCGCGCACTATCGGTGACGCCGCGAGCGCGGAGGCGGAGGTCACCTTCGATGTCGAGGGGCAGGTCCACGTACCAGCCGGGTCCGGTCTTGGAGACCGAGCCGCCGGTGAACAGCTGCTCGCCGGCGTCGGTGCGCACGATCGTCGAGCACCCGATCACCCCCTCGACCGTGAGCGCGCGGCGAACGATCGACTCGGACAGCTCGAGCGGCGTGCGGGTGGAGGCGAGCTCCTCGTCGAAGTTGTTCAGCGAGAGGGCGTCTTCCACCGACGCGAACAGGCGACGAGCCAGCTCGCGCTGCTCCAGGCCGCGGCGCACCACGACCTCGATCTCGTCGTGCCAGGGCTTCCCTACCTTGTAGGGAGCATCGGGTGTCATCAGCGCGCGGTGGGCCCGCTCGTCCAGGTACCCCGTCAGCAGCACCCGTACGACATCGCGCTGGTGCTTGCGGGCGAACTCCAGGACTTCCAGCCCATCGAGGTCCGGCATCTTGAGATCCGAGATCACGACGTCGTACTGACGGTGGGCGAGCACGTCGATCGCCTCGGTCCCGGAGGCCACGGCCTCGACGCGGTAGCTCTCGGAGAGCTCGTCGACGAGGGCTTCTCTGACGTGGTCGTCGTCATCAACAACGAGGATGCGGGCTGTCTTCATGACTGTTCCTTCGTCGGGATGTCGTCGAGTCGTTCGGCAAACGTGGACAGGACTTGCTCGAGCTCGGGAGGCAGCTCGGGGCGGTGAGCCACGTCGTCGATGGCATTCGCCCGCGAAGCGCGGACGATCGCAGCGACGTTCGACTCGATACGGCGGGAGATCTGGGAGACGCGTGCGAGCAGGCGTTCGAGCTCGCTGCGGTGCTCGGGGGGGAGCTTGCTGACGAGGACGACGAGGCGGGTCGTCGTACTCGACAGGGCGCCCACGGGATTGTTGAGGTGGTGAGCGATGCCCGCGACGAGCTCTCCCATCGCGGCCCGCCAGGCGAGCAAGGCGATCTCGGCGTTGCGAGTCTCGAGCTCTTGCTTGGTCTCGCCGAGCTGGGCGTGGGCCTTCTCTAGATCCGCGTAGGCCGTGAAGAGCGCCGTGTGGTTTGCGACCAGCTCGCGTTCGAGGCCGCGGCGCTCCGTCTTGTCGCGCGCCATGTATGCGGCCAAGGCTCCGTACTCGGGATCCTCGACGTGAGCGATCTGGAGCTCGACATAGATCGGATAGTCGTCGCCGCGGCGAAGTCCGACATCCTCATAGCGTCCGGGGGCGGCGAGATCGCGTTCCTCGAAGGCGAGGTCCGCGAGCGTCAGACCAATGAGGGAGTCCCGCTCGCGAGCGAGTAGGTCCGCGGCGCGCACGTTTGCCGACACCACCCGACCGGTCGACCGATCGACGATGAACGCCGCATCTGTGCTGGTCTCGAAGAGGAGACCGAAGACGGCGTGGGCGATCCTGTCGGGCACAGATCCGTCTTCGGCCGGATCCGGACCCCGTCAAGCTCGCCGACGGATCGACCATCCCCGCCGGTATTCGATCGCGATCACTGCGGAATGTCAGGGCCCGTCGGCCGGCACCGCAATTGCTGTGAAGCCCCGCGTGCCCATCGACCTCGGATCCATCGACGCCCTGCAAGGCGCGTTGACGTTCCACCGGGAACGGCACTCGGTTCTCGCCGGCAACGTCGCGAACCTCGATACCCCCGGGTTCCGTCCGCAGGACCTCCGCCGTCCCAGCCTCGAGACGAGCGGCGTCAATGCGATGGACACGACCAGCGCTGGCCACCTCGGCGGCGCGAATTCTCCGGAGCGCCTCGAGTCGTTCGACGACGGCGGCACGCTCCAGGGCCCTGACGGTAACGCAGTCGCGCTCGAGCGCGAGCTCGCAAAGATCGACGCCAACCGCACTCGCTACTCGACGTCCGCCGAGCTCGTCTCGCGCCGTCTCGCGATGCTCCGCTACGCCGCGGGGGATGGACAGTAATGCCAACGCTCGATTTCTTCACCGCCATGGAAGTGTCTGCGTCGGGCCTCACCGCCCAGCGCACCCGCATGAACATCGCCTCGTCGAACCTGGCGAACGCGCAGACCACGCAGGCCGAAGGTGGTGGTCCGTACCAGCGCAAGGATGCGGTGATGTCCGCCCAGGATGTGCCCGCCGCCGCGAACACCGCCTACGCGCGGGCCGTGAAGGGCGTCGCGATCACCGAGATCCAGCAGGACACCGCGCCCCCGCGCCTCGAGTACGACCCCGGTCACCCGGATGCGAACCCCGAGGGCTACGTCGCGTATCCGAACATCAACCCCGTCGAAGAGATGGTGGACATGATCACCGCGTCGCGTGCGTACGAGGCCGGCATCACGACGATGTCGACCGCCGTCAACATGGCCGAGCGCGCTCTCGGGATCGGTCGCTGATGTCTACGATCACGAGCATCGACCCGGGCTCCATTGCCTCCATCCAGATGGAAGCGCGCCCCCGCACGGCCCAGCCCGAGCTCGGCGAGGCGTTCGCGACGGCGCTCACGCAGGCTCGCGACAACGAGCACCTCTCGGAGCACATGGCCGAGCGCTTCGCTCACGGCGACCCGAACGTCGGCATCCACGAAGTCATGATCGCGGCGGAGAAGGCGAACATCTCCCTGCGCTACGCGACGACGCTGAAGAACAAGGCTGTCGAAGCTTACAAAGAGCTGATGGCGACCCAGGTGTAATGCATGTCTGACGGATCTTCGAACACGGGCCCCGCGGCCGTCCTCCAGCAGGCCAAGGCGCTGTGGGGCAAGACCTCGCGCGGCAAGAAGCTGGTCGCGGTCGGTGTCATCGTCGTGATCGCGGCCGTCCTCGGCATCACGATGTCTCGCAAGACTGGCCCGACGTGGACGGTCGTCACCGAGACCCAGTCGCCCGACGACGCGCAGGAGCTGCTGACGAACTTGAACGCACGCGGCGTCGAGTCGCGCATCACCGGCGGCAAGGTCGAGGTCCACGCAGACAAGGCGGCGGAGGCGCGCGCGATCGCCGCTGCCGCTGGCCTGCCGCGGACGGGCAAAGGCTTCGAGCTGTTCGACGGGGCGAGCCTCGGTCAGTCGAGCTTCGCCGAACAGGTGAACTACCGCCGCGCGCTGCAGGGCGAGCTCGCCCGCAGCATCATGGCCCTCGGTCAGGTCGAGGGCGCCCGCGTCCACATCGCGCTCGGCAAGCGGTCGGTGTTCAAGGATCAGCAGGAGCCGCCGTCGGCGTCGGTCGCGCTGCACCTCCATGCAGGTCAGTCGCTGTCCAACGAGCAGGTGCGTGGCATCCGTCAGATGGTGGCGGCGAGCGTCGAGGGCATGGCCCCCGACGCGGTGGTCGTCGTCGACAACCACGGCAACCTCCTCGACGGTGGCGAGGCCGGTGGTGGTGACAAGACGGCGTCACTCGAGTCGACCCTCTCCACCCGCGTGCGCCTCATGCTCGAGCGCGTGGTCGGTGAAGGCAAGGTCTCGGTCGTGACGACGGCGGTCGTCGACGCGAGCAAGATCAGCGAGACCTCCGAGACCTACGACCAGACGAATCCCGTGCTGCGTAGCGAGTCCCGCACCGTCGACGGGGGCGACGCCAGCTCGTTCCAGAACGGCGCACCGCCCATCGCGAGCGGCATCGCCGGCACGATCGGCACCATGCAGGGCCCCGGCAACAACGCCGCTGCCGACGCGAACGCGAAGCACCTCCAGGAGACGAAGAACTACGAGGTGAACCGCGTGGTTCGCCAAACGACGAAGCCCGACGCGCAGCTCCAGCGGCTGCATCTCGCGATCGTCGTCGACTGGAAGCAGGGCGCCGACGGTAAGCCGGTCGCACGCTCCGCCGAGGAGCTCGCCGAGCTGACCGCGCTCGCGCGCCAGGCCGCTGGCATCGACGACACGCGCGGCGACAAGATCGAGCTGCGGTCCATCCAGTTCGCGGCGCAGCCGGACTCCGACGCCGTCATCGCACCGCCCACGGTCGCCGCTCCGCTCCTCCCCGTCCCGCTGTGGATGGTCGGCGCGGCTGCGGGTGGCCTGGTCTTCCTCATCGTGGCCGTCGTGATGCTGCGCAAGCGCAGCAAGAAGAAGAAGGTCGCCAAGACCCCGCTTGCGATTGCAGCGCCGGTCTCGGTCCGCGAGCTCGAACGTGCACTGGAAGTGCGTGACGCCGGCGGTGATGCCGAGAAGGCGCTCGCCGAGGGCGCGCCGGGTGCGGCGGCCCTGCCCGCTGGCAAACCGCTCCGGGAGCGCGTCCTCGATGCCGTCCGCTCTGATGTCGACCGCACCGCCGAGCTGCTGACCTCCTGGTTGTCGGAAGTCCCCGGCAACCCCGTCGCCAAGGGAGCCAAGTCGTGAGTCCAGCCATGCCCGCCCCGAACACCCTCCACGGTCCGCAGCGTGCGGCCATTGCCCTGCTCTCGCTGGACGAGGAAGTCGCCTCGCAGGTGCTCGCCCGCATGGCCGACAGCGACGTGCGCCGGCTCGTCGATGCCGTCGAGGAGCTCGATGCCATCGGCGGCGACATGATCCAGCAGGTGCTCGAGGAGCTCGAGAAGAACCTGACCGATCCGCTCTCCGTGGTGCGGAGCGGCGGCACGAAGTACGTCCGCAAGCTCGCGGACCGCGCGTTCGGTACCGAGAAGGCGCAGCGCCTGTTCGGCGTCGCGCCGCCCCCGTCCGAGCCGCTCCAGCTCCTGCGCTCCGCGCGCGTGAGCTCGCTCGCCCAGCTCCTCGCCGAGGAGCACCCACAGATCGCCGCCGTCGTCCTGACGCAGCTCGCGCCCGGCGTCGCCGCCAAGGTCCTGTCGTTGATGCCGAAGGAGCTCGGAGCCGAGCTCGCGACGCGCATCTCCGAGCTCGAAGAAGTTCCCGAGCACGCGGTCGCCGAGGCATCGGAGTCACTCGTGCGCGCCCTCGAGGCCGCCGGTGGGCTCTCGAACTCCGACCCGCGCGCCGAGTTCGATGGCCTCGCCTTCAGCGCCTCGATCGTCAACGAGATGTCGAGCGAGCAGGGTGACGAGCTCCTCGAGCGCGTCGCCGAGCAGAACGAGACGGCGGCCAGCCGCATCCGCGAAGCGATGTTCGTCTTCGAGGACCTCGAGCGCATCGCCTCTCGCGAGATGGGTCACCTGCTCCGCTCCGTCCAGAGCGAGGTGCTCGTCACGGCCCTCCAGACCGCCACCCCCGAGCTGCGCGAGCACTTCCTCGGCTCGCTCTCCTCGCGCGCCTCGGCGACGTTGCGCGACGACCTCTCGGCGGCGTCGCCGAAGCGCCTCGCGGATGTCGAGGCCGCGCAGCGCGAGATCGTGGAGGCCGCCATGAAGCTGGCCGCCGAAGGCAAGCTCACGATGCCGGCTCGCGGCGGCGAGTAAGTCATGAGCGACGTCGTACCGTTCCTCTCCGCGATCGCCGCGCACGCCGCGCCCACTTCGTTCACGTCGACGCTGCCCGTCGCCCAGGTTCCCGTGGGCACGTCGCCGTGGTCCCCGCAGCCGCCGTCGCCCCCGCCGCCCCCCGTCGTCCCCGTCCCCGACATCGACGTCGAAGCGATCACGAGCGAGGCTCGCGAGACGGGTCGGCGCGAAGGCCTCGCCGAGACGGACGTCCTGCGGGCGAGGCTGGTCGCGCTGTGCGAGCAGCTCGAGACCAAGCGCGCGGCCGTGATTGCAGACACCGTCGCGGTCGTCGCCGAGACCGCTGCCACCGTCGTCGAGGCGTTCGTCGGCGCGACGGACCAGAAACTGCTCTTCGCACCCGTCGTCTCCCAATGGCTCGCGGCGGCGCGCGGCCCGGCAACGGTGTGCGTGCATCCGTCGGATGTCGCGGCCATGACCGAGACGATCGGCGCGGCGCCCCTGACCATCGTCGGTGATGCCTCGATCGCTCGCGGAGACGTCGTCATTCGTGGCGCCGCGTTCGAAGTCGAGCACCGGTGGGACGAGCACTTTCGCGCACTTCGCCATGGCATCGCGGCTGCACTCGCCACGGGTGCGTGAAGGCTCTCTCCGTCGGTACTCGTCAGCGCCTGACCAGCTTGGTCCACACGTGGGCCTCGCCGCAGCCCATCGGCTCGGTGGTCGAGATCGCCGGCACGATCATCCAGATCTCCATGACGGGCGCGTCCCTGGGCGACACCGTCGAGATCGAGTCCGAAGCGGGCAACGTCGACTGCGAGGTCGTCGGCTTCCGCCACCAGACGCTGCTCGCGATCCCTCTCGCGCCGACGCGCCGGGTGACGCCGGGCGCGCGCGTGCGCCTCCGGGGGGCGGCCGCGAAGCTCCCCGTGGGAGATGCGCTGATCGGCCGCCTGATCGATCCCGCGGGCCTCCCGCTCGACGGTCTGCCCGCCCCGCTCTGCCCGGACCGCATCGCCCTCGACATCGGCGCCCTGCCGATCGAGCAACGCGGGGAGGTCGAGCATCGCTTCGAGACCGGCGTCCGCGCGATCGATGGCCTGCTCACCTGTGGGCGTGGTCAGCGCATCGGCATCTTCGCCGGCGCCGGCTGCGGCAAGAGCGTCCTCGTCGAGCAGATTGGCGCCCAGGCCGAAGCCGACGTCATCGTCGTCGGGCTCGTCGGTGAGCGTGGTCGCGAGGTCGTCGAGCTGATGGGCAGCCCCCGCCGCAACAAGATGGTGATGGTCGCGGCCACGGCGGATCGCTCGCCCCTCGAACGCATCCGCGGCGCGCTCGCCGCCACCGCCATCGCCGAGTACTTCCGCGATCGGGGCAAGAACGTCCTCCTCATCATCGATTCGCTGACACGCTACGCGATGGCCCTCCGCGAGCTCGGTCTCGCCCTCGGTGAGCCGCCGGCCACGAAGGGCTATCCCCCGAGCGTGTTCGCGACGCTGCCGCGCCTGCTCGAGCGCGTCTGTCCGCGGGCCAACAGCGGCTCGATCACCGCCTTCTACACCGTACTCGTCGAGGGTGATGATCTATCCGACCCCGTCGCCGACTCGGCGCGCTCTCTCCTCGACGCCCACATCGTCCTCTCACGCGAGCTCGCCGGCCGCGGTCACTTTCCCGCCATCGACATCATCGCGAGCGCCTCGCGTGTCGCCCGTCGCGTGACGCCGCCGGCCGTTTTGACGCTCGCCTCACGGTGTCGCGAGCAGTTAGCGCGTCGGCGCCAGGCCCAGGAGCTGCAAGCGCTCGGGGCATATCAGCCAGGCGTCAATCCCGCCCTCGACCAGGCTCTCGCGATCGGCGAGCGCATCGATAGCTGGGCCAAGCAAGCGCCCACCGAACCCTCTCACTTCGACGCCACCGTCACCGCCCTCCAGACCGCACTCGGCAACTAGGACCCGCCATGACCCTCCGCCCTCGCGCCGTAAAAGCTCTCAAAGACGCCCGCACGAAGTTGCGTGACATCGCCGCGGCCGCGCACGCCAACGATGCGGCCATTCGCGACCGCGCGCAGCTCCACGTCCTCGCCGCCGAGGACACGCTCGACGAGTACCTCGACGAAGCGACCGAGGTCCTCGCCGCGGCGAGCTCCGTGTGGGACCTCGACGAGGTCACGGAGATCACGGGCGTCCACAAGCTCGCCATCGTCGACGCCCAGACCGAGGCCGCCAAGGCCCAAGCCGTGAGCGATGCCTCGGCCGAGCGCCTCCGCGATAGCGCGCGCAAGCTGAAGGTGGCCGAGGAGCTCCTCGACCGCTGCCACACCGAGCAGCGCCACGCGGTCGCCAAGGCCGAGCAGCGCAGCAATGACGACCTCGCCGCCCTGGTGCGCAAGTGAGCGCGCTCGCGATCACGCGGGGCACGACGCTCCGCATCGACTCCCGGCTCGACCGTCCCGACGTCACGCGGGGCCGGACGCCGTTCCAGAAGGACCTGGCGAAAGCCGACGAGCGCGCCGAGTCGTTGTCGGAGGATCGCAAGGCGGCGCCCAGGAAGATTCCGACGAAGGCCGCGAAGAAGGTCGAGCCGACGGTGCCGACTCCCGAGGCCGCGCCGCAGGCCGTGGCCCCCGAGCAGCCCACGCTCGCCGCCGGCACGGGCCCGATCGAGACCGTGACCGCGTCCGACGTGACGCCCACTCTGACCGCCGCCGCGACCGCGCAGCCGGCCGTGATCGGGCCGCCGCCGACGAAGGTCGCCGCGAACACCAATGCCCCCGAGCTCGCGATCCCGCTGTCCCCCCTCGAGCAAGCGCTGCAGGATCTCGTCGACCGGATCCAGCCCGTCGAGCCCGACGCGGACGAGCTCGAGGAGCCCGAGGCGCTGCCCACGATGCCCGAGGGCTCGTCGCCCACGATCCACATGCCCGTCGCCGCGGAGATGGACCTACCCTCCGCGCGCCGGACGCCCCCCACCGACGCCCCCACACCGGTGACCGACCTCGAGAAGCTCGCCGAGCTGCAGGCCACGCAGGCCGAAACCGCGAGCCACGTGAACCTCGTCATCGACGACGGCGATGCGCGCATCGTCCTGGCCGTCGCGGTCCATGGGCAGGACGTGCGCGTGGCGATGCGAGCCGGTGATGACCACCTCGCCGCGTCGCTCGCTCGCAACGCCGCCTCCCTCGACCATGCCCTTCACGCGCGCGGCCTCGATCTCGCCGAGCTCGCGAACGAATCGAACCAGCAGCGCGACCCGCGCGAAGGCCGTTCGCAGCAGCAGCCGCAGCGCGAGCGCCCCGAACAACCCCAGGCAACGACGCAGTTCCGCATCGAGGAGTACGTATGAGCATCTCCGGCATCTCCGGTGCCACCGGACAGGCGCAGCCCTCGAGCGGGCCCGGCCTCCAGGGCACCAAGGACGAGTTCCTGAAGCTCTTCATGGCGCAGCTCCAGCACCAGGATCCGTTCGCTCCAACGAGCGGCTCGGACATGGTCGCGCAGCTCGCCCAGCTCTCCAGCGTCGAGCAGGCCACCCAGACCAATCAGCAGCTCGCGGACCTCGCCGCTGCCCAGGCCTCGCAGGCGAGCGCCGGGCTCTCGAGCCTCGTCGGCCGCAACTGCACTGCTGCGGCGAGCAACTTCGAGTGGCAGGGCAAGGGCTCCGCACCACCGCTGACCATCGAATCGTCCTCCCCCCTGAAAGGCGCGAGCGTGAAGATCACGAACGCGAACGGCGACGTCATCCGCACCATTCCCGTCCCCGACGGCACGAAGTCGACGTCGGTGACGTGGGACGGTAAGGACGACAAGGGCAACACCGTCAACGCCGGCGCCTACTCCATCTCCGTCGACAGCGGCACCGGCGGTTCGTCGGCCACGGCCACCTGGGCCGGAGCAGTCGATGCGGTCGAGCTCACCGCGGGCGGCGCCCGTCTTCGCATGGGTGGCGTCCTCCTGCTTCCCGCTGACGTCCGCTCGATCGGCGGCTCGATCGACGGCTCGATCGGCGGCTCGACGGCTTCTGGTTCTCCCATCATCCCCACCCCTGGAGCACTCTGATGAGCATCAGCAACTCTCTCTACATCGGCGTCAGCGGCATGCGCGCCCACGGCGATGCGATCAGCGTCGTCGGTGACAACATCGCGAACGCGTCCACGATTGGCTACAAACGATCGCGCGCGAGCTTCTCGGATCTGCTCGGCGGTGAGATGGGCTCGAGCCGCCTGGGTGGTGGCGTCTACCTCGGTGGAACGCAGACCATGTACAACCAGGGCTCGATCCAGCAGACGGGCAATCCGCTCGACATGGCGCTCTCCGGCGGCGGCATGTTCGTCGTGAAGGGCAACCACGGCGGCCGCGACGGGCAGTTCTACTCGCGCGACGGCCGCATGCAGCTCGACGCGTCGGGCTACGTGGTGAACCAGAGCGGCCTGCGTCTCCAGGGCTATCCGATCAACGCGGAGGGCGTGCGAGGCACGGGCGTTGGCGACATGCAGCTCGGTGGCCGGACGAGCGAGGCGATCGCGTCGACGGTCGCGAAGCTCCAGATGAACCTCGACTCGCGTGACGTCCCGACGCCGCCCGTCGCATTCGATCCGACGGACCCCGCCGGCACGTCGCAGTACGCGACCTCGTTCACCGTGAAGGACTCCCTCGGCGCCGATCACAAGATCGAGATCTACATGACCGCCGACGGCAGTGGTGGATGGTCGTGGAACGCCTTCGCCGACGGCGGCGAGATGGGCGGCACCGCGGGCACGCCGATGCCGGTCGGTACGGGCTCGCTGACATTCGACACCAACGGTGTGCTGACGGCCCAGACCGGCTCGCTCGCGATGACGTTCACCGGAGCCTCCGCCCAGACGATCGAGATGGATTTCGGGCTCGGCGGGGATCGACCGACGACGCAGCTGGCGGCGGAGAGCGTCCGCAATGCGACCGACATCGATGGCCGGAGCGCCGGCAACCTGCAGGACCTCATCGTGAACGCCGACGGCTCGATCGAGGGCGTGTACGACAACGGTGATCGCATCAAGATCGCGCAGGTCGCGATCGCGGACTTCGCCAGCAACGAAGGCCTCGAGCGCCAGGGCGATGGCCTGTACATGGCGACGGCCGCATCAGGCCAGGCCCTCATCGACGCGGCCGGCACCGGCGCGCGCGGCTCGATCGTCGCGGGCGCTCTCGAGGCCAGCAACGTCGATCTCGGCGAGGAGCTCGTGACGCTGATCGCGTACCAGCGCGCCTTCCAGGCGAACTCGAAGACGGTCACCACCGCCGACGAGATGATGTCCGACGTGAACAACCTGAAGCGCTGAGCAACGCCGCGCGTTCACCGCTGCCCGATGTAGGTGCAGGGGTCAGGCTTACCCGAGCCTGGCCCCTTTTCGCTTTTGACAGTCGGCCGCCATTCTCGACGACGCGGCCGCTGACGGCTCCATGATCTCGATGACTTGGCGTCGGCAAGGCGGTTGCACTAGGGGTGGGCCGTGAGTGACGCGCTCCTCGACCCGCAGGAGATGGAGGCCATCCAGGCTGCCATCCGCGAGACCGCCCCGGCCCGTCGTGGCGGGGGCGCGGTCGATGCCGAGCCGCGCCACTTCGCGCTGATCGTCGACGACCGCACGGCGGAGTCTGCTCGCCCCGTCCTCCTCTCGCTCGCGAACCGGTCCGCCAAGCAGCTCGCCAGGGGCCTGAAGCCGCACCTCCCCGGTGTGTGGCAGCTCGATGTCGTCGGCGGCGAGGTCATCGACGGCACGGTCGCGAAAGAAGAGCTGCGGGGCGGATGGGTCGCGGGCCTCGTCGGCAAGGACACCGAGCTCATCGTCGCGGCGCAGGGCAGCGTGATCGAGCTCGCGGTCGCCAAGCGCTGCGGCGCGGCCATGCCGACGAGCGACGCGAACCGTACGCCCTCCTCGGTCTCGCTGCGTCTGTTCCAGCCCGCGGGGCGCACGCTGCTCGACGGCATTCGCGCCGCCTACGCCGAGCTGTTCGACACCGACCTGAACGCGTCCTCCGACCTCGGTGTCGTGTCGCGCCTCATCGAACCGCGCCCCGTCGTTCGCGTGACGCTCGCATTCTCCGGCTCCGTTACGGGGCGCATCCAGATCTACGCTCGGCCCGACGTTCTCGTCGCGCGCCCGGCTGCTCTCGCCGCCTTCAAGGCGAATGCGCTGCGGGTGGCCCAGGCGCTCGCGAACGTTCCGGTCGAGATCGTCGTCGAGCTCGGGACGCTGCGCATGCGGCTCCGCGAGCTCCGGAATCTTCAGCCTGGCGCGTCCTACACGCTCCAGGGGTTTGTCGACTCGCGCGTCCCCGTCTACTGCGAGGGCGTGCTCAAGGCATGGGCTCGTCCCGTGGTGTGCCGCGGCGTGCTCGCGGTGCAGATCGAATCGGTCGTTCACGGCCAAGGAAGCAAGTCATGAGCTCTGTTCTCGACGGAAACCCAGATGGTAGTACTGGCTTCGATCCGCAGGGTCTGGAGAACCTGCTCCACGATGTCCCGCTCGAGGTCACGGTCGAGCTCGGCCGGATCCGCATGAACATCTCCGAGCTGGCGTCGCGTCTCGGCCCCGGCTCGATCATCACGCTCGACACGCCCACGGGTGCGCCGCTCGACGTACGCGTCAATAGCCGCCTGGTCGCCCGCGCCGAGGCCATCGCCGTCGGCGAGAAGTGCGGCATTCGCATCGTCGAGCTCGTCGCAGGAAAGGACGCCTAGTCATGAAGACCGCCGTGATCGTTTCCCTCACGCTCGTCGCCTCCGCCGCGCAGGCCGCTCCAGGCTTCAAGGTTATCGATCGCGGCGATGCGATCGAAGTCGTCGCGAAGGACACACGGGCCACATCGACGACGGTCACCACCACGCGCGAGCGGATCGAGGTGAGCGTGGCGGGTTACCCGCGGGCGCCGAAGATCGCGCCGCA
>LNFM01004410.1_pt1 | contig 32726 bp, 30 predicted proteins | sample 596031 | NCBI WGS metagenome assembly LNFM01 (sample SAMN04254537, study PRJNA301005) | activated carbon metagenome | isolation source: dual media filters at the Ann Arbor, Michigan drinking water treatment plant | place: USA: Ann Arbor | reverse complement strand
TTCCGCTGGTGCCGCTGGTGATCCTGTTTGGCACCGGCATGTTGCTGGTCATGTGGGGCGGCATCCTGGTGAGCTGGTGGATCGCGCTGGGCGTGGTGCTGTCATTCGTGCCGGTGTTGCTCTGGATGCGCTGGTTGACAGCCCGCGATGACCAGCGGTTTCGGCAGATGTTTGTGGCCCTCAAGCTGAAGCTGCACGACCGCAACCGCCGGTTCTGGCGTGCGCGCAGTTACTCACCCACCCTCTACCGTGGAGCTTCCGATGTTTGGCATGTTTGACCGATCTGGCGCCGCGCCTCTTCGGCGACCTGGCCGACCTGCGCAGCCTTCGCCCAACAAGGCGCAGCCGCGTCACTGGACACAGGCATTGAAGGAGAACCCGCTCACGCGGTTTGTGCCCTTCTCTTCGCTGGTCAGCGAGCACGACGTCATCACACGTGGCGGCGATTTCATGCGGGTGTGGCGGCTGGACGGGGTGGCCTTCGAATGCGCCGATGACCACCTGATCGCCGAACGGCACGAAGCCCTGTGCAGCCTGCTGCGCAACCTGGCGGGCGGCCAGTGGGCCGTGTGGACCCACCGGCTGCACCGCAAGGTCCAGGACCGGCTGGAGGACCCACCTCAACCTGGCTTTGCACGCAACCTCTCGCAGGCCTACCAGGCCAAGCTGGGTGAGCGCCCCATGATGAGCAACGAGCTGTACCTGACGCTGGTCTACCGGCCCAGCACCTCTCGCATCAGCCGTGCACTGCAATCGACCCAGCGCTCGAAATCGGCCATCGCTGCAGCGCACGCTGAGGCCTTGCGGGTGATGGAGGAACGGACCGCCTTCGTACACCGGGTGCTGCGCGGCTTCGGCCCTCAACTGCTGGGAGCACGCACGCAGGGCGAACGCCGTTACTCCGAGCTGGCGGAATTTCTAGGTTACCTGGTCAACGGCTGCTGGCGGCCAGTGCCGCTAGCGGCCGGGCCGCTCTACCGGACCCTGCCGACCACCCGCCTGTCTTTCGGCGGCGACAAGCTGGAGCTGCGCCATGGTGAACAGCGCCGCTGCGCGGCCTTGGTGGACATCAAGGAATACGCCGACGCGGTAGAGCCCGGCATCCTGAACGCCCTGCTCTATGAAGACAGCGAGTTCATCGAAACCCAGAGCTTTTCGATACTTCCGCGCCGTGAAGCCATGCGGGCGCTGGAACTGCAGCGCGACCAGTTGATCGCCAGCGACGACGTGGTGGCCAGCCAAATCGCGGACATGGACGAAGCGCTCAACGAGCTGGGCGACGGCCAGTTCTGCATGGGCGAGTACCACTACAGCCTGGTGGTGTTCGGCCAGCCCGGCGAAGACAGTCTGGCGGATGCCGGACGCCGAGCTGCGCAAGCCATTGGGGCGGTGGGGGAAGCGTCCAGCCTTCAGATGTCGCCGGTTGATCTGGTGGCCGACGCTGCCTGGTTCGCCCAAATGCCAGGCAACTGGCAGTGGCGACCGCGCGATGCAAAGTTGTCGTCCCGTGCCTTCGCGGCCCTGGCCAGTGGCCACAACTTTGCCCGGGGCAAGCGCGACGGCAACCCTTGGGGCGAAGCGCTGGCCTTGCTGCGCACCCCGTCTGGCCAGCCCTTCTACCTGAACCTGCACAGCAGCCCCGAAGGCGAAGACTCTGCCGACAAGAAGCTGCCGGGCAACACCATCATCATCGGGTCCACCGGGGTCGGCAAAACAACGCTGGAAATGTTTCTGCTCACGCTCACCCGCAAGTGGAGCCCGGTGCCGCGCCTGGTGCTGTTCGATCTGGACCGGGGCTGCGAGATCGCCATACGGGCCTTGAACGGCCGCTACTTCACCCTGGAAGCCGGTAAACCCACGCACCTGAACCCGCTGCAGCGCGACCCGACCCCTGCGCGCATCCAGTTCTGGGAACAGCTGATCCGCACCTGCATCACCACCCCGGCGCTACCGCTGCTGCCAGCCGACGAACGCGCCATCGCGGACGCCGTCAAAACGGTGGCCATGATGCCGCCGGCTTTGCGTCGTTTCTCCACAATTCGGCAGAACCTGCCGAAGTCGGGCGAGAACAGTCTGTATGAACGGCTCGGCCGCTGGTGTGAGGGTGGTGCCCTGGGTTGGGTGTTCGACCAGGCCAACGACCAGCTGATGGACCTGGACGCGGCCTCGGTCATCGCCTTCGACACCACCGAGTTTCTGGACCTGCCCGAGGTGCGCACGCCTGTCATGCTCTACCTGCTGCAGGTGATGGAAGAGCTGGTGAACGGCGAACGGCTGATCTACGTGATTTCTGAATTCTGGAAAGCGCTGGACCACGAGATCTTCAGCGACTTTGCCAAACAAAAGCAGAAGACCATCCGCAAACAAAATGGCCTGGGCATCTTCGACACCCAGAGTCCGTCCGATGTGCTGCGCCACCCCATAGGCCGGACCATGGTCGAACAAAGCGTGACCAAGATCTTTCTGGCCAACCCGGAAGCGGTGCGCGAGGAATACGTGGAGGGTTTTGGGCTCAGCGATGCCGAATTCGGCATCGTGCGCAGCCTCGGCGCGCAAGGCGGGCGCCGCTTCCTCGTCAAGCAAGGCCACAGCAGCGCCATCTGCGAGCTGGACCTCAGCGGCATGGACGACTTCATCACCGTGCTCTCGGCCACCACCGACAACGTGGCCCTGCTCGACACGGTTCGTGAACGACACGGTAACGATCCATTTCTGTGGCTTCCCGAGTTGCTGCGTGAGGTTCAGGATCGCAAATCCCGTACTTCAAGGAGAGCCTCATGAAAACGCACGCTCAATGGTTCGCGTTGATCGCTTTGGTGCTGGCCGCCAGTGCCGCGTCAGCCCAGTTCGTCAAAGGTAACGAGGCAGTCAATGTCATGACCAATGGCACCAAGAAGGTGGAAGTGCCGCCACTCCCAGCGGTGGCCTTGGGCTCGCCATGCCCAGCCGCCAAACCTGGCTGCGCTGGAGGCGGCTGGAAGATGCTGGAGAGCGAGTCGGGTCTGGTCGAGTGCACCGAAGTCTTTGCACGTCCAACGACCTGCAGGCCCTCGACCTACGGCGTTGAAAAACGGTCACGCGCGTGGATCGTGAAAGTCAAAGGCCAGTGGATGCAGTGCGCGCAACCCGACATATCCGGGAAGTGCGTCAGCCTGAAAAGCCTCCCGGTCAGTGCCGTTCAATAGTCAAGAGGAAATCCCATGTTTGCCTGGGTCGGCTCTCAGTTTGATGCGGTCCTGAGCACGTATGTGCTCGGCGTCGTGAGCGCGCTCATGACGGGGATCGCGCCGATCGCACTGACGGCGATGACGATCTGGGTGGCGCTGTATGGGTGGGCCGTTCTGCGCAATGAGGTTCCTGAGACGGTGCCCACCTTCCTCTGGAAGGTGTTCAAGATCGGCCTGGTGCTGGCGTTCGCCCTGCAATCGGGCTTCTACATCAGCAACGTGGCCGACACCGCCAATGCGCTGGCGACGGGCGTGGCCAACACCTTCCTACCGTCAGCGGCAGACCCCACCACGATTTCTTCGCCCTACGCGCTGCTGGACAGTTTCAACGACGGCGCCAGCCAACTGGTGCTCGATCTGCTGAAGGACGCGGGAATCATGCGCCTGGACCTGCTTTTCGCTGCCGTGGTCTGCTCCATCGGTAACGTCGTCTTTCTTTGCATCGCGCTCTTTGTCGTCACGCTGGCCAAGCTCTTCCTGACGTTCGTCATCGCCGTGGGCCCGCTTTTTGTCTTGTGTCTGGCCTGGCGTCCCACCGCGCGCTTCTTCGACAGCTGGTTGTCGATGGTGCTGAACGCTGTGGTACTGACCTGGTTCGCCTTCTTCGCCCTGGGCATCAGTGCATTCATGGGCGATGCGATTGTGCAGACCGTCCAGGTCAACGGCGGTTTCCAGGGATCGACGTTCAACGTCGTCGGGGAGAGCCTGAAGTACTGCGTCGTGATGATCCTCATGGCCATCATCTGCTTCCAGGCGCCGAGCCTGGCCTCGGCCCTCACTGGCGGTGCCGCCATTCAGCAAGGCATCCAGATGATCCAGAACGCGATGATGGTTTCGGGACTGCGTTCATCACGCGGTGCCGGTGCCGCTTCAGGCGCAGGTGGCGCCATCCGTTCTGGCACGGGTCTGCCGTACGCCGCGGGCGTCGCAGCCGGCTCCACCAGACGCTACGCCAGTGCCATGGCCCGCAGGGGCTACGGCGCCGCCCGCTCCGCCGCCTACAAACTCGCCGCCCAACGCGGCCGGTCCTGATCACCCCACCCCACCCAACCCAGGAGTTCACCATGCACACCCGTTTGAAAGTTGCCGCTGCCGTCCTCATCGCTTTGGGCGCCACCCAAGCCCGAGCCACCGGCATTCCCGTGATCGATGTCGCCAACCTGGTGCAGACCGTGCAGCAGGTCATCAACGACATCACCAAGATCAACAACCAGATTCAGCAAATTCGACAACTGCAAACGCAGATCGAGAGCATCAACGGCATCCGCAACCTGGGCGATGTGTTTAATAACCCGCTGCTGAAAAACTACGTCCCGGCTGAAGCCTTCACGCTCGTCAACGCAGTCAACACCTCGGGCTACAGCGGGCTGAACGCCACCGCGAAAGTGCTGCGCGACCTGAACATGGTCTACAACTGCATGGACCTCACCGGCGACGCGCGCACCAGCTGCCAGGCCGCTCTGGCGCAGCCGTACCAACAAAAGGGCTTGCTGCAGGACGCGATGAAAGCCGCCGCTGGCCGCCTCACCCAGATCCAGTCGCTGATGACCCAGATCAACGCGACCACCGACCAGAAGTCGGTGCTGGAAATCCAGGCCCGCATAGGCGCTGAAAACGCCCTGCTCGCCCACGAGGTGTCGCAGGTGCAGATGCTGCAAGGCATGGCCGACAGCGAAGAGCGCATCGCCCGATCGCGCGAGCGCGAACGGCAGTATGAGATGCTGGGCCGCACCGGCAAGGTGGCGGACTTCCTGCCGTAGTCCAGCCGCCACCCCGACCCACCGGAGACCCCCATGAGTGCCATCCTGATGTCAGGTCAAGCCGCCGCATGGCCGAAACGCCCCAATGATCCCGCGCAGGAGGCCGAACCGGCGTTCACCAAAGCGAATCGTGAATGGGAGGTCGACCGTGCCCTGATGCTTGAACGGTCGGAACGCCGGGCCTGGCGCGTGGCGTTGGCCGGGCTGGTGCTCGGGCTGATCGGCATTGCTGCCGTGTTCGTGCAGGGGCCGCTGCGCCGCGTGGTGGAGATCCCCATCGTGGTGGATCGAGTGACCGGCGAAACCACCGTCCAGCAGCGGCTCAGCGAAGAAACCATCCCCGCCATGGAGGCGCTGGACAAGCACAATCTGGCGGCATTCGTGCGAGCGCGTGAGAGCTACAGCTGGATGTTCCTGCAGCGTGATTTTGACCAAGTGGCGCGCATGGCGGTGCCGGGTGTCTTTGCTGAATACAACAGGCAGTTCGAAGGCGACGGCGCGCTGCAGAAAAAGATCGGCGCGGCCGAAGAGTGGCGCATCAACATCGTCGGGGTTCGCCTGCGGGCTTCCGGGCGCAGCGGCAACCTGAGCGATGCCACCGTCACCTACGACAAGGTCGTGCGGCTGACGGACCGCAACCTGCCGGACGTGACCACCCGCCACGTGGCCAGCATCGTGTACCAGTACCAACCCAAGGTACTCGCCAAAGAAGCCGACCGGCTGGAGAACCCCTTCGGTTTCGTGGTCACGGCCTACCGGTCCGACCCGGAAATCAACACCCAGACCCCGGGAGCACGGCCATGAAGCACACCGCCTTGACGCTGCTGATCGCTTGCGCACTGTCTTCGAGCCTGTTCGCGCAGACACCTGCGAAACCAACCGACCCGCGCCTGCGCGACGTGGTCTACGACCCATTGACGGTGGTGACCGTTCCGATCAAACGGGGCATGGTGACGCTGGTGGTGTTTGACGCGGACGAGATGATCTCCGAAGTGGCCGTGGGCCAGGGTGGCGACTGCAGCAAGGCGGAAGCCGTCTGGTGCGTGGCGGCGCAGCCGGGTGGGCGAACCCTGTTCGTCAAAGCCAAGTCCGGCGCGGACGCCCCCAACAACCTGGCCGTGGTCACCGACCGGCGCACGCATGCGCTGCGTTTCGTGGTGCTGGCGGACAACGACCGCCAGCAACCGGTCTACCGCCTGAGCGTCAAGGCACCGCGTCCACCCAAGCCTGCTTCCAGGTTGACGCAGCAAGACCTAGCCGCGCTCGCTGCCCTGCCCCCTATTCCGTCGCCGCCGACACCCCAACAACTGGTGACTGAGCGGTTGCAGGCCAAACCCACCGTGATGAACACCCAGTATTCGCTGGCTGAGGGCGACGGGTCGCAAGACATCGTGCCCACCCTGGTCTACGACGACGGGCGGTTCACCTACCTGCGTTTCCCGGGCAACCGCGAAGTGCCCGCCGTGTTCCATGTGCTCGGCGACGGCAGCGAGACATTGGTCAACGCCCGCATGGAAGACGACCAACTGGTCGTGGACCGCGTCAGCCGCCGCCTGATGCTGCGGGCGGGCACGGCGGTGGTCGGTATCTGGAACGAGGCCTTCGATCTGGAAGGCTCCCCGTCGGAAGGCGCCACCACGGTACCAAGTGTGCAACGGATGCTCAAGGCGGGCCATGGGACTCTCGACAACCGCTCCACCGGAGTCAAGCCATGAACGATCATGCCAACGCACATGGCCCGTCCAACGCTGAGCCCTCGGACGGCAACACCATCACCCCTCTGCCGGGCGAGCCGGCACGCAGCAGCAACTGGTCGCGCAAAGGGGCGCTTGGGCTCGGCATGATGGTGCTGACCCTGGTGCTCTTCGCGGGCTTCGCCATCAACCGTTATCTCACCAGCGGTTCGGCGGCGGACGAAGACGCCAAGATGGTGCGGGACAAGCCCTCTGCGGCCAGCGCTGGGACACGCGCACTGGATATGACGGCACCACCCACGCCGCGCGTACCCGCTTTGCTGCCGACCAACGTGGTCGCTGAGCCGATTGGAGTACGCAGTGTTGGGCCTGCTTCGCCCAAAGGCCCCTCGGCCGATGATGCCCCGGTGCTGATCGTGACTTCACGTCCCGGCGCGCTCTCTGGTTCGGCAGGCACGTCGAATGCATCGCTCCCCGGTGAAGCTTCAGCAAATTCAGACGATCCGGTCGCCAACACCGGCCGCAACTTGCAGGTCTACCAGCGCCAACTCCAGGGCCTGCTCGACAACCTGACCCAGAGCACGGCCATGGCAAACGGGCAAGGCAGCAACTCGGCCAACCTCGGTGCCATGGGCTCCATGGCGGGCCCCCCACCGGGCGCGGGTCTACCCGCGCCTGTTGCGGGTCTGTTCGGCGGTCAATTGCAAGGCTCGGCCACCCCCAAGGTCGCTGCCAGCACGCTGGGCGACCGCAGCCTCACCCTGCCCAAGGGCACAGCTTTCACCTGCGCGCTCAAAACCCGGGTGATCAGTGCCACCTCGGGTCTGGTCGGTTGCAAGGTCCAGCGCAACGTGTACGGCGACAACGGGCGGGTGCTGCTGATCGAACGCGGTTCGCACCTGGACGGCGAATACCGCATTTCATCGGTCCGGCCCGGCATGGTTCGCATCCCGGTGCTGTGGACACGAGTGAGAACACCCCACGGCGTGACGGTGGACATTGAATCACCCGGCACCGGCCAGCTTGGTGAGTCCGGTATCGATGGCTACGTGGACAACCGCTGGGGTGAACGCATCGGCGCAGCCATGCTGCTCTCGCTGATCGACGATTCGGTCAAGCTGGTGATACAGAACCAGTCTCAAGACCAGCAGGCCGACACCATCGTGCTGCCGTCCACGACCGACAACACCAGCAAGCTGGCAGAGAAGGTGCTGGACAGCACCATCAACATCCCGCCCCTGCTGTACCAGAACCAGGGCGGCATCGTCGGCATCTACGTCGCACGCGACGTGGACTTTTCCTCGGTCTACGAACTCCAGCCGGTGCAGAGATGAACACCCTGCCCGGCATCGAAGAGGACCCACTCGACGGCTGGTGTGGCGACGCCACCTCGGTGGTGGAGTTTCTGCGCCCCTTGCGTGAACAGCTGGACGCTCCGGGCGTGCTGGAGGTCTGCGTGAACCGCCCCGGCGAGCTGCAGGTGGAAACGGTGAGCGGCTGGCAGATCGTCAACGCACCGGCCATGACGCAGGAACGCTGCCTGTCCCTGGCCACAGCGCTGGCCACCTACTGCGACCAGCAGATCAACCAGGAACGCCCGCTGCTGTCGGCCACGCTGCCCACCGGCGAGCGCATCCAGTTCGCCATACCACCCGCTGTGCCACGTGGCACCGTGTCCATCACCATCCGCAAGCCGTCGAACGTAGTTCTCCGCCTGAGCGACTTCGAGCAGGACGGCCTGTTCTGCCGCGTCGCTGAAAAGACCGCCGCGCCGCACCCAGAGAACAACGACGGCCTGCAGCCCTTTGAGCGGGAACTGCTGGCCCTGAAAGCCTCTGGGCGCTACGCAGACTTCATGCGCCTGGCGGTGCGCCACCACCGCACCATCGTGGTTAGCGGCAAGACCGGTTCGGGCAAGACCACCTTCATGAAAGGCCTGGTTGAGGAGGTGCCAGAACACGAGCGCCTGATCACCATCCAGGACACCGCCGAACTCACCCTGCCCAACCACCCCAACGTGGTTCACCTGTTCTACAGCAAGGACGCCCAGGGCACGGCCCGGGTCACCGCCAAGTCTTTGCTTGAAGCCTGCCTGCGCATGAAGCCCGACCGCATCTTCCTGGCCGAGTTGCGCGGTGAAGAATGCTTCTCCTTCATCCGGCTGGCCGCCTCCGGACACCCCGGCAGCATCACCAGCGTGCACGCCGGCAGCTGCGATCTGGCGCTGGAACAGATGTCGCTCATGATCCGCGAAAGTGGCGCGGGCGGCGGGCTGCGCATGGATGAGATCAAGGGCCTGCTGCGCATCGTGATCGATGTGATCGTTCAGTTCGACCGGGACGAACGGGGCCGCTTCATTGCCGATGTGGCCTACGAACCCCGCCGCCGGCACCACGCACCCAGCCACCATCCGCTGCGCGCCAGCACCCTACTGGCGTCTGGAACAGCCGCCAGCGAGGGGGTGACATCATGAGCCAGGCATTGGCCTTGCCCTTCGCCAGCTGGTCGGTGGGCCGACGGGTTGCCGCTGGCGCCTTTGCGGCAATCGTGGCCACCGCCTTGCTCTGCGCGGCGGTCTACATGTCGGGTGTGTTGTTTCTGATGCTCAGCAAGGCCGACCCCCGGCAGGCCCGCTGGGGCAGCATCGCCACCTACTGGCAGCTCTATGCCGACGACGGAGCCCTGCGCCATCGCTTGCTGACCGCTATGGCGCTGTCGGGCATCGGACTTCTGGTCATCCTGCCCGGAGCCTTGTTCGCTGCCGCCCGACCGCGCCGGGCTTTGCATGGCGACGCACGTTTCGCCTCGAAAGGCGAAGTGGCCCGGGCTGGCCTCATTGATTCGTCCGACCGGCCCGATACCCCAAGCATCCTGATCGGCCGGTTCAAAGGCCGCTACCTTGCCCTGCCCGGTCAGCTGTCGGTGATGTTGTCCGCCCCCACCCGCAGCGGCAAGGGTGTGGGCGTGGTGATCCCCAACTTGCTCAACTGGCCCGACTCCGTCGTAGTGCTCGACATCAAGGGCGAGAACCACACCATCACGGCGGGCTACCGTGCCGCCCACGGCCAAGCGGTATATGCCTTCTCCCCGTTCGACGAACAGGCCCGCAGCCACCGATGGAACCCGCTGACGGCGGTTCGCACCAGCCCGCTGCACCGGGTCGGCGATCTGCTGGGCATTGGCCAGGTGTTCTTCCCCAACGACGGCAGCGGCACCTCGTCCGAAGCCTTCTTCAACGACCAGGCGCGCAACCTGTTTCTGGGCCTGGGCCTGTTGCTGTTGGATACCCCCGAACTGCCCCGTACCGTGGGCGAAATGCTGCGCCAGTCTTCGGGTCAAGGTCGCTCCTTGAAAGACCACCTCAATGGATTGATCAAGCAACGCAAAGAAACCGACAAGCCCTTTTCCGACGAATGTGTGGACGCGCTGCAGCGGCTGCTGAGCAACTCGGAGAACACGCTGTCCAGCGTCGTGGCCACCTTCCACGCCCCGCTGACGATCTTCGCAGACGCGGTCGTCGATGCCGCCACCAGCGCCGACGACTTTGACCTGGGCCAGCTGCGCCGGCAGCGCATGTCGGTCTACGTACGCATCCCGCCCAACCGGCTGGCCAACGCCAGGCCGCTGCTCGCCCTCTTCTTCTCGCAACTGGTCAGCCTGAATACGCAGCACCTGCCCGAGCAGGACAAGACCCTCAAGCACCAATGCCTGCTGGTGAACGACGAGTTCGCCGCCATGGGGCGGGTGGGGATCATTTCCCAATCGGCGGCCTTCCTAGCGGGCTACAACCTGCGCCTGCTCACGGTGGTGCAGGCCATGTCGCAGCTGGACGCGGTCTACGGCGACAAAGAAGCCCGCACCTTTGCAACCAACCACGGTCTTCAGATCCTGTTTGCCCCGCGCGAACAACGCGACGCCGACGAGTACAGCGCCATGCTCGGCCAATTCACCGAACGGGCCACCTCGCGAGGGCGCAGCCGCTCCTTCAGCGGACACGGCCACACCACCGTCAGCCGCAACGAAAGCGAGCAGCGTCGCGCCCTGCTGCTGCCGCAGGAATTCAAGGAACTGGGCCGGGACCGCCTGGTGGTGATCTTCGAGAACTGCAAACCGATCCTGGGCGAAAAGATCCGCTACTTCCAGGACAAGGCGTTCAAGGCTCGCCTGATGCCCGCGCCAGAAGTGAAGCCGATGGACATGGACCAGCACCTGGCAAAGGTTCAGAAGCGCTGGCGCTACGTAGCCGACGAACTCCCCCCGGGGAAAAACCTGAACCTGAACGTGCTGGCTCACGACGTTCCTTTGCTGCCAGACGCCTATGAGGGAGCGCCTGAAGCCACAGCCGACGAGCTGCTCGATCTGTTTGATGAAGGTCTGGCCGCACTTTCACCGGGCGCTACCCAGCAAGGGGGATCGATCGAACCCGCCGATGACCTGTCTGACGAAGAAGGCGGTTCGATCACCCCAGAAGTTGAAAGCCAGGTTCAGACCCAGCCGGCGGATTCACCCCCAAACCAGCATGAGATCACGGGAGAAATGCCATGACACACCTGCACCAAAAATCTGCCCTTGCCTGCTTGCTGCTGGTGCTGCTGAGTGCCTGCAGTTCGCCGCCCAAGCCACCCACGGTGGACGAATCCCAGAAGCGCCCGGCCAACGCCCAATCAGCGGTCGAGCTTCAGGTCTGCAAGAACGACCTGCAGAACATCCGCATCCGGACCGAAGAGTCCGAGCGCTTGCTCAACATCAGCACAGCCACCTTGCACCACATGGCGGAACGGCAACAGCTGTTGGCCACGATTCAGGAGCGTCTGGCGCCTACGGCCAACAGTGTGCACACGGTTCGCTTTGCCTTCGGCAGTGCCCGTGTGGAGATCGCCCCAGACATCGCCGCCACCTTGCAGTCGGACGCCAAGACCGCTCCCCTGGTGGTTCTTCGGGGTCGTACCGATGGACGCACCGACACCACCGTGGAAAGCCGAATGGCTCAGGCACGCGCTGCCGCCGTGCGCGACTACCTGATCGCGGCGGGTGTCGATGCCTCGCGCATCCGCACCACCCACCAACCCACGGGCGACCATGTGGCCGACAACCTCAGCACACAAGGTCGCAACCTGAACCGCCGGGTTGAGATCGAGCTGTACCGGGCCTTGCCCGTGGCGCTGCAAGCGACACCTGCACCGCAACCCTGAACCGTCCCCAATGATCGATCCAACCAGTGAGGTTCGCATGGACACCCACAACGCAACCGACAGCTCAGCGACACAGACATTGATGGCATCACAGAGTGCCCAAGGTGGCGCGGTTGAACCCGCCAACCGCGCACCTGTGGCGATCCGGCAGTTCCAGACGCCCAACGAACCACCCGCTGAGCGCTACGAATTGCGCGACCCCTTCGCCGATGTCACCTACCGCAGCGACCACTGGCCAGACATGGTCGCCAAAGCCGACCAGCTCGGCGCCAACCGCTTTGTTGTACTGGACCAGCAGGGGCAACGGTCCATGGCCCACAAAGTGGACGGTCAATGGCAGCGTGAGGTGCCCCGTATGGCCGAACGCGAGCAGCCTGTACCGCCCAGTCATGCCCAAGCCAGTGCCATCGGTCAACAGACCGTCCAGACACCCTCAGCCCCAGACCCACAGGCGGTGCCCAGGATCGATGCACGGGCCGAACGCGCGGCACTGGTGGCTCGGCTCGAAGCATCGCTGGTGGATCGGTACGTCATCAAACGTTCGCCCGTCACGGTCGGTGACCTGAGCCTTGGCCTGACCGAATACCGCTTCCGTGGCGACACCTCACGCGTGGCCTTCACCGAATCCACCTTCCGCCTGGCCACCGAGACCAACAGCCCCTCAGTGGCGCGATCCATGGTCGATGTGGCCGAGGCCCGCAACTGGCAAACCCTCAGGGTCACCGGCAGCGAAGATTTCAGGCGCCTGGTCTGGCTGGAAGCGGCGGCACGCGGCGTCAAAACCCTGGGTTACGAGCCCAACCCGGCCGATCTGGAACGCTTGAAAGTTGAACGCGAACTGCGTCAGATCAACCGCATCGAGCCTGCCCGCGATGCGCCCCTCAACAAAGACGCGCCACCCAGTGACAAGCCCGCTGGCCGGGGCAGCGGTGGCCGCAAGGCGGTGCTAGCCGCGATTGAAGCCATCCTGCTGGCCAAAAAGGTACCCGAGAAACAGCGCATGGCCATCATGAACGCCGCCAGCGAAGAACTGGCCCAGCGCATCCGCGACGGGCATTCACTCAAGGTCAAGGTCTACGACAAGAACGCACCCTCTCAGCGCCCTGCAGTGATCACCCCGCGGGAGCCGCAGCGCAGCCGCGACCGTGCGGCGCCTGCTCGCTGAGGCCTCGGCCGTGCGTGACACGAACCCTGGACCTGCCACAGGGGAGATCCAGCCCACCTACCTGATCGGTGGCCAGCGCTGGCACCGGGACGCGCCAGGCTTTGCCGAAGCCATGGCTCAGGCCCACGAGCATCATCAGCGTCCTCGCTGCTTGTGCCGAACAGACGCCAACGGCCTGGGCATCGAGATGTACGTGGCCCGCTGGGCGGACGGCTACATCGTCAAACGCATGCCCGACACCGGCAGCCAACACGCCGCTCACTGTCCTTCATACGAACCATCCGCTGAGTTGTCGGGTCTGGGAGCCTTGCTGGGCAACGCCATTGCTGAAGACCCGTCCACTGGCGAAACCACGCTGAAGCTGGACTTTCCCATGACCAAGCTGCCAGGTCGATCCACCCTCCCCGCGGCCAGCTCCACCCACTGCAGTGTCACCACCCAGGGCAACAAGCTGAGCCTTCGGGGATTGCTGCACTACCTGTGGGATCAGGCCGAACTGACCCACTGGCAGCCTGGATATGCGGGCAAGCGGACCTGGAACACGGTTCGCCGGCATTTGCTCATGGCGGCCGAGAACAAGCTGGCGCGCGGACATGCCTTGGGATCTCGGCTGTACATCCCCGAGGTGTTTTCGGTTGAACAACGCGATGCGCTCAACGCCCGGCGCATGGCGCAGTGGTCGCCCGTCATCACCACGACCAACCAGCCCCAGCACCTCATGCTGCTGATCGCCGAGGTGAAAGAAATCGTGCCGGCTCGCTTTGGCTACAAGGCCGTGGTGAAACACCTGCCGGACCAGCCTTTTCTGCTGGACGAACAGCTCTACCGGCGCATGGGGCGGCACTTCGAGCCGATGCTGGCGTTGTGGGGTGCGACCGATGACCTTCACATGGTGATCATCGCCACCTTCGGCGTAGCAGACACCGGCCTGCCGACCATTGTGGAACTGTCGCTGATGCCGGTCACCCGGTGCTGGTTGCCCATCGAAAGTGGCTTCGAGCTGCACCTCATCGAGAGACTGGTTGCGGAAGGTCGATCGTTCGTGAAGGGGCTTCGCTATGGCCAGAGCGAGTCCAGCGTCATTGCCAGCGCAACCCTGACCGACTGCGGTGAATCGACACCCCTCCTTTACGTGGCCCAACCGACCCCAAATGAAGGCGGCCAAAGCGTTGATATGGACCATCCTCGCATGCCCGCCTGGCGCTGGAACCCTTCGACCGAAGCCATGCCTCCGCTGCCCGCTCGGGCAGCGCGCACCGCGAATCACAGATCACCCACGCTCGAATGCCGTTGAACGTCGCGCAGTTCAACAGCGAAACACGTCTTCCGCCATGCCGTCCAAGCGTGCTTTCACCGTTCGCCAGGCCGGCATGTGCCGATCCAGAGCACGGTAAAACTTCGGGCTGTGGTTGTGGTGCAGCAGGTGGCTCAGCTCGTGCAGCAGAACGTAGTCGATGCATTCGCGCGGCGCTTTCACCAGCCACGGGTTGAGCGTGATGCGGCCCGCCGGTGAGCAGCTGCCCCACTGCACCGTCATGAACTGCAAACGTGTCGGTGGTAGCTGGCGAACCCAGCGCAAGGGCTCCGCCACCGCGGCCAGCCGCTGTGCGAACACCTCCCGAGCCCGCTGCCGGTACCAGCCCTCCAGCGCCTTGCGCACCAGCTCCGCCGAACGCTCGGGCACCGTAACCACAATGAACCCGGCTCGCATGCTGGCTTGCGCCGCACCACCCGGTTGCACCACCACCTTCAGCCGGTAACGCCGCCCAAGGTACAGCAGCGACTCACCACTCACGTATTCGCGGGGTGTCAGGTGGGTTCGCCGGGCGTGTGCCGCCTCCACATGCTGGCTGATCCAGCGTGAACGCTTGCGCACCCCTGCCAGGACCGCCGCGTGGCTGGCCCCCGCCGGCGCATCCACCAGCACCCGCCCGTCTGGCTCCACATGGATCGACAGGCTTTGCAGCTTGCGATCCGGTTGAACGCGCAGGTCAAACCGGATCACCTGGTCGCCGTAACGGATGCGGTGTTCGCTGGTCGTCTGAACCACCAATGCGTTCATGACCGGCTCAACCCCACCCGCGTGATCTGGATCACCTGCTCCACCACCCGCTTGGCGTTGTCCAGGCCCAGGGTATTGAACAGCAGCGGCAGCAGACCCTTGCGGATCGCCGCCTCGATGTTCTGCGGGTTCAGCGAGTTCTCGGCCACGGCGTTTCGAACCACCGCGTCCATGGCCAGTGACTGGTGCACCAGTTCGTCCCGCTGGGTGGTGTCCAGCTGGGCAAACGCGTCGTCACCCAGCACCAGCCGGATGGCACCAAAGTACGCCTTCGCGTGCGGGTTGCCGCCCAGTTCATCGGGCACCCCCGGCGTCTCGCGCGTTGCCAGCTCCTGCTCAAACGCCTTGAACAGCGCGTACTGCTTCAGCGGGTGGTCAAACATCGCCTCCGCCTCGGCAATGGCCCGCTTCAACAGCTCCCCAAACACCTTCTGCGCATACGGGTCGTCTGCCAGGTCCTGCTCGATCGTCTTGCGCAGGCGGGTGCGGATCATGTCCGTTTCGTTGCGCGTCTTGTCTTCCGACCACTGCGCAGGGTCTTCGGCCTGGCCCAGCTGGTGCACCAGGTACACGCCCTTGGGTTCACGCACCTCGTTGCCAATCACCTGTTTGTCCACGAGGCGCCGGATTTGCTCCTCGTAGGCGCTGTAGTCCACGGTCTCCATGGCATCGCGCCGGGCCGTCTGCCTCAGTTCGCTGAAAAAGCGCAGGTCGGCCTTGTAGCGCGCAATCAGGGCTTCGGAAAAACTCTTGTCCTCGAAAAAACTGCGCGAAGACAGCGCCGTCTGCAGGCACAAGCCAAACTCGGTCAGGGCGGCATAAAAGTCGTCTCGCAGCTTCTGTCGCTCGTCGTACTCCTCGCCGTCGGTACCGGTCAGAAACTTCGGCGCCAGCACCTGCCGGTACTGTTCGCGGTCCAGCTTGTTCACCACGCCTTTGAAGAACGACAGCAGCCGGTCGTGCAGCGCGGGCAGTCGCTTGTACTCGGTGCTGAACTGCTGGTACAGGCCCTCGATGTCGGCCACATCAAAGCCGCCCTGCGTCCGCGTCTCCAAGTCCTGGTAGGCGCGAATGGCGGTGTCCAGCTCTTTCAGAATGCCCCGGTAGTCCACCAGAACGCCATACCGCTTTTCGTCGTGCAGGCGGTTCACGCGGGCCACGGCCTGGATCAGGTTGTGCCCCTTGAGCGGCTTGTCGATGTACAGCACCGTGTTGCGTGGCTCGTCAAAGCCGGTCAGCAGCTTGTCCACCACGATCAGCAGGTCGGGCGCCCCATCGGTGCCGAACTCGTCGATCACCTGTTTTTCGTAGCTCTCGGCGTCCAGCCCCTGGCTCAGCACCGCCTGCTTCCACCACTTCTGCACCTCGGGCAGCGTTTCTTCGTCCACCTCGGAATTGCCCTCGCGTGTGTCGGGCGCCGAGATCACCACCGCGCTGGTCACCAGCCCGGTCTCGTCCAGCGCCTTCTTGTAGCGGATCGCATCGAGCTTGCTGTCGGTGGCCACCTGCCCTTTCAGGCCGACACCCAGCTGCTTGATGTTCTCGCTGAAGTGCGTGGCGATGTCCCAGGCGATCAGTTCGATGCGGTTGGCCGCGCCATAGATGGCGCCCTTCTTGGCGAACTTCCTTTTCAGGTCGGTGCGCTGGGCATCGCTCAGCGCCACCGTGATCTTGTCGAACCAACGGGTCACCGCTTCTTCGTTGATGGTCAGCTCAGGCACACGCTCTTCGTACAGCAGCGGCGCCACGGTCTGGTCTTCCACCGCGCGCTGCATGGTGTAGGCGTGCACGATGGGGCCGAACTTGCTGGCCGTCTTCTCCTGCTTGAGCAGCGGTGTGCCGGTGAAGGCGATGTAGGCCGCCCGGGGCAGCGCGCGTTTCATGCGCTCGTGGGTTTCGCCCCCGTGGCTGCGGTGGCCCTCGTCCACCAACACGATCAGGTTGGCCGACTCGTTGCGGCACTCCGGCAGCTTGGACGCCGTGTTGAACTTGTGCACCAGCGTGAAGGTGATTCGCTCCGTGCCGCTGCCAATGCGCTTGGCCAGGTCGCGCCCGGTCAGGGCGCGGCTTTTTTCACCGTCTTTCAGCGAAGCCACGGCCGAACCAAACGCTCCACCCGAAATGAAGTTGCGCGACAGCTGCCCTTCCAGGTCCACCCTGTCGGTCACCACCACCACGCGGCATTCCGCCAAAGCCTCCACCAGCAACAGCGCCTTGGTGAGAAACACCATGGTGAAGCTCTTGCCCGAGCCGGTGGTGTGCCACACCACGCCGCCCTCGCGGCCGCCATCGGGCCGCAGTTGGCCAATGCGCTGCAACAGAGCGCGAATGCCGAAAAACTGCTGGTAGCGCGCCACGATCTTGCCGACCTTGCGGTCAAACAGCACATAGCCACGTAGAAACTCCAGCAGGCGGGCCGGGGTCAACAGGCTCACCAGCAGCCGGTCCTGGTCGGTGGGCTGCATGGGTTGCGCCCACAGCGCGTCAAAGTAGGCGGCCAGAGCCGCCTGTTTGCCCTCAAACAGGCTGCTGCGCACGGTAGCGGGAAGCGCCGCGTTCTTGAGGTCAGCCATGCGGCCGTCATCCATCTCTTCCTCGCGCCACCGCGCCCAGAACTTGGCCGCCGTGCCCGTGGTGCCGTAGCGGCCCTCGGTCTGGCTCACGGCCATCAGCAACTGCGCATAGGCAAACAGCTGCGGCACCTCGTCGGGCCGCTGGTTGCGCAGATGCTGGCTGATACCCTCTTCCACCATGGCCTTGTGCACCTGCGTGCCCTCGGGCCGCTTGGCCTCCATCACCACCAGCGGCAAGCCGTTGACGAAGCACACCACGTCCGGTGTGCGGTGGTGCGTACCCTGCGCCGACAGCACCTCCAGCTCTTCCGTCACGTCCCAGCGGTTCGCGGCCGGGTCGGCCCAGTCCACCACTGCAATGGTGGGCTGGTGCTTCTTGCCGTCGGGCATGAACTCGGTGACCGTGATGCCCAGCGCCAGCTTGGCGTACAGCCGCTCGTTGGCGGGCAGCAACCCCTCGGCCAGGCTGAGCGCCGACAGCTCCCGCACGATCTGCTCGATGCCGCTGGACGACAACGGGTACCACTCGCCCTTGTATTCGTAGCGCCGGGTCTGCAGCACCTCCACCAGCCGGGGTTTGAGGATCACCTCGCGCGTGCTGCCGCGCAGGGCCAGCGCCTGCGCCGTGGTCAGGAAGTTCCAGCCCAGGTTGCACAGCAGGTGCAACGCGGGCAGGTGGGCGCTGTATTGCTCTCGGGAATTGGGCGTGGTTGTCATTCGGGCGCACCACCCGGGTTCTGGTTCAGGCTCACGCTGGCGTCAATGGCCTCGCGCTCGCGCTCGATTTCCTGGCGCAGTTCCTCTTCGGTCGGCAAGATCAGGCGGTACTTGCTGGCAAAGAGCTGCTCGCTCTCGTGTAGCACCGAGTAACGCACCACCGAATGGTCTTTGTGCTCGCACAGCAAGATGCCCACGGTGGGGTTGTCGCCCTCGCCGCGCCGCAGGTCGTCGTACATGCGCACGTACATGTCCATCTGGCCAATGTCCTGGTGCGTCAGCTGGTCGGTTTTCAGGTCGATCAGCACAAAACACTTGAGCAGGTAGTTGTAGAACACCAGGTCGATGTAGAAATCTTTGCTCTCGGTGCTGATGCGCTGCTGTCGCGCCACGAAGGCAAAGCCCTTGCCCAGCTCCAGCAGAAAACCCTGCAGCTTGTCCATCAGCGCCTGCTCCAGGCTGGATTCGAGCAACTTGCCCGAGCCCGGCAGACCCAGAAATTCGAGCATCACCGGGTCGCGCACAAACTCGCGCGGCGTGGGCGGCAGCGCGGCAATCTGGGCCTCGGCCTCCGCGCTGACGGGGGCCTTGTCGCCGCTTAGCGTCAGGCGCTCGAAGTAGAGCGTACCGATCTGCCGGTCCAGCGCGCGGGCACTCCAGTTCTGGGTGGCGGCTTCCTGCATGTACCATTCGCGCGCTTTGTCGCTGGTGACGCGCAACAGGGTGCGGTAGTGGGTCCAGCTCAATTCGCGACGCACTGCGTCGCGAATCGGGAACGCCAGGTAAAACCCCCGCATGTGGCGCAGGTTGGTGGCGTCAAAGCCCTTGCCGAACTCCTGCGTCAGCGTCTCGGCCAGCCGGGGCAACAACCCCTTGCCGTAGGCCGCCCTCATCTCGCCGCCCTGCTCGTATTCGACGATGTGTCGGCCGATCTCCCAGCAGGTCTGCACCTGCACCATGTCCACCGCCCGCAGCGCGCGCTGGCGGCCTTGTTGAATCAGCTCGCGCAGAGCGGTCAACAAGGCCGCAGGTGGGGCCTGAGCGGATTCGGGGGTGTTCGCCCCGGGGTTCGGGCTCGGAGTCATGCGGAAACCTCCTCGGATGAGAGCCGGACGCGGCGCTTGCCGGTCAGCAGTTGCGCCATGAGTGCGGCCTTTTCGCGTTTGAGCACCTTCACCTGCTCGGCGATGCTGGCCACCTCCTGTCTGGCCGTGTCCAGCACCTGCACGATGTGCTGCTGCTGCGCCAGCGGTGGGATGTTGAAGGGCCAGTTGAGCCAGTGATCGGTCTTGAAGATCATCTTCTCGACATGCACGCCGGTGCTGGAGTGAAAGCAGGTCTGCTGGAAGTACCGTGTCTCGGACAGGTATCGCAGAAACCGCAGGTCGATCTCGCCGTCGGAATGGAGCACGGCGTATTCGTTGGAGACCACCGCACCGTTCAGCTCCGGTGGCACGATGCCGCAGGCCCCGTGCACGATCTGGCGCTTGGAGATCAGGAAGTCGTTGGTGTGCACATAAAACTGCGACGGCGTTTTGACTTCCGCGCCCCGCAATACCTCGCGCAACTCCACGCCACCTCGCGAGCGTTTGACGGTCACCAGCCGGTAAGACGCGTCGTCCTCCAGCGCCACAGGGCGGCGCACTTCCCTGAGGTGGTCGCGCAGCTGGATGCGACGCCAGCCCGCAGGCGCAGGCGGCAAGCTGGGAATGCCGGGCTGCACCGAAGCCGGAAAACCACCGTTGTCTGTCGGCGCCACCGCATCGGGGTTGGCGGACGGCAGGTGCAGGGTGAGGCCGATCAGCGCCTGCCACTGGGTGCGGCTGTTTGCCAGCAGGCGCTCCATGGTGGCTATGGCTTGGTCCCAGGTGGAGAGAACTTGGGCGATGCGGCGTTGCTCCAGAAGTGGGGGTAACTCCACATCAACGGACTTCAGCAAGTCAGTATCAAGCTTCCCCGTCCCATGTCCCGCCGTATCTACAAGGCCCAAAACGCTGTGTTTTTTGCTTTGCAGTTGGTAGGCAAAAAAGCGAGCATCCAAGCAGTCGTTTGGAACGATCGCCTTGATGTCTTGGTTGAAGGCGACTTCACGCATAGCGACGCTGATGGGCAGATCCTTCAGCAAAGCCATTCCACGTGTCACGACCAAAATGGAACCAGCTGGAGCAATCGAGGCAGCTTCTCTACCTGCCGCGGAAAGTGTCAGTCCGGTTTTATGTAGCCACGGGGTCTTCATGTCTTTCACTGTCACCCAGGGAAAGTCGCCCGCCCAATAGTCTTGGTTCTCTTTGCTTGGCGTGTTGCCAGACAGAAGCTTGGTGCACTCGCCAACGGTGCTGCGCTGCCAGTCATTCGGAAGCATCAAACCCACCCTTCTCCAGCCGCTTCGCCACCAGACTCAACTCGGCCAGGGTTGGTTTTGCTCGCGTGCCTCTACTCATAACCCAGCTCCTTCAGGTACACCGCCATCTGCGCTTCCAGCCCCGCCAGCTCGGCCTTGAGCTGTTCACGCTCCTGGCGCACGGCCATCAGGTCGATTTCCGCTTCTTCCTCGAAGGTGTCCACGTAACGTGGGATGTTGAGGTTGAAGTCGTTCTCTGCGATCTCGGCCAGGGTGGCGAGATGAGCGTAACGGGGTGAACCCTGCCGGGTGAAGGCAGTGTCCAGAATGCGCTGCAGGTCGGCTTCGCGCAGCAGATTCTGGTTTTTGCCGGCTTCAAAGTCGCGGCTGGCGTCGATGAAGAGCACCTTGTCGTCGGTCTTCTGTTTGCGAAACACCAGCACGGCGGCGGGGATGCCGGTGCCGTAGAACAGTTTTTCGGGCAGGCCGATCACCACGTCGAGCAGGTTTTCTTCGATCAGCTTCTGGCGGATGCGCCCCTCGGCCGCGCCCCGGAACAGCACGCCGTGGGGCACCACCACCGCCATGCGCCCGGTGCCGGGCTTCATGGTCTCGATCATGTGGAGGATGAAGGCGTAGTCGCCCTTGGTGCGCGGCGGCACGCCCCGGCGGAAGCGGCTGAACTTGTCGGCGTCGGCCCCTTCGAAGCCCCACTTTTCCAGGCTGAACGGCGGGTTGGCGACGACGATGTCGAAATGCTTGAGGCTGGCGGCGCTGTCGAGCAGCTTGGGGTTGCGGATGGTGTCGCCCCACTCGATGCGGTGGTTGTCTTCGCCGTGCAGGAACATGTTCATCTTGGCCAGCGCCCAGGTGCTGCCAATGGCCTCTTGCCCGTAGAGCGCGTATTTGCGCGAGCCGGTGCGGCCCCGTATCAGGCGGCCACACTTCATGAGCAGCGAGCCGGAGCCACAGGTGGGATCGCAGATTTCGTCGCCCTCCTGCGGGTTCATGAGCCGGGCCATGAGGGTGGAAACTTCGGGCGGGGTGTAGAACTCGCCAGCCTTCTTGCCGCTGGTCGAGGCGAAGTTCTTGATCAGGAATTCGTAGGCGTTGCCGATCACGTCCAGCTCGCCGACGCGACTTTCGCGCAGGTTGAGTTCGGGCTTGGCGAAGTCCTCCAGCAGGTGGCGCAGGATGTCGTTCTTCTGCTGTTCGTCGCCCAGCTTGTTGGAGTTGAAGCTGATGTCCTGGAACACGTCGCGCAGTTTCGAGAGGTTGGCTTCTTCGATGGCGTGCAGGGCTTTGTCGATGCGCTCGCCGTTGCCGGGGCTGTGGCGCAGGGTGTGCAGCGCGTAGAAGCTGGCCGAAGCGGGCAGCACGAAGCGCTCGTTCTTGAGCATTTCCTCAATCAGCTGGGGGTGGTCGCCGTACTGCTGTTTGTAGGTGTCGTAGTGGTCTTGCCAGACGTCGGACACGTACTTGAGGAACAGCATGGTGAGGACGTAGTCCTTGTAGATGCTGGGGTCCACGGTGCCGCGAAAGGTGTCGCAGGCGGCCCAGACGGCGGCGTTGATGTCGTCCTGGCTGACAGTGATTGTTTCAGTCATGTGTTTGGCTCAAGTTAGATTCAAAGAGTGACCGCTGGCCAATGCGTTGGCCAAAGCGTCAAGTTCTTGCTCGCGATTGCGGATCAGGGCTGTCAGCACCGTCTTCTCACGCAATGCGGCTTCAGCGATGTCCACCAGCAGGCGCTGCGTCCCCATCGGCGGCACAGTGATCACAAGTGTCTTCAACCAGGTTTTGGCGACACTGAGTTGGTTCGAACCGGATGCCGCCTGCTGCAGTTGGCGTTGAACGGGCTGCTGCCCGATCTGCCATGCAAGAAAGGCGGGGAGCACCAGGCCAGGATCGCGGACAGTGAGGTGGAAGAGATGGGCACCACAAACGGCCCTGGGTGTGGGTTGATCCACGTGGACTGCGTGATACCGGCTGCCTCTCGAAACAAACAGCAGATCCCCCTGCTTCAGCCAGTCTGGCTCTTTGCGCCCAGCCAACTCTGTACGAACCGTCGCAGACCAGTCGATCTGGTTGCCTGCGTGGAGGTCTTTCATCTGCACCACAGACACCGACCCGCCTTCGACCGACTCGACTGGACCTCGAAACGGGTGACCAGATCGGATCGCGACGACTTCGCTCAGAATCAAAAATAATGCAACATTGTCCATGCTGCGTATCTTAGCCACTTCATGCTAAGATCGCACCAAGTTTTTTTATGCAGCATCGCTGATGCCGCATAAATATTAGGACAAAATTGTAAAAAGAAGGGGGTTACGCTTGAAAAAAGAGGAATATTTGACAAATCCCATTTTGGGAATGTACACTTCATCCCATGAGGAAACGCTGGGGTGGTGCCAATGCATCTGACCAACCTGAAAGTGCTTGAAGAAATGAAGCAAGCACATGCAGATGCGCGAGGTGCACTCGAAGCTTGGCGCACTGAAGTTGAGGCCGCGCGCTGGGAAAGTACCCATGACGTGAAGGAACGGTTCGCGACAGCCAGCTTCCTGGCTGACAACAGGATCATCTTCAACATCAAGGGCAACTCTTACCGGCTGGTGGTGAAGGTTCGCTTCAGCAATGGCATCGTCCTGATCGAGTGGGGCGGCACGCACGCTGAGTACGACAAGAAGAACTTCGGTAGCTGAGCAGCCAAACAGACAAAAGACATGGAGAGCAACATGAACACGCAGATTCGAGTACTGAAGACGGAAAGCGACTACGCTGAGGCCGTGTCTCGCCTGTCTGCGCTGATGGACAAGGATCCGGTACCGGGTTCTCCTGAGGATGCTGAGCTGGAACTGCTGGCCCTTGTCATCCGGTCGTATGAGCAGGATCGGTTCCCGCCTTCGCCGCCGGACCCCATCGAAGCCATTCTTTTCCGCATGGACCAGCAGCGTCTGGCACAAAAGGACCTGGTGCCCTTCATCGGATCCTTGTCCAAGGTATCAGAGGTACTCGGGCGCAAGCGCCCTCTGAGTCTGGCGATGATCCGTCGGCTGCATGCGGGTTTGGGTATTCCTGCAGAAGTACTGATCGGGGAGGCCTACGACCTTTCAGTCGAACCGAACATCGATTTCACCAAGTTCCCCCTCGCAGAAATGCAGGAGCGCGGACTGTTCGACGAGGCCAAACGCAGTGTCCAGAACTTGAAAGAATATGCCGAGGAACTGGTGACCGGGTTCTTCAGAGGCATGTCTGGCTTGAGCGGTCAACCAGTGAGACTGCGTGCAACGCTGCATCAGAGCGGCACGCGCGTGATGGATGAAAACGCGTTGATGGTCTGGCAGGCTTGCGTCCTGCGCAAAGCGCGGGCTCGGGTGCTCAAGGGCAAATATCAGAAGGAGACCATCACACCGCAATGGCTGCGCGATCTCATCCGGCTCTCTTCATTTGAGACAGGGCCGTTGCTTGCACAGGAATACCTCTCCAACCACGGCATTGCGCTCGTGTTTGAACGCCACTTCGACAAAACATATCTCGATGGTGCAGCCATGCTGGATGGGGAAATGCCCATCGTGGCGCTGACCTTGCGTCACGACCGTCTAGACAACTTCTGGTTTGCGCTCTTGCACGAACTGATTCACGTACAGCGTCACTTGACGCCAGAAGACCCGTGCTTTGCAGACAACCTGGATGACAAAACACGGACCAGCGCCCAAGAACAGGAGGCCGACCGTGAAGCTGGGGAGACGCTGATACCTGAAGCCGTCTGGACTGCCGCTGAGGTGCGCACCAGCCACACAGCTGAAGATGCCATCGCACTGGCACGCCAACTGCAGATCCACCCCGCCATCGTCGCGGGACGGATACGTAAAGAAACCGAAAACTGGCGCTTGCTGTCGAACTTGATCAGTTCCACCGGCAAAGTTTCAGATTTGTTTGTCAACCAGCTGGGTCACCAGCAATAGAAAGGAGGCACAGACGATGCCGTACAAATAGGAAAGGGCAAGCTCGAAAGCTTGCCCTTAGGGGTGAATTCAGCTGTAACACCGAACTCGGTTTGGCGATTGAGAGTGTGTTCAGGCTGGCTCCCTAAGTCAAGGACTTCGAGCGAACTTCATGGACTTTCGTGGCGTACATGTCACGAAAGAAGTCAGATTTCGTTTGATGAAAGGAGCAGCCATGCCTGCCCACCAAGTAACTATCTCTGTTGATGGCGCAACCCACAACATCACGCCCGGCCTTGTGCAGGGCACCCTTCTCCTGGGCCTTGTGCCGCTTGCGCCCAATGATCAGCTTCTTTTCGAAGTTGATGGAGACATTGACATCCCCGTGTCGCCGGGCGATCTGATCGCCCTGAAGGGAGGGGAAACCTTCTCGATCGGTGACGGTTGTCCGCGAGTTTCAGACAACCCAATCGTCCGGAAAGGCGTGAAGCTGACCATGAACGACCAGGAGCTGGATCTTGGCCACCACGACAGGCACGCAAAGCTGACTGGTGCTGAGATCAAGGCCCGCGCCGGAACTCCGTCGAAGGACGAGCTTTGGCTTGACCTCAAAGGCTTGGCGGATGAACGCGTCGACGACGCTCAAAGTTTGATCCTGCGAGACGGCTATCTGCTCTTCACCAAGAAACCGGACAAGGAAAACGGTTGTGACTGCAGCCAGCAAGGCACTCACACAGTGCTCGTGTCTGTGAACAGTGTGGAGCACTCGATCCTTGCGGGCAACTACCCAGTCTCGGAACTGAAGCGGATCTTCGGTGTTCCGGCGGACTATGACTTCGATCAGGTGCGTGACGGGAAATTCACCAGCATCAGCGATGAAACGATCGTTTCAATCTGCGGTGGTGAAGTCTTCGTCAGCCATGTGTGTCAGGGTGCATCGTCATGACATGCGATGGTCAGCTTTCCACTTTGCTGACCATCTGCCCTGAAGCTTGCGAGCGAAACGAGGCGGGCTACCATTTCGTTTCACTGCCCAAGCTCAAGGTCGAGGTTGGATCCACCACCAAAGTGCTCGATGGCCTCCTGGCGGTCACATCGCACAGCAACTACTCAACAAGGCTGTTTCTGAGTGAGCAGATCACCGAGCGACCACAGATCGGTGCCCTGGCTGCAAATTGGTCGATGCACCATATTTTGGGAAGGAACTGGTGGACTTGGTCATGGCAAGGTGTTCCTTCAGACATCCCATGGCTTCACATCTTGAACTCTCACCTGAAGGCCTTGAAATGAAAACAACAATCAAGATCACCAAGGCCTTCTTGGACGAGGTCCACGTTGATCTCAGCCGCCCGCACAAGTTTGCACACGAGCGGGTCGGTTTCATCGCTTGCGCATTGAGCGAAGCAGCTACTGGACAAATCTTGCTGGCAAACACCTATCTGCCGGTTGCAGATGACGACTATGAAGACGTCCCCAAAGTGGGCGCCATGATGGGATCGGCTGCGATTCGAAAGGCCATGGAATACGCCTACAACAATCCTGTGTCGATGTTTCATGTTCATCGACACGATCACCGTGGTCGACCGCAGTTCAGCAAGATTGATGTTTCAGAGGGGGCAAAGTTCGTCCCGGACTTTTGGAACGTCAGAGCAGACTTGCCTCACGGCCTGCTGGTGCTTAGGAAAACGCTGCAACGGCAGCCGTCTGGTATCCCTCAACCAAAGCACCTCGGTACGTTGAGGAAATTTGCGTCATCGGCCGTCCGTTGGTGACATTCAGGAGTCAGCCATGACCATGAATCTTTCACGGCAGGGCTTCTTGGGGGCGAGCAGTGAGGAGACGCTCAGCAAGGCCTCTGTGGCTATCGTGGGACTTTGCGGCGGCGGGTCCCATGTGGCCCAACAGCTTGCACATGTAGGTATTGGCTCGGTGATCCTGGTCGATCATGATGTCGCGGATGACACCAACCTGAATCGTATGGTGGGGCTGACAGCAGCGGATGTAGTGGCTGGTGAACCCAAAGTGAATGTTTTGAACCGACTGATCAAGGCGGTAAATCCGAATGCAGACGTACAGTTGTTTCCGATGAAATGGCAAAGCTGTGCCGATCACCTCAAGCACTGCACTGCCATTTTCGGATGCGTCGACTCCTACAGTGAGCGGGATCAACTTGAGCGCTTTGCTCGCAGGCACATGGTCCCCTACATCGATGTCGGGATGGACGTGCACGGGAGCAATGGGCAGCACCATATGACAGGGCAAATCATCGTGTCGCTGCCAGGGCACGCCTGCATGCGGTGCATGGGGTTCATCAACGAGACGGTCCTGACTCAAGAAGCGCAGAAATATGGTGCCGTAGGAGGTAAGCCTCAAGTGGTATGGCCGAATGGCGTTCTGGCCTCTATGGCCGTCGGCCAGTTGATCAGCTTGCTATGCCCATGGCATCCGGATCTTTCATCAAGCCTGTACTTGGACTACGACGGGAATCGTTTCACTGTCACCCCCAATCATCGACTCGCCCACATTGATCATGGCGCATGCGCACACTTCTCGGGGCGTGATGCCTTGGGAGATGTGGTTTGGTGACAAATCCGGAAGTAAGTGACTTTCGGTGCTGAGCATGAGCGTTTTCTAACGGTCGACGCTGCGATCTTGCTTTCCCAGGGTAGGAGATTGATCGCGCTCTGGGTTTCGATCGCTTTTTTTAGGCTCAGAACCGAGGCTTTTCAAGTGCTTCGCAATGGCACGCGCAAGATTGAGATCGGCAGGGTCACCGGACATGGCCAGTGCTCTGCCCAGGTGATTCCAGGCCTCTGCGGCGTACGCGCGACTCGCGTGCGAACGCGAGCCATTTTGGGTGTCTTGTTGGCCGTTGCGCAGACGACCGTCTTCGCGAGCCTTGATACGCCACAAGGTATCGGGATCGCGGCTGCGCCCCCGTGTCGTCTGTCGCGTGGCCTCTGCCTCTACCCCGTAACCCCTTAACTGTTCGGCAAAGGTTTCGCGCCAGCGCTGCAGGTCGGCTTTGCGGGGGTTGAGACGCCGGCCGTGTTTGGACTCGGCCCGCACGCTGATGTGCACATGCGGGTTGGCCTGGTGGTCGTGCAGGACCATGACGTACTTGTGGTCGGCCAGTTCGGCTTGGGCGAAGGCGCGAGCAGCCTTCTGCACGATCAGCGGATCGGTGCCGCGCGGCATGGACAGCATGATGTTGAAGGCTTCCCGCCGATGTCCAACGTCTTCGATCAGGCTACCGCCGAGGCGCCAGTCTTCCGCCATTTCGTGCACCGCGTCTTTGCCCCGGATGCTGTTGCCGCGTTCGTCGTCGATGTCGAGCCGACCGTTCTTGCTGATGTAACGGAAGTGGGCCGCAATGGCCAACATGCCGCGCCCTCCCCCGGTGACCTTGACCATGACTTGGGGCGCCCTTCGCGCCACCGTGGCTTCAATGCGGTGGCGGATGGCAGCAGCCCGTTGGCGCATGGCCCCGGCGTCCAGCCTGGGCTGTGGTTTGACTTTCACCACGCGGTTGCCGGGGTAGAACAACCGGTCGCCCCACTGGATCAGGACGCCGTCGATGCTGGGTGCTTGCGACATGGTGTTTCTACTTCGTGGTCAGCGTTTGAGGGTTGGTGATGGTTGAGGCGCATGGCTGCGTGGGCGCAGATTTGCCAGCACGCCAGCGGCCAGGAGCAGGTGGCGGCGGATGTCGGCGTCCAGCGTCTTGAGCATGTCGCGGTAGGCCAGCGCTGGCACCACATCACTCTGGCGCAGCAGGTTGGACAGGTGGTGGATGTCGCGGCTGAGGGTGGACAACTCGGCGCTCGAAGCGGTGATCGCGGCGATGTGGTCAACGCGACCGCCGCCCTCCAGAACCACGGGCACGCCCGACACCAGGCTCGCCACGAAGTCGCCCGGGCCCAGCCCAGCCCGGCGCGCGGCTGCCAGCAGGGCTGCGGCATCGTCACGCTGCATGCGCAGACCGAGCCTGACTCGCTCGCCGGAACGTTGCGCGAGGCATGGGCCTGGCGGCACTTTGGCCGTTGAGACCGGTTCGCCCAGTGATTGCGCCACGGCCTTGCGCACCAGATCGGACGGTGAGTTGCCCGTGGCCAGCGCGCGCGCAAAGAGCGCTGCCTTGAGGCCATGCAGATCGACGCTGATGCGGTCCCGTGACGAGGGTGTCATGCCCGAGTCTCCTGACGAAGTCACCACGCGGTGAGCGTGTCAGACAACCGGCGCTGCCGCGCCTATCCTGCACTCACCCATGTACCTATGGTCGTCGAGGATCATCTGATCCGAGGCGCTGGATTCGACCCAAAATCCAGCAAGATGCGCGCAGGCTCTCGCCCACCGGGTTGTCAAACCGTTTGACAACCCGATGCGACGGAGACAGTAATCAGGGGGAGTTTTGCAGCAGGCCGATGGCATCAGAGCCAGAGCTCAGCTGCTGGAGCCGCGTCGATAGAGAGCCGGCTGAAGAAGCGAGTTGTCAAACCGTTTGACAACTCGGACCACTGACCAGGCCGATCAGGGTCAACTGGCCGACGTGCACTGTTCGTGCTGGCCCACCATCGACCGAGGTCACAAACACCTGTCCAGCCTGCGGTGGTGCCTGCAGAGTGTTCACCACCACTTCGGCATCGCCCAAGGAGGCCAGCAACCTCAGTGGTGCCTGCCGTTGGGCGCGCGGGGCAGGCGCAGCTGAAGGGACATTGACCGCAGGCGTATTGCCGACCTGCTCCTGTGCGCCGCCCTCCCCCAGGCTGGATTGAATGGATTCGATCAGTACCGAGGTGCCGCGCCGCACACTGCCCGAACCCTCTGCCAGGTCGGCGCGCAGGGCGGCCACACGTTCCCGCGTGATGGCGCACCGATCCGATGTCCAGGCCTCGACGAACTGCGGGTGATCGTTGGCCAGCTTGCGCAGTTCATAGAGTTCGGCCAAGCCCCGACAGCGACCCTCGCGGTACGCTGTCATCAACCAGTCGGGCGGGTCGATCAGGGCCGTGGCGAGGGTCACGTACTGCCGGCTCTTGCCCATGGCTCGGGCAATGTCGGCCTGGGATTCCCCCCGGTTCAGCGCCCGCTGCACGAACAACGCAATCTCCAGCGGTGTCAGTCCCATGCGCTGCTCGTTCTCGATGAACTGGTCGATGCTGTTGGCGGTGTTGTCCACAAAGGATGGAATCTCGGACAGACCGGCCAGTTTGCACGCCCGCAAACGGCGCGCGCCGAAGTTGAGCATCCAGCGACCGGGTTGCTGGGGATGGGTGCGGACAGACACCGGTTGACGCACACCCCGCTCCCGGATGGTTTCGGCCAGCTCGGCCAGCGCTTGTTCATCGAACTCCTGCCGGGGCTGCTCAGGGTCTTCGTCGATGGCGTCGAGTGCAAGCCGCAGGGGTGTGCCAGCGTGGGGCAGGTCCATGGGGGCCAGCAGGTCCAGCCCGTCAAGCGACAAGACCATGGTGTGCTCCGTTGATGTGGGGAGTTGCGATCTCAGCGGCGGGCGATGGGGCCGGCGACACCAGGTTCGCGATGTATTTCAAGCTTGGTTCGATGGCCGCCCAGGCTTCACGTGCAGCGGTTTTCTTCATCTCCCACAAAACCTGCCCATCGGATTGGGCTTCAGCGACGGCCGAACGGCGCGGCATCGATGCAATGTCACCTGAGCTGGTGCCGCAGCGGATCAACAGCGGGTGGTATTGCTGGATCAATTGCAAGAAGTTGGACTTCTGGAACGGAGTGGCTTCCACCATGGTGGGCAGCAGGCCGATCAGGTGCAGCTTGGGGTTGAGGGTGGACTTGATTTTTCGGATGCCAGCCCTTGGGTGGTTGAGCAGTGCCGACACGCCACTCAGGGCCTCCTGGTTGAGCTGGATCGGCGAGAGCACGAAGTCGGCCGAAACCAGCGCGGTGATCACCCGGATGTCGGGATTGGGGTTGGTGTCCACGACGCAGACATCAAACCGCGCATCCATGGCCACCAGAAAGTCGCGAAAGTTGCGCGCAAACGGTGAATGCAGCGCAGGTTGACGCTCCAGCAATGAGAGTTCCCGGTCGGCTACCACGAGAACGAAGTCGCTGCGCGGGATGGTGGGGTTGTTTTGCGTAAGCAAACTGCTGGCTGGGACATCGGCCAGCGTGGCGCGCTGCGACATGCGCAAGGGCTCAGAGAGGTTGCCCTGGTGATCCAGGTCGACGGCCAGCACACGCTGGCCCTGTTTGCGGAAATAGTGGGCCAGCAAGGTGGCGACGGCGGATTTGCCGACGCCACCCTTCTGGTTGGCGAGCACAAGGGTCTTCATGGGGGAGTCCTCCGGCGCGACCGACAAGGGGATCACCGAGGCGGAGGACATTTCTCGGGCGCCGCGCTCGATGCGCCAGCGGCCGGGATCGCGCGAGCCGGCGCCAGCCGGCGAGCGCGTTTCAGAACTTCACGCGCACGCACCGTCCGATGATGGGCGCGGTGCGGCGTGGTGCGAGAGCTGGATTCGGGTCTGAATCCAGCGCGCGACCTCTTCAAGCCTTGAGCTTGCGCATTTCTTCGGCCAGCACCCACAGGGCCCGGTTCAGGCTCACGCTGCGGTCGATGCTGGCCACCGGGCGGGTGTGCAGGCGCCTGCCCTTGGCGCCACGGCCCGGCTGGCCGCCTTTCATGGCGTTCTCCTGCACGCGCTGGAACGTGGTCCACAGGCTGGAGCCGAAGTCTTCAGGGCGGCGGGCTTCAATCAGCTGGTCGGCGGTCACCGGGGCTGGTGGTTCACCCTCCCCTCGTTCACCGTAGCGCAGCGCCAAGGCAGCGGTGGCAAAGGCCTGCTGTTCCTCACGTTGCAGCGGCAGGGCTTTCATGCCGTCGGTGGACGCGTCCACGGCCTCGAAGTCCTCCAGCACCCGGAAAGCGCCTTCGATCACTTCGTCCTGGATGTTGCCCTTGTGCGGGATGCGGATGTCGTTGGACACATCGCCCACCACCAGACCGTTGCAGCACACGAAACGGAAAACACCCGCGAGCATCTGGTAGCTGCTGGCGCCATCGTGGCTGTTGATCAGGATGATTTCGTTGGCCTCGGGCCGGGTGTTCACCTGCCCTGCGTGTCGCATGCGGATCATGTGCTTCGTGAACTCGGTCTTGCCTTCGATGCGGCTCTTGCTCTGGGCCACCATGAAGGGCTCGAAGCCTTCATGGCGCAGACCACGCAGCACGTCGATAGTGGGGATGTAGGTGTAGCGCTCGGAACGGCTGCCGTGTTTGCCTTTGGCAAAGATGGACGGTGCGGCCCTGCGCATCTGGTCTTCGGCCAGCGGGGTTTCGCTGCGGATGACAAAAGTGTTCTGGCCGAAACGGGCGGCCAGGCGGGGGGAATGGGCGGTGGAGTGCATGGTGATGCTCCTGGTTTGAGAAGACTGAAATGGACGGAAGACCGGACGGATGGAAACCGCCCGGGGGGCTGTGTCAGGCGTGCGCGGGCTGGCGTTCGCTGCGTGCCTTGCGGCTGTTGCTGGGTGGGTTGGGTGCTGCGGGCGGCTCGGCGCCGCCATCGCGTGCCCGGCGGGCCTCGCCCTCGGCCTTGCTGTCGAGGTAGTCGATCTCGTCCACCGTGAAGGCCAGCCCGTAGACTTCGGCCCCGTCGCTGTCCTGGTAGTGGTTGTTGCGCACCCGTCCGACGATGTTCACGTGCGACCCCTTGCCCAGGTACTCGGCCGCGTGCTCGGCCTGCTTGGCCCACAGCGTCCACTGGATCGCGGTGGCTTCTTCGGAGCGCTCTTCTCCGCTGCCCCTGCGGCTGTTGCTGATGGCGGTCAGCACCGCCTTGGCGACCTTGCCTTCGCGCCCGTTGACGAATTCGAGCTTGACGGCAGATGCCAGGTGCGCGTGGCGCTGGATGACTTGAACGTTGGCCATGGTGGAACTCCTTGCGTGAGCGGCCAGCCGGACCCCGACCCGGGTTCCTCAAAACCGATCCTCTTGCTCGGACTCCTCGCTCCCGCCCACGGGCGGGCGGGGGGTGGGCAAGGCCCCTTCCCTCGGGAAGGGGTGGGGG
>LNFM01003200.1_pt1 | contig 32726 bp, 31 predicted proteins | sample 596031 | NCBI WGS metagenome assembly LNFM01 (sample SAMN04254537, study PRJNA301005) | activated carbon metagenome | isolation source: dual media filters at the Ann Arbor, Michigan drinking water treatment plant | place: USA: Ann Arbor | reverse complement strand
CGTCCAGGCCCGAGGGTCTGAGGCGCCGGCCTGCGACGCTTCCGCCGCCCGCGTCCCGTTCCCCACCGCAAGGTGGCGGGCGTGCCGTGCGCGGCGCCTCAACTCCACTTTGGAGGGGGGGGTGCGCGCCGATCCGGCCCCGGTTCCCTCCTTCCCGCCGTCGCGCCCGTCCCCTCCCCGGGGCTGCTGGTGCGGCGGCGGGCCAAAATTCCGTGCTGCCGCGCAAACCCCAGGCCCCAGGGAGCCCCGCCATGACCGTCCTCCGCTTCCGCGGCGCCACCGCACCGCTCCGCCGCCCCGCCGCTCCTGCACTGCCCCGCAACGTCGCCGGCGTGGTCGAGGCGCTGCGGCCGGAGGACCCCCTGCACTGCCTGCGGCCGGCCACCATCAGCGCGGCGGGCGCGACCTTCCAGGCGGCCTTCCCGGGCACCACCATGTATGCGGTGAAGTGCAACCCGGACCCCACGGTGCTGCGCGCCCTCTGGGCCGGTGGCCTGCGTCATTTCGACTGCGCCTCCGCCGGTGAAGTGCGCCTGGTCCGCAGCCTGTTTCCGGATGCGGTGATCCACTTCATGCACCCGGTGAAGGCGCGCGGCGCGATCCGCGAGGCGTTCGGCGCGCATGGCGTGCGCGACTTCGTCCTCGACAGCTCGGCGGAACTCGCGAAAATCCTGGAGGAGACGGGTGGCGAGGGGCTGAACCTCATCATCCGCCTCGGCCTGCCGAAGGGCAGCGCGGTCTATGACCTTTCCGGGAAATTCGGCGCGGAGCCGGCGGAAGCGGTTGCGCTGCTGCGCGCGGCGCGTCCACACGCGGGCAAGCTCGGAGTGTCCTTCCATGTCGGCTCGCAATGCCTGGAGCCCGCCGCCTATGCCCGCGCCATCGCGCTGGCCGCTTCCGTGATCCGGGAGTCGGGCGTGGCGGTTGAGGTACTGGATGTCGGCGGCGGCTTCCCGGTGGCCTATCCGGATGTCGTCCCGCCACCGCTGTCCGCCTTCATGGACAGCATCGCCACGGCTTTCGCCGAGGCGGCGCTGCCGGGGGTGGAGCTGTGGGCGGAGCCGGGCCGGGCGCTGGTGGCGGGTGGTGCCTCCGTCGTCGTGCAGGTGCAGGCGCGGCGGGACGGCATGCTGTTCATCAATGACGGCGTCTATGGCGCGCTATCCGATGCCGGCGTGCCCGGCTTCCGCTTCCCGGTGAAGCTGATCCGCCCCGCCGCCGCCAGCACGGCGGAGGCGGTGCCCTTCAGCTTCTTCGGCCCGACCTGCGACACGGCGGACCGCATGGAAGGCCCCTTCCTGCTGCCGGCCGATGTGGCGGAGGGCGACTGGATCGAGATCGGCCAGCTCGGTGCCTATGGTGCCTGCCTGCGCACCGCCTTCAACGGCATGGACCGCGCCGGCGTGGTGGAGGTGGCCGACCTGCCGTTGCTCGAGACGCCGGGCTACACGCAGGTCGTGCAAGCGGCCTGAAGAACTGTAGTCCGCGCAAGCGGCCTGAAGACCGGGAGGCGGTGCGTACCGCCTCCCACCCACGACATTTGAACGGAGTGCCTGAACGATGAAGCATGCAGAATTCTCCGGCCGCCTGGTGATGCTGGGCTTCGGCTCGATCGGCCAGGGTGTCCTGCCGCTGATCCTGCGGCATATCGACATCCCGGCCGAGCGCATCACCATCGTCACCGCGGAAACCCGCGGCGAGGAAGTGGCCGCCGAATACGGCATCCGCTTCATCCTGCAGGCCGCCACGCGCGAGAATCTTTCTGACCTGCTCTCGCCGCTGCTGGCGCCGGGCGACTTCCTGCTGAACCTGTCGGTGGACGTGTCCTCGGTGGAGCTGATGAAGCTCTGCCACAGGCTGGACGTACTGTACCTCGACACGGTCGTGGAGCCCTGGGCCGGCGGCTATACCGACACCTCGCTGACGCCCTCCCAGCGCTCCAACTACGCGATGCGGGAGGCGGCGATCGCGCTGCGCCCGGATTTCGCCGGTGGCCCGACCAGCATCACGGCGCATGGCGCGAACCCGGGCCTGGTCAGCCACTTCGTGAAGCAGGCGCTGCTGAACATCGCGCACGACACCGGCGCGCCCATCGCCACCCCGCCACCCGCCAGCGACCGCACGGCCTGGGCGCGGATCGCCAGCGACCTCGGCGTGAAGGTGATCCATATCGCCGAGCGTGACACCCAGGTGGCCGACCAGCCGAAGAAGCCCGGCGAGTTCGTCAACACCTGGTCCGTCGATGGCTTCGTCGGCGAGGGTTGCCAGCCGGCCGAACTCGGCTGGGGCAGCCATGAGAAGGCGCTGCCGCCGGATGGCCACCGCCACGGCTTCGGCTGCGATGCCGCGATCTACCTGATGCGCCCCGGCGCCTCCACTCGCGTCCGTACCTGGACGCCGCTGGAGGGCCCGATGCATGGCTTCCTCATCACCCACAACGAGAGCATCTCGCTGGCGGATTACTACACGCTGCGCGACGACACCGGCGCCGTGACCTACCGCCCCACCGCGCATTACGCCTACCACCCCTGCGACGATGCGGTGCTGTCAGTGCATGAACTTGCCGGCAAGAACTGGGAGATGCAGCCCGAGAAGCGGCTGATGACGGATGAGATCACGCACGGCATGGACGAACTCGGCGTGCTGCTGATGGGGCATGCCAAGGGCGCCTATTGGTTCGGCTCCCGCCTCACCATTGGCGAGGCCCGCCGCGCCGCGCCGCACAACAACGCGACCTCCCTGCAGGTGACGGCGGCGGTGCTCGCCGGCGTGATCTGGGCCATGGAGAATCCGCGCCAGGGCCTGGTCGAGTCGGACGAGATCGACCATGCGCGCGTGCTGGACATCTGCGCGCCCTATCTCGGCGACGTAGTCGGCGAATACGCGGAATGGACGCCGCTGGAGGGCCGCGGCGTGCTGTTTCCCGAGGATGTGGACCGCGACGATCCCTGGCAGTTCCGCAACTTTCGCGTGACCTGACTAGGCCGGGTACCCGGATCGGCTGCATGATGGCAGCCGGTCAAGGGATGCACGGCATGAAGCGAATTCTTCTGGCAGGCGCCGCCTGCCTGGTCCTCGGCGCGGTCGAGGCGCGGGCGCAGACGCTCCGCATCGGCATGGCGGCGGAGCCGACTTCGGCCGATCCGCAGCAGTATGCGGCCGCGCCCAACTCCACCCTGCACAACCACGTCTTCGAATCCCTGGTGGCGCTGGATGCGCGGTTGAAGGCCGGGCCGTCGCTCGCCACCGCCTGGTCCCGCCGCGACGACACCACCTGGGTCTTCGACCTGCGCGAGGGCGTGAAGTTCCACAACGGCCAGGATTTCACCGCGGCCGATGTGGTGTTCTCCTTCTGCCGCATATTGAACAACGAGGGGGAGCTGGCCGGATCCTTCTCCTCCATCGTGCGGCGGCTGGATCGGGTGGAGGCGGAGGGGCCGCACCGGATCGTCATCGGCACCCGCCAGCCGGAGCCGCTGCTGCCGGCGGATCTGTCGACGCTGCGGATCATCCCGGCCGGCCTGGTACCGGCGCGGCCCATCACCTTCAGCCTGGAGGATCAATGCGGCGGCCGCGGCCAGCCCTGGCCGTCGCTGGCCCAGTTCAACGATGGCTCGGCCGCGATCGGCACCGGCCCCTTCCGCCTGCGCCATTTCGGCCGCAGCGGGGTGACGGAGCTGGCGCGGCATGACGGCTACTGGGGCGACAAGCCGCATTGGGCCGAGGTGCGACTGCAACCCGTGACCGCCGCCGGCCCACGGCTCGCCGGGCTGCTGGCGGGCGATCATGATGTGGTGGAGGCCCCGGCCACCGGCGACATCCCCCGCCTGCGGACCAATGCCGCCATCGGCCTGGCGGTGGCGCCGACCACCCGGCTGATCTTCCTGCAACTGGACCAGCGCAACCCGGCCCCCTTCGTCAATGGCGGCGCCGCGCCGAACCCGTTGCAGGATGTGCGGGTGCGCCAGGCGCTGTCGCTGGCCATCGACCGCAACGCCATCACCAACCGGGTGATGGACGGCTTGGCCGTGCCCGCCGCGCAATTCCTGCCCGAGGGCATGTTCGGCACCATCCCCGGCCTGCCCGTGCTGCCCCACGACCCGGCCCGCGCCCGCGCCCTGCTCGCGGAGGCCGGCTACCCGGAGGGCTTCAGCCTGACCCTGCACGCCACCAACAACCGCTACGTGAATGATGCGCGGGTGATCCAGGCCGTCGGCCAGTATTTCGCACGCATCGGGGTGCGGGCGGAGGTGGATGCGATGCCCTCCAACGTGTTCTTCGGCCGCCGCGCACGCCGTGAATTCTCGGTGCCGATGGGCGGCTGGGCGGCGAGTGCGGAGGAAACCCTGCTGTTCTTCCGCAGCTGGATGGTGACCACCGACCGCGACCGCGGCGTTGGCGGCAGCAACTACGGCAACTGGTCCCACGCCGCCTTCGACGCCGCGGCGCTGAACGCGCTGACCACGATGGGTGAGCCGGAGCGGGAGCAGTTGCTGCGCGAGGCCAGCCGCATCGGCCTGGCGGAAATGCCGGTCCTGCCGCTGCATTTCGAAAGCGCCATCTGGGCCTTCCGCCGCGGCCTGGCGTATTCGGGGCGTATGGACCAGCAGACCCTGGCGCAGGAGATTCGCCCGCAATGAGCCCGCCCCTTTCCCCGCCCCTGGCTCCCCTGGCGCTCGCCTTCGCGCAGCCCGGCCGCAGCGCCATCCCCTGGGCGGATGTGGAATGCGACCTGGCGCGGCCGCTGACCCTGCACGGCTACCGGCCCGCCAGCCACCGGCCGGAGAACCCCGTGGTCATCGTGCAGCACGGCATGCTGCGGAATGGCGACGACTACCGCGATTTCTGGATCCCGGCGGCCGAGAAGCACGGCCTGCTGATCGTCGCCCCCACCTATGGCAAGCAGGCCTGGCCGGAGGCCGAGCACTACAACAACGGCCTGGTACTGGACGACCTCGGCCAGCCGCGCCCGGCCGAAAGCTGGGGCTACGCCATTCCGCAGCGCGTCTTCCAGGCGCTGCGGCAGGCGGGGGTCACGACGCGGAAACAGGCGCATCTGTTCGGCCATTCGGCCGGCGGGCAGTTCGGCCACCGGCTGCTGTCGACGCAACCGCATGACTGGCTGGAGGCGGCCACCATCGGCAATCCGGGCTGGTACACCCTGCCAACGCTGGAAAAGGCTTTCCCCGAAGGGCTGGGCGGCATCGGGCTGGGCGAGGATGCGCTGCTGGCGCTGCTCGCCTTCCCGATGACCATCCTGGCCGGCGACCAGGATACCGAGACGGACGGCCCCTCCCTCCCCGCCCAGCCCGCCGCGCTGGCGCAGGGGCCGCATCGCTTCGCGCGCGCGCACAACTATCTGGCAGCGGGCCAGGCAGAGGCGGTGCGGCGCGGCGTAGCCTGCAACTGGAAGCTCGTTCCGGTGGAAGGCGTCGGCCATGACGGGCGCGCCATGTCCGCCATCTGCGCAGCGCTGTGGTTCGAGGGGCGGCTGATCTCGGCGGCGGAAGCGGGGGTCTCGGCGGAACGGGTCGCCTGAGCCCGAATTGACGCGCGGCGCGGGGGGTTGTCATATCATATGATGACCCACCGCCCTTCGATCCGGCTGCCATGATGCGCCGCGACATCGGCATGGCGCCGCTGCGCCCTGCCGCCAACCTGACCGGCGCCCTCGTGCATCGCCTGGCCGAGGAAATCCGCTCCGGCCGCCTCGCCCCCGGCGCGCGCCTGCCGACCGAACAGGATCTGATGCGGGAGGCCGGCGTCAGCCGCACCGTGGTGCGCGAGGCGGTGGCGGCGTTGCGGGCGGAGGGGCTGGTGGTAACCCGACAGGGCGTCGGCGCCTTCGTCACCGAACGCCCCGGCGAGGGCATCTTCCGGCTGACACCCTCCGAGGCCGAGGGTCTGCAACAGGTTATTCAGGTGCTGGAGCTGCGCCTGGCGCTGGAGGTGGAGGCCGCGGGCCTCGCCGCCGAGCGCCGCAGCCCCGCGGCCCTGGCCCTGATCGGTGAGGCGGAGGCGACCTTCGATGCCGCGGTGGCCGCCGGGGGCGATGCGGCGGAGGCCGATTTCGCCCTGCACCGCGCCATCTTCATGGCGACCGGCAACCCGCATTTCCTGCGCTTCCTGGAAGTGCTCGGCCGCCATGCCATCCCGCGCCGCGCGCTGGGGCTTGTGGAGCGCAGCGAGGCGGAGCGGAAGCAATACCTGGCGCAGGTGCGCGGCGAGCACCGCGTGGTGGCGGAGGCGATTGCGGCGGGCGACCCGAAGGCCGCCCGCGCCGCCATGCGAAGCCACCTGGAAGCGGCGCGGGAACGCTACCGTCGCCTCGCCGCGCAGGCGGCGGCTTGATACAGACCGCGCAGGCGGCGGCTTGACACAGACCGCGCAGGCGGCGGCTTAGCGCCGCCAGGGCCTCTCCCGCCACAAGGCCCGGTGGCTTGCGTCCACCTGTCGCAGGAAGGCCACGTAGTCGGCCGGGTTCAGGTAGCGCAGCGGCTGGAAGGCGCGTTCGCTGGTGGCGCGGAAGGCGGGGTTCGCCAGCACCTTGTCGAGCGCCGCGGAGATCCGCGCCACCACCTCCGCCGGCATGCCCTTGGGCCCGCCCAGGCCGCGCAGCGATCCGCCGCGGATGTCGAAGCCGGCTTCCTTGAAGGTGGGCACATCGGGCGCCATCGGGTGCCGCGCATCGGACATCACGCCGAGCGTCCGCCAGGGCTGGCGCTGCGCGAAGGTCAGGCTCTCGCCCAGATTGGCGGTGGCGACCTGGATCTCCCGCGTCATCAGCGCCTGCGCGCCCGGCGCGGTGCCGGCATAGGCCACCGGCTCGAACCGTATGCCGGCCGCCTGTTCCAGCAGCATGACGCTGATGCTGCCGGCAGAGCCCGGTCCCTGGTCGGCCACGGTGACGCGGCCAGGCGCGCGCCGTGCCGCCGCGACCAGGTCCGCGATGCAGCGGATTTCGCTGTCCGGGTGCACGGCGAGGGTGGCCGGGTCGTCCACCACGGCGGCGATGAAGGTGAAGCTGTCCATCGACCAGCGCGGCGTGCGCTCGATCGGGATGGTGACGATGCCGGGGGTGTTGATGATGCCGAGCGTGTAGCCATCGGGCCGCGCATCGGCCAGCGCCGTCAGCCCGATCTCGCCGCCCGCGCCGGCACGGTTCTGCACCACCACCGGCTGGCCCAGCTCCACCTCCAGGAACTGCGCCATGACGCGGGCTGAAACGTCGGTGCCGCCGCCCGCGGCGAAGGGCACGATGATGGTGAGCGGCCGTTCGGGCCAGGCGGCATGGGCCGGGCGTGTGGCGGCGAGCAGGCCTGCCCCGAGGGCGAGGCGGCGGGTGAGGATCATGGGCAAGTCCTGTCTCGGCGGTTCAGCCGCGCCGGGCTTCCTCGCGCCGCGCCCCGCTCTGCCGGCGGGTGCGTCGGACGCCGGGTCTGGATACCAGCTGCATTTCGTTTTGCCCACAGCAACCGCGCGCCGCGGGCTGGCGCCGGGCGGCGCGCGGTGCATTCTGGCGGCACTGGGACAAACGGAACCGCGCACATGGACAACCCCCTGATCCGCCTGGCCGCGCATGCCGCAAGCTGGCGCGACCGGCCCTTGCCGGATGAGGTGGCGCATCACGCCCGCCGCGCGTTGATCGACTGGTTCGCCGCGTTGCTGCCGGGCCTTTCGCAGCCGCCGGCCAGCCTGATGGCCCGCGTGCTGGCCGACCAGCGCGGCAATGGGCGCGCCATCTGCTACGTCGATGCCCAGCCGGGCGGGCTGCGCCATGCGGCGCTGCTGAACGCGACGGCCAGCCATACGGTGGAATTCGACGACATCTATCGCGATGCCGGCTACCACCCGGGCTGCCCGACCATCCCCGCCGCGCTGGCCGCCGCCCAGGCCCAAGGGGGCGAAGGTGGCGGCGACATGGACCTGCTGCTGCGCGCCATCACCGCGGGCTACGAGGTCGGCTGCCGCATCGGCCTCGCGGTACAGCCGAGCCATTACCGCTACTGGCACACCACCGGCACCGTCGGCACCTTCGGCGCGGCGGCGGCGGTGGGCGTGGTTCTCGGGCTGGACGAGACGCGCATGGCCCATGCGCTGGCCACCGCCGCCACCATGGCGGGCGGCCTGCAACAGGCCTTCCGGGGCGAGGGCATGAGCAAGCCGTTGCACCCCGGCCACGCGGCGGAGGCCGGCGCGCTGGCGGCGCTGGCGGCCTCGGCAGGCGTCACGGGCGCGCTGGATGTGCTGCACGGCCCGGTCGGGTTTGCCGCCGCCACCAGCGAGGATGCGGGGAAGTGGGACAAGGCGCTGGCGAGCCTCGATGACCACGTCGCCATCACCAGCATGACCTTCAAGAACCACGGCTGCTGCGGCCACATCTTCGCGGGCCTGGACGGGCTGGCGGCTATGCAAGCGCAACACGGCTTCGGGGCGGAGGATGTCGCCGCCATCCATCTCGGCGGCTATTCCGCCACCAAGGATGTCTGCGACCGGCCGGAGGTGGCGACGGAGCAGCAGGCGCGCTTTTCCGCGCAATACTGCCTCGGCGCGCTGCTGGTGCTGGGCGGCGTGCGGATCGCGGCCTTCACGCCGGAAAGCCTGGCCAATCCCCGCATCCGCGCCGTGATGCCGAAGGTGACCGTCAGCCTCGACCCGGCGCTTGCCGCCGACTATCCGGCGCGACGCGCGGCCAATCTGGCGGTGCGGCTGACGGATGGCAGGGTGCTGCGCCACCACCAGCCGACCCGCAAGGGCGACCCGGATGCGCCGCTGAGCGATGCGGAGCTGGCCGCGAAGTTTTCCGAGCTGGCCGAGCCGGTGCTGGGTGAGCCGAACGCGGCCGCGCTGCTCAAGCTGCTGCGCGAAGGTGCCACGCTGCCGGGCCTTCTGAAGACGACGTTCTCCCAGGCGTAGGTCTCCACGGAAAGAAAATCTTTCTTCCTTGATGCCATTGTTTGGGGTTTCGGGGAAACATATTCTCCCGTCTGGCCGGCGCCTTTCGTCGGCGCCAGGACCCGAACATGACCCTCCGCCGCCGCCGCCTCCTCGCCCTCTCCGCCGGGCTTCTCGCGACCCCAGGCCTCGCCCGCGCCCAGTCGGACCGTCCCATCCGCCTGATCGTGCCGGTGGCGCCGGGCGGCAGCCAGGACATCGTCGCGCGGCATTCGGCCCGCGCGCTGACCGAGATCCTGGGCCAGCCGGTGCAGGTGGAGAACCTGGCCGGCGGCGGCTCCAACATCGGCTACGCGGCGGCGGCCCGCGCGGCGGCGGATGGGCACACGCTGCTGGCTGGCGCCGATACGCTGTCCATCACCGGGACCCTGACGCCGCGCCTGGCCTTCGACCCGCTGGCCTTCGCCCCCATCCACCGCACCGTGCGCGTGCCGCAGATCCTGGTGGTGCGCGCGGATGACCCGGCGCCGGATTTCGCCGCCTGGTTCGCCGCCAGCCAACGCCAGCCGCCGGCCATCGGCACGCCGGGCCACGGGCAGTTGGCGCATCTGCTGGTGGAACAGCTTTCCCGTTCCGCCGATTCGCGCTGGACGCATGTGCCCTATCGCGGCGGCGCCCTGGCGCTGAACGACCTGCTGGGCGGCCAGCTCCAGGGCGTGATGATCAACATCGGCGCGGTCACCGACCATGTCCGGTCGGGCCGGCTGCGCGGGCTGTTCGTCAGCCCGGAGGCGCGCGCCGCCGCCCTGCCGGATGTGCCGACGCTGGGCGAGGTCGGGTTCGCCGGCTTGTCCGCCGTCGGCTGGCATGGGCTGCTGGCGCCGGCCGGCACCGATCCTGCCATCCTCGCCCGGCTGAACGCGGCCAGCCGCGCCGCGGTGAAGCGGCCGGACATCGCCGAGCGCCTGGCGGGCCTCGGTGTCGAACCGACCGACGAGGCGCCGGAGGTGCTGCAGGCGGCGATCCGGGAGGATGCGGCGCGCTACGCCGAGATCATCCGCCGCTTCGGCATTACCGCGGCTTGAAAGGCAGTCGGCTCGTCATGCGAGCCGGCAGTTCCGCCAGCAATACGCGTTGCGCCGCTTCGGTCAGATAGGGCCAGGCGGCGATCTCGTCGCCGCTGCGGCCACAGCCCCGGCAGAACCCGGTTCGCAAGTCCAGCAGGCAGGCGCCCGTGCAGGGGCTGGCCGTCATGCGGCCCGGCCGGCACGGAAGCCGAGCGCGAAGGACTGCGCCAGGCCGTTGCCGGGCACGTAGCCCGCGGCGCCGTGGCCCGAAATGCCGCAGGCGACGCCGCCGGCCGCGAACAGGCGCGGAATGGCACTGCCATCGGCGCGGAGCACCCGGGCATCCGCATCCACCCGCACGCCGCCCTGGGTATGGGCGAGCGCGCCCGTGACCTCGGCGGCAAAGAAGGGCGCCCTTGGCGGCCCGTCCCAGCGGCGACGGCCGAAAAGATCCGGTGCGGCGAAGGTCTCGGCCAATGCCTTCTCCGGCAGGCCGAAGCGCGCGGCGAGTTCGGGCATGTCGGCGCAGCGCGCCACCGCGCCGAGTTCCACCGCACGCCGGAACGGGCCGCCGGCCAGCGCCGCCTGCTGCGCCGCCTCGCCCCACACCTCCACCGCCACGCCACCGGGCTGCGCCAGCAAATGCGCGGTGAGCTCCGAGGGGCCGATATCCTCCGCCACGAAACGCTGGCCCAGCCGGTTCACCAGCACCGCGCCCAGCGCCGGCAGCGAGGCCCCGAAGCGCGGCCGCACGCCCTGGATCAGATGCGGCGAGACATGCGGCTGGCCCTGGTAGCTGTCCATGCACAGCAGCTCCGCCCCCAGCGCCGCCGCCCAGGCGATGCCGGCGCCATCCGCGTGGTGGCCGCCGACATGCACCGCGCGCGCCGCCTCCGGGCAATACTGCGCCACCAGCCCCGGCGCGCCGCCGAAGCCGCCGGTGGCGAGCACGGTGGCGGCTGCGTCGATCGGCCCTGCGCTGGTCGCTACCCCCTCCGGCCGCAGCGCCGTCACCGCCACGCCGTCCTGGAAGCTGATGCGCGGCTGCCGTGCCACCGCCTGGCGCAGCAGCGCCTGCAGTTCCGCCCCGCTTTCGGCCGGCGTCGCATGCAGCCGCATGGCGGAATGGCCGGGCCAGCGGGAGGTGGTGTGCAGATGGATCGGCAGCCCTGCGACATCGGCCAGGAACTCCACCGCCGACGCCGCCCCCTGCGTCACGGTTGCCAGCAGCACGGCATCCACCGCCGCGCAGCTTTTGGCCCGGACATCGGCGGCGAAGATCTCCGGCGAGTCGCGCTCTCCCGCCGCCGCCTGCCAGCGCGTTCCGGCGGCGGAGATCAACCCGCCGGAGACGGACAGCGTGCTCGGCGCCGCCGAATCGCGTTCCAGCAGCGCCACGCGCGCGCCGCGATCCGCCGCCGCCAGCGCCGCCATCATCCCCGCCGCGCCAGCGCCGGCTACCACCACATCAAAGCGTTGCATGCGGCGGGTATGGCCCGCGGCGCGCGGCCTGCCAATCCGCGGCCTGTGAGGCGCGCGCATCGCATCTTGTGCCGCGCGGTCATTCCAAATCCCGCCGGCAGGGCGCATCTCACTCCTCACAGACCGGAGCATGCGCCATGAAAGCCGTCGCCTACACGAAAAGCCTGCCTTCCAGCGACCCGGACAGCCTCCAGGACCTCACCCTGCCCGACCCGGCCCCGCCGAGCGGCCGCGACCTTCTGGTGGAGGTGCGCGCCGTTTCCGTGAACCCGGTGGATGCCAAGGTGCGGATGCGCGCCGATCCGGGCGGCACGCCGAAGCTGCTGGGCTACGACGCCGCCGGCGTGGTGCGCGCGGTGGGGCCGGAGGTCACGCTGTTCCGCCCCGGCGACGCGGTCTTCTACGCCGGCGACATCACCCGCCCCGGCACCAATGCCGCGCTGCACCTGGTGGATGAGCGCATCGTCGGCCCGAAACCCGCAAACCTGTCCTTCGCCGAGGCCGCCGCCGTGCCGCTGACCGCCATCACGGCGTGGGAGGCGCTGTTCGACCGCCTACGCATCCCCCGCGGCACCGCGAAGCGCGAGGAGGCGGTGCTGATCATCGGCGGCGCCGGGGGCGTCGGCTCCATCGCCGTGCAGTTGGCCCGCCAGCTGACGGGCCTGCGCGTCGTCGCCACCGCCAGCCGGCCGGAGACGATGGACTGGGCCCGCCAGATGGGCGCGCATGATGTGCTGGACCATTCGGGCGACCTGGTGGCGCAGGCCCGGGGGCTCGGCGTGCCGGTCTCCGCCATCTTCGTCACCACGCATACGGAGGCGCATTGGCCGGCGATCTGCGAGATCATCGCACCGCAGGGCGCCATCTGCCTGATCGACGACCCGAAGTCGCCGCCCGACATCCGCATGCTGAAGACCAAGGCGGCGTCGCTGCATTGGGAGCTGATGTTCGCCCGCCCGATGCACAAGACGCCCGACATGCAGGCGCAGCACGACCTGCTGGTGGAGGTCAGCCGGATGCTGGAGGCCGGCACGCTGCGCACCACGCTCGGCGAGCATTTCGGCCCGATCACCGCCGCCAATCTGCGCCGCGCCCATGCGGCGATCGAGAGCACCACATCCCGCGGCAAGATCGTGCTGGAAGGTTTTCCGGAAGCCTGATCAGCCGTGCAGATGGCAGGCGACGCCGCCCTGGTTGTCGCCTGCCGCCTTCGTCCAGGCCGGCATCTGTGTCGAGCAGTGTGGCATGGCGTGGACGCAGCGCGGGTGAAAGGGGCAGCCCGGCGGCGGATTGGCCGCCGAGGGGATCTCCCCGATGATTCGCGGCAGCACGCCGCGCCGCGCGGGGTCCGGGATGGGGGAGGCATCGCGTAGCATCTGCGCGTAGGGATGCATCGGGCTGGCGAGCACGCGCCCGGCAGGCCCCTCCTCCACGATGCGGCCCAGATACATCACCGCCACGCGGTCGCAGAACCAGCGCACCACGGACAGGTCGTGGCTGACGAACAGGAAGGACAGGCCGCGCCGCTTCCGCAAATCCTGCATCAGCAGCAGCACCTGCGCCTGCACCGAGACATCAAGCGCGGAGACCGGTTCATCCGCCACGATCAGCTCCGGCTCCACCGTCAGCGCGCGGGCAATGCCGATGCGCTGGCGCTGGCCGCCGCTGAACTCATGCGGGAAGCGGTCCAGCGCGGCGGGCGGCAGGCCCACTTCCTCAAGCAATGCGCCGGCGCGGCGGCGGGCTTCCTGGCCTTCCGCGATGCCATGCACATGCATCGGCTCCATCAACGCGCTGCCAATGGATTGCCGCGGGTCGAGCGAGGAATAGGGGTCCTGGAACACGATCTGCATGCGCCGGCGTAGCGCCTTCAGCGCGGCACCCTTGGCGGTGAGGATGTTCTCGCCCTTCCAGGTCACGGTGCCGGCATCGGGCTCGATCAGCCGCAGCAGGGCGCGGGCGGCGGTGGATTTGCCGCAGCCGGATTCACCGACCAGCCCGAAGGCCTCGCCGGCATGGATGGTGAAGGAGATATCCTCCACGGCGCGCACGCGGACCGTGCGGGGCGTGGGGAAGCCCTTCTTGGAGACGAAGTGCTTGCGCAGCCCGTCGACGACCAGAACGGGTGCAGTCATTCGTTCCTCAGCTTCGGGTCGGTCGCATCGCGCAGCCCATCGCCCACCATGTTCAGCCCGAGCACCAGGAACAGGATGGCAAGCCCCGGGAACACCGCGAGCCAGGGCGCATCCAGGATGTTCTCGAAGCCATCCCGCGTCATGCCGCCCCAGGTCGCCGTCGGCGGCTTCACACCGAGGCCGATGAAGGACAGCGACGCCTCGACCCGCACGGCGGTGGCCAGCCACAGCGTGCCCATTACCATCACCTCCGACAGGATGTTGGGCAGGATGTGGCGGAACAGCACGCGGGTGTGGCTAAAGCCGAGCGCGCGGCCGGCTTCGACGAAGGCGCGTTCCTTCAGCGCCATGGTCGGCGCCCGCGCCACCCGGGCGAAGGGCGCGATGGCCGTCAGCGCAATGGCCACCACCAGATTCACCAGCTCCGGCCCCAGCAGCGCCACCACGATCAGGCCGAGGATCAGCGAGGGGAAGGACAGCAGCACATCCATCACCTGCATCACGAACAGGTCGAACTTCCCGCCGATATAGCCGGAGACCAGGCCGATGGCGCCGCCGATGATGGCGGCGGCGAAGATCGCACCCAGCGATACGGTCAGCGAGATCTGCCCGCCCCACATCAGGCGCGACAGGATGTCCCGCCCGAACTGGTCCGTGCCCAGCCAGAACTCGGCGGAGGGCGGTTGCAGCCGGTTGAAGATGTCCTGCTCCGCCGGATCGTAGGGCGCGACCCAGGGTGCGAGGATGGCAGATGCCATGATGATCAGGCAGATCACCACGCCGACCGCCGTGGTCGGGTTGCTGCGCGCCTTGCCGAGCGCACGCTTCCAGCCGGAGGGCGCGGGCGGTGCGACGAGTTCCTGGGTGGTGCTCATTCCGCCTTCACCCGTGGGTCGATCACGCCATACAGCAGGTCGGTAATCAGGTTCACCACCACGATCAGGAAGCAGTAGATCACCATCAGCCCCTGCAGCATCGTGTAGTCCCGTTGGTTCAGCGCGCCGACGATGATCTTCCCGAGGCCCGGCCGGTTGAAGACGATTTCGGTCAGCACCGAATTGCCGAGCAGGATGCCGACATACAGCCCCACCACGGTGACGATGGGGATGGAGGCATTGCGCAAGCCATGCACCCAGACCACGCGCCGCCACGGCACGCCCTTGGCGCGCGCCGTGCGGATGTAGTCCTCGCCCAGTGATTGCAGCATGGCACTGCGCGTCACCCGCGTGATGTAGGCCGCCATGATCAGGCCGAGCGCCACCGTCGGCAGCACCAGCTTGTGCAGCCGGTCCCCGTAATCCGACAGGTCGGCGCCGCCGATCACCGGGAACCAGCGCCAGTGCAGCGAGAAGGCCAGCAGCAGGAAAATGCCGGAGACGAAGACCGGGAAGGACAGGCCGAGCAGCGACAGCACCCGCGCCGCCACATCCACCACGCCGTTGCGGTTCAACGCCGCCCAGATGCCCACCGGCACGCCGATGACGACGCCGAAGATCATCGAGGCGATGGTCAGGTCCAGCGTATGCGGCAACACCGCCGCGACCTCCGCCGTGATCGAGCGTCCGGTGACCATGGAGACACCGAAATCACCCACCAGCGCGCTGGTGATGAAGCTGAAATACTGCGCCCAAAGCGACCGGTCCAAGCCCAGCCGGGTGCGGAGCGCGGCAATCGCCTCCGGCGTCGCCTGGTCGCCCAGGATCACCAGCGCCGGGTCGCCGGGCACGATGCGGACGATGATGAAGACCAGCGTCAGCACCGCGATCAGCGTCGGGATCGCGGCCAGCAGGCGGCGGATGACGAAGCCGGTCATGCGGAGGCCACCGCTCCCTCCCCCGCGAAGCGGGGGAGGGTCGGGGTGGGGGCTTCGTGCCTCACCGTATACGCGTCGCTTCGGTGATCAACGGGCCGAGGCTCATCGAACCCTTCAACTCATAGCCGTAGTCCAGGTCCGCGCGGCGGGCGAAGACCAGCAGCGTCTCGATCAGCGGCACGCCGCAGACATTCTGCACCAGGATGCGCTGCGCTTCGGCCCAAAGGCGCTTCTGCTCCTCCACATCCGTGCTGACCCGCGCCGCGTCGATCTGGCTGTCCGCCTGGTCGCAATGCGAGAAGTTCGTCACCGCCGTCGGCGTGCGAACCCGCGACCGGCCATGGAAGAACTGCGTCAGGTAGATGTCCGCCACCGGAAAGCGCGCCGCGGAGTAGTACACCATCGGCGACAGGTCCTGGCGGATCTGCTGGTGGAAGGTCGCGTGTTCCACCACCTGCAGGTCGAGCGTGATGCCGGACCGGCGCAGCTGCTGCTGCACCACCTGCATCATGTTCAGCATCTCCGGCAGCTGCGTGTGGATGGCGCGGATGGTGATGCCGTTCGGGTGCCCGGCCTCCGCCAGCAGCGCCCTCGCCCGCGCCGGATCCGCCGGCAGCAGGCCATTATCGGCGCTGAAGCCGAGATAGCCGCGCGGCACCAGCGATTGCGCCTCCCGCGCCACATCCTGGCCGCGGAAGCGCACCAGCTCCGACCGGTTCACCGCATGGGCCATCGCCTGGCGGATGCGGATGTCATTGAACGGCGGCTGGCTGGTGTTGAGGTTGATGATGGCAAGCTCACCCGGCTCGAACACATCCACCACCGTGTTCGGCACGGCGCGGGTGCGGTTCACCCAGGTCTGGTCGGCGCGGCCGTAATTCATGTCCAGCTCCCGGTTCTGGAAAGCCAGGTCGCGGGAGGCGTCGGAGGGGATGAAGCGGTAGCTGATGCGCCCAAGCTGCGGCGCGCCACGGAAGTAGCCCGCATGCGCCACGAGTTCCGCCGACTGGTTCGGCGTCACGCGGTCCAGCGCGAAGGGGCCGGTGCCGATGGGGGAACGCACAAAGGTATCGCCCCGCTCCTCCACCGCGCGCTTCGAGACGATGTAGCCGCCCGAGTAGTTGGTCAGGATGCCCAGCATGCTCGGGATGTTGTCGCGCAGCACGATGCGGACGGTGTGGCTGTCCACCGCCTCGATGCTCTCGATCGCGCGGTAGTCGGCGGAGAAGGCGCTGGTCGCGGCGGTGCCGGCCTTGCGCAGCGAGAAGACGACGTCCTCCGCCGTCAGCTCACCGAAGTTGCCATGGAACTGCACGCCGCGGCGCAGGTGGAAGGTCCAGGTCTTGCCATCGCTGCTGCTTTCCCAGCGCTCGGCCAGGTCAGGCTCGATCTCGGCCGGATTGATGGAGCCGGGCTTGAAGCGCACCAGCCCGTTGAACATCCAGGCCACCACGACGCGATCGATGGTCGAGACGGCGAAATGCGGATCGAGCCGCCCGACATCCTGCGCCGCCATGCCGACGCGCAGCGTCTGGCCTTGCGCGATCGCCTGCGAATTGAACCCGATGGCAGATGCCACGGCCAGGGCGCTGCCAAGCAGCGCCGCCCGAAATTCCCGCATGAAATTATTCCCCGTTTGCCTCGCCGGGGAGCTTAGACCGCTCCGGAGGCCGCCGTGAAGCGTCCGATATCGAAAGCGTCGAGCGGCACATCGGTCGCGCCGTCCATCACCAGTTCGGACAGCACGGCGCCGACGCCAGGTCCGGTCTGGAATCCCTCGCCGCAGAAGCCGAAGGCGTGCAGCAGGCCGGGCGTGGTGCGGGACGGGCCGAGCACCGGGAAATGGTCCGGCAGCTCCCCATCCGTACCGGTCCAGCTGCGGATCACCATGGCGTGCGCCAGGCGGGGAATCACCGCGATGGCACGCTGCATCGCACCAAAGGCCGCATCGGGGCGCGGCCGCGTCACGCGGATTTCCGCATCGCTCTCGCCCCGTCCGCCGCCGAAGATGATGTTGCCGCGCGGGATCTGCCGCAGATACAGGTCGCCACCGACCACGCCGAGGCTCTCGCGCAGGAAGTAGGGCAGCGGCTCCGTCACCAGCATGTTCGGGTGCAGCTTCTCGACCGGCACCGCCTCGCCGAAACGCTGCGCGATCTCGCCGCCCCAGAAGCCGGCGCAGTTCAGCAGCCAGGGCGCGGCAAAGCGCTGGCCATTGGCCACGACCTCGAAGGCGCTGCCATCATGGTCCATCGCCGTCACCGCATGATGCTCGCGGATATCGGCGCCGGCGGCGCGTGCGGCGCGGGCGAGTGCCGGGGCGAGCAGGCGCGGATTGGCGCTGCCATCCTCCTCCATCAGGCTGCCGGCGATGACGACATCGCTGAAATAGGGGTGCTGTTCGCGGATCGCGTTGCGGCCGATCATGCGCGGGCGCAGCCCGTGCTCGGCGGCGATCGCGTTCCAGCGCAGCAGCTCCGCCTCATCCTCCGCGCTGCGTGCCAGCTTGAGGTGGCCGCAGGCGTCGAATTCCACATCCTCGCCGGTGAGTTCGGTGATGCGCGACCAGATCTCACGCGACTTGCGCGCCAGCGGGATGCCGGCCGGATGGCGCCCCTGCTGGCGCACCCCGCCGTAATTCACCCCCGTGGCCTGGCCACCGACCAGGCCGCGTTCCAGCAGCACCACCCGCACGCCGCGCCGCGCCAGGTGCAGCGCCGCGGAACACCCCGCGCCGCCGCCGCCAATGACCAGCACATCGGCCCAGATCATCACCCCACCTGTTGCAGCGGCACCGGCTTCACCGGCGGCTGGCCGCGCAGGCGACCGACCTCCGGCACCCCCACATCCAGCGCGCGGGCCAGCACGGCGGCCGCCGGCGTGCCGCAGAGACGGCCCTGGCAGCGGCCCATCCCGACGCGGGAGAAGGCCTTGGCGCGGTTCAGCTCCGGCGCATCCGCCGCCGCCGCTGCGCGCAGTTCGCCGGCGGTGATGACCTCGCAGCGGCAGACGGAGGTGCTGTCCTCCATCCGCGCGGCGAGACGCGCCGGATAGGGGAAGGCGCGCTCCAGCGCTGCGCGGAAGCGGCGTTCCGTGCGCAGGCGGCCGTCCAGGTGCTTGCTCAGCGCCATGTCCGACGGCAGCTTCGCATCGGCCAGCAAAGCCAGCGCGGCGCGCGCGCCGCCGAGCTCGGCCACATCGACGCCGCCGATGCCCGCGCCATCGCCCGCCAGGTACACACCCGCCACCGGCGACCGCCCGGCGGCATCCTTGCGCGGCACCCAGTTCTGCTGGGAACCGTCGTAATCGAAGGGCACGCCGGCGAGGTCGGCCAGCTGCGCCTCCGGCTTCAGGCCCCAGCCCAGCGCAACACCGTCGCAGGGCGTGACATGTTCCTTCCAGGCGGCGTCGCGCCAATGCACGGCGGTGACCTTGTCCACGCCCTCGATCGCCAGCGGCGTCACATCCTCATACATCTTCACGCCGCGCAGCTTCAGGCTGGCATAGAGCCCCATGCCGCGCAGCAGCGTCGGGGTGTTCCACAGCATGCCGCCGCCGAAGCGCGCCTTGGTCAGCAGGTCCGTCGTGTCCAGCACCGCGGCGGGCTTGGCGCCGGCCTTGGCGTATTGCAGCGCGGTCAACCACAGCAGCGGGCCGGTGCCGATCAGCACCGGATTGGCGCCGATGCCCACGCCCTGCGACTTCAGCGCCGTCTGCGCGCCGCCCAGCGTGGTGGTGCCTGGCAGGGTCCAGCCCGGCAACGGCAGCACGCGGTCCATCGCGCCGGTGCACAGGATGACGGCGTCGTAGGACACCTCATCCTGCGCCGCGCCATTGGTCAGGGTATGCAGGACCTTCGCCTCGGGGCGGATGTTCCAGACCAGCGTGTCCGGCCGCCAATCGACGCGCGCCTTCAGGGAATCCAGCGCCGCATGCAGCCGCTTGGCGCGTCCGGCATCGGCGCCGTACAGCGCGGCGTGGCTGCGGCTGAATTCGGCCGGCGGGCGCTGCGTGATGCGGCCGCCGCCATCCGGCCCTTCCTCGATCCAGGTCGGGAACACGCCCGCGCGCACCAATTGCTCCACCGCACGGATACCGGCCGGACCGGCGCCAACAACCACAACCTTCATCGCCTGATCACCTCAATCCCGGTTTCGACCAATGTCGTGCAGGCACGCCGGACGCCCTTCCCCACTACCACCACCCAGCAATCCTGGCAGGCGCCCATCCAGCAGAAGCCGGCCCGGCCGCCGTCGCCGAATTCGCTGGTGCGGACATGGCCGAGGCCGGCCGTCAGCATCGCCGTCAACAGCGTATCACCCTGCTTCGCAGGCAATTCCACGCCATCGACCGTGAAGATGAGCGCGGGGCGGTCCTGGTCAACCAGGCGGACCACCGTCACAGAAGCGCCTCGAAGCGGCAGTTCACCTTGATTTCGCCCACCGCGGCCGTGTTGGGCAGGCGCAAGACCATCTCGACCAGGGCAGCCACATCCTCCGGCCGGCTCATCGCCTCGCGCGGGTATTTCGCGTGCAGCGTCATTTCCGTCTGCACGAAGCCGGGGCAGATGGCGGTGGCGCGGATGCCGTGTTCCCAGCCGAGGCGCCGGGTTTCCTGGGTCAGCGCCACCACGGCGAACTTGCTCATCGCATAGCCGAGATTCTCGTTCGCCACGCGCTTGCCGGACAGGGATGCGAGGTTCACCACCCGACCCTCCCCGCTTTCGATCAGATGCGGCCAGGCGGCGCGGATGATGCGCATCGGCGCCTTGACGTTGACCTGCCACATCGCATCATGCGGCGTCTCATCGGCATCCAGCAGACGCGCCATCGGATTGATGCCGGCGGCGTTCACCACCGCGTCGATTCGGCCGAAGCGGGCCACCGTGGCGGCGACCCAGGCCTCCGCGCTGCCCTCCTTCTCCGCATCCCAGCGATGCAGCATCAGGTCCGGCCCCGCCACCAGCTTGCCCGGGCTGCGGATGCCGGCGCTGATCATCCAGCCGGAGCCATGCAGGCGGCGCAGCACTTCCCGCCCGATGCCGCGGGACCCGCCGGTGATGAGGACGACGCGGCCGACCGGATCAAGCATGCATCAAGGCTCCCGTTGCGACATGGCAGCGCGCGGCGTGGCCCTGCGCGACCTCCGCCAGCATCTGTTCCCGCTCGCACCCCGCCCGGGCCATCGGGCAACGCGGCGCGAAGCGGCAGCCATCGGGCATGGCATCCAGCGGCGGCACGCGGCCGGGGATGGCGGACAGTGCCTGGCCTGGCTGGTCCAGCCGCGGAATCGCGGAGAACAGGGCGCGGGTGTAGGGGTGCTGCGGATTGGCGAAGATCGCCTCGACCGGCCCCTGTTCCACGATTTCCCCGGCATACATCACCGCCACCCGGTCCGCGATCTGCGCCACCACGCCGAGATTATGGGTGATGAACAGCACCGCCATGCCGAAGCGGGACCGCAGATCGGCCAGCAGGCCCAGCACCTGCGCCTGGATGGTGACATCGAGCGCCGTGGTCGGTTCATCCGCCAGCAGTACGGCGGGCTCGCAGGCCAGCGCGATCGCGATCATCACGCGCTGGCGCATGCCGCCGGAGAACTGGTGCGGATATTCGTCCAGCCGCTGCGGGGCGGAGGGGATCTTCACCTCCTCGAACAATTCCAGCGCGCGGGCGCGGGCCGCCTTGCGGTCCATGCCGCGGTGAATCCGCAGGGCTTCTGCCACCTGGTCGCCCACGGTCATCACCGGGTTCAGGCTGGTCATGGGTTCCTGGAAGATCATCGCCATGCGGTCGCCGCGCACGGATTCCAGCGCCTGGTCCGACAGCCCGGCCAGGTCCTGGCCATCGAGCAAGATCTGGCCCGCCGCCACCCGGCCGAAGGGCGGCTGCACCAGCCCCATCACGGAGAGCGCGGTCACGGACTTGCCGCAGCCGCTTTCGCCGACCAGCGCCAGGGTCTCATCCCGCATGAGGGTCAGCGACAGGTCGCGCACCGCGGGGTGCCAGCGACCGCCGATGCGGAACTCCGTCCGGAGTCCCACCAGTTCCAGGGCAGGTTTCGTCATCATGGCGGAGCCTGCGCCAGCCAGCCGCCGGCATCAAGCCGGAACGGTGAAGCGGTCCTGGGTGAAGGGGGCGATGGGCAGGTTTGTGGCGCCGCGCGCCATCAGCTCCGCCACCGCGGCGCCGGCGGCGGGGGAAAGCTGGAAGCCGTGGCCGGAGAAGCCGAAGGAATGGAAAAGCCCCGGCAGGCTGCGGCTTTCGCCGATCACCGGCATGTCGTCCGGCGGCCGCGCCTCCGTGCCCGTCCATGTGCGGATGATCCGTGCGCCGGCGACGCAGGGGAATATTTCGGCGGCGATCCGGGCGGCATGGGCCAGGCTGCCGAACAGGACGGAGGAGGTTTCCGTCATCCGGTCATTGAGGCCCTGATGCCCGCCGCCGATCACCACCGTGCCGGCCGCGGTCTGCTTGAAGGACAGCGCGCGGGCCGTCGCCCCCACCGTGGGGTCGACGAAAGGCGGCAGGCGCTCCGTCACGATCATCATGCTGGCCTTGGTGCCGCAGGGGATGGTCTCGCCGGCCAATGCCGCGAGGTCGGGTGCCCAGGCGCCGGCGCAATTCGCCACGCGCTCCGCCTCAAAGGTGTCCTGGTCCGTCCGCACGCGGATGGTGCCATCGGCGGTGGTCTCCAGCCCGGTCACGGCAACGCCCTCCCGGATCACCACCCCCGCCTGTTCCGCGGCGCGCCGGAACGCCATGACCGTCCGCATCGGGTCGGCCGAGCCATCATCCCGCGTGACGATGGCGCCGACCACATGGCGCGACACGGCCGGCAACAGGCGGCGGACCTCCGCCTGGTCCACCACCTCCTCATGCGTCCAACCCAGGGCGCGGACCGCCGCGACGCGGGCGTGGTTCCGCGCCATGTCGGCCTCGCTCTCGGCCACCTTCACCTGGCCGGTGGCACGGAAACCGCAATCATCGCCGACCAGCGCGGTGATGCCGTGCCACATCTCCGCGGCGATGACGGACAGCGCGATCTCCGGCAGCGCCCGGCCGAGGCGCCGCACGCCGCCCGCATTCACCCCGCTGGAATGCCGCCCGACATGCCGGCGTTCGAGCAGCGTGACCTGCCAGCCGGGCGTGCGGGCCAGGTGCAGCGCGGTGGACAGCCCATGCAGCCCGCCGCCGATGACGAGCGCCTTGCGCATCACCCGGCCAGCGCCGCCAGCTCGCCCAGCGTCAGCGGCTTGGTCGGGAAGCGGGTGCGGAAGGGATCCACCTCTCCCCCCGGCACGCCACGCGCCGCCGTGATCACGCCATGCACCGCCGGCCCACAGATGCGCCCCTGGCAGGGCCCCATGCCGGCGCGGGTGAAGGCCTTGGTCTGGTTGGCGCCGAGGCAGCCCAGCGCCACCGCCTGCCGCACCCGCCCGGCCGTCACCTCCTCGCACCGGCAGAGGATGGTCTCGTCCGGGATGGCGGCTTCCGGCAGCGGTGGGAACATCGCGTCGAGGAAAGGCCGCGGCGCCAGCTGGCGGTCGCGCAACAGGCGCAGCGGCCCGGCGCGGCCATCGCGCTCATCCGTGGTGATCCGGCCCAGCGCACGCGCCGCCTCCAGCGCCGCGATGCGGCCGGAGAGCGCCGCGGCGCGGGCGCCGCCGATGCCGCCGGAATCGCCCGCCACCATCACGCCGGCTACCGAGCTATTGCCCCAAAGGTCGAGCGCCGGCCGCCAGCAGCGCTGCACGGGGTCCCAGCCATGCGTCAGGCCGGCGATGGCGCGCGTGAGCTGGGTGTTCGGCACGACGCCATCATGCAGCAGCAGCAGGTCGGCGGGATGCGGTACGCCATCCACCAGGATGCGCTCCAGCCGCCCCTCGCCCTCCGCGCGCAACTCCCGCGCCGGGATCACCTGCGTCGCGCGTTTCACCTGGCGCTGCCAGACCAGGCCGCGCCAAAGATATTCCGGCGCCTTCAGCGCGCGCAGCAGATGCGGCCGCGCCCGCTGCAGGCCGCCCGGTGGCGACAGGTCGATGATGCCGGCGATCCGGCCGCCCTTGGCCAGCGCCTGCACCGCGTAGAGCCACAGCAAGGGCCCCTGCCCGGCCAGCCAGACATTCCCCTCCGGCACCAGCCCGGACGTTTTCAGCGCGATCTGCGCCGCGCCGACACTCATCACCCCCGGCAGGGTCCAGCCTGGGATCGGCAGTGGCCGTTCGGTGGCGCCCGCGGCCAGGATCAGCCGCTCCGCCTGGATGCTGCGGGCAGCCCCGCCCTCGGACCAGAACACCTTGCCACCCGGTTCCACCGCCCAGAGGGTGGCGTTCGGGCGGTACTGCGCGCCGGAAGCCCGGAAGGCGGCGGCGAGCTTGGCGCCATCCTTGTCCTGGTCGTCGGAAGCCGCGCCCTTCGCCAGACGCGCCTCAACGGCGCCCTTCGCCAGACGCGCCTCAACGGCGCCCTTCGCCAGACGCGCCTCAACGGCGCGATGCACCTGCCCCCCAGGCGCGCCATTCTCATCCAGCACCAGCACCCGCATGCCATGTGCCCGCGCCTCCGTCGCGGCCGCCATGCCGGCCGGCCCGGCGCCGAGCACCAGCAGATCCACGCTCTCCGCCACCGGCGCCACCGCCTCGCGCCCGGCGGTCCATTCGTCGGCGACGCTCATGCCGCATCATCCTCGAAGCTGCGGGCGCCGTGCTGGATGCCGGCGACCAGGCCGGGCGTCACCGGCACCAGGCAGGCCTGCATGTTCTGCGCGCCCGCCACCTCCACCAGGCAGTCGAAGCAGGCGCCCATCAGGCAGAGCGGACCGCGCGCCGCGCCGGTGACCGGTGTCTCCCGGAAGCTGGTGATGCCGGCCGCCAGCAGCGCCACGGCCAGGCTTTCCCCGGCGCGTGCCGGCAGTTCGCGTCCTTCCCACACGAAGGTGCAGTCGGTGGGTTCAGTGCGACGAAACATCGGTCATCCCAAGGAAGCGGCCGGGGTGCAGGTCGCGCGCATGCGCCGGCAGCGCACCGGTCAGGATCGCCTCCGCCAGCGGCCCGGCATGCACGGCGGCCAGCGTCACGCCGGAATGGCAGGTGGCGACGAAGCAGCCGGGGTGGGTGGCGCTTTCGGCATAGGCGGGAAAACCATCCGGCGTCATCGGCCGCAGCGCCGCCCAGCCCCGTACCATCCGCGCCTGGGCCAGCACCGGCAGCACCCGCAGCGCACGCGCGGCCATGCGGGCCAATGCGGCGGTGGTGGTCGCCGTCTCGAAGCTGCCGTCATCCTCGCTGGTGACGCCGATCTGCACCGTGCCGTCGCCGGTCTGGCGGATGGCGCTGGCGGGCAGCGGCAGGATCGGCGCCAGGCGCTCCGTCACGATATTCTGGCCGCGCACCGGCCGCACCGGCACATCGAGGCCGATCATCGCGGCGATCGGTGTCGTCTTCACCCCGGCAGCCACCACGATGCGCGCGGCCGAAACCTCGCTGCCATCCTCGCGGCTGATGCGGTAGCCGCCCGCCACCTTCTCCACCGCCCGCACCGCGGCACCCGGCAGATGCACCCCGCCGGCCGCGCGCATCCCGGCCTGCAGGCCGCGCAGCAGCGTCAGCGGATCGGCATGGCCATCGGCGGGCTGGAAGCTGGCGCCGCGCACCTCCGGCCCCAGCGGGCAGCCGGGCATGAGATCGGCCAGTTCGCGCCGGTCCAGCATCCGCAGGCCTTCCTGGCCCTGATTGTGCATGCGCTGCACGAACAGGCTGCGCGCCGCGAATTCATCCTCATCCAGGCAGAAGGTCAGCCCGCCCACCGCCCGATACTGCACGTCCCGCCCCGCCAGCACGGAGGCACGCTCCGCCAGCGCCGGCCACAGCCCCACGCTCTGCCGGGTCCAGGCCGCATAGGCGGGCATGCCATCGCCCTTGGATTGCGACCAGACCAGGCCGAAATTGCCCCGCGCCGCCCGCAGCGCGACATCGCCCTCATCCAGCACGGCCACCCGCGCGCCGCGTTCGGCGCAGCCGAAGCCGATGGCGGACCCCACCATGCCGCCGCCGACGATGGCCACGTCGAACATATCAAGGGAAGACATGCTTGCGAGGGTGGCGCGGCCCGGCCCATCCTGCAAGCCGGGAAGGCTTTCGGAAGGACAGAACAGATGCGGAGCACGCTGCTCGCCTTGGCGCTGGCGCTGGCGCTACCCCTTGCCGGCCAGGCACAGACCCTAAGGGTCGGGCTGATCGCGCAGGATATGGGCACCACGGACCCGCACCGCGCCAGCGCGACGCAGGACAAGGCACCGCTCGCCTGGGCCTATGACGGGCTGGTGCGCTTCCCGCCCGGCTCCGCCGACCCGGCGAAGCTGGAGCCGGACCTGGCGGAGCGCTTCACCCGCAGCGCCGATGGGCTGACCTACACCTTCCACCTGCGCCCCGGCGTGCGCTTCCATGATGGCAACCCGCTGGAAGCCGAGGATGTGGCCTATTCGCTCCGCCGCGCCGCGGACAGCGCCCGCAGCGCCTTCGCCAGCAGCTACGCGCCGATGACGGCGGTGGAGGTGGTGGACCCGATGACGGTGCGCGTCACGCTGAACCAGGCGGTGGCCGGCGCGCTCGGGCTGTTCGCCAACTACCATGGCGGCATGATCGTCTCCCGCCGCGCCGATGCCGGCGGGCAGCCGCCCGGCACCGGGCCCTTCCGGATGGACCGTGCCGGCGGCGGCGCGGCGCGCATGATGGCCTTCGACGGTCACTGGCGTGGCCGTCCGGCGATCCGCGAGATCGACCTGCGCTTCATCACCTCCGACGCGACGCGGGAGCTGGCCTATACAGCCGGGGAGCTCGATTTGTTCATCGGCCGGCGCGAGCAGCGCTGGGTGACGCGGATGCAGGCGCATCCGAATACGGTAGTGGAGGTCTTCTCCCCCGGTGAGTTCCGCACCCTGCTGATCAGCAGCCGCAGCGCCCCGCTGAACGATGTGCGGGTGCGCCGCGCCGTGCAGCACGCGATCGACACGCAGGGCATCGCCCGCTTCGTCGGCCTGGATGTGGCCACCCCCTGGGCCAGCCCGGTGCCGCCCGGCTACCTGGGCGCGACGGAGGATGTACCGCGCTTCCCGCACGACATCGCTCGCGCCCGCGCCCTGCTGGCGGAAGCCGGGCATCCGGATGGCGTCACCATCCGCGCCGTCGTGTCCTCAAACTCCGCGCAGCAGCCGGTGATGGAGGTGATCCAGGCACAGCTGCGCCGCGCCAATATCCGGCTCGACATGGATGTTGTGGAGCACGCGACCTACCACGCCCGCATCCGGCAGGACCTGTCGCAGCTCACCTTCTACGGCGCCGCGCGCTACCCGGTGGCGGACAGCTACCTCAGCCAGTTCTACCATTCCCGCAGCGCGCCAGGGCAGCCGACCATGTCGCTGAACTTCGCCCATTGCAGCGCGGCCGATGCCGAGATCGACGCGGCGCGGGCGGAGCCGGATGAGGCGAAGCAGATGGCGCTGTGGGCGACGGCGCAGCGCAAGGTGATGGAGGCCGGCTGCAGCCTGCCGCTGTTCGACCTGAAGCAGGTCTGGGTGCGCCGCAGCGGGCTGAACCTCGGCTACCGGCTGGAAGGCTCGCTGAACCTCGGCCCGGCCATCACCGCGGCGACCCGCCTCGACTGAACTCTTTCGCCCAGGGACCGGTCAGGGAAACGCCGCGCAGGCGTCCCAGCCTATCATGCGCGCCTCCGCCTCGGCGCCCGCCACCCATTCCGCCACCAGCGGATGCGCCAGCACCGCTTCCGCATAGGTCTGCGCATCGGGCGCCAGCGCCACGGAATAGGTGCGGAAGCGGCTGGCCATCGGCGCCCACATCGCGTCGGCGAAGTTGAAGCGCGCGCCGAACAGATAGGGGCCGCCCTTGCCCCAGGCCGCACGGGTCTGCCGCCAGCTTTGCTGCACCCGCGCCACCTGCGGCGCGACGCCCGGTCGGCCCAGGAGCTTGACGTTGGAGGGGACGCCGTTGGCGATCGGCCAGCGCTTCACCAGGTTCATCGGCAGCGCCGCGCGCAATTCCGCGAAATGCGCATGCATCTCGGCGGCGGAACTGCGGGCGGCGGTGCGGGCATGCAGCGTGTCCGGCCAGATGTCGCAGCCGGGCGCGCGCTCCCACAGATACTCCGCGATCGCCAGCGTGTCCGTCACCGCGAAGTCGCCATCGTGCAGGATCGGAATGAGGCCCGTCGGCGACGCCTTGGCGAGTTGCGCCTTGCTGTCGGCGCGCGACAGGAACAGCGTCTCCGACTCGAAGGGCAGCCCGGATAGCCGGCATGCCAGCCAGCCACGCATGGTCCAGGTGGAGGACCATTTGCCGCCAATCACCAGCCGCATCATCCGCGCCTCTCCTGCCTATCCCGGCCAGATGGCCGAAGGCAGGATGGCATGGCAAGTCCCGCAACGGCAGCCTCCCGCAGTTGATGCTCCGGTCATTGCCCTGCTGCCCATAGTGACTAAGCTGGCGCTCCCCGACGACAGGACGAAGTACGATGGACGGCCCGATGCAGACCGTGGCGGCGCGCGTGGACCAGGCGGCGGAGGCCGGTGGCGAAGCGGCGGTCGCCTTCCTGCGCGACCTCATCCGGCTTCAGGCGGGCGGGGAGGAAGCCGTGCAGGCGCGGGTCGCCGCGGCCTTCGAGGATCTCGGCTGCATCGTCGAGACCCGCCGCTACCAGCCCGCCAGCATCGTGCTGCGGGAGGAATTCGCCAGCGAGACCGCCATGGCCGCGGAGGAACGCGCCGCCGTCGTCGCCCGCTTCCCCGGCAGCGGCGGCGGCCGCAGCGTGATCTTCTTCGCCCATCCGGATGGCGAGGCCTTCCAGCCCAACCATGGCTGGCTGCATGACCCGATGGCCGGCGAGATCGACAATGGACGCATCCATGGCTGGGGCGTGGCCGATGACCTGGCGGGCGTCGCGACGATGGTGGAGGCGCTGCGCGCCGTGCGCGCTGTCGGGCTGACGCCGAAGGGCGATGTCATCCTGACCTCCACGCCATCGAAGCGCCACGCCCGCGGCGTGCATGCGCTGCTCGCCAGCGGCATCACCGCGGATGCGGCCGTGTACCTTCACCCGGCCGAATCCGGCATCGGGATGCGGGAGGTGAAGGCGCTCGCCTCCGGCCAGTTGGTGTTCCGCATCGTGGTCAAGGGCCGCCTGCCCGCGACGCAGGAGCCAGGCCATGCGGCCTTCGCCCACACCGCGATCAACCCGATCGACAAGGCCATGTCGGTGCTCGCCGCGCTGAAGGCGCTGGATGCGAAGCGCGGCGCGCGGGTGCATCACCCGGCGCTGGATGCCGCGATCGGCCGCAGCACCAACCTGCTGGTAGGGGATTTCAAGACGCTGGGCGATGGCCGCGCCGCACGCATCCCGCCGGCCGTGCAGCTGTCCTGCGCCCTGTCCTTCCCGCCCGGCGAAAAGCTGGCCGATGTGCAGGCGGAAGTGGAAGCGGCGCTGGCCGAGGCCGTCGCCGCCGATGCGGAACTCATGCTGGAGACCAGCTTCCTGTCCGGCGTCACCGGCGCCGAGGTCCCGCTGGACCATCCGCTCTGGATCGAGACGAGCGAGGCGGTGCGCCGCGGCACCGGCACGCTGCCGGAGATCAACCCGATGCACACCTCCTCCGATATCCGCAACCCGATGGTGCAATCAGGCATTCCCTGCGTCGGCCTTGGCCCGCTCTGCGGCGACCTGACGCAGAATGGCGGACGGGACGAATGGGTGGATGTGGCGGATTACCGGCGCGGGGTCGCCGTGGTGGCGGCGCTGATCACCGGCTGGTGCGGCGCCGACTGACGCCGACACACGGAACCCGAAGGAGCACGCCATGATTCCCCCGATCAGGATCAACGAACCCGCCTGGCTCAGCGAGTTCAAGGCCTTCATCATGCGCGGCAGCGTGGTGGATCTGGCCGTCGGCATCGTCATCGGCGCGGCCTTCACCGCCATCGTCGGCAGCCTGGTGGAAGACCTGATCAACCCGATCATCGGCCTGATGATCGGCGGCATCGACTTCTCCAACGTCTTCCTGGTGCTCAGCGGCGAGCGCCAGACCACGTTGGAGGCGACGCGGGAAGGCGGCGCGGCGGTGCTGGCGGTGGGACGCTTCATCAACGCCATCATCAAGTTCCTGATCGTGGCGATGGCGATCTTCTGGCTGCTGAAGGTGCTGACCCGGCTGCGCGTGCGGCAGGAGGCGGTGAAGGGGCCGAGCTCCACCGACGTGCTGCTGGCCGGAATCCTGGAGGAGCTGCGCAAGCGCCCCGACGCCGCTTCTAGCCCACCAGCTCCGGCGCCCACTCCGCCCCCTGCCACGCTTCCGGCACGCTGATCCGGCCGGAGAGGATCTCGCCGCGCAAGGTCCCGATCCGCGCGGCGAGTTCCAGCGACACATCAGCCGCCAGCGCCAGCCGCACCGCCGCCGGAACCTCCAGCCCGATGCGGCGGTCAGTGAAGTTTCCGGACAGGAAGGCCTCGATCGCCGCCAGCATCGCCACGCCATTATCGGCGATGGCCGAGGCGAGGAACACCGGATCCTCCGCCGTCCAGTCCCGCACATTGCCGATGGCGCGCATCCCGGCCGCCTTGCAGGCCGCGATCGCGCCGGCGCGGCCGCCATCCAGCATGGCGAAGTTCAGCGTGGCACCCGCCGCCGCCTGGGCCTCGATCCAGCGCGCCGCCAGATCCGGGTCGTGCTGGTTGCCGCAGAAGCCGCTCAGCAACCGGGCGCCGGGGTTGGCATGGGCGAGGCCCGCGGCGAATCCGGCGCGGCCGCGCAGGCCGGGCGGCACCGGCTCCCCGGACAGATGCGCCGCGATCCCGCCGGGTGCGATCCACCAGCCGGCCAGCGCACCGGCGAGGAAGGCGGATTGCTCCTGCAGCACCTCGAAGCCCGCGATGTTGGGACCGGTGATGCGGCCCTGGGTGACGGCGAAGGCGACATCCGGGAAGGCCGGCGCCACGGCGACCACCGCCGCCTCTCCCTGCCCGCCATGCGCCACGACCAGCTCCGCCCGCGCCGCGGCGGCCTCGATGGTCGCGGTGCGGCGGGCGGGATTCGGCTCCCACACCGTCTCCAGCCGCACCGGCAGATGCGCGGCGCGGGCCAGGCCCTGCACGCCGGCGGCGTTGAAGGCGCCGATCTCCAGCGGGTCCGTACCTGGCCGGCCGAACAGCACGGCGACAACCCGTGGCAGGCTGCTCATTGCGCGGTGAGGCCCAACGCCTTCACGGCGCCGCCCACCACGCGCACTTCCTCCGCGACGAAAGCGGTGAAGTCCGGCTGGCTCATCGGCCGCACCGCGATGCCGTGTTCCAGGATGCGGCTTTTCATGAGTGGCGCATCCAGCGCCGCCGCCACCTCCCGGTGCAGGATCGCCACGATGGGCGCGGGCAGGCCGGGCGGCCCGGCGAGGCCGAGCCAGTTCTCCGCCAGCAATCCCGGGAAACCGGCCTCCGCCGTGGTGGGGACTTCCGGCGCCATTTCCTGCCGCGCGGGCGCGGTGATGGCGATGGGGCGCAGCCGGCCGGCGCGGATGTTCTCGACATTCTGCGGCAGTGTATCGAAGGACAACGGGATGGCGCCGCCCAGCAGATCCGCCTGCATCGGCGCGCTGCCGCGATAGGGCACATGGGTCAGTTGCGCGCCGGTGCGGCTGGAGAACGCCTCGCCGAAGATATGCGCGACGGACCCGGCGCCGGAACTGCCATAGGCCGGTGGCGCCGGCTGCGCCTTGATCCAGGCGACCATCCCGGCGAGGTCCGTGGCCGGCACCAGGCGCGGGTTCACCAGCACCACCAGCGGCGTCGCGCCGAGATAGGCGATGTGGGTGAAGCCGGCGACCGGATCATAAGGCACATTGGCGTAGATCGGCGGCGAGGTGACGATCGGCGCGGTGTTGGACAGCAGCAGGGTGTAGCCATCCGCCGGCTGCGTCGCGACATAGGCCGCACCCAGCGTGCCGCCGGCACCGGGCCGGTTCTCCACCATCACCCGCTGCGGCAGGCGCTGCGACAGCACCTCCGCCAGCACCCGCGCCACGATGTCGGAGGACCCGCCAGGCGGGAAGGTCACGATGATGCGGATGGGCCGGGCCGGCCAGGCCGGCTGCGCCTGCGCAGCCCTGCTGGTGGTGAAGGCGGCGAGTGCCGCAATAACGGGCAGTTGGCGTCGGCGCATGGGCTTGATCCTCGATCGGATCGAAGGCGAGGCAATTGCCGTGCCGCGCGAAGCCGGTGCAGGCTGGCTGCATGAACGCCGAGACCTTGATGCCCGAGGCCCCCCGCCTGCTGGCCACCATCCTGCCCTCCGCCAATACGGTGGTGGAGCGCACCACGCAGGCGCTGCTGCGCGACCTTCCGGGCGTGGTGCCGATCTTCACCCGCGTCGCCAAGCGTGGTGCCGTGGACCCCTTCCCGGATGGCTATGACTGGGACGCCATGATGCAGGCCGCCGAGCTGCTGGCGGATGCCAGGCCGGATGCGCTGGTCTGGTCGGCCAGCAAGGGCGCGGTGATCGGGCTGGAGCACGACCGCGCGCTGGTGCGGCGGGTGCGGGAGGCAACCGGCCTGCCCTGCGCCACCTCCGGCCTTGCGCTTCTGCGCGCGCTGGAATTGCTGGGCGCCCGCCGGGTCGCGCTGATCGGGCCGCATACGGCGGAATACAACCTGCGCGCCGCGCGCGGCCTGGCGGCAGAGGGGGTGGAGATGGTGGCGGAGGCCAGCCTCGGCATCACGGACAACCTGGCCTTCGCCTCGGTGGGCTACGCCGCGGTGGCGGCGCTGGCGCGGCAGGTGGCCCAGAGGGTGGACCGGCCGGGTGTGCAGGCCATCATCGTCTGGAACACCAACTGCGCCGGCGCGTCGATCGCCGCGGCGCTGGAGGCCGAGACCGGCATCCCGCTGCTGGATGCGACCGCCCTCGGTGTCTGGGGCGGGCTGGCTGCCGCCGGCATTCCGGAAACCCCTGGCCCAAAGTGGGGGCGGTTGTTTACGCTGGACGCACGGGGGAGTGCGTGATGTCGGGCGGAATTTCGGTGCATGCGGTGGATGTGGCCAGCGGACGGCCCGGGCTCGGGATGAAGGTGGAAATCCACCGCATCCTGCCGGATGGCAGCCGGCAATCCGTCGCGGAAGGCCGGCTTGGGGCCGATGGCGCCTTGCAGCACCCGGTCACCAAAGGACAGGACGTGCAGGAAGGGGTGCATGAGGTGCTGTTCCATATCGGCGCCTTCTTCGCCGAATCGGCCAGCCCGCCGCCGCCCTTCCTGGAACTGGTGCCGTTCCGCTTCCGCGT
>LNFM01003198.1_pt1 | contig 32753 bp, 25 predicted proteins | sample 596031 | NCBI WGS metagenome assembly LNFM01 (sample SAMN04254537, study PRJNA301005) | activated carbon metagenome | isolation source: dual media filters at the Ann Arbor, Michigan drinking water treatment plant | place: USA: Ann Arbor | reverse complement strand
TCACAAGGTGTGAAGGAACCGTCGCGAGCGGCCCGAGGTCAGCTCGAGCACCGCAGCCGTACACCCGTACGGCGAGGAGCGCAGGGCTGAGATCGGGCCGCGCAGCAGGTTCATTCGCGCCTTGTCAGGCCGTGGCCAGCACGCCTTCCAGGCTGTGGTTCTGCGGCCCGCGCGAGGCGATCTTGATGGCGCCGACGCGGTTGCCCAGGGCCACGCTGCGTTCCAGGCTCCAGCCGCGTTCCAGGCCGTAGAGCAGGCCGCCGCGGAAGGCGTCGCCGCAGCCAGTGGGGTCTACCACCTCGGTGGCCACCACGCCCGGCACCTGGGTGCGCTGGCCCTTGACCCACAGCTCGCAGCCTTCGGCCGCCAGCGTGACGACGATGCCCTTGAGGTGCGACTCCGACATCATGGCCAGCGACTGGCCGGTGCGTTCGCACAGCATGCGCGCCTCGTAGTCGTTGACGGCCACCCAGCTGGCCAGGCCGACGAATTCGCGCAACTCGGCGCCATCGAACTGCGGCAGCTGCTGGCCCGGGTCGAAGACGAAGGGGATGCCGGCCTCGTGCAGCTGGCGCGCGCGCCGGAACATGGCTTCGCGCCCGTCGGGTGCGACGATGCCGATGGCCAGGCCGGCCGGCAGCGGGCCGTCGATCAGGTGCGCGTTGTTCATCGCCCCGGGGTGGAAGGCGGTGATCTGGTTGTTGTCGCGGTCGGTGATGATGATGGCCTGCGCCGTGTGCAGCTCGGTGTCGTTGCGCACCAGCGAGGTGTCGGTGCCCCAGGCCTGCATGCGCGCCAGGTAGTCGCCGCCGTCGATGCCCAGCGCGGCCATGACCACCGGCGCGCCGCCCAGCAGGCGCAGCGTGTAGGCGATGTTGCCGGCGCAGCCGCCGAACTCGCGCCGCATGGTCGGCACCAGGAAGGACACGTTCAGGATGTGCACCTGCTCGGGCAGGATCTGGTCGGCAAAGCGGCCGGGGAAGGTGGTGATGGTGTCGTAGGCGAGGGATCCGCAGATCAGGGCGGGCATGGCTGCTCCGTTGTGGGGTTTTGGGGTGGGCGCGGGCGCCGCTCAGGGGTAGAAGAGTTCGATGGTGTAGCCGACGATGGTCTCGGGCGCGCCGGTACTGGCCGCCTGCAGCGTGGCCTGCAGCGCCAGTTCGGCGCCGCCGGCCAGGGTGGTCTGCGCCAGGCCCATCTCGGCCATCTGCACCACCTTGCGCGCGACCACGCGGCCCTGGCTGTCGGTGAGCGTGATGTCCAGTGCCGGCAACGCCACCTCGAAGCCGGCGCGGTTGCGCAGCGCCACCGACAGGCGGTAGATGCTGCTGCGCTCGACCCGCACCAGGCCGCTGCTTTCGACAGCCAGGCTGTCGATGGCGCGCGCCGCATCGACCTTGCAGCCTAAAGCGGCGCAGGCCTGCTCCAGCAGCGGCCGGGCCTCCGGCAAGCGCGCCGCGGCCAGGTCGCGCCACTCGTAGGCGGCCTGCGCCGCCAGGCCCACGCTGCCCAGCAAGCACACCAGCACCAGCGCGACGCGCACGCCCGGCCGCTGCCAGCGCTGCGCGCGTTCGGCCTGCCGCACGAAGGACGGCCGGTCGTCGGGCTCGGCGCGCGGCTCCGGCGGCGGTGCCGGCGGCGCGACGGGCGGCTGGTCGGCAACGCGCAACGGGGCTGCGATGGGTTCGTTCAGTGAGGCCGCGAAGCTGGATTCCTCGAACGCGCGTTCGATGGCGCTGCGGTGTGCAGGGGGTGGTGCATATGCCTCTGGCGGCCGGGCAGCCGCGGTGGGCTGGGGCGGTGGCGGTTGGGGCGCCGCAGCGCCCAGCGGATCGCCGAAGCCGCGACGCGGCTCGCCGGTCTCGATGTCGGTGAGCGACCGCGAGGCGTCGAAGACCTCGGAGCAGCGCCCGCAGCGCACCCAGCCTTCGGACACGCGCAGCTGGTCGGGCACGACGCGGAACATGGTGCCGCAGGCGGGGCAGCGGGTGGCGAGTCCGGTGTTCGGCATGGGCGTTGGCTGCAGGCTCAGGCACCGCGCCGGGCGCACATCAGCACCCAGCCGTCTTCGCGGTCGGCCACCGCCAGTTGCAGCGCGGGTGCCGGCAGCGCGGCGTAGGCGGCGGCGATGTCCTCGGCCTGGCGTTCCAGGATGCCGGCCAGCACCAGCCAGCCGCCGGGGGCGACGTGGCCGCTGAGCAGCGGCGCCAGCAGCTTGAGCGGGATGGCCAGGATGTTGGCCAGCACCACGCCGTACAGCCCCCGGGCGCGCTCGGGCAGGCCGGGCTCCAGCGCCACGCCGTTGCGCGCTGCGTTGTCGCGCGTGGCCAATACCGCGGCCGGGTCGATGTCCACCGCGTCGACCTGTTGCGCACCCATCAGGCGCGCGGCTATGGCCAGGATGCCCGAGCCGCAACCGTAGTCGAGCACGCGCGCCAGGTCGGCGTCTGCCGGGTGGCGCGCCAGCCAGCGCAGGCACATGCGCGTGGTGGGATGGGTGCCGGTGCCGAAGGCCATGCCCGGGTCCAGGCGTAGCACTTGGCGCGCGCCAGGCGGGGGTTCGTGCCAGCTGGGCACCACCCAGAACTCGGGCGTGATCTCCACCGGCGTGAACTGGCTTTGCGTCAGCCGCACCCAGTCGGCGTCGGGCAGCTCGGCCAGGGCCTGCAGGTGCAGGCCGGCGCTGCCGTGCTGGGCCAGCAGCAGCGCAGCGGCGGACTCGGCCGCGGTTTCGGCTTCGAACAGCGCGCGCAGGGTCGAACGCTCCCAGCCCGGCGCGGGCGCGGCCATGCCCGGCTCGCCGAAGAGCGCGCGCTCGGCCTCGGTGCCGGCGTCGGCGTCTTCCACCGACACCGACAGCGCATCCAGCTCGTCCATCAGCAGGTCGGACACCGTCTCGACCAGCCGTTCGGGGGCGCGCAGGACCAGTTCGAACATCTCAGCTTTCCATGGCGCCGTTCGGCACCCGCGGCGCATGAATCCGGCAGAACCCAGCAACCGCCGCGGAACCGGCTCCGCCGGGCCGCTGGCGGTGCCTTGCAGGCCGCGCCGGGCCAGTGGCACGGCCCCTCGCCAGGCACAAGAGGTCCACTGGACCTCTTGTGTCCGGGCTCGGCCCCCTGGGGGGAGGCGCCGAAGGCGCTTCGGGGGGAATCATTTCAACGGCGGTGCTGGCCCAACCAGCCTTCGAGGTAGTGGATGCTGGTGCCGCCCTCGATGAACTTGGCGTCGGCCATCAGCTCGCGGTGCAGCGGGATGTTGGTCTGGATGCCTTCGACCACGGTCTCGGACAAGGCGGTGCGCATGCGTGCCAGCGCCTGCTCGCGCGTGTCGCCGTGGCAGATGATCTTGCCGATCATCGAGTCGTAGTGGGGCGGCACGAAGTAGTTGGTGTAGACGTGCGAATCCACGCGCACGCCGGGCCCGCCGGGCGCGTGCCACAGCGTGATGCGGCCGGGCGAGGGCGTGAACTTGTAGGCGTCCTCGGCGTTGATGCGGCACTCGATCGCATGGCCGCGCATGGTGATCTGGCGCTGCGTGAAGGGCAGCTTCTCGCCCGCGGCCACGCGGATCTGCATCTGCACGATGTCGATGCCGGTGACGAGTTCGGTGACCGGGTGCTCGACCTGCACGCGCGTGTTCATCTCGATGAAGAAGAACTCGCCGTTCTCGTACAGGAACTCGAAGGTGCCGGCGCCGCGGTAGCCGATCTTCTTGCAGGCGGCGGCGCAGCGGTCGCCGATGCGCTCGATCACGCGGCGGGCGATGCCCGGGGCCGGCGCCTCTTCGATGATCTTCTGGTGGCGGCGCTGCATCGAACAGTCACGCTCGCCCAGCCACACCGCGTTGCGGAAGGTGTCGGCCATGATCTGGATCTCGACATGGCGCGGGTTCTCGAGGAACTTCTCCATGTAGACCTGCGGGTTGCCGAAGGCCGCGCCGGCCTCGGCGCGCGTGGTCTGCACCGCGTGGATCAGCGCGGCTTCTGTGTGCACCACGCGCATGCCGCGCCCACCGCCGCCGCCGGCGGCCTTGATGATCACCGGGTAGCCGATGGCCCGCGCCATGCGGATGTTCTCTTTCGGGTCTTCGCCCAGGGCGCCCTCGGAGCCGGGCACGCAGGGCACGCCCGACTTGATCATGGCCTGCTTGGCCGCGACCTTGTCGCCCATGGTGCGGATGGATTCGGGCGTGGGGCCGATGAAGACGAAGCCGCTTTTCTCGACGCGCTCGGCGAAGTTGGCGTTTTCGCTGAGAAAGCCATAGCCGGGGTGTATGGCCTCGGCGTCGGTCACCTCGGCCGTGGAGATGATGGCCGGCATGTTGAGGTAGCTCAGGGCGCTGGCCGCAGGGCCTATGCACACCGCCTCGTCGGCCAGCTTCACATACTTGGCTTCGCGGTCGGCCTCTGAGTAGACGACCACCGACTTGATGCCCATCTCGCGGCAGGCGCGCTGGATGCGGAGGGCGATCTCCCCTCGATTCGCGATCAGGATCTTCTTGAACACGGGCAGCCGCCTACTCGACCATGAACAGCGGCTGGCCGAATTCCACCGCCTGCCCGTTCTCGCACAGGATGCGGCTGATCTTGCCTTCGCAGTCGGCTTCGATCTCGTTCATGATCTTCATGGCTTCGATGATGCACACCGGCATGCCTTCCTTGATGGCGTCGCCCACGTCCGCCAACGGCTTGCCGCCCGGGCTGGCCGAGCGGTAGAAGGTGCCGACCATGGGTGACTTGATCACGCGCCCGGCCGGTTCGGGCTCGGGCTCGGGTGCGGCCGGAGCGGCGGGTGACATCACCGGGCCGGCCGGCAGCGCCTGCGGTGCGGCGCTGGGGTAGGGCGGCGGGGGCGCGTACACCACCGGTGCCGCCAGTGCGGCCTTGACGATGCGCACCTTGCCTTCGGCTTCGGTGATCTCCAGTTCGGAGATGTTGGATTCCGACACCAGGTCAATCAGGGTCTTGAGTTTTCGCAGGTCCATGGGGAGTCCTCTTGTTCGATCGGCCCGGGGCCGACGGGGGGCTGTGGGCGGCTGTGCTCGGCGCGCCAGCGCTGGGCCGGCGCATTTTCAGGCTCAGGGCCTGGATTGGCGGCATTGGCCGTGATCGGGTTTGTTCTGTGTCTAAACTCGTTTCAATTTCATTGACTTCTGGCGGCCTGTGCGGCGCAGGCCGAGCGCTGGATGCTGGCCAGCGTGACCATCGATTTCAGCAGCGAACGCCGGACTTTACGCTTTTTTGGGATCCGTTCGACGCTGCTGAGCGCAAATTGCGCGAAGGCGGCCCCATGGTCCAAAAGGCCTAGAACTCGGCGGCCCAAGTCCTCAACTCATCCAGGCTGGTCTGGCCCAGACGGCGGCGCACGATCTCGCCCTGGCGGTTGATGATCACGGTGAAAGGCAGGCCGCCCTTGTCGTTGCCCAACTCGCGGCTGAGCGTGCTGCCGTCGAATCCGGCCAGGCCGATGGCGTAGCTGACCGGGGTCTTGGCCAGGAATTCTCGCACCGCCTTGAGGTTGTCCAACGCCAGGCCCACCACGCGCCAGCCGCGGTCGGCGTACTCGCGCTGGAAATGGTCCAGCTCGGGCATCTCGCGCACACAGGGCACGCACCAGGTGGCCCAGAAGTTCAGCACCATGGGCGCGCCGCGCAGGGCTTCCATCACCAGTTCACCGCCGGCCGGGTTGGGCAGGCGGGTCTGCCACAGTGAGGCCGGCGCGGGCTCGCCGCGCGGCCCCTTCACGGGCGCGGGGGCGGCCGGGGCGGGGGGTGTGCCGCGTCCGCTGCCGGCCTGCTGCCAGGCCACGCCGGCCACGGCTGCCGCGGCGCCGGCGCCGCCCAGTATCCACAAGCGTCTGTTCATGGGTTCTCTGCCATCAGTCGTTGCAGCGCGGCCAGGTTGCCGCGCCAGGGCCGGCCACGCGCGTCGGGCTTGAGCGCGCCGCGTTGGTCGTCCAGGTCGTGCAGCATCAGGTGCACGGTCACGGGCTCGCCCAGGGCGGCGCAGGGGCTGGTCAGGGTCAGCACTTCCAGCGGCTCGCGTCCGGGGCGGTCCAGGGCACCGGTGTCGAAGGACTCACCGGCGTTGATCAGGGCGATCTCGGCCGCCTTGGGGTCGTCGCAATACAGGTCCAGGTGCACCGACGACAGCCGCGTGGCCGTGCCGCGCCACACCGCGCCCGACAGGTGTGGCCGCCAGGCCGCCAGCCGGCCCATCCACAGCAGGGCCACGGCGCGCAGCGCGGCCAGTTCGGCCGGCTGGGTGTCGGCCAGGAACAGGGCGATGTGTTCGCGTGCCGCGTCCTCCACCGCCTCGTTGCTGGGCAGCTCGGTGCGCCGGCCCAGACCGCGCGCCACCTTGCGCTTGGCCGCGGCGTACTCCATGCCTTCGTCGACCACCAGGCGGGCGACGCTGGCGGCGATGCCGTTGTCGTCATCTGTCACGGCAGCTCCACCGCGCCCATGCGCGCCATCACCGTGGCCGAGCGCGACAGCACGTAGGGCGAGCCCGGCCGCTTCTCGAAGCGCTTGGGCGCCGGCAGCATCACCGCCAGGCGCGCCGCGGCTTCGGGGCCCAGGCGCGCCGCGTCGGTGCGAAAGTAGTGCCGCGCCGCGGCCTGGGCGCCGAACACGCCTTCGCCCCATTCGACGTTGTTCAGGTAGATCTCCAGGATGCGCTGCTTGCCCAGCAGCCCTTCGAGTGCCAGCGCCAGCACGAATTCCTGCGCCTTGCGCAGCACCGTGCGCTCGCCGCTGAGCAGCAGGTTCTTGGCCAGTTGCTGGGTGATGGTGGAGCCACCCACCAGCTTGGGCGGGCGGGCGTTGGGGCGTTGCACCACGCGCTGCTCGGCGCGCTGGTTGCGCGCCCAGGCCTTTTCGATGGCGTCCCACTCGACGCCGGTGTGTTCGGTGAAGCCGGCGTCCTCACTCGCGATCACCGCGCGCTTGAGGTGCACCGAGATGGCCGCGCCGTCCACCCATTCCTGCGCCCAGGGCAGGCGCCGCTGCTCGATCAGCAGGCGCCAGGCCTCGCTGCGCTGGAAGGCGGTGGACTCGGGCGCCACCCAGCGCATCAGGCCGATGCGCAGCGCAAACACGATCTGCAGCGCCAGGGCGCACAGCAGCAGCAGGGCGGCCACCCGCGCCAGCTGGCGCACCGTCGGCGACAGCGGTTTCATCGTCCGGCCGCCATCTCGGCGCGCAGCGCGGCCAGCACCGGGGCGGTGAGCGGGCGCACGCCGCGCCACAGCGCAAAGGCCTCGGCTGCCTGCTCGACCAGCATGCCCAGGCCGTCGCGCGCCTGCGCGCCGTGTGCCCGGGCCCAGTCCAGGAAAGGCTGGGCCGCCGCGCCGTACATCAGGTCCACGGCCAGCGCGCCCGTGCCCAGCACCGCGGCCGGCACCGGCACCGCGCCGCCCTGCAGGCTGCTGGCGCTGGCGTTGAGCACGACATCGAAGCCGGTCCCCGGCGCCTGCAGCGACGCCGCGGTCAGTGGCACGCCGTGGTCTTGCGCCCAGGCGGCGTGGCGCGCCACCAGCGCCTGCGCCTTGTCGGCGCTGCGGTTGGCCAGCACCACCTGCGCCGGCCGCGCTGCCAGCAGGGGGCCCAGCACACCAGCGCCAGCGCCGCCCGCGCCCACCAGCAGCACGCGGCAGCCGGCCAGGGGGCGGCCGGCGCCTTGCTCGATGTCGCGCACCAGGCCGATGCCGTCGCTGTTGTCGGCCAGCCAGCCCGTCGGGTCCAGGCACAGCACGTTGGCGGCGCCGGCCAGCGCGGCGCGCTCGGTGTGCCTTGGCGCCAGCGCCAGCGCCTCGAACTTGAAGGGCACGGTGACGTTGCAGCCCCGCAGGCCCTGCGCCGCCAGCGCCTGCAGCCGTGCGGCAAAGCCGTCCAGCGGGCACAGCTCGCGCTCGTACACCAGCGCCTGGCCGGTCTGGGCGGCGAAGGCGGCGTGGATGAAGGGGCTGCGGCTGTGCGCCACCGGGTTGCCGAGCACGGCGTAGCGGTCCAGGGGGTCGCGGGGGTCAGGGGTCATCGCTGGGCCTCGAGCGGCTGGGCGTCGAGCGCGCCGTCGCGCGTGAAGCGGAAGCGCGAGGTCACGACGATCTGGTCGGCCTGCGTGCGCATGGCGGCGCTGAAGGGGCCGAAGGGCGCCGCCGCCTGCACGATGGCCAGTGCCTGCTGATCGAGCCGGCGGCTGCGCGAGGCACGCACGATCTCGGCCTCGACCACGCGGCCGCTGGCGTCGACGGTGACGTTCATGGTCAGCTCGCCGTAGAGCTTGCGGCCGTTGAGCTCGGGGAAATTGCGCGTGCCGCGCTCTTCGATGCGGCGGCGCAGCGCGTCGTAGTACAGCGCGTAGACCTCTTCGCGCGTGGCCGGGCTGATGTAGCGCTTCTTGGGGCGCGCGTTCTCGTCGTTGACGCGCTTCTCGATCTCGGCCAGCAGGCGCAGCAGATGCCTGCGGCGCTCGTCCTCGTCGCGCTGTTGCGGGGTGCCGGTGTCGCGGCGCTGGTCGGGCGCGGGCAGCACGGCGATCTCGCGCCGGATCTGCGCCAGCAACTGCTGCTGTTCCTGCTGCAGGCGGTCGATGCGGCGCTGCGCCTCGTCGGCCGAGTCACCCAGCTGCATGGTCGCGGCAGACGGCAACGGCGAGGTGGCGCGGCCCTTGAGCGCCTCGCCGCCCCCGGCCAGGTTGGCCTGGGCGATGGCCTGGGCCTTGAGCGGCGCCTCTTCGCCGCGCGCGTTGACCAGGATCACTTCGAGCGGCGTGTCGCGGAAGGCGCGGTTGAAGCGCTCGGGGTCGACGAAGCGCACCGTCAGCAACGCGCCATGCACGGCCGTCGAGGCCACCAGGGCCCAGTGCATCGCCGACAGGTCGCGCCAGTTCATGCGCCTGGCTCAGGCGGGGGCGGCCTGGTCGGCGTCGGGCGCCGGGGTCGGCTCGCCCAGGTCGATGGCCAGGTGCAGCGCGCCGGCGGGCTCGATCTCGTCGTCCTCGGCCAGGTCATCCGGCGCCGCTTCGGCCGCTGCCGGCGGCGCATCCAGGCGCTGCGCCAGCGAGGCGTGCAGGTCCAGCGTGAGCAGGTCGATGCCGGTGATGCGCGCGGCCACGCGCGTGCCCCGCGGCAAGCTTTCGCAGCCGGCCACGCGGAAGACCAGCGGCAGCGTCTCGGCGCGCACCAGGCCGTCCTTCATCACGGCCGCTTCCAGCTCGGCCACGCCGTTCTGCTGCAGCCAGCGCAGGGTCCAGTAGCGCTCGATGCCCTGCTGGAAGTCGTTGTAGGCGCCGTAGGCGGCGTCGAAGGCCGAGATCACCGAGAACAGCGCCGCGTCCTTGGGCTTGAAGGGCGCCACCAGCGCCGCGGTGCGGCCGTGGCGCGCGCAGGCGATGATCTGCCACTGGTTGGCCAGGTCCACGTAGCGGCGCAGCGGGCTGGTGGACCAGGCGTACTGCGCCACGCCCATGCCGGCGTGCGGCGCCGGCTTGGTGCCCATGCGCACCTTGATGCCCGGCAGCAGGCTGGCCTGGCTGCGGTAGATGGCCGGCACGCCGTGCTCGGCCAGCCAGCCGCCCCAGTGGCTGTTGGCCAGGATCATGGCCTCGGCCACGATCAGGTCCAGCGGCGCGCCGCGCTGGCGCGTGCTGATCTGCACCGTCTCGTCGCCCTGGGGCTCGTCGTCGTTGCCCACCAGGCGGAAGTTGTAGTCGGGCCGGTTGAAGATTTCGGGCTTGCCGCGCACCACCTCGCGCCGCGCCTTGAGCGCGCGCGCCAGGCGGAAGGCAAAGCCCAACTCGGCGGAAAAGGGGTAGTCGGCCGGGGCTTCGCCGGTGAGCGCGGCCTCGGTGACCACGCCGTCGAGCTGGTCGTGGCGCAGGTTGGCGGCGATGGGCACGCGCTCGAGCCTTGTTTCGGTGGCGCGGATCTCCAGCGTGGCCTCGTCGAAGCTCACGTACAGGCTCACCGCCGGGCAGTCGCGGCCTTCGCTCAGGGTGTAGGTCTGCACCACGTCGTCGGGCAGCATGGTGATCTTCCAGCCCGGCATGTACACGGTGGACAGGCGCTCGCGCGCTATTCTGTCCAGCGCCGAATCGGGCGTGATGGCCAGGCCCGGCGCGGCGATGTGCACGCCGAAGATCACCGTGCCGCTGCCCAGGCCCTGCACCGACAGCGCGTCGTCGATCTCGGTGGTGGCCGAATCGTCGATCGAGAAGGCCTGCACCGCGGCCGTGGGCAGCTCGTCCTTGATCGGCGGCGCGGGCAGGGCCGGCAGACTGGCGCTGCCGAAGCGCCAGCCCTTGGGGAACTGGTCGAACAGGAAACGCCGCCAGTGGAACTGGTAGGGGCTGGCGATGGCGCCTGCCGCCACCAGCAGGTCCAGCGGCGCGCGCTGGGCGTGGCGCGAGGCCTCGACCACGGCCTTGTACTCGGGGCCGTTCTTGTCGGGCTTGAAGAGGATTCGGAACAGCTGTTCGCGCACCGGCTCGGGGCAGCGGCCGGCCTGCAATTCGGCGGCCCAGGCCTCGATCTGCGCGGCCACCTGCTTCTTGCGCTCTATCCCCAGCAGCGCGGCCTTGACGGTTTCTTCGGGCGCCTTCTTGAACTGGCCACGGCCCAGGCGGCGGAAGTAGTGCGGCGCCTCGAACAGGCACAGCAGCGCAGCGGCCTGCTGCTCGGCGCCGGCCTTGGCATCGAAGTAGTCACGCGCCAGGTCGGCAAAGCCGAATTCGGCCTCGGGGGCGAATTCCCAAGCCAGGTCGAGGTCGATCTCGGCGGCCAGTGCGTGGGCCCGGGCCATCAGCTCGGCCGGCGCCGGCTTCTCGAAGCGCAGCATCACGTTGGCCGACTTGACCTTGACGCGCTTGCCCGATTCGAGCTCCACCTGCACCGAGGCCTCGGCCTCGGACATCAATCGGCCGGCGTGGAATTTGCCGGCGTCGTCGAACAGTGCATACATCGGCGGCATTGTCGCCGCTGGCGCAGGCGGCACCGGGCCGCCCCAGGCCGGGCACTGGTTACAGGGTCATGCCGCCCGAAACCTCGATCACCGTGCCATTGATGTAGCTGGCTTCGTCGCTGGCCAGGAAGGCGTAGACGTTGGCGAGTTCCTCGGGTCGCGCCAGGCGGCCCAGCGGCACCTGCTCGCGCATCTGCTGCAGCACCTTCTCGGGCACGGTGGACAGGATGGGCGTGTCGACGAAGCCCGGGGCCACGGCGTTGACGCGAATGCCCTTGGGGCCCAGCTCGCGGCTCCAGGTCTTGGTGAAGCCGATGACGCCGAACTTGGTGGCGGCATAGTTGGTCTGGCCGAAATTGCCGTACAGGCCGACCACGCTGCTGGCGTTGAGGATCACGCCCTTGCCCTGGGTGATCATGGCGCCGGCCACGGCCTGCGAGCAGTGGAACACGCCGCGCAGGTTGACGTCGATCACGGCGTCGAACTGCTCCAGCGTCATCTTCACCAGGCGCGCGTCCTTGGTGATGCCGGCGTTGTTGACGAGCACGTCGATGCGACCGTAGCGCGCCAGCACCGCGGCCACCATCGCGTCGATGCCGGCGCGGTCGGTCACGTCGACCTCGAACACCTGGGCGGCGCCGGGGATTTCGTTGGCGCGGCGATCACAGGCGATGACCTTGGCGCCTTCGGCGGCAAACTTGGCCACGGTGGCCGCGCCGATGCCCTGGGCGGCACCGGTGACGATGCAGATTTTGTCTTTCAGTCGCATAGCTTGAGGAACCCGAGGATGGTGGATAGGTGGTCCTCGAAGTCCGACAACGCGTGGTCGCCGCCTTCGAGCAGGCGCACGTCCGCGTCCTGGTAGCGAGAATGCATCTCGCGCCAGTCCAGCAATTCGTCACCTTTGGCGATTATCGCGAGGCAAGCTTGCTGTCCACTGATTTCACGCAAAGTCAATTGGGATAGTTCCGTAAGGTATTTCTCCAGGAACGCAAATCGCCGCGTCGGGTCGTGGAAGGCGCTGAGCTCGCCCACGTAGGGCGCCAGGTCGCGCGCCGGGTGCACCGCCGGGTTGATCACCACCGAAGGCCAGCCGCGCGTCTGCGCCACCACGCTGGCGTAGAAGCCGCCCAGCGAACTGCCCATCACCGCCGAGCCGGCCGCCGGCCAGTCGGCCGTGCCCGCCAGCACCAGATCGATGGCGGCGCGCGGCGACGGCGGCAGCTGCGGGCACCACCAGTGCACTGCAGGCCGGTGCTGGGCCAGCCACTCGGCCAGGCGGCGCGCCTTGAAGGACTGCGGCGACGAGCGAAAGCCGTGCAGGTAGAGCAGGTGGGTGGTGGCGTGCTGGACCTGCTGCTGCCCTGCGGCCGTCATGCGGCGCGCGCCGCCAGCGCTGCCAGCAGCTTGTCGTGCAGGCCACCGAAGCCGCCGTTGCTCATGCACAGCACGTGGTCGCCGGGGCGTGCGGCGCGTGCGATCTCGGCCACCAGCGCGTCCACCGAATCGGCCACCACAGCAGCCTTGCCAAGTGGCGCCAGCGCCTCGCGCGCGCTCCAGCCGTAGTCGCCCTGCAGGCAGAAGGCCAGGTCGGCCTCTTCCACCGACCAGGGCAGCTGCGCCTTCATCGTGCCCAGCTTCATGGTGTTGGAGCGCGGCTCGAACACCGCCAGGATGCGCGCGTTCAGCCCCAGCTTGCGGCGCAGGCCGCCGACGGTGGTGCGCATGGCCGTGGGGTGGTGGGCGAAGTCGTCGTAGACGCTCACGCCGCCGGCCTGGCCGCGCAGCTCGAGCCGGCGGCGCACGTTCTTGAAGTGGCCCAGGGCAGCGCAGGCGGCTTCGGGTGCCACGCCCACGTGCTCGGCCGCGCCGATGGCGGCCAGGGCGTTCATCTGGTTGTGCTCGCCCAGCAGGTCCCATTCGACGCGGCCCAGGCGCAGGCTGCCGCGCAGCACGTCAAAGGCCTGCGGCTCGCCGCGCGCGCACAGGCCGCCGGGTTCCTCGCGCTTGGTGCCGAAGCGTTGCACCTCGCTCCAGCAGCCGCGTGCCAGCACCCGCGCCAGCGCCGCGTCGCGCGCATTCACCAGCAATCGGCCCTGGCGCGGCACGGTGCGCACCAGGTGGTGGAACTGCGTCTCGATCGCCGCCAGGTCGGGGAAGATGTCGGCGTGGTCGAGTTCGAGGTTGTTCAGGATGGCGGTGCGCGGCCGGTAGTGCACGAACTTGCTGCGCTTGTCGAAGAGCGCGGTGTCGTACTCGTCGGCCTCGATCACGAAGGGCCGGCCCGTGCCGGCCCTGGGGCCGGCATCGACACGGCCCAGCCGCGCCGACACGCCAAAGTCCAGCGGCACGCCGCCCACCAGAAAGCCCGGCTGCAGCCCGGCCTGGTCGAGTATCCAGGCCAGCATGGCGGTGGTCGTGGTCTTGCCGTGCGTGCCGGCCACGGCCAGCACGTGGCGACCCTGCAGCACATGGTCGGCCAGCCACTGCGGGCCGCTGGTGTAGGCCGCGCCGGCGTCGAGGATGGCCTCCATCAGCGGGTTGCCGCGCGTCACCACGTTGCCGATGACGTAGGCGTCGGGCGCCAAGGCCAGCTGATCGGCGCCAAAGCCTTCGATGAGTTCGATGCCCAGCGTGCGCAGCTGGTCGCTCATGGGCGGGTAGACGCCGGCGTCGCAGCCGGTGACGCGGTGCCCGGCCTCGCGCGCCAGCGCCGCCAGGCCGCCCATGAAGGTGCCGCAGATGCCCAGTATGTGGATGTGCATGTCGCGGATTCTGCCCCCAGCACCGCAGGCCTGCCGGGGCTGCGGACAAGGGCCGCAGGGCTGCGGCGGACCGGTCGATCAGGCGCGCAGCGCGTCGCCGGCGGCGCGGCTGGTGGCCGCGATGTCGTCGGCGCTGTGCGCCGCGCTCACGAAGCCGGCCTCGTACAGCGCCGGGGCCAGGTAGACGCCGCGATCGAGCATGCCGTGGAAGAAGCGGTTGAAGCGCGCCTGGTCGGTGGCCATCACGCTGGGGTAGTTCTGCGGCAGGCCGTCGCCCGGCTGGGCCACGAAGAAGAAGCCGAACATCCCGCCTTCGCTGTCACCGACCAACGGCACGCCGGCGTCGCGCGCCGCGCCTTCAAGGCCCTTGACCAGCGAGCGCGTCTTGGCCGCCAGCGCCTCGTAGAAACCGGGGCGCGAGATCTCTTTCAGCGTGGCCAGGCCGCAGGCCGTGGCCACCGGGTTGCCGCTCAGCGTGCCGGCCTGGTACACCGGGCCCAGCGGCGCGAGCCGGCTCATCACCTCGCGGCTGGCGCCGAAAGCCGCCAGCGGCATGCCGCCGCCGATGACCTTGCCGAACACGCTCATGTCGGGCTTGAAGCCGGGGATCAGCTTGGCGTAGACGCTCTGCGCCCCGCCCAAGGCGACGCGAAAACCCGTCATCACCTCGTCGAAGATCAGCAGCGCGCCGTGCTGCGTGCACAGCTCGCGCAGCCGCGTCACGAAGGGCACGCTGGCGCGCACGAAGTTCATGTTGCCGGCGATGGGCTCGATCATCACGCAGGCGATCTCGCTGCCCTGGGCTGCGAAGGCCTCATCCAGCTGGGCCAGATTGTTGTACTCGAGCACCAGCGTGTGCTTGACCACGTCGGCCGGCACGCCGGCACTGGTGGGGTGGCCGAAGGTGGCCAGGCCCGAGCCGGCCTTGACCAGCAGCGCGTCGGCGTGGCCGTGGTAGCAGCCCTCGAACTTGATGATCTTGTTGCGGCCTGTGTAGCCGCGCGCCAGGCGCAGCGCGCTCATGCCGGCCTCGGTGCCGCTGCTCACCAGCCGCACCTGCTCGACGCTGGGGACCAGGGCGATGATGGCTTCGGCCAGTTCGATCTCGCGCTCGGTGGGGGCGCCGAAGCTGAAGCCGTCGGCGGCCGCCTTGTGCACCGCATCCAGCACCGCCGGGTGGCCGTGGCCCAGGATCATGGGGCCCCAGGAGCCGATGTAATCGATGTACTTCTTGCCTTCGGCGTCCCACATGTAGGCGCCGTCGGCGCGCGCGATGAAGCGCGGCGTGCCGCCCACGGCGCGGAAGGCGCGCACCGGCGAGTTGACGCCGCCGGGGATGACGCGCTGGGCGCGGGCGAAGAGGGCTTCGTTGGTGGCCGGCGTATTGCTGGTGGTCGTGCTGGTAGTGCTGGGCATCTTGGTTCGGGGCCTGGCTGTCAATGGACGCGGCGCGGCGCGGGCTTGTTCTTGGGATCCTGCGGCTCGGGCTCAGTACCGACGCCGACCTCGGGTTCGCCCTCGCCCTCTTCAGGCGGGGGCAGGGCCCAGAAGAAGCGGTCGGGCACGATGTGGCCCATGCCCGGCCGGAAACCTGCGTCCAGGCTCTGGTCGAGGAAGCTCAGCGCCTCGCCCACGGCCGGCTGCAGCTCGCCGCCGGCGGCCAGCAGCGCGGCCAGGGCCGCGGCCAGGGTGTCGCCGGCGCCGACGAAGCTGGTGTCGAAGCGCTCGAACTTCTCGCCGGTGATGGCGCCTTGCGGCGAGGCCAGGATGTTGTCGATGAACTGCTCGGGCGCGCCGCTGGGTCCGAGCTTGGCCCCGGGCTTGGCGGCCAGCATCACGCCGGTGACCAGCACGTAGCGCGTGCCGTGCTCGCCCGCTGCCACAGCCAGCTCGCGTGCCGAGGGCGGCCGCTCGCTGTCCCATTCGGGCAGAAGAAAGTCCTGCAAGGTCTTGTGACTGCCCACCAGCACTTCGGTGGCCGGCAGGATGAGCTCGCGGAAGGCGTCGAGGTAGGGCTGCAGCTGGTCCTCGTCCATCCAGCTCAGGTTGGGCAGGTAGGACACCAGCGGGATCTCGGTGTAGTCGGACAGGATCTCGGCCACCGCGCTGACGTTGTCGGCCGTGCCCAGGAAGCCGACCTTCCAGCCCGACAGGGTGACGTCCTCGAGGATGGTGCGCGCCTGCTCGGCCACGGCGTCGGGGTCGATGTCGTGCTGGTCGAAGATGTCGGCGGTGTCGCGCATGACCACCGAGGTGACGATGGGCAGCGCGTGCGCGCCCATCGCGGCCACGGTGGCGATGTCGCCCGACAGGCCGCCCGCGCCGCTGGGGTCGCTGGCGTTGAAGCACATCACGCAGGCCGGCGGTGGCGGCTCGGCCACCAGGCCTTCGTTGTCCGGGGCCGGTGTGGGTTCGGGGTTCATGGGGGATGCCTTGGCGGGAAGTCGGTGCCGGTTCGGCGCAGGTAGCATGCCGGGGCTGGTGCCTCGGCCCGGCACGCGCCGAACCTCTAGCGGAATCTGAGGAACGATCTGTAGGTGCTGACAATTCCTGGGGAATCGGCAGAACTGCGTGGCTACAATCGTCTTCCATTGTAGTGACGTGACAGTCTGACCGTGAGCGAACCGCGAACCTGGATGTGCCTGATCTGTGGCTGGATCTTCGACGAAGCCGCAGGCGATCCCGAGCACGGCATTCCACCGGGCACGGCCTGGGCCGATGTCTCGATGAACTGGACATGCCCCGAGTGCGGCGCGCGCAAGGAAGACTTCGAGATGGTGCGTATCTGATACACAAGCTGCCGCAGCCCAGCGGGCGCGGCGGGCATTCGAGGGGGAATGGCGCTTGGAGACTTCGGGGTCTGACGCGGGCGCGGCAAGCGGCGCAAAGGTGCTCGTCATCGACGACAGCAACACCATTCGCCGCAGCGCCGAGATCTTTCTGCGCCAGGGCGGGCACGAGGTCGTGCTGGCCGAAGACGGCTTCGACGCGCTGGCCAAGGTGAATGACCACGACCCCGAGCTCATCTTCTGCGACATCCTCATGCCGCGGCTCGATGGCTACCAGACCTGCGCCATCATCAAGCGCAACCCGCGCTTCGCGCACGTGCCGGTGATCATGCTGTCGTCCAAGGACGGCCTGTTCGACAAGGCGCGGGGCCGCATGGTGGGCTCCGAGGACTACCTGACCAAGCCCTTCACAAAAGAACAGCTCCTGCGCGCGGTCGAGTCCTACCGCCGCAGCGCCAGCTGACAACAAGGACCGAACGATGCCGATCCAGAAGATCCTCGTCGTCGACGACTCGAAGACCGAGTTGCACCACCTCTCCGAGATCCTCGGCAAGCGCGGCTACACCGTGCGCACCGCCGAGAACGGTGAAGAAGCCCTGCGCCGCCTGGCCGAAGACAAGCCCGACCTGATCCTGATGGACGTGGTCATGCCCGGGCAGAACGGCTTCCAGCTGACGCGCAGCATCACCCGCGACCCGCGCTTCGCCGACGTGCCGGTGATCATGTGCACCAGCAAGAACCAGGAAACCGACAAGGTCTGGGGCATGCGGCAAGGCGCGCGCGACTACATCGTGAAGCCCGTGAATGCCGAAGAGCTGGTCACCAAGATCAAAGCCTTCGACTGAATGGCGACGCCCACGTCCGCGGCGCAGCCGCCACGCCACCGCCGGCCGGCTGCCGCGCTGATGCAGCGAGGGGGCATCTGACATGGCCAACCGCGAAGCACTGCGCGAACTGCAGGGCCGGCTGGCCCAGCGCCTGCAACTGGCACGCACCGAGGCGCGCGTCAAGTCCTGGCTGGCGATCGAATGCGCCGGCCTGGGCCTGCTGGTGCCGCTGCCCACGGCCGGCGAGATCTTCCCGGTGGGCACGCTGGTGGCGGTGCCGCACACCCAGCCCTGGTTCCTGGGCGTGGCCAACCTGCGCGGCGGCCTGCACGGCGTGGTCGATCTGGCGGCCTTCCTGGGCCTGCGCGTGCCCATGCTGCGCGATGCGGTGCGCGACCAGCACCGGCTGCTGGCCTTCAACGCCCAGCTGGGGGCGCATTGCGCGGTGGTGGTCGACCGCCTGGCCGGCCTGCGCAACGCCGACCAGCTGCAGCCCGTTCCCGATGATGGCCAGCCGCGGCCGGCGTTTGCCGGCGCGGTGTTCAGCGACGCCGAGGGCCGGCGCTGGCAGGAGATCGATCTCGTGGCGCTGGCCCGCAACGACCAGTTTCTCGCCATTGCCGCATGAGCACGCCGGGCCGCCCCAAGGCGAATACCGGCGTGCGCAGCACGAAGGTACCCCAGTGACGCGGGCCCACTCTTCCCCTCCGGCCGCGGCGTGCCCTGCGCCGGAACACCAGCTTAGAAGAGGATGACATGAGCTTCCTGGACAGGATCACAGGCTCCGGCCGCGCCAAACCCGACCTCGGGAATTCCAGGCCGCCGGCCTTCGACGAGATGACGCAGTCGCCCAACCCCATGGAAGCCACGGTGCGTCTGGGCCAGAGCACGCTGTCGCCCGAGGTCGGTCGCGGCGACCACGGCGAACGCGGCGATTCGTCCATCATCTCCGAGGCCGCGCCCTCCGAGCTGGCGGCCGAGTACAGCGAGGCCCACGGCAGCACCCAGCAGCAACCGGCCGACCAGGGCAGCGGCTTCCCCCTCATCGGCCACCTGCCCCTGCCGCGGCAGCAGCGCGTGCTGGTGATCGTGTTCGCCGTGGGTCTGGCACTGCTGCTGCTGGTGACGGTGCTGACCCTCACCGGCGTCAGCCGCAGCGGTATCCAGGTCGCCGCCGTCGGTCAGGCCACGACGCAGTCGCAACGCCTGGCCAAATCGGTGTCGCAGGCGCTGGTCGGCAATGCCGCGGCCTTCCCCGAAGTCAGCGAGAGCATCGAGATCCTCACCCGCAACCTGCGCAGCCTTTCCACCGGCGACGGCGACGTGCCCGCCGCGCCGGGCGCGCTGATGGAAGACGTGAACGCCCTGCTGCCCCTGGTGGCCCGCGCCGAGAAGAATGCCGCCATCGTGCTCGGCCAGCAGAAGACCCTCACCCAGGTGGGCGTGGCGCTGCGCGCCATCAACCGCCAGAGCGCCGACCTGCTGGAGACCGCCGAAACCGTGTCCTCGCTCAAGCTGCAGGGCGGCGCCTCGGCGGCCGAGCTGTCGGCGGTGGGCCAGCTGGTGATGCTCACCCAGCGCATCGGCAAGAGCGCCAACGAATTCCTCACCAGCGACGGTGTCAGCGCCGAGGCCGTGTTCCTGCTCGGCAAGGACCTGAACTCCTTCAAGGAGATCGCGCAGGGCGTGATCGACGGCAACCCCGAACTCCGCCTGCCCGGCACGCGCGAGCCGCAGTTGCGCGAAAAGCTGCAGCTGCTGCTCAAGCAGTACGAGCAGACGCGCACCGAGGCCGCCGCGATCCTGGGCAACCTGCAGGGCCTGGTGGCGGTGCGCAATGCGCAGGCCGAGGTCGTCAAGGACAGCGAACCGCTGCGCCTGGGTCTGGACAAGCTGCAGCAGAGCCTGACCGGCATCAGCGGCTTCGGCGGCTTGAACCTGCTGTTCGGCCTGGTCGCGTTGGTGATGCTGGTGATCAGCGCCCTGGGTTCGCTGCGCCTGTTCGTGCTCGACCAGGGCAGCCGCACGCGCATGGCCGACGCCCAGCGCCACGACGCCGAGCGCCAGGAGCAGGAAGCCAAGCGCGTGAACGATGCCAACCAGGCGGCCATTCTGCGGCTCATGAATGAGCTGCAGACGGTGGCCGAGGGCGACCTGACGCAGCAGGCCACGGTGACCGAAGACATCACCGGCGCCATCGCCGACTCGGTCAACTACACGGTGGAAGAGCTGCGCACGCTGGTCGAGCAGGTGCAGACCACGGTGGGCCGCGTGACCGAGACCACGCAGCAGGTCGAGCAGACCTCCACCGAGCTGCTGGCGGCATCCACCGAGCAGCTGCGCGAGATCCGCGACACCGGCGAATCGGTGCTGCAGATGGCCGAGCGCATCAAGGACGTGTCAGCCCAGGCGCAAGAAACGGCCAGCGTGGCGCGCCAGTCGCTGCGCGCGTCCGAGACCGGCCTGACAGCGGTGCAGAACGCCATCGGCGGCATGAACGCCATCCGCGACCAGATCCAGGACACCTCCAAGCGCATCAAGCGCCTGGGCGAATCGTCACAAGAGATCGGCGAAATCACCGAACTGATCTCGGACATCACCGAGCAGACCAACGTGCTGGCGCTGAACGCCGCCATCCAGGCGGCCAGCGCCGGTGAAGCCGGCCGCGGCTTCAGCGTGGTGGCCGAGGAAGTGCAGCGCCTGGCCGAACGCTCCGGCGACGCCACGCGCCAGATCGCCGCCATCGTGCGCACCATCCAGACCGACACCCAGGACGCCGTGGGCGCCATGGAGCGCAGCACGCAGGGCGTGGTCGAGGGGGCGCGCCTGTCGGATGCCGCCGGCGCCGCGCTGGGCGACATCGATCGCGTCACGCGCGAACTGGCCGACCTGATCGCGCGCATCTCGCAAGAGGCGGCGCGCGAGGCACAGTCGGCCAACGTCGTGGCCGAGAACATCCAGCACATCTTTGCGGTGACCGAGCAGACCTCCGAGGGCACGCGCTCGACCAGCCACATGGTGCGCGAACTGTCGCGCAGCGCCGAGGAGCTGAAGGCGTCGGTGGCGCGGTTCAAGATCGCCTGACGGGGCCGCCGGCACACCCACGATGCAAGACACCATGGACAAAGCCAGCGACCCCAGCGGCCTTGCCCGCGACGACCTGAGCGCCCTGGCCTGGGTCCACGGCGAATTGCGTCGATCGCTGGACACCGCGCACAAGGCGCTGCGCCGCTACCTGAAAGAAGCCGAGACCATCGGCGGCAGCGAGATCGACGCCGTCGATCCCGCCATCCTGCGCAGCGCGCGCACCCAGCTGCACCAGGGCGTGGGCGCACTCGAACTGGTGGGCCTGCCGGCGGTGGCCGACGTGCTGCGTTCCAGCGAACTGGCGGTGCAGCGCATGATCGCCAAGCCGGCCATCATCGACGCCGCGGCGATCGAGACGGTCGAGCACGTGTCCTTCGCGCTGCTGGATTTCCTGGCGCGCCAGCTCGCGGGCAAGCCGGTGTCGCCGGTGGCGCTGTTCCCGCAGTACCGCGCCGCGCTGCAACTGGCCGGCGCCGACCGCGTGCACCCGGCCGACCTGTGGAAGATCGACTGGCAGTGGCTCGAGCTGCCGCCCGACCCGGCGGCCACGCCACGCGCCGCCGACGACGACGCGCGTGGCGAGCTCGAGACCCTGGTGCTGGCGCTGATGCGCGACAGCGGGCGCGACCCGGCGGGCGGCCCCTTGACGCGCATGAGCAACCTGTGCGCCGACCTGGGCGCCGACGCGCGGCTGCGCAAAGGCAGCCGCAAGCTGGCCACCTTCTGGCAGCTGGCGGCGGCGGTGTTCGAGGCCCAGGCCGCCGGCCTGATCGCCAGCGACAACTTCACCAAGCGCTTCGCCTCGCGCCTGCTGGCGCAGCTGCGCCTGAGCGTGCACGGCCAGCCCGAGACCTCGGACCGCCTGGCCCAGGACCTGCTGTTCTTCTGCAGCCATGCGCGCCCGCCCGCGCCCGGCCAGCACGTGCCGCGGCTGGCCGCGGTGCGCCAGGGCTGGCACCTGCAGGAGCACCCCACTTCCGACTACGACACGCCGCGCCTGGGCCGTTTCGACCCGGCGCTGCTGGCCCTGGCGCGCAAGCGCGTGGCCGCGGCGCGCGACTCCTGGTCGGCCGCCGCGGGCGGCGAGCAGCACCGCATCGGTTCATTGCCCGAGCAGTTCACGCTGGTGGGCGAGTCGCTCACGCGGCTGTTTCCCTCGGGCGACGTGCTGGCCGCGGCGCTGCAGGCCACGGTGCAGCAGACCGTGGCTGCCAACACCGCGCCGCCGCCGGCCCTGGCCATGGAAGTGGCCACCGGCATCCTCTACCTCGACGCCTCGCTCGAAGACGGCGAGTTCGACCAGCCCGAGCTGGCCGAGCGCATCCAGCGCCTGGCGCACCGCATCGACGAGGTGCGCGGCGGCGCCGACCCGCAGCCGCTGGACCTGTGGATGGAGGAGCTGTACCGCCGCGTCTCCGATCGCCAGACCATGGGCAGCGTGGTGCAGGAGCTGCGCGCATCGCTGTCCGAGATCGAAAAGCAGATCGACCAGTACTTCCGCCACCCGGCCGAGCGCCAGGTGCTGATCCCGGTGCCGGCGCAGCTGTCGGCGATGCGCGGCGTGCTCTCGGTGCTCGACCTGCCGCATGCCTCGCAGGCCGTGATCCACATGCGCGACGACGTCGACGCGCTGGCCCAGACCGAGGTCGACCCGCAGCGCGCCATCCAGGCCGGCACCTTCGACCGCCTGGCCGACAACCTGGGCGCCCTGAGCTTCCTCATCGACATGCTCAGCGTGCAGCCGGCGCTGGCCAAGTCGCTGTTCCGTTTCGACCCCGAATTCGGCTGCCTCAGCGCCGTGATGGGCCAGTCCGAGCGCGTCTCGGCCTTTGCCGCGCTCGACGAAGAGCCGGTGTCCGTTTTCGCCGAACCGCCGACCATCGAGTTCCCGGTGCGGGAACTGGCCCAGGCCGCGGCCGCGGCCGAAGCCGCAGCAGCCCCGCCCGAGCCCCCGCCGGCGCCGGTGCCGCCCCCGACCCCGACGCCGCTGGGCGGCACCGGGCTCGAGGAAGACGCCGAGATGCGCGAGATCTTCATCGAAGAAGCGCGCGAGGTCGTCACCGATGCCCGCGCCGCGCTCGAGCGCCTGGCCGACGCACCCGAGAACGCCGGCGACATGACCACCGTGCGCCGCGCCTTCCACACGCTCAAGGGCAGCTCGCGCATGGTCGGGCTGCGCGACTTCGGCGAGGCCGCCTGGGCCTGCGAACAGCTCTACAACGCCCGCCTGGCCCTTGCCCCGCGCATGGACGGGCCGCTGCGCATCCTGACCGGCGAGGCGCTGTCCTACTTTGCCGACTGGGCCGAGGCCATCGCTGCCAACCGCAACGACGGCCACAACCCGGCCGCCGTGGCCAAGGCTGCCGACACCTTGCGCCTGGAAGGCACGCGCCTGGCGATCGAGGCTCCCATCCAGATGCTGGCCCCGGCGCCCGACGCCGCCCTGGCCGCGCCGCCGGCGTCGCCCGAGCCCGAACTGCCCAACCTGGTGCTCGATCTCGCGCCCGAGCCCGAGCCCGAGCCGGCCACCCTGGCTGCCGCGGGCGACGAGCCCACCCTGGTGCTGAGCGTGCCCGACGCCGCCGCGCTGCTGCCACCGGCCGTGGCCGACGAGCCCGCGTTCGAGTTGTCGCTGTCCGCGTTCGAATCCGAAGGTCCGGGCGAACAGGAACCCCCGCTGGACCTGGGCGCCGACTTCGCCCTGCCGACGCTGGCCGATCGTGTGTCTGACCTGCCCAGCGCCGCCGACCTGGAGCTGGGCCTGCCCGCGCCGGTCGAGGCGGCTGCTGCGGCCGAGGCGCTGAGCTTCTCGTTCGATCTGGGCGAGCCCGCTGCCGAAGCGCCACCGGCCCCGGCCGACGCAGCACCGCTGCCCGAGGTGACCCAGGCATTGCCGCCGCGCGCCGACGACACGCTGCCGCCGGAAGCCAGCTACGAGGTCACGCAGCTGCTGCCGCCGTTGCCGCAGGTGCCCACGCCAGCTGGCGAAGCCCTGGAGATAGACCTGGCCGACCTGGGCGACCTGTTCGGCAGCGCGCCCGAACCCGCGGCGCCAACCGAACCGGCCGACGCGGCGCCGGCCGAGGCCGGTCCGCAAGACATCCTCGACCTGGGCGCTGAAGCGCCCGAGGGCGGCGCCGACATCGCGCTGGACATCGACGGAGCCGCAGCGCCGCAGCCCGACTTTGCGCTGGATTTCGACCTGGCAGCGACGCCGTCCGAGGTCGAGGCCACGCTGGTGCTGCCGGCGTTCGCGCCAGCGCCCGCCGAAGCCGAGGCGCCGCCCGCCGCCGCGGCCGAGCCCGACCTGCTGCTGGAGCCCGATCTGCCGTTCGAGCCGGCCCCCGAGCCTGTTGCCGAAGCGAGCGACGCGCTGCAAGCCGCCGAGCCGGCGCCGGTCGAGGAAGAGCCGGTGCGCGTCATCGGCCCGCTGCGCATCAGCATTCCGCTGTTCAACATCTTCCTGAATGAGGCTGACGAGCAGTCGCGCCGCCTGGTCACCGAACTGGCCGAATGGGCGGTCGAATACGAACGCCACCCGGTACCCGAAAGCTGTTCGGCGCTGGCGCATTCGCTGGCCGGCAATTGCGGCACGGTGGGCTACACCGAGCTGTCGGTGCTGGCGCGCTCGCTCGAACACGCGCTGGTGCGTTCGCACAACGCGGGCCACGGCCGCGAGGGCGAGGGTCGCCTGTTCGGTGAGGCGGCCGACGAGATCCGCCGCCTGCTGCACCAGTTTGCCGCCGGTTTCCTGCACGGCGTGGACCCCGAGCTGACGGCGCGTCTGGCCGAGCACGAGCGCCTGCCCGTGCCGCCGATTGCCGAATACGCAGCGGCGCTGGATGCGCTGGAAGACCTGGCGCCCGAGGGCTGGCTGCCCGCCGAGGCCGTGGCTGCGGCCGCCCAGCCCGAAGAGGCCGCTGCCGCCGCCATGGCGGCGCAGGCCGAGGCCGACGACATCGACGCGGTCGACGCCATCGACACCGACCTGTTCCCCATCTTCGAAGAAGAGGCCGAGGAACTGCTGCCGCAGCTGCAATCACGCCTGCGTGACTGGCTCGACCGGCCGGGCGACGCCAGCGCCGCATCGGCCTGCATGCGCACGCTGCACACCTTCAAGGGCGGCGCACGCCTGTCGGGCGCCATGCGCCTGGGCGAGATGGCGCACCGCCTGGAAACCGCCATCGAGCAGTTGAGCCAGCGCGACGACGTGGAACTGCTCGACATCGAACCCCTGGTGGCGCGCGCCGACGGCATGAGCATGGCCTTCGAGAAGCTGCGCGGCCGCGCTGCCCCGGCCGCGCCGCCGGTGGCTGCCCCGGTGCCGACCCCGCCGCCGGTGCTGGCGGCGCCGGCACAGCCGCTGCTGCTGGACGAGCTGTCGCTGCGGGCCGCCAACGAGCCGGTGCTGGACCAGGACCTGCCCGCCGACGCGCCCGATGCGCTGGAGCAGGCGCTGGCCGACGCCCAGGCGCAGCCTGAGGCCGCGGCCGGGCACGCATCGGATGCGGCAGCCGAGCCTGCTGCCGAAACCTCGCCGCCGCAACCAGCCGCCGCCGTGGACGCGCTGGCCGTCGACTGGTCGCGCTTCCCGCCGGCAGCGGCGGGCGCGGTCGAGGCCCAGGCCGAACGTGCGGCCGCCGGCGCGCAGGCGGCGGTGCGCGTGCGCGCCGGGCTGCTGGACCGCATGGTCAACCAGGCCGGCGAGGTGAGCATCACGCGCGCCCGCATCGACGCCGACGTCAAGTCCATGCAGGGTTCGCTGGGCGACCTGACCGACAGCCTGGAGCGCATGCGGCGCCAGCTGCGCGACATCGAGCTGCAGGCCGAGACGCAGATCAGCTCGCGCATCGAGGCCGCCAAGGCCGCGCTGCAGACCTTCGACCCGCTGGAGATGGACCGCTTCACGCGCTTCCAGGAACTGACGCGCTTCATGGCCGAGTCGGTCAACGACGTGGCCACGCTGCAGCGCAGCCTGCAGCGCACGCTGCAGTCCACCGAAGACGAACTGGCGGCGCAGGCGCGGCTCACGCGCGAGCTGCAGGACGACCTGCTGCGCACGCGCATGGTGGAGTTCGAGAGCGCCTCCGATCGCCTGTACCGCACGGTGCGCCAGGCGGCCAAGGAGACCGGCAAGCAGGTGCGCATGGAGATCATCGGCGGCGCCATCGAAATCGACCGCGGCGTGCTCGAGCGCATGACCGGGCCGTTCGAGCACCTGCTGCGCAACTGCGTGGCGCACGGCATCGAGGCGCCCGCGGTGCGCCAGGCGGCGGGCAAGGAAGCGGCGGGTCTGGTGTCCGTCACCGTGGCGCAGGCGGGCAACGAAGTGGCGGTCGATGTCGCCGACGACGGCGCCGGCCTCGACCAGTCGCGCGTGCGCGCCCGCGCCGTCGAGCGCGGCCTGATCGCGCCCGATTCCCGGATCAGCGACGACGAACTGTCGCAGCTGATCTTCATGCCCGGCTTCAGCACCGCCGAGACGGTGACCGAACTCGCCGGCCGCGGCGTCGGCCTGGACGTGGTACGTGCCGAGGTCAACGCCATGGGCGGCCGCATCGAGACCCACAGCGAAGCCGGCCGCGGCACGCGCTTTCGCCTGCTGCTGCCGCTGACCACCGCCGTCACGCAGGTGGTGATGCTGCGTTGCGGCGAACTGCAGGTGGCGGTGCCGTCCACGCTGGTCGAGGTCGTGCGCCGCGTGCCCAGTGCCGAGGTCGAGCGCGGCTACGCCGAGGGTCAGATCGATTACAGCGGGCAGCACGTGCCCTTCTTCTGGCTGGCCGCGCTCTTGCAAGCCGGCACGCGCGGCGAGGTTGCCGGCCGCAACCAGGTGGTGGTGGTCATCCGCAGCGCGTCGCAGCGCGTGGCGGTGCACGTCGACGAAGTGGTGGGCAACCAGGAAGTGGTGGTCAAGAACGTCGGCCCGCAGCTGGCGCGTCTGCCCGGCCTGGCCGGCGTGACCCTGCTGCCTTCGGGCGCGGTGGCGCTGATCTACAACCCGGTGGCGCTGGCCTCTGTCTATGCTGAGCAGGTGCGCGAGCGCCTGCGCCTGCAGCCGGCGGCGCAGGCCGAACAGGCCCAGGCGCAGCCCGCGCCGACGCGCACGCCCATGGTCATGGTGGTCGACGATTCGCTCACCGTGCGTCGCGTCACGCAGCGCCTGCTGTCGCGCGAGGGCTACCGCGTGGTCACCGCCAAGGACGGACTGGAAGCGCTCGAGCGCCTGGCCGAAGAGCGTCCGGTGGTCCTGCTGTCGGACATCGAGATGCCGCGCATGGACGGTTTCGACCTGGTGCGCAACGTGCGTGCCGATCCGCGCCTGGCCGGCCTGCCGGTGGTGATGATCAGCTCGCGCATCGCGCAGAAGCACCGCGACCATGCCGCCGGGCTGGGCGTCGACCATTACCTGGGCAAGCCTTATTCCGAGGAAGAACTGCTCTCCCTCGTGGCCCGCTACGCCGGCGCCGACATCCAGACATAGGTTCGGCACCGCAGCCCGCGCCAGCCCGCAGTACCGCACCTGATCGTCCATGTCCCGCGTCGTCGAACACCTGGCAGAGCTCACCGGCTTTCGCGACCGCGACGTGCTCGACGTGACGCTGATCGCGGCGCTCAAGGATCTGGTCGATCCCCTGGGCGCGGCCATCTACCGCCGTGTCGGCGCGGACGACCAGCCACGCTGGTTGACGCGGGCCTGCCTGGCGCCGGGTGAGCAGGCCATCACCGCCGATTCGGTGTGGGTCGACATCGAAGGCTTGCCGCTGCTGCAGGCCCACCCCGAGCGTCAGGCCTGCCTGCAGCGGCAAGAGGCCTTCAGCGTGCCCGGGCCGCCGGCCATGGCCTACTTTCCGTTGCTCGCCGAAGGCGAATGCTGCGCCGTGCTGGAGTTGCACACCGCGCAGCCGCTAGAGCCCGACGCGGTGCGCCTGGTGGGCAGCATCCTGCGCGTGGTGCGCAATTTCCAGGCGCTGCTGGACTACTCCGAGCGCGACACGCTCACCGGGCTGCTCAACCGCAAGACCTTCGACGAAAGCTTTCTGCGCATCGCCGCGCGCGACGCTTCGGTCCCAAGCCAGATGCCGGGCAAGCTGCTGGGCCGACCGCCGTCGGCAGGCCGCACCTGGCTGGGGGTGATCGACATCGACCACTTCAAGCTCGTCAATGACAACCACGGGCACCTCATCGGCGACGAAGTGCTGCTGCTGCTGGCGCGCCTGATGCGCGGCAACTTCCGTTTCGACGACCACCTCTACCGCTTCGGGGGCGAGGAGTTCGTCGTGCTGATGCGCTGCAAGGGCGCGGCCGACGCCGCCTCGGCGCTGGAACGCCTGCGCCGCACGGTGCGCAACTACCCCTTCCCGCGGGCCGGCCACATCACGGTGAGCGCCGGCCTGACCGAGTTGCGCGAAGGCGACACCCCGTCGGTCGCCTTCGACCGTGCCGACCGCGCCCTGTACCACGCCAAGCAGCATGGCCGCGATCAGGTGCGCGACCATGCCGTGCTGGTGGCCGAGGGCCATCTCATCGATTCCGCCCGCGCCGGCCCGGTCGAGATCTTCTAGCGGTACGCCGCCCGGTATACGGGTTGACCCGGATGCCGACGAGGTTAAACAAACGTTTGATTGGCGCGCCTACACTGGCGCCCCATGAATGCACGCCCCGTTCTCGAAGCCGGCGACACCGGCACCACCAAGCCGGGTGAGGACGCGCGCGAGCGCCTGCTCATGGCCGGGCTGCGGCTGTTCGCGCAGCAGGGCTTCAGCAAGACCTCCACGCGCGAACTGGCCGAGGCGGCCAGCGTCAACGTGGCTTCCATCAGCTACTACTTCGGCGACAAGGCCGGCCTGTACCGCGCCGTGTTCATGGAGCCGCTGGGCTCCACCGCGGACGAACTGGCGCGGCTGCGCGCCGCCGGCCCGCGCCTGGGCGACCTGCTGCAGGCCTTCTACGCCGGCTTCCTGGAGCCGCTGAAGCAGGGCGACGTGGCGCGGCTGTGCATGAAGCTGCACTTCCGCGAGATGCTCGAACCCACCGGCCTGTGGCAGCAGACGCTCGAGCAGGACATCAAGCCGCTGCACGACGCCATGGTCGCGCGCCTGTGCCCGCGCTTCGGCCTGGCCGCACCCGACGACGACCTGCAGCGCCTGGTGATCTGCCTGGCCGCCCTGGGCGTGCACCTGCACATCAGCCACGACTGCACCGCGGTGGTGGCGCCCGGGCTCAACGACGGCGCCGACGCGCTGGACCTCTGGCAGCAGCGCCTGGTGGGCTTCGGCCTGGCCATGGTGCAGGCCGAGATGCGCCGCCGCGGCATCGCCCTGGAAGAAGAGGAGGCTCCATGAGCCTGCGCTCCCCCCTGACATTGCTGCCGATGCTGCTGGCGCTGGCCCTGGCCGGCTGCGCCAGCGCGCTGCGCGAGGCCGCGCCGCCGCCGCCGCCGCCCACTGGCGCCGCGCGGGCCACCCTGCCCGAAGCCTGGCAGGCGCCGCTGCCCGCGGGGGCTGCGCGCGCCGAGCCGGGCTGGTTCACGCACTTCAACGACCCGCTGCTGCCCGAGCTGATCCAGGCCGCGCAGGCCGCCAGCCCCAACCTGGCGGTGGCCGCGGCGCGCATCGAACGCGCCCGCGCCGCGCGCACCGCAGCGGCGGCTGGTCTCTCGCCACGACTGGACGCCGTGGCCAGCGCCAGCCGCGGCCGCGCCGACCCGTCGCAGCCGGCGCTCAGCAGTGCCAGCCTGGGGCTGCAGGCGGCCTGGGAGATCGACCTGTTCGGCGCCGCGGCCGCCGGCCGCGATGCGGCGCAGGCACGGCTGGAAGGCGCGCAGGCCGCCTGGCACGACGCCCAGGTGGCGCTGGCGGCAGAGACCGCCAGCAGCTACACCGCGCTGCGCGCCTGCGAAGCCCAGGCGCAGCAGTCGCGTGCCGATGCCGAATCGCGCGGCGAGAGCGCGCGCCTGACCGATCTGAGCCAGCGCGCCGGCTTCATCGCCCCGGCCGACGCCGCGCTGGTGCGCGCCGGCGCCGCCCAGGCGCGCAGCCAGGCGCTGACCCAGCAGGCGCAGTGCGAGCAGCAGACCAAGGCGCTGGTGGAACTGACCGCGCTGCCCGAGCCCGAACTGCGCCGCCGGCTGGCGCCCGGCCTGGCGCGCCTGCCGCAACCGGCCGCGCTGGCGCTGACCGAGCTGCCCGCCGCCTGGCTGGCGCAGCGGCCCGACCTGGCCGAGGCGGCGCGCGCCGTGCAGGCCGCCGCCGGCGACCGCCGGCAGGCCGATGCCCGGCTGCGGCCGCAGATCAGCCTGAGCGGCTCGATCGCCGGGGTCACGGTGCGCGGCGGCGGAGCCGACACCAGCGGCACCACCTGGAGCCTGGGGCCGCTGGTGGTGAGCCTGCCGCTGTTCGACGGCGGCACGCGCGCCGCGGCCGCCAGCGCGGCGCGCGCCGGCTACGACGAGGCCGTGGCCCTGTACCAGGCCCAGCTGCGGCGGGCGGTGCGCGAGGTCGAGACCAGCCTGGTCAGCCTGAACAGCACCGAACAGCGCCAGGCCGACGCCGAACGCGCGGCGCAGGATTTCGAGGCCTCGCTGCGCGCCACCGAGGCACGCCAGAAGGGCGGCCTGGCCAGCCTGCTGGACCTGGAAACGGCGCGGCGCAACGCGCTGGCCGCCCAGGCCGCGCTGGTGGAACTGCAGCGCGAGCGCGCCACGGCCTGGATATCGCTGTACCGCGCGCTGGGGGGTGGCTTCGATGCCGCCCGCCTGGACGCCGCCGCCACCCCCCGAACCTGATCGCACCGGCTCATACCATGAACCCTTCCTTCGTTACCCCCCAGCGCGCCGCTGCGGCGCTGGCCGTGCTGGCGCTGCTGACCGGCGGCGCGGTGGCACTGCGCGCCCAGGCCGCCGACCCGGCACCGGCCAAGGCCGCGCCCAAGGCGGCGCTCACCGTCACCGTGACCCAGGCGCAGCGCGCGCCGCTGGCCAACGCCATCAGCGCCAACGGCAGCATCGCCGCCTGGCAAGAAGCCATCATCGGCGCCGAATCCAATGGCCAGCGCCTGGCCGAGGTGCGCGTCAACGTGGGCGACACGGTGCGCCGCGGCCAGGTGCTGGCCAGCTTCACCGCGGCGCTGCCGCAGGCCGAGCTGGCGCAGAGCAAGGCCGTGGTGGCCGAGGCCGAAGCCACGCTGGCCGAGGCGGCGGCCAACGCCCAGCGTGCGCGCGAGCTGCAGGCCACGGGCGCGCTGTCGGCGCAGCAGATCAACCAGTTCTTCACCGCCGAGCGCACCGCGCAGGCCCGCCTGGACGCGCTGCGCGCCGCCGCCCAGGTGCAGCAGCTGCGCCTGGCGCAAAGCCAAGTGCTGGCGCCCGACCACGGCGTGATCTCGGCGCGCAGCGCCACCGTGGGCGCGGTGGTGCCGGCGGGCATGGAGCTGTTCCGCCTGATCCGCCAGGGCCGGCTGGAATGGCGCGCCGAGGTCGTGGCGTCCGAGCTGGCGCAGATCAAGCCCGGCCAGACGGTGCGCGTCAGCGCCGCCGGCGGCAAACCGGTGACCGGCCGGGTGCGCATGGTGGCGCCCACGGTGGACGCGGCCACCCGCAACGGTCTGGTCTACGTGGACCTGCCGCAGCCCGGCGCCATCAAGGCCGGCATGTTTGCGCGCGGTGAGTTCGAGCTGGGCAGCAGCAGCGCGCTCACCCTGCCGCAGAGCGCGGTGCTGCTGCGCGACGGCTTCAGCTACGTCTTCACGCTGGGCGCCGACAACAAGGTGGCGCAGACCAAGGTGGCGGTGGGCCGTCGCGTGGGCGAGCGCATCGAGCTCACTGGCGGCCTGGACGCCGGTGCGCGCGTGGTGGCCACCGGCGCCGGCTTCCTGGCCGACGGCGACACGGTGCGCGTGGTCGACGCCGTGCCGGCCGCTGCGGTGTCGGCAGCACGCTGAAAGGGCCGCGGCGATGAACGTTTCCGCCTGGTGCATACGCAACCCGATCCCGGCCATGATGTTCTTCATCATGCTCACGCTGGCCGGGCTGATGGGCTTCAGGTCGATGAAGATCCAGCAGTTCCCCGACATCGACCTGCCCACCATCAACGTCACCGCCAGCCTGCCCGGCACGGCGCCGGCGCAGATGGAAACCGAGGTGGCGCGCAAGATCGAGAACGCCGTGGCCTCGCTGCAGGGCGTGAAGAACATCTACACCAAGGTGCAGGACGGCGTGGCCATCGTCACGGTGGAGTTCCGCCTGGAAAAGCCCACGCAGGAGGCGCTGGACGACGTGCGCTCGGCGCTGTCGCGCGTGCGCTCCGACCTGCCCGCCGACCTGCGCGACCCGGTCATCTCCAAGCTCGATCTGGCCGGCGCGCCCATCCTCACCTACACCGTGGCCTCCAGCCGCATGGACGAAGAGGGCTTGAGCTGGTTCGTCGACAACCAGGTCACCAAGGCCATGCTGGCGGTGCGCGGCGTGGGCAGCGTGGCGCGCGTGGGCGGCGTGACGCGTGAAGTGCGGGTAGAGCTGGACCCGGCGCGCCTGCTGGCGCTGAACGCCACCGCCGCCGATGTCTCGCGCCAGCTGCGCGCGGTGCAGCAGGACGCCTCGGGCGGCCGCGCCGACGTGGGCGGCATCGAGCAGAGCGTGCGCACCATCGCCACCGTCGCCAGCGCGGCCGAGCTGGGCCGCCTGGACATCGCGCTCAGCGACGGCCGGCGCATCCGTCTGGACCAGGTGGCCACCGTGTCCGACACCGTGGCCGAACGCCGCAGCGGCGCGCTGCTGAACGGTCAGCCGGTGGTGAGCTTCGAGATCGTGCGTTCACGCGGCGCGGGCGAGACCGACGTGGCCGACGGCGTGCGTGCCACGCTGGACAAGCTGCGCGCCGAGCACCCCGACGTCACGGTGACCGAGGCCTTCAACTTCGTCGACCCGGTGGTCGAGAACTACCACGGCTCGATGCTGCTGCTGCTGGAGGGCGCGGCGCTGGCGGTGCTGGTGGTGTGGCTGTTCCTGCGCGACTGGCGCGCCACGCTGGTGGCGGCCACGGCGCTGCCGCTGTCCATCATCCCGGCCTTCGCGGTGATGCACTACGTCTTCGGCTTCACGCTCAACGTGGTCACGCTGCTGAGCATGAGCCTGGTGGTGGGCATCCTGGTGGACGACGCCATCGTCGAGATCGAGAACATCATGCGCCACCTGCGCATGGGCAAGAGCCCCTACCAGGCGGCGATGGAGGCGGCCGACGAGATCGGCCTGGCGGTGATCGCCACCACCTTCACGCTGATCGCGGTGTTCCTGCCCACGGCCTTCATGGCCGGCGTGCCGGGCA
>LNFM01003197.1_pt1 | contig 32755 bp, 28 predicted proteins | sample 596031 | NCBI WGS metagenome assembly LNFM01 (sample SAMN04254537, study PRJNA301005) | activated carbon metagenome | isolation source: dual media filters at the Ann Arbor, Michigan drinking water treatment plant | place: USA: Ann Arbor | reverse complement strand
TCAACGGGGCTTTCAACGCCAGTGCAATGTCGGAGTTCGCGATCGAGGACCTGTGCCGAACGCTCTCTGGCGGAAATTGGGATTGTGAGGCGGCGTAGAAAGCTGGGAACTGCGCATCAAGGCCGGTAAGCCAGCGTGCTGGACTTACCGGTCGCCAGACCTGTCCCGTCACTGCGGGCGGGTCGTCTCGCGCAGCCCCTCCATATCGGTCTGGTTGGTCAGCAACAGTGCCCATGGCCGCAGTATCGGCACATGCGCGCCAAGCACCACCAGCGCCACTGTCGTCGGCACAGCCAGAAGTGTGCCGGCGATGCCCCACGCCCACCCCCAGAACACAAGCGCCACCAAGATGACCAGTGCCGACAAGGCGACGTTGCGTCCTTCGAACTTGGGGTCGACATAGTTTCCCATCACCTGCTCGATGACGAAGATGCCTGCCGCCACGCCAAGCGCAGTGGCCCAGTCTTGTGTCAGAAGTGCATAGGCCACGGGCAGCAGTCCCGCGACGAGAGAGCCGATGGTTGGGACGAAATTCATCAGAAAGGTCAGCATCGCCCAGACCAGGACGAGGCCGACGCCGAAAAACCACAGCCAAAGCGAGTAGAGCGCGGCGGTGACGAGCCCGAGCAAGGCACGCAGCAGCAGGTAGCGGCGGACCTTGCTGCCGATTACCTCGGCAGACGCGGCAAGGCGCCATTCAGTCCGGGTGCGCGCGATCGTGTCGACCTTCTCGCGCCATTGGTGGCTTTCGCTTAACAGCAGGAGTGTGAAGAAGAAGATCAGCACGATCCCGGCGATGACCGACACGAAGGAGTTGAGGACCGTTGTCGCAATCCCGCCCGCAGCGCCCAATGCGCTGTCACCCAATCTGCGGAGGGCGTCCTGCACTGAACCCGTGCCAAGCAGACCGTCGCTGGACCCTGCGCTGTCGGTTTCCTCGCCCGCGCCTCCGGCCGGCTGTTCCGAGCCGCCTTCACCTTGCGCCGTCCCTTCGACCGCACCTTGCCGAGCATTTTCGGCGAGCGTCTCGGGCTGACCCTGCATCTGGCTGCTGCCCTCGACAAGCCCCCCGAGCTGCCGTGGGCTGGGCACTTCGCTGACAAGCTGCTGCGCTGCGATCCACAAGCCGCCAACGAAGGCCACAAGGATAAGCAGGATCACCGCCATCGCGGCAACGATGCCGAGCCAACCTAGTCTGCTGGGAACTTTGCGTCGGACCAAATCACGGACCGGCATGACGGCCAGCGAAATCAAGATCGCGGCTACCAAAGGCACCAGAAGCACGCTGAGAGCGTGGAGCGCCCAGCCGACAAGGATAAGCGTGATGACAACCAGCAGCACGTTCCTCAGATCGGGTGTCCAACCGCGGCCTGTTTCAGACTCTGGTCTCGTCTTGTCATTTGCCATGCCTGATCCCGCTTCGCTCATCACCTTGGTTTCCTGTCGGCCCCGTCCAGCGTCTGCCCAGTAAGGCAACGGGCGAGAGGGCCGAATGTTCCGCAGCGAACTGTAGTGGAACCTTCGGATTGATCTGGCGGTTGGGAATCGAAGAGCGGCCAAGCACCTTCGACGGGAAGATCTGACCGCTGGTCCGTGCTTCTGAGACGAGGGTGGTCGCCTAACCGAGATGGTCGCCCTCAAGCAGCAAGGCAAAGCCCGGCTGGCGGGCAGCCAGGGCAGGGGAGGCCAACCGGTGAACCGGTGGTTCAAGAGCATCAGCGACAATGGCCGCGACGCTCTGCGGCGCGGCGTCCAGTCGGCGCTTGCGGCCGTGGCAGCCTACGCGCTGATGCAAAGGTTCGGCCTGACCGAGGTCTACATCGCGGTCTTGAGTGCGGTGTTGATCCTCCAGCCCTCGATCGGCGGGACGATGGGGGCTGCGTTGTCGCGCTTTCAGGCGACGGCCGTCGGCAGCGTTTTGGGTCTGGCCTGCCTGCTCCTTCTGCCGGACGGCTGGAGTACTGCCGCCGCCCTTGCAGTCTCGATGCTGGTCGTTGGTGGGGCGGCTGGCTTGCGTTCGGACTGGAGCTATGGGTCTGTGGCTGCGGTCTCCATTGCATTGGCTCCAACGGGTAATGTGATCGAGGTTGCCGGAGAGCGCGCGCTTGCCATCGTACTGGGGGCCGGCGCCGGCGTGATCGTGTCACTTTTCGCCTGGCCAGACCGGGCCGAGGCACGCTTCGAGCGTCACTTCCGTGCAGCGCTGCGGGTCACCGCCAAACGCCTGGAGGACGCCGTGGGGGAGACTCTGGACGGCAGCCAGAAACCGGCGCGCCCAGAGCACATTTCGACTTACCACAATACGGTGCGGCTTGCCGATGAAGCGATCGACGCAGCCAAACTGGTGAGGCGTGACGGCATGAGACGGCGCCTGGACGCTCTGAAGCGCCTCTACGAGTCGATCATCATTCTGGAACGTGCGGCCGACGCCAAGGGCTTGCCTGCGAGCGAGACTGGGGCGAAGCGTGTGCGCAATGAGGTGGACGAGTTTCGGCGCGTTGCTTGTAGAGTACTGACCGCCCTGGCCGAGGGCGACCGGGGCGACTGCACCAACCTGCAGCGTATGGACTGTGCGCTGGAGGGCCTTTGTGCTTCTGTCGCGTCTGAGAATCCGGCGTCCGACCAGCATCGGGCAGCCAGCGCGCTGGCATTTGGCCTGCACGAGGTACAGCGGACCCTCGCGGCGCTGATCGAAGCGCAGCTTGGCCAAGGGCCGAGGCATCCGTGAGGCGGCGGCTTTAGCCGTATTCTTACGCGGTCTCACGCAAACCCAATCGGGGAACATCCGCCGCCGTTAACGGTTGTCGTGGCCAACAGCGGAGGCCGCTGTGCGTAGAGCCGGTCAATTATCTGCGGCCTGCTCGAACCGTCCGCGCGCATCAATGGGGTCATCGCGAGCAACCAAACCATCGATATGGAGGAACTCATGAGAACCCGGATTTTGCACAACACCTCTTCCGCAGTCGCCTTGGCGGCGTGCATGGCTATCGCGGCGACACCGTCTGTTGCACAGGAGGCGGAGTTCACCCCGCCGCAGGACTTTACCGCCATCGTGGCTGAACTAAGCCCCGCTGTCGTCGGCATCACGGCGCGCGGCATGGCGCCGCCGGCGCAGACGATGCCGGACGGCGGGCCGTTCGGGTTGCCCGGTCCCTTCGGCCAGATGCCAGGCCAGCCGGCGCCCCAGCGCGAAATGGTCGCGGGCGGTTCCGGCTTCATGATTAGCGATCAAGGTTACATCGTCACCAATAACCACGTCATCGAAAGCGCGACTGACATCGAGATATTGCTGGCCGATGGTACCACGCGACCAGCCGAGCTGATCGGCACCGACCCCGCGACCGATATCGCCGTTTTGAAAGTCTCCGACACCACCGACATCGCTGTTGCTACCTGGGGCGACAGCGACGCACTGCAGCCTGGCGCCTGGACCATCGCGATCGGCAGCCCATTCGGGCTTGGCGGGACCATCACCGTGGGCGTCCTTTCCGCCACCTCACGCGTCATCGGCGCAGGACCTTATGACGCCTTCCTTCAGACCGATGCGTCGATCAATTCTGGCAATTCGGGCGGTCCGCTGTTCAACACATCGGGGCAGGTCATCGGCGTAAACACCGCGATCTTCTCGCCGGGGGGCGGCAATGTCGGCATCGGTTTTGCCGTGCCATCCAGCATCGCAGAGAACGTGGTGCAACAGTTGATCGAGACGGGAAGCGTCGAGCGCGGGTTCATCGGGGTGACCTTGCAAGGCATTGACGAGCGTCTTGCGCGCGCGCTTGGGATTGAGGGAACGGACGGCGCCATCGTTGCAGCGGTTGAGCCCGGTGCACCGGCGGAAGCGGCAGGCATTGAAGAGGGCGACGTTATTGTCGCAATCAATGGCGAGCCCGTTGAAGATCCGCGCCAGATCTCGCGCACCGTCGCCGATATCGACCCAGGGTCCGAGGTACCGGTGACTGTCCTGCGCAACGGTGAGCGCGTCGAGGCCACGTTGACCGTAGCCGTGCGCGATGCAGAATCCGAAACCCCCGCTGCGCAGGCTGTGACACCCGAAGGCCAGCTGGGGCTTGCGGTCTCGCCTTTGCCGGAGCTTATGCGTCGGAACCTCGGCCTGGAAGAGGGTGAGGCGATCATAGTGCAGAACGTGCAATCGGACAGTCCCGCAGCGAACGCCGGCATCATGCAAGGCGACGTGATCCTTGGCGCCGCTGGAGAAGAGGTGGGATCTGGTCAGCAACTTTCCGAGGCATGGGCTGAGGCGAGAGAGTCTGGCCGCCCACTGCTGCTGAGGATCAACCGGAACGGAAGCGCGCTGTTTCTCGCGGTGGAGGCAGAACCGGAAGGCAACGCCGAGAGCGACTGAGCGAATAGCGACTGAGCGCGCCGTTAGCCGAACATCGAACCGCTTTGCAAAGGCGGCGCGACACGGAAACCAACGCAAGCCTGGGCCATTCCTCGACGCTGGCCAAGGCGAGGAAAGTTCGTCGTGATTATCCGGATCGTTCCGTTTCAGGCGTGATGCGTCTGTTCTCAGGCAGACCCGGCTCTGAACAATCGGAGCAGGCGGCACGGGGCGATCACCGCAGGGAAGGGTGAGTGGAGAGACCAAGCAGCTGTTGGGGCCTTACCTATCTGCCCTGCGGATGGGGGGAACAAAGAGCGAGATTTTGGATCGGCCAATGCAAGGCCAACCTGTTGCGACTTGCGGACTTCGCCCGTTCGACAACGCCAGCCGGTCTTTTGGGACAGGAGGATGAGATGATTGTTCGGCTCCGGAATTTCTTCGCTGAACTGGAAAGACGCCGGGCAAACCAGGTTCCAGCGCAGATTGATCGCAGCCCCTTCTGGGAGGCGTCTCATCCCGTGGAGGCCCGTCTGGCAGAAGCCCTCTCCCAGTTTCCAGACGATGAACTCGGCTTCTTGATCATGCGCTTTGGCCTTGATGGGCAAGATCCGAGGGAGCCGCATGTCATCGCGGATGCGCTGGGGGTGGTTCTGGTCAAGCTTCTTGATACGGGGGCTGCGGCCAAGGTTCGGTTGCGCAACAAGGCGGAGACACGCGCGCTAATCGAAGCCATTGCGGGGGAGGAGGCGCGGGAACTCGCCCACCATCTTGAGGCAATTTCTGAAATGCCCGACGATCAGGACCGAAAAGCCGCCACCGATCTGTGGTTTTACAGCCGTCGGCCTTTGAGGAGACTGGCAATGAGCACCGCCTTGGAGGGGGGCTTCGTCACCTTCCTTGACCTCGTTCGCCAACAGCATGAGCGTAGCGCACAAGTAATGGCGTAGGATGATGGTTGGTTAGTGGTTGGCTGATCGCCTCCGTCAGGTGAAGGGGAACTCTCGACCGGGCAATGGGGATACGCCGCAACTCTGACCCGACCTTCGGGAAAAGTTCGCCGTCGGCGCGCACCACCATCTCTCCGAGGCCGGGAATGTCGAGGTAGGCAATCGTGTCCGCCCCGAGGCGTTCGACATGGCGCACGGAGCCGGTCCATCGCGGCTGATCGTCCGTAAGCCGCGACGGGGGAGTGCTTGCACAGCAGCAGTCTCGTTTGGCATCAGAAGCGCGTGGTCGAAGGGCAGCATCTTGATCGCATGCGAATCAACGGTGGCGGCATCGTGATCTTCGCCGGACCGCAGCACGGTACGCCGCGTGAAATAGTCCGCACTTCGGCAAGGTCGCTGCGGAAGCCCTGTTCAGCCGTATTAATCGACGACGGGTTGCAGAGCATATCGACATTGAGCCGACCTTGATTGTCCGAGGCAGCATCTGAGCCGAGGACCGCGCGAGCAGGCCCTTGGTCGTTCAAGCACCCCAGGTATCGGACAGGGTGAAGCCAGCGGGGAAAGGGTCAGTCGGGTCGAGGCCGATCTGGCTGATCCCGTAGATCCAGCTTTGACCTGACACCCGGTTACGCGTGGCAACATAAGGCCCGACCTTGGTTTCCTCGACGAACTCCGTCGTGAACTCGCCGCCAATGATCGAGCGGGAGATGATCACCTCGCCAGGTTTCGCCAGGCCCCGGCTTTGACAGGCGGCCATGTTGGCGTTCGATCCTGTGCCACAGGGCGAGCGGTCGGTGCGACCGGGGCGCATCGTGGTGCAGGTGCGCAGCGCGCCGTCAGGTTCGACGGAGCGGAACATGACATAGGAAATCCCGTTCAGCGCAGGGGTTGTCGGGTGAAGCGCCGGTTCCACCGCCGCGATGCGTTGGCGCAGATCGACGCCCGCAATGGCAAGCTGGCGCGCGTTTTCGGGCTTGATAGTCATGCCAAGCTGACCCACGTCGATCAGCGCGTAGAAGACCCCGCCAAAACTGATGTCATAGCGCACGGGGCCCCATTCGGCGGTGTCGATCACCGCGTCCTGACGCATCACGAACGATGCCGGCATATCGAGCGTGACCCGCACCACCTTGCCGCCTTCGCAGGTGGCGGTGGCTTTCACCAGACCGGCGGCCGTATCCAGCGTGACCACGCTTTCCGGCTCGGTCATCGGGATCATGCCAGTTTCCAGCAGGGCGGTCGTGGCGCACATGGCATTCGAGCCGGACATTGCATGGGCCTGATCGGGTTGCAGGATGATCAGCCCGACATCGGCACCGGGGTCGCAGGCGGGAACCAGCAGGCAGAACGACCCCGCAGGGCCCGAACGCGGCTCGGAGCAGAGCCAGCGGCGCAGGCTGTCATCAACGGTATTGAGCTGGTGTAGCTTGTCCGCCATCGTTGCGCCGGGAATGTTCAGGACCCCCCCGGTGATGACGCGTCCTATCTCGCCCGCACAATGCACATCGACGGTTTGAATGAACCGGCTGAAGCGCATGGTATTACCCTTTCATCGGCGAGCTACGGGTGCGGCAACAGGTTGGCCTCAGGCAAGGCAGCGCGCGACCGCTCCGCCCTGCTGGCTCCATTTGGCGTACCAGGTTACGAAAAGGTTGTACTGGGCTTCGGCGTAGCCGCGCTGACTTGCGCTGAGCTCATCCGTTTTGATGAAGTTCAGGGCATATTCCTTTTCGCCCTGAAGCAGCAGCAGGTACTTGAAATAAAGAACAAGATCCGGACCTTCGTCAAACGATGACAGCACTTGAAAGGCGGCTTCCAGTTCCAGCGCCTTCTGGCGCGCCTCGACGTCGCCAGCAGCGGCGAACCGCGCAAGGTTGCAAAGCGTCAAGACCGGGCGCGGCAAGGCAACGCCAATTCCGGTGATCGCCCCCACCGCACCGCAGTTGACGTAGCCATGCACCACTCCGGTATCGACGCCAACCATCAAGGTCACGTCGTCGTCGGCCGAGGTGATGAACTCACCCGCGTAGCGCGTGTCTGCCAGACCGCCGAATTCCTTGAAGCCGACGAGATTGGGGTGTTCAGCGCGCAAGGCATTGAACAGGTCCGCCCGCGTGGCAAAGCCGTAGTAGGGGCTGTTGTAGATGATCGCCGGCATGTCGGGCGCGGCCGACAGGATCGCCTTGAAATGCGCGCGCTGCGCTGCGGGCGAGGGGCCGCGCGACAAAACCCGAGGAATGACCATCAGCCCATGCGCGCCGACTTTGGCAGCATGTCGGGCGATCGCGACGGCGGCGGCCGTATTGATGGCGCCGGTTCCGACGATGACCTTGATGCCGGCTTTCACCAGACGCTCAACGCCTTCCATGCGCTGTGCATCGCTCAAGAGCGGCCAATCGCCCATCGATCCGCAGTAGACCACCGCAGACATGCCCGTCGCGATCAGTTCTTTCGCCTTGCGGACCAGCGCGTCGAAATCTGGGGTGCGCTCCGGGGTGCAGGGCGTCATCAAGGCGGGAATGACGCCAGAAAAAATCTCGGCCTTCATGGATGCGCTCCTGTTTCAGCGTCGTGGACACTCAAGCTGCGGACCCAGCGTGCAGTCCTGATGCGTCGTAGTATACATATTGTATTTTACGCGTCGACATATTTTTCGCCTAGAGGGCGATGTTCTGCCGATCGTCGCGCGCCAAGAGCTTCTGGATCTGCCTGACAATTTGATCGGCATGCGCCTTGGCCAGCCGGTCGGACGCATCGACGTCGCGAGCGGAGATCGCTGCGATGATGTCTTCGTGTTCTTCGATGACAGTGGCCGGCGGGCGGTCATCGAACGACTGGTAATAAAGCCGCAGGAGGCGGCGACCATCGTCGAGCAACCGGACAAAGAATGTCGTGTAATAAGGGTTTCGACCGGCCTCGGCGATGGCCGCGTGAAGATCGCGGTTCGTGCTGATCATGGCGAGGGCGTCGTGCTTGGAAACGGCATTGGCGAACTGCTGTTGGTGGCTGCGGATAATGTCCAGATCGCCGGCCTGCGAGTTCTGCGCGGCAAGGCGGGTGGTCACGCGGTACATCAAGGTCAGAGCGTCGAAATAGGAGGGCAGGTTCAGAAAGTCGATGTTGGAGACCATCGTCGAACGGTTGGGAAGAGTGTGGATCAAGCCCTCTGTCGCCAGTCGTGCCAAGGCTTCGCGGATCGGCGTGCGTGACAGGGCGAGGCGGTCAGCCAACTGGACTTCGTCGATCGGGCTGCCGGGCGGAAGGGTCAGGTCAAGGATTTCCCGGCGCAACAGATCATAGGCTTTCTTGACGCCAAACCCGCGCTTCCTCTCTGGTACGGCGGCAGCAGTGTTGTCCATCAGGGTATCCTCGATTGCGACCGAATGAATAGGGTCCGACGCGGGCAGGTCAACCTTGGGCAGTCCTGAGCAGTGACTGGCCCAAGGCCGGGTTAAACGCATCGGAGCAAGTTGGCAACGACAGGCGCGGAGCGGCGGCGGCTAACCACAGGGAAATCCACTGTAGTATACAAAACGTATATTAGTCACATTTTTCCTTGTGCCACCATTGGTCGCAGAACATAGTTTGATCAGGATAACGGCCTGTCGAATCAACAAACAATGATACCAACGGGAGAGTTACAGATGAAAAAGTCTATCATTCTTGGCAGCTTACTGGCCGCAACGTGCCTTGGAACGGCGGCAAGCGCCGACAAGCTTGACGACATCATGGCATCGGGAACGCTGCGCTGTGCGGTCGTTCTCGACTTCCCGCCCATGGGGTCGCGCGATGCTGACAACAATCCCATCGGGTTCGACGTCGATTACTGCAACGACCTTGCCGCCGCACTTGGCGTGACGGCCGAGATCGTCGAAACTCCGTTTCCCGACCGTATCCCCGCGCTGGTATCAGGCCGGGTCGATGTTGGTGTGGCCTCGACCTCGGATACGCTTGAGCGGGCAAAGACTGTCGGGTTCACCATTCCCTACTTTGCGTTCACCAACGTGGTCCTTACCCGCGAGGGCGCAGGGATCGAAAAGTTCGAGGACATGAACGGCAAGACCGTCGGTTCGGTCAGCGGCACCTTCGAAGGCATCGCGCTGGAAGAAAACATCAAAGGCTGGGGCGCGGGGGAATTCCGTCCGTATCAAAGCCAGGCCGACGTGTTCCTTGCCCTGTCGCAGGGCCAGATCGACGCCACCGTCGTCACCTCGACAGTCGCATCGGCAATTGTCGAAAGCGGGCAATACGAGGGGCTGGTGATCAAGGGCGACGCGCCTTACCCGGTCGACTATGTCGGCCTGATTGCGCTTCGTCAGGAATACGGCCTGCTGAACTACCTCGACCTGTTCGTGAACCAGCAGGTCCGCTCCGGTCGCTATCAGGAGCTGTATGAAAAGTGGGTTGGCGGCGCCGCCCCCAAGCTGACGATCGACAACGTCTACCGTTGACACTGATCTGACACCAAAACGGAAGGGAGGGCAGAACGCCCTCCCTTCCATCTTGGACGCTCCGCCGCGAGGACGTTGCAGCATGTTCAACTATACCTTCCAATGGGGCCAAGCCCTTCAGAAGCTTCCGCTTTTGCTGGAAGGTGCGCTGGTGACCTTACAGATCGCGCTGATGTCGATGGCAATGGGCATCGCCTTCGCCGTCGTTCTGGCGGTGGCGCGTAATTCACGGTCGATATGGGTTTCTGCCCCGGCCACGGCTTGGGTCGAGGTGTCGCGCAACACGCCCGCGCTGTTCCAGATCTACATGGCGCATTTCGGCCTTGGCTCGTTCGGCATCCATCTCAGCCCCTATCTGGCGCTGCTGGCCGGCATCACCTTCAACAACGCGGGCTATCTGGCTGAAACCTTCCGCGGCGCCTTGCGTGCCATTCCCGGCACCCAACTGCGCGCCGCCAGATCGCTCGGGATGCCGTCGATACAGGCGTTTCGCCTTGTGATCATGCCGCAGATGTTTCGCATCGCCTTTCTGCCCACCACCAACCAGATGGTCTGGGCGATCCTGATGACGTCGCTTGGGGTGACGGTGGGCATGAATACCGACCTTGCGGGTGTGACGCAGGATATCAATGTGCGCAGTTTCCGGACTTTTGAAATCTTCGCGATTGCGGCGGTGATCTATTACCTGATAGCCAAGGCCGTGACCCTGAGCGCGCGCCTTCTGGCCGCGCGTCTGTTCCGGTATTGAGGGGGGTCGCGCATGTTTGACACCGCACTGACCCTGAGCGACCTGATGTTCCTGATCAAGGGCGCGGGCATGACCCTTGCGGTCACCTTCTTCGCGGTAACCGGCGGCACGCTGCTGGGCGTGTTGTTCGGCGTGATCCGGGCGCAGATAAGCGTGTGGGCCGCCCTGCCGCTGATCTTCGTGCTGGATGTATTCCGTTCGGTGCCGTTGCTGATCCAGTTGGTCCTTGCCAACGCGTTTCAGGCGATTGCCGGGCTGAACATGCCGCCCTTTGCGACGTCGTGCATTGTGCTTGCGCTTTATACCTCGGCCTACTGCACCGAAATCGTACGCGGTGCGATTGACGCCGTTCCGTCCGTGACACGCCGGGCAGGGCGGTCGCTTGGGCTGACCTGGGGGCAGGACATGCGGTTCATCGTGTTCCCGATGGCCCTGCGGGTGGGGCTGCCGAGCTGGATTGGCTTGACCCTAGGCGTGATGAAGGATTCGGCGCTGGTTTTGTGGTTGGGTCTGATTGAACTGTTGCGGTCGGGCCAGATTCTGGTCACCCGGCTTCAGGAACCGATGTTCATCCTTCTGGTCGTGGGCGCGATCTACTTCCTGATGAGCTTTCCCATTGCCCGTCTGGGCGGCCAGCTGGAAAAAAGGTGGCGCGAGAATGATTGATATCCGCAATGTCTACAAATCGTTCGGGACGCTTGAGGTGCTCAAGGGTGTCAATCTGAGCGTGGAAAAGGGCGAGGTGGTGTCGGTGATCGGCGGGTCGGGGTCCGGAAAGTCCACCCTTCTGACCTGCATCAACGGGCTGGAGCCGATCAATTCCGGATCAATCCTCGTGGACGGTGTCGAAGTCCACGCCAAGACCACCGATCTGAACAAGCTGCGCCGCAAGATCGGCATCGTGTTCCAGCAGTTCAACGCATTCCCGCATCTGACAGTGCTGGAGAATGTTACCCTCGCGCCGCGCAAGGTTCTGGGCATGTCCAAGGCCGAGGCTGAAGAGGTGGCGGTCAGGCAACTTACGCATGTCGGGCTGGCAGATAAGCTGTCGGTCTATCCCGGCCGCCTGTCCGGCGGGCAGCAGCAGCGCATGGCCATTGCCCGTGCGCTTGCCATGTCACCCGCCTATGTGCTGTTCGACGAGGTAACCTCGGCGCTTGACCCGCAGCTTGTCGGCGAGGTGCTGGATACTCTGAAGCTTTTGGCCACCGAAGGGATGACGATGATCTGCGTCACCCATGAAATGAGCTTTGCCCGCGATGTGTCTGACCGGGTGGCGTTTTTCCACAAGGGTGTGCTGGCCGAGATTGCGCCGCCGGAACAGTTCTTCAACAATCCGCAACACCCGGAGACAAAAGAATTCCTGTCAAAAGTACGTTAGCGATGATCGGCCAGACAATCATCGAGGGGACCGCATCCGGACCGATCCTGGCTTGCAGCGAAGGCCTCAGTTTCTGGGGCGGTGTGGACCCGTTGACCGGTATCGTGATCGACGCTCACCATCCGCTTTGCGGGCAATCCATTGCTGGCAAGATGCTGGTGATGCCGACCACACGGGGGTCGTGCAGCGGCAGCGGCGTGATGCTGGACCTTGCATTGAACGGGATCGCGCCTGCGGCCTTCGTGTTCGGTGAGGCCGAGGATGTCGTGACGCTGGGCGCCATGATCGCCGGCAAGATGTTCGACCGGCCCGTCCCGGTGCTGCGTCTTGATGCAAACGCGTTCGCATCGGCAACCGTCGCGCAAGCCGCCGAGTTGCGCGACGGTGTCCTCTTCCTTGATGGGGTCGCCGTTACCCTGAAACCGTTGGCACTGGCACAGCTGGACCTTTCCGACCTTGATCGTGCGATGCTGGATGGTTCGGACGGCCCGGCGCGGCGGATCGCGATGGAGGTGATTTGCGCGATGGCCGCGCTGCAGGGCGCAACGGCACTTGTCGATGTGACGCAAGGCCATATCGACGGTTGTATCCTTGCCAACACCGCCAACCTTCGCTTTGCCGAAACGATGGCCGAGATGGGGGGCCGCGTGTGTATCCCGACCACGATGAATGCAATCTCGGTTGATCACGCGGGCTGGCGCACGCAAGGCGTTCCGCCGGTTTTCGGGCTTCGGGCCGCACGTCTGGCGGATGCCTATGTCAAGATGGGCGCACGCCCCACGTTCACCTGCGCGCCCTATCTTCTGGAGACCGCTCCCAGCGCAGGCGAAAATATCGGCTGGTCGGAATCAAACGCGGTGATCTTTGCGAACACCGTTCTGGCCGCAAGGACGGTAAAGCACCCCGATTACCTTGATCTTTTCATCGCGATGACGGGGCGCGCGCCCCTGTCCGGCGTTTACCTGCCAGCCAACCGTGCGCCCCGTCGCCTGATTCACGTTGACCTTCCGCACGGCCACGATGACGCCCTATGGCCCATGCTTGGCTACATTGCCGGGCAGCTCGCGCCGAACTGCATCCCGCTGCTGACCGGGCTTGAGGCGATTACGCCCTCGCACGATGACCTGAAGGCGATGTGCGCGGCCTTCGGCACAACTTCTGCCGCACCGATGCTGCATGTCGCTGGCCACACCCCGGAGGCGGCGGATTTCCCCGAGCCGACGGACCGGGTGACCGTTACTTGCACCGATCTTGTACGGGTCTGGGCCGAACTGAACCAAGGCCCCCGCGAGATCGACCTCGTCGCCTTCGGAAGCCCCCATTTCTCGCTGACCGAATGCCATGTGCTTGCCGATCTGGCGGAGGGTCACCGGGCGTCAGGAACGCAGGTGATCGTCACGGTCGGCCAGAATGTGCTGCGCGATGCGCGCGAGGACGGCACGCTGGCAAAGCTGGAGGCGTTCGGGGCGCAAATCTTTCCGGATATCTGCTGGTGTTCGATCACCGAGCCTTTGCTGCCAGTGCAAGTTCGCAACTTGATGACGAACTCCGGGAAATATGCGCATTACGCACCCGGCCTGTCCGGCCGCGAGGTCCGCTTTGGCTCCCTTTCCGAATGTGCCGAAACGGCGAGGACGGGCGTCGCGCCTGCGTCGCCCCCCGACTGGTTGAAGGATTGACGGCATGCGCAGCAGCAAGACCATCCATGTGATTTCAGCTCATGCCGAAGGCGAGGTCGGCGATGTCGTGGTGGGTGGCGTGCAACCCCCGCCGGGCGCCACGCTTTGGGAACAATCGCGCTGGATCGCGAAGGATCAGACCCTGCGAAACTTCCTTCTCAACGAACCGCGCGGCGGGGTCTTTCGCCACTTCAACCTTCTGGTGCCGCCAAAGAACCCGGCGGCGGATGCCGCATTCATCATCATGGAGCCGGAGGACACGCCGCCGATGTCCGGTTCCAACTCGATGTGTGTCGCGACCGTACTTCTGGATGCCGGCATCATTCCGATGCAGGAGCCGGAAACGAGATTGGTGCTGGAAGCGCCCGGTGGGCTTGTCCATGTCCGCGCCGAGTGCAGGAATGGCAAGGCCGAGCGGATATTTGTCCACAACCTGCCCAGCTTTGCTGCCGAGTTGGGCGTGAAACTGGAGGTCGAGGGCCTTGGCACTTTGACAGTCGATACCGCCTACGGCGGCGACAGTTTCGTGATCGTGGATGCCGCGGCACTCGGTCTCAAGCTGGTTGCCGACGAGGCGCATTTCATTGCGAGCACCGGCGTGAAGATCACCAACGCGGCCAATCGGCAGTTGCGGTTCCATCATCCAGAAAAGGCGGACTGGACGCATTTTTCGTTCTGTCTGTTTGCCGGGAAGGTCACCCGCGACGGGCATCGATTGACGGCCGGGTCGGCCGTTGCGGTGCAGCCCGGCAAGGTCGACCGTTCGCCGACAGGCACGGCCTTGTCGGCGCGCATGGCCGTATTGCATGCCAAGGGCGAGATGGGTCTGGATGACCGCCTGACCATCGTCTCGGTCATCGGTTCCACCTTCGAGGGCGGTATCGTCGGGCGGACCACGGTGGGCAACCGGGCGGCGATCATTCCTGAAATCTCCGGTCGTGGCTGGATCACCGGCATCCATCAGCACATGCTCGATCCTGCCGATCCGTGGCCCGAAGGCTACCGTCTGTCCGACACCTGGGGGGCGAGGTAGCCTACGGACCGCGCTAAGCCGGGCACCTTCCGGTCGCGGTGTCGCGGAACAAGTCCCGGAACCGCCGGTTGACCCGCCTGACCCCACTGCAAAGGGGATTGGTGCGGCGTGATCGGAGGCGAGGTATGGCAGGCAAAGACAGTGCGAAGGCGGCGCGTTTGGCTGTCGTCTCAATCGGCGTGCTGGCGGTGGCGGGCGGGGCGGCGATGGTGGCGCGGAAGCGGATGATCCGCCCGCAATCCGACAGCTCCCCCGGCCGGACCGCCCGGCGCACCCGATTTGGCAGCTATGCCGTCACCGGACGCAGCGTGACCATCAACCGGCCGCGCGAGGAGATTTTTGCCTTCTGGCGCGATTTTTCGAACCTGCCGCGGTTCATGGAAAATGTCGATTCCGTCTCGGCCCTAGGCGACGGTGTGACCCGCTGGGTAATCAGGGCGCCAGCGGGTGCCACGGTCAACATCGACACGCGCACCGTTGCCGAGCGACCGGGGGAGGAGATCGCCTGGCAGTCGGTGCCCTCGTCGCAGATCGGCACGCGCGGCAAGGTGATGTTCCGCGACGCGGTGGACGGGCGCGGCACGGTGGTCGAGGCGATCATCGCCTACAAGCCACCCTTGGGCGAGGCAGGGCGACTGCTGGCGAAACTGGCGGGCCGTGAACCTGCAATTCAGGGCCGGCGCGAATTGAAGCGGTTGAAAATGCTGCTCGAGACTGGCGAGATCGCCACTGCCCGCCGCCGCAACGACCAATCCGAAGGAGATGCATGATGCGGGCTTTGACATGGCACGGCACACGGGATGTTCGGGTCGATACGGTCCCCGACCCGCAAATCATCAACCCGCGCGATGCGATCATCGAGGTCACCTCGACCGCGATCTGCGGCTCGGACCTGCATTTGTATGACGGCGTGATTCCGGGGCTGAAACCCGGCGATGTGCTTGGCCATGAATTCATGGGCCGCGTGGTTGATGTCGGCCCCGCCAGCACCCTGCAATGCGGTCAGCGTGTGGTCGTGCCTTTCACCATTTCCTGCGGGGCGTGCTTCTTTTGTCAACACAGCCTCTATTCCGCCTGCGATAACTCCAACCCCGCCGACGCACAGGATGCCACCGAAAAGCTCTACGGTCATGCGATGGGCGGGATTTTCGGCTATTCGCATCTGACCGGGGGGTATTCGGGCGGACAGGCCGAATATGTGCGGGTGCCGTTTTCCGACGTTGGGCCGATTGTCATCCCCGATGGCTTTGATGACGATCAGGTGCTGTTCCTGTCGGATATCTTGCCGACCGGCTGGATGGCGGCCGAGAACGCAGCGATCGAGCCCGGCGATACCGTCGCTGTCTGGGGCTGCGGTCCGGTCGGGCTGTTCGCCGTGCAAAGCGCGTTTCTGATGGGGGCAGAGCGGGTGATCGCGATTGACCACTATCCGCGACGGCTGGATCTGGCGCGCGGTCTGGGGGCAGAGGTGATCGATTTCCGCGCGACGCGGGTGCTGGAGGCCTTGATGGAAATGACTGGTGGTCTTGGCCCCGACGCCGTTATCGATGCGGTCGGCATGGAAAGCCACGGCATTGCCCCCGACACCGTGCTGGACACGGTCAAACAGAAGGCGGGTCTCGGTTTCGACAAGGGACACGCCCTGCGCGAGGCGATCATCGCGTGCCGCAAGGGCGGGCGGGTATCGGTGCCGGGTGTCTATGGCGGATTCATGGACTTGTTCCCGTCTGGCGCCCTGATGCAGAAGGGCCTGCAACTTCGCACCGGCCAGACCCATGTGCAACGCTATACCACGTCGTTGTTGCACCGCATTGCCGAGGGTGAGATCGACACCACCTTCCTGATCAGCCACCGGCTGCCGCTGGACGACGCGGCGAAAGGCTACAAATGTTTCAAGGAGCAGCCGGACGATTGGACCAAAGTCGTCCTCAAGACCTCGGCAGCGGAACCGAACCGGACCGGCGCCGGTTGATGCGGTGGCGGAACTTGGTCGGGGGAAGGGTCGATGGCGTCTCGGGCAAGCTGGAAGGGCACGCTGAAGATCGGTGAACTGATTTGCCCGGTGGCCCTTTATGCCGCTGCCTCCACCTCGGAGCGGATTTCCTTTCACACCATCAACCGCGCAACGGGCAACCGGGTCCGCCGCGAGTTCATTGACGCCGAGACCGCAAAGCCGGTGGAGCGGGACGATCAGGTCAAGGGTTACGACACCGGTGCGGGCGAGCATGTCATCCTGACCCCCGAGGAAATCGCCGCCGCCGTGCCCGACAGCGACAAGGTGCTGGACGTGCTGGCCTTCGTCGCTTGCGGCGATATCGATGACGTCTATTTCGACAAACCCTATCATCTGGCCCCTTCCGACAAGGCGGCGGCCGAGGCCTTCGTGCTGATCCGCGATGGGTTGCGGGCGCAGGGCGTTGCGGCGGTGGCGCAGGCGGTGCTGTTCCGCCGAATGCGAACCATGCTGATCCGTGCGCAAGGCAACGGGCTGATCGGCACCACGCTCAACTTCGATTACGAGGTGCGCTCGTCGCAAGAAGCATTCAAGGAAATCCCCGACATCAAGATCGCCGGCGAGATGTTGGATCTTGCCCGCCATATCATCGACACCAAGCAAGGCACCTTCGACGCCTCCAGCTTTGATGATCGCTATGACGCGGCCCTTGCCGAACTGGTTCGCGCCAAGATCGAAGGGCGCAAGATCGCGCCGCGCCCTGAACCAAAGCGCGATGCCACGGTCGATTTGTTGGCCGCGCTGCGCGAAAGCGCCAAGGCGTCCGCGCAAAAGGGCGGGAAAAGCGGTGCGAAAGGAGGGCGAGCCAAGGCGAAAGCCGACGCCGCCAAACCCGCCGCGCCGCGCCGCAAGGCGGGGTAAGCGATGGGCCTCGACACATATCGCCAGAAGCGGGACTTCACGAAAACGCAAGAGCCGAAGGGAAACAAATCCCGGCGCAAGGGAAACAGCTTCGTCGTACAGAAGCATGCGGCGACCCGCCTCCATTACGATCTGCGGTTGGAAATGGACGGGGTCCTGAAAAGCTGGGCTGTGACGCGAGGGCCCAGCCTTGTGTCAGGGGAACGGCGGCTAGCGGTGCATGTCGAGGATCATCCGCTGGACTACGGCGACTTCGAAGGCACCATCCCGAAAGGCGAATACGGTGGCGGCACGGTCATCGTCTGGGACCGCGGGCGCTGGGCTCCGATTGGTGATGCCGCGAAGGGCTACGCCAAGGGCCATCTCGAGTTTGAGTTGGAGGGCGAAAAGCTGCGAGGTGCGTGGCATCTGGTCCGGATGCAGGGCAAACCCGGCGAAAAGCGCGAAAACTGGCTGCTGATCAAGGCGGAGGATGCCTTCGCGCGGCCAGAGGATGCGCCCGATGTGCTAGAAGAAAGCCCGCTGTCGGTGAAAACGGGGCGAGACCTGCCCGAGGTGGCAGGCGAAGCGCCCGGTTGGTCGTCCAAGACTGGCCGCATCAGCAAGGCCAGCAAGGCAAAGCCCAAAGCATCCGTAACCAAAGGCGAGCCGGAGCCAGCGCCAGACCCAACAGGCACGCCCTTACCCCCCGATCTCGCCTCGGTTCCGGGGGCGAAACGCGAAAAGATGCCGGACTTCGTCGAACCGATGCTGGCAAAGCTTGCGGCCAACGCCCCGACCGGCGACCGCTGGCTGCACGAGATAAAGTTCGACGGCTACCGGCTGCAAGCCCGGATCGAGGCCGGGAAGGTCCGGCTTCTGACCCGCAGCGGCCTGGACTGGACCGCAAAGTTCGGGCCAGAGGTCGTCACCGCCCTTGCCACGCTGCCGGTCAAGGCCGCTATCCTTGACGGAGAGCTTGTGGTCGAGACCGGCGCCGGGGCGACCAGCTTTTCCGCCCTGCAATCCGACCTGAGCGAAGGGCGCAGCGACCGCTTTGTCTATTACGCCTTCGACCTTTTGCATCTGGACGGCCATGATCTGCGCAAGGTCGGATTGATTGAGCGCAAGGCCCTTTTGCAGCAGGTTCTGGCGACCGCGCAGCCGGTCTTGCGTTACAGCGAGCATTTCATCGAAACCGGCGAAATGGTGCTGCGCCATGCCTGCCGCCTGAGCCTTGAGGGCATTGTGTCAAAGCTGCGCGACGGTGCCTATCGGACCGGACGGGGGGCAGGCTGGATCAAATCGAAATGTTCCGACCGGCAGGAGTTCGTGATTGGCGGCTATGTCCCGTCCAGCACGTCGCGGCAGGCGATCGGGTCGCTGGTTCTTGGCGTCTACGAAAACGACGGTCTGGTCTACGTCGGAAGGGTAGGGACCGGGTTCACCGCTGCCCTGGCTGCGTCCCTGTTCGAGCGGTTGGAATTGATCACCAGCGCCGACAGCCCGTTTGCGGCCCCCCTGACCAGCGAGCAACGTCAAAAGGTGCGGTTCGTCCGCCCCGAATTGGTGGCCGAGGTCGAGTTCCGGGCTTGGACAGCGGACGGCCACCTGCGCCACGCGGCTTTTCGCGGCCTGCGCGAGGACAAGCCAGCCAGTGAAATCCGGCGCGAGGTTGCAGTCGGGGCAAAGCCGCCCGCTCCACAGAAGCGCACCGTCAAACTTAGCCATCCGGACCGTGTTTACTGGCCCGACGTCGGTGTCACCAAGGAAGGGCTGGCCGACTACTACGCCGAGGTCTGGCCGCAGATTGCGCCTCATATCGTGGGTCGCCCGCTGGCCTTGCTGCGCTGCCCCGAGGGGATCGACGGCCAGCAGTTCTTTCAAAAGCACGCGCGGAAAGGGCTGAGCGACAAGATCAATCTCGTCGAAGACCCCGCGGACCCTGGCGAAAAGCTGATTGCAGTCAGTGACCTCGACGGATTGGTCGGGCTGGTTCAGGCAGCAACGCTGGAAATTCACCCTTGGGGTTCGACGCTGGCTGACTGGGAACGACCGGACCAGATCGTGATGGACCTTGATCCCGGCGAGGGAGTGGAATGGACCGCTGTGCTGGATGCAGCGCGCGAGGTTCGCCAGCGCTGCCGCGACGCAGGCTTGGAGGCCTTCGTCAAGACGTCGGGGGGCAAGGGGCTCCATGTGGTTGCCCCGCTTAAGCCGCATGCCGATTGGACGGCGGTCAAGGCTTTCACCAAGGCGATAGCAGGTGCGATGGCTGCGGATGCGCCTGACCTCTATGTGGCGACCATCGCGAAGGCCAAAAGGCAGGGCAAGATCCTGATCGATTATCTGCGCAACCAGCGCGGCGCGACGGCGGTGGCGGCATTTTCGACGCGCGCCCGGCCGGGGGCGCCGGTCTCGACACCGATCGGATGGGACGAACTTTCGCCCGACATCGGCCCTGCGCATTTCAAGGTCGATAACGTGCCAACCCGTCTGGCCGCGCTGTCCGCAGACCCGTGGGAGGGGTTTCGCAAGGCCGCTTTTCCTTTGAAGGCGGGTAAGGGAAGTAGCCGGAGGTGATCACCCTTTCTTGCCCTTTCCCTTCGCCTCGGTTGCGAGGCTTTTCTTCAGTGCATCCATGATGCTGACCACATTGCCCGACAACGCGGGCGCCGCGGCTTTCTTGGCGGGCTTTGCGCCGCCTTTGCGTTTGGCGGCGATGATATCCACCAGCTTGGCCTGCACCGGATCGGTGGCCATGTCCGGATCCCAAGGCTTGGTACGATCCTTGATCAGTGTTTTCAGCAGGCGCATCAGCCCCGGTTCGGGCTTAATCCCGTCTAGTGCCGCGAACTTGTCATCGGCGTCGCGCACTTCGTCGCCATAGCGAAGCGTCCAGAGCACGATGCCCTTGCCGCGCGGCTCGAGCAGGACTGCGCGTTCCCTCCGGTAAAGCACGACCCGCGAAATGCCGACAGTACCAGTTGCCCGCATCGCTTCGCGGATCACGGCAAATGCCTCTTCCGCCACCTTGTCGTTGGGCAAAAGGTAATGCGGCTTGTCGAACCAGATCCAGCCAATGCTGTCGGCTGGCACGAACATGTCGATCTCGATGGTGCGCGCGCTTTCCAGCGCGACGCTTTCGATTTCATCATCTTCCAGCAGAACGAAGTCATCCTCACCCCGTGGATAGCCCTTGACCTCGTCCTCTTCGCTCACGGTCTTGCCTGTCACGCTGTCGACGTAACGGCTGACCACACGGTTGCCTGTCTTGGCGTTCAGGGTGTGAAAGCGAACCTTCTCGCTCTCGCTCGTCGCTGGCATCAGCGTCACCGGACAGGTGACGAGAGACAGCTTGAGATACCCCTTCCAGAACGAGCGTGGTGCCATGGCGCGGATACCCCTCGCCGGTGTTCGGCTCAGCGCAGGCCGAAGAACGAAAGGATGGCAATGACCACCACGACGAGGCCGATAATGTAGACGATGTTGTTCATGGCAACGCTCCTGATAAGGCAACGCCTGCTACTGCAGGCTCCGGCCAAACAACACGCGGTGCGGCGAGTGGGTTCCGCAGGTCGTTAACGGCGCGCTGGCAGATCGGAACAAACGGGCGGTTTGATGGCTGGTTCGTTCATGCGCCGCTGCTATGGCCGCGCGAAAGGAAGGCCCGCCCATGCCCAACGCACCAAAGCCCGCAGCGCGGAAAAGATCGATCCTCGGTTCGCCCGGCAATGACAAGGCGGACCACGAAGGCTCGCCGCACGATCCGTCGGAATTCAAGGGAACGCCGGCAGACCCGGTCGAGGCACGAGTGGCGCCTGATGACGCGGAAAAGGCTCGGAAAACTTCAAACCCGCAACGAAAAACGGCGCGGCCGTGATGGCCGCGCCCTTTCTTCCATCGGTCGAATTTGGATCAGGCGAGGTCGAAGCGATCCGCGTTCATCACCTTGGTCCAAGCCGCCACAAAGGCCGCAACGAAGCCCGGCTCAGCATCTGACTGTGCATGGACTTCGGCCAGCGCCCGCAACTGCGAGTTCGAACCGAACACAAGGTCAACCCGCGTGCCCGTCCACTTCACCGCGCCGCTGGTGCGGTCACGACCTTCGAACACATCGTCTGCTTCCGACACCGCCGACCATTTGGTCCGCATGTCCAGAAGGTTGACGAAGAAATCGTTGGTCAACTGGCCCGGACGATCGGTGAACACGCCATGCGCGCTGCCACCGGTGTTGGCCCCCAGCACCCGAAGGCCGCCGACCAGCACGGTCATTTCCGGCGCCGTCAGCGTCAGAAGCTGTGCCTTGTCGACCAGCAGTTCTTCGGCCGAAACGGTGTAGTCCGCCTTCAGATAGTTGCGGAAACCGTCGGCAATCGGCTCCATGACCGCAAAGCTTTCCACATCGGTCTGCTCCTGGCTGGCATCCGTCCGTCCCGGTGCGAAAGGCACCGTCACGGCGTGGCCGGCTGCCTTGGCGGCAGCTTCGATGGCCGCATTGCCACCAAGGACAATGAGGTCAGCCAGAGACACGCGCTTCGTGCCGGTCTGACTTGCGTTAAAGGCGGCTTGGATGCCTTCCAGAACGCCCAGCACCTTTGCCAGACGTGCCGGTTCATTGACCTCCCAGTCCTTCTGCGGGGCAAGCCGGACGCGCGCGCCATTGGCGCCGCCGCGCATGTCTGAACCGCGGAACGTCGAAGCAGACGCCCAGGCCGCCGTGACCAGATCAGAGGTGGACAGGCCCGAGCCGAGGATCTTTGCCTTCAGGCCGGCAATGTCAGCGCTGTCGATCAGCGCGTGGTCGACGGCAGGGACGGGATCTTGCCAGATCAGATCTTCGGCCGGAACCTCCTTGCCCAGATACAGGACCTTCGGCCCCATGTCGCGATGGGTCAGCTTGAACCACGCGCGCGCATAGGCGTCGGCGAATTCGGCCGGGTTCTGGTGGAAGCGGCGCGCGATCGGCTCGTAGATCGGGTCCATCCGCATCGCCATGTCGGCCGTTGTCATCATCGGCGCGTGGCGGCGCGACGGATCATGCGCGTCCGGCACAAGGGTGGCGGCTGCCGGATCGGTCGGCTGCCACTGCCAGGCGCCCGCCGGGCTTTTCACCAGATGCCAGTCAAAGCCGAACAGCATGTCGAAATAGCCGTTGTCCCATTTGGTCGGCGTCGGCGTCCACGCCCCTTCGATGCCGCTCGTCGTCGTATGCACGCCGAAACCCGAGCCAAAGGCGTTCGTCCAGCCAAAGCCCTGCTCGGCGATCCCGGCGCCTTCCGGCTCGCGTCCGACCAGCGCCGCGTCACCCGCGCCATGGCATTTGCCGAAGGTATGCCCGCCGGCGACCAGCGCGACGGTCTCCTCGTCGTTCATCGCCATCCGCCCAAAGGTGTCGCGGATGTCACGGCCCGAGGCGACCGGATCGGGCTTGCCGTTCGGGCCTTCGGGGTTGACGTAGATCAGGCCCATCTGCACCGCCGCCAGCGGATTTTCCAGTTCCCGCTCGCCGGTATAACGCGCGTCACCAAGCCAGGTATCCTCGGCGCCCCAATAGATGTCTTCCTCCGGCTCCCACACATCGGCACGGCCGCCGCCGAAGCCGAAGGTCTTGAAACCCATCGATTCCATCGCGCAGTTGCCGGCAAGGATCATCAGGTCGGCCCAAGAAATGCGATTGCCGTATTTCTGTTTGATCGGCCACAACAGGCGGCGGGCCTTGTCGAGGTTGGCGTTGTCGGGCCAGCTGTTCAGCGGCGCAAACCGCTGTGTCCCCGAACGCGCCCCGCCGCGCCCGTCGGCGGTGCGGTAGGTGCCGGCGCTGTGCCAGGCCATGCGGACGAAGAACGGGCCATAATGCCCGTAATCTGCCGGCCACCAGTCCTGGCTATCGGTCATCAGGGCGTAGAGGTCCGCCTTCAGTGCGTCGAGGTCGAGCTTCTTGAACTCTTCGGCGTAATTCACCGTCGGGATCGGGTTCGAAAGCGCCGTGTTCTGGTGCAGAATCCGCAGGTTAAGCTGGTTTGGCCACCAATCACGATTGGACCGCGCCGCAAAGGTCGCCTGTTTCGCCACTCCGTGCATGACCGGGCATTTGCCCATTCTGCCGCTGTCGTTTCCGTCCATCGCGCTCTCCCTCATGTGCTGATCGCTGACAGATGACGGGTCGTTCCGTGCCCACGGTTCGGACCGTCCGACTGTCGATGATGCCTGAGTATAGACCGTTAGTTCGATTAGTTTAAGTTGAATTATTTGATGGTAGCGATAAACCTGCCTTATGAAGAACCTTTCTTTCAAGCAGCTTCGCTATTTTGATGCCTTGCAGCGTCAGGCCCATTTCGGACGCGCCGCAGAGATATGCTCGATCTCGCAGCCGGCGCTTTCGATGCAGATCCGTGAGCTTGAAGAAACCCTTGGCGGTGCGCTTTTCGAACGCGGAGCGCGGCAGGTCCGGCTGACGGGTCTTGGTGAAATCGTCGCGCCCCGCGTGCGCGAAGTGTTGCGGGCGATGGAGGAGCTGGAAGATCTGGCGCGGACGTCGCGCCAGCGACGGATGGGGCGGCTGCGGATCGGGATCATACCGACGGTCGCGCCCTATCTGCTGCCACGGATCATCGGGAACCTGACCCGTGCCGGCTTGGATATCGACGTGCAGGTACGCGAAACCGTCACTCCGAAACTGATCCGTGACCTGGAGGAAGGCCGGCTTGACACCGCGATCGTGGCGCTGCCGGTGTCCGAACCTTCGCTGGCCGAAATCGCGCTTTTCAGCGAGGTGTTCGTCCTTGTCCGATCAGCGGCAGACCTAGACAAACCAGTGCCCGGTCCCGAAAAACTGCGCGAGATGCGGCTGTTGCTGCTTGAGGAAGGGCATTGCTTTCGCGATCAGGCGCTTACCTTCTGCCGCATGTCCTCGGTCGCCCCGCGAGAATTGATGGACGCAAGTTCCCTGACCACGCTGGTGCAGATGGTCGGCGCCGGAATTGGCGTTACTCTAATCCCCGAAATGGCGGTCGATGTCGAAACCCGCTCGGCGGCGGTGGCGGTTGCCAGATTTCAGCCGCCTGAACCGCAGCGCACGATAGGGATGGTCTGGCGACGGTCCAGCCCGCTTGCGGGCCAACTGGAGGAGGTGGCCGAGGTGGTGAAGCAATCGGCACTGGATCTTGCGGCAGAGCGCACAACACTGGCCGGCTGATGTGACGTGTATAGAAGGGCAAGCGGCGCTTTTCCGGTAGGAATTCCCGCGCGGCCCATTCAATCTGGCACAAAGCAATCGAGAGGCTCGCATGACCGACACCCGTTTCAATCAGCCGCTGGGCGGCAACGAGATGCCGCGCTTTGGCGGACCGGCGACGATGATGCGGCTGCCTGCCCAGATGGATGCGGCGGGGCTGGATGCGGCCTTCATCGGCATTCCGATGGATCACGGCACCTCGAACCGGCCCGGAACACGGCTTGGCCCGCGCCAGATCCGCGACGAGAGCCGGATGCTGCGACCCTATAACATGGCGACGCGTGTGGCACCGTTCGAGGCGATGCAGGTGGCTGATATCGGGGACGTGCCAATCAACACCTTCGATCTGAAGAAGACCGTCGACATCATCACCGAGCATTATCGAGGGGTGCTGGCGCATCAGGTGATCCCGCTGACGCTGGGGGGCGATCATACGCTGACCTGGCCGATCCTCAGGGCGATCAAGGAGCGGCACGGGCCGGTGGCGCTGATCCATGTCGATGCGCATGCCGATATCAACGACACGATGTTCGGGGAAAAGGTCGCGCATGGCTGCCCGTTCCGGCGGGCGTGGGAAGATGGCTGCCTGCAGAACGACAAGGTGTTTCAGATCGGGTTGAGGGGGACGGGGTACAGTCCGGAGGATTTCGACTGGGGCCGGAAGAACGGCTGGACGGTTGTTCAGGCGGAGGAGTGCTGGCATCGATCGCTGACGCCGATGATGGCCGAGATCAGGGAAAAGATCGGGGATGCGCCGGTCTATCTGAGCTATGATATCGACAGCCTAGACCCTGCCTTCGCGCCGGGGACGGGGACGGTGGAACCGGGGGGGCTGACGATCTGGCAGGGGCTGGAGATCGTGCGGGGCTGTGCGGGGCTGAACCTTGTGGGCTGCGATCTGGTGGAGGTTTCGCCGCCCTACGACCCCTCGGGGAATACGGCGCTGGTGGGGGCGAACCTTTTGTATGAGATGCTCTGCGTCTTGCCGAAGGCGGTCGCGCATCGGTTGGCGCAGGGGTGAGGGCGGGGCGTGTCCACAGTGGGACACGCCCGCACATCCAATGATATCAATGGGTTGAAAAATTCTGTTAGTGGACGGTTAACCGTCTTTTCGACCCTTGTCAGAACTCGAAAGCGTCGGTCACGTCGCGGCGGCCAAGCGTCATCGCGTCGGCCACATGGATCATCGGCGTGAGGTCGACGTCGCTGGCCCCACTGCGGACAAGGTCAGCCATGCGCGCGTAAAGCGCGGGGTATTCGCCCATGATCGACGGCTCGCCGGTGATGGCCTTGTGGTCGAGTTCGAGCACATTGCCGCCCATCCGCAGCGCGAGGTGGCCCTTGTGGGTTTCAACCTCGATGTCCCAGGTTTGCTGGCCTTCCTGCCGCCAGTCGAAATCGGCGCTGACGTTGCCGGAAAAGACCAGCGCCGCGGCGATCGGGGTCTGCCGGTTGGCCGGGTAGGTCAGGGTGGCGGCAGTGACATGCACCGGGGCGGGCAGAATCTCGGTCATGATCGAAAGCGCGTTGATGCCGGGGTCAAAGACGCCCATGCCGCCGGGTTCAAACACCCAATCCTGACCGGGATGCCATTTGCGCACATCCTCGCGCCAAGTGATGTTGGCGCGGGTGATGGTCTGGCCCTTGAGCCAGGCCTTGGCGGGAGCGACGGCCTTGGCCATGCGGCTGTGCCATGTCGCGAAAAGCGAGACGCCCATTTCGGCGGCGATGGCGGAAAGCGCGTGGATTTCGGCCAGCGTCGCACCGGGCGGTTTTTCCAGCATGACGTGGCGACCGGCGCGCAGAGCGGCTTCGGCGTAGGCAAAGCGCGGCACCGGGGGCAGGGCGAGCGACACCACGGGAATGTCAGGGCGTTCGGCCAGCATGGTTTCGATGTCGGTGAAGGCTGGCGTTCCGGCAACGGTGCCGTGGCGGCTGACGGTGGCCGCAAGTTCCCAGTCAGGCGAGGCCGTAATGGCGGGAACGTGCTGGTCAATGGCGATCTTGCCAATGCCGACGAGGGCGATCTTGGTCATGGGGTATCCTTTCATTCAGCTTCGGCCGCAGGCCAGCTGCGACCGACGCTTTCGCGGGCTTTGCCCGTCAGTGGCTTTCGCGGCCGACGGCGTTGCCACGGCAACCGACGAGGAAATCCATGTCCGCACCCTTGTCGGCGCCCTGGACGTGGTCGTGGTAAAGCTGCGCATAGCCGCCGTTCGGGCGTTCCACCGGAGATTTCCATTCCGCGAGGCGCTGGGCAAGTTCTGCGTCGGAAATATCCAGATGCAGGCGGCGGTTTGCCACATCAAGTTCGATCATGTCGCCGGAACGGACGACGGCGAGGGGACCGCCGCGCGCCGCTTCGGGCGAGGTGTGCAGGACCACGGTGCCGTAAGCCGTGCCGGACATCCGGGCGTCGGAAATGCGGACCATGTCGGTGATGCCCTTGCGCAAGACCTTGGGCGGCAGGCCCATGTTCCCGACCTCGGCCATGCCGGGATAGCCGCGCGGGCCGCAATTCTTCAGCACCATGACGCAGGTCTCGTCGATGTCGAGGTCTTCGTCCTCGATCCGGGCCTTGTAGTCGTCGATATCTTCGAACACCACGGCGCGGCCCCGGTGCTGCATCAGCGCGGCGGTCGCGGCGGAAGGTTTCAGCACCGCGCCATCGGGGGCAAGGTTGCCTTTCACCACGACGACGCCGCCGGATTTGGTCAGCGCCTTTTCCGTCGGCAGGATGACGTCGTCATTCCAGTTGCGAACGTCCTTCACCTCGTCCCACATCGACTTGCCCGAGACGGTGATGGCGTCGCGGTTCAAGAGGCCCGCCTCGCCAAGCCGCTTGATCACGACGGGCAGGCCGCCGGCGTAGAAAAACTCCTCCATCAGATATTTGCCCGACGGCATCAGGTTGACGATGGTGGGCACGTCGCGGCCAAGCTTGTCCCAGTCATCGAGCGTGAGGTCGATGCCGACGCGCCCGGCCATGGCCAGAAGGTGGATCACCGCGTTGGTGGAGCCGCCGATCGCGGCGTTGGTGCGGATCGCGTTTTCGAAGGCGTGGCGTGTCATGATGTCGGAGGGTTTGAGATCGTCCTTCACCATCTGCACGATGCGCCGCCCCGTCAGTTGCGCCATCATGCGGCGGCGGCTGTCGACGGCCGGGATCGCGGCATTGCCGGAAAGCGCCATGCCAAGCGCCTCGGCCATCGAGGCCATGGTGGAGGCGGTGCCCATCGTGTTGCACGAACCGGGCGAGCGCGACATCGAGGCTTCGGCCTCGACAAACTCCTCGGCGGTCATTTCGCCGGCTTTGACGGCTTCGGAGAACTTCCAGAGATGCGTGCCGGAGCCGACGCGTTCGCCGCGGAAATGGCCGTTCAGCATCGGGCCACCGGTGACGCAGATCGACGGCAGGTCAACCGAGGCCGCGCCCATGAGGAGCGAGGGTGTGGTCTTGTCGCAGCCGACGAGAAGGACGCAGCCGTCCATCTGCTGGCCGCGGATGGTTTCCTCGACCGCCATCGCGGCGATGTTGCGGAACATCATTGCGGTAGGGCGGAAACCGGACTCGGAGACCGAGAACACCGGGACGATCACCGGAAAGCCGCCCGCCTCGTAGACGCCGTGCTTTACGCGTTCGGCGAGGTCGTTGAGGTGGGCGTTGCAGGGGTTGAGTTCCGAGAAGGTGTTGAGGATGCCGATGACCGGCCTTCCGTCAAACATGTCAGCGGGATAGCCCTGGTTCTTCATCCAGCCGCGATGATAGATCGCGTCCTTCGACGTGCCGCCGAACCATTCCTGCGAGCGGAGTTTGCGGGGCCATTTGGCGGGTTTGAAGGTCATGCGTTCCTCACGAATGGGTCAAAGGGGTTTGACCGCTTGGGCGCGGTCGGGTCTTGGCGCGAAGGCCAGGGGGTTGATCAGCGGCAGGCCGAAGGGCGGGGCCTCGATCTCGAACCGGTCGCCGGGTTCGGGGCGGATGCCGTCGGCGAAGGAGAGGGTGGCGGTGCCGAACATGTGCACATGCACGTCACCCGGTTGGCGGAAGATCGGGTATTTGAAGTGGTGGTGTTCAAGGTTGGCGAAGCTGTGCGACATGTTCGCCTCGCCCGAGAGGAACGGCTTTTCCCAGATCACCGCGCCGGCGCGCCGGATGCGGCTGGTGCCGCGGATGTCGGCGGGCAGGTCACCGACGAGGATTTCGGGGCCGAACGATGCCTCGCGCAGCTTGGAATGGGCGAGGAACAGGTAGTTGACCCGTTCGGTGACGTGGTCGGAAAACTCGTTCGCCAGCGCCCAGCCGATGCGGCAGGGTGTGCCGTCGGGGGCGATCAGGTAGATGCCGGCGATTTCAGGCTCCTCGCCGCCGTCCTCGGCGAAACCGGGGGCGGTGAGGGGCTGGCCGGGGGCGATGGCAGTGGTGCCGTTGCCCTTGTAGAACCATTCCGGCTGCACGCCGATCCGGCCGGGAGCGGGGCGGCCACCCTCAAGGCCCATGCGGAACATCTTCATCGAATCGCTGAGGCTTTCCGATTGCAGCGTCGTGTGCATCGCGTCGCGCGTGGCAGCGGAACCAAGGTGGGTGAGGCCGGTGCCGGTGAGGTGAAGGTGTGCGGGGTCGGGGTGGGTGATCGGCAGCGTGAGACGGCCCTCGGCGGCCAGCGCGGGCAGGTCGACCGCCTCGGCAAGGCCATGCGTGGCGATCACGGCAGCGAGGTTCTGGCCGGTTGCCGCAGCCTCAAGCGCCAGCGCGTAGGTGCTGGCCGCACCTTTCACGACGGCGGCTTCGGAGCCGTCGCGCAGGATCACGGCGAGGCTGCCGTCGGGACGGCGCATTTGTGACAGGAGCATCTTGGTCCCTCGGTGCTGCCGCGACATTTGCATCTTGCGGGCATATCCGTCAAATCATCGTCGGGGATCAAAACATACCGGAATTGCTATGAGTGATCTGCGCGCATTGAAGCTCAGCCATCTGCAGATGATCGCAGCTTTCGCCGAAGCCGGGCAGTTGGGCGTGGCGGCGGGGCGGCTGGGGATCACGCAACCGGCGGCGTCGCGGCTGCTGTCGGAGGTCGAGGACATCATCGGGCTGCCAGTACGGGCGCGGGCGGGGCGGGGGGTGGTGCTCACGGAGGCCGGGCAGGTGCTTGCCGCGCGGGCCGGTCGGGTGCTGATGGAGTTGCAGGAAGCCGCGCGTGAGGTCACCGACCTGCGTGCGGGCGGTGTCGGGCGGGTTCGGATCGGGGCGGTCACCGCCCCGGCGCTGGAACTGGTGCTGCCGGCCTTGCGGACGCTGCGCCTGTCGCATCCGAAGATCGAGAGCGAAGTGGTGGTCGCAAGTTCCGATATCCTGTGCGGGCAATTGGCGACGGGGCGGCTGGATCTTGCCATCGCGCGCATCCCGCCGGGGGTGGACGCAACCCAGTTCGACGGCGAGGTGATCGCACCGGAGCCGGTTTCGCTGGTGGTGCGCCGGGGGCATCGACTGGCCGAAGCGCCGCCGCTGCGGTTGGCTGAGGTGATGGAGTACGACTGGGTGATGCCGGACGAAGACAGCCCCTTGGCGCGGGCGGTGCTGGAGCGGTTGGCGGCGCTGGGCCTCGGGCGGCCAAGCCAGCGCCTGTCCACCTCGTCGTTCCTGTTGACGCTGGCTTTGTTGCGCCAATCGAACGTGGTCGCACCGCTGGCAAAGGCGGTTGCGGACCAATTCGCCACCGGGCCGGATGCACCGTTGGTACAGGTGGCGGCGGAGTTCGGAATTTCCGTCGCGCCCTATAGCCTTCTGACCCGCAAGGGCGCGCGGTTGACAGCGGCGGCCGAGACCGTGCTGGCTCTGGTCCGGCTGGAAACGCGAGATCTTGAGAATAGCTAATTTGAGAGCTAGATCAAGACTTTGGGCGCTTTAGTTCCACCACTTCGTGAACGAAGGTGTAATCGTGATAGCCAAGACGCGCGGCGGGATGATAGCGCGTCACGTCGAACCGGCCGTTCACGACGCAATCGTCGCGCAGATGGATGCCGATCACCTCGCCCATCACCATGTAATCGTCGCCGAGAAGCTTTACGACCTGCACCACCCGGCATTCGAGCGTGGCGGGACTGCCAGCCACCCGTGGGCAGTCAATGGTTTCACATTCGGCCTTCGGGACGCCGACGGCGGCGAATTCATCGGTGCCACGAGGAAACCGGGCAGAGGTTTCGTTCATCGCGTGAAGCGCTGCCTCTTCGACGATATTCACTGCAAAAACACCGGCTTCCTCGGCATTCCTGATGCTGTCGCGGAAATCGCCTGCGAACATGACTTGCGGTGGATGGTAGCCGGTGGCGTTGAAGAACGAGTAGGGAGCGAGGTTGTCACCCGTGCTGGCACGGGTCGAAACCCAGGCAATCGGGCGGGGCGAGACAATGGCGGAGAACGGGCTGTGCGGCAGTCCGTGGCCATCGGCGGGGCGGTAGAACATCAGGGGGCCTTTCGCGGTTTGATCCTGACATGGGGCCATGTTACGGCCCGCATCAAGCAGAATCGGGAAGGACTTCGCGGGTGTACAGGCTTGAGGAAGAGACCGAGGCCGACTGGTGGGAGGTGGAGGCGCTTTACGACCTCTGCTTTGCGCCGGGGCGTACGGCGCTGTCTTCCTACCGCCTGCGCGATGGCGTGCCGACGGTGGCACCCCTGTGCCTGACCTTGCGCGATGACGACGGCACGCTGGCCGCGGTGATCCGCTATTGGCCGGCCTTGATCGGCGAGCATGACGTGCTGCTTTTGGGGCCGATCGCGGTCCATCCGACCCGGCAGGGCGAGGGCCTGGGCGGGCTTTTGATCAACGAAAGCTTGGCCGAAGCGCGGCGGCTGGGCTGGGAGCGGGTGATGCTGGTGGGCGATGCGCCCTATTATTCTCGCTTTGGTTTCAAGAAGTTGGAAGGCGTCGTTATGCCCCCGCCGACCAACCCGGACCGGGTTCTGGGGCTGGCTTTGAAGGCGGGCGCCTGGGACGGCGTGACGGGCACGGTGAGCCGGGCGACCTGACGTGCGCTTTGCGGGGCTGGTGGCCGGGAGGGTTTCACACCCTCCCGGACCCTCCGGTGGGATATTTGGCAAAGGGAAACCCGCAGATTGAATCACCGGGAATCCGGGCCATATTGGGGAAATGGACCAATTGCCCGCCGTTCCTGCAATTTCCGTCGACAGCGCCCCTGAAATTGCGGCGCTGGCCGCGCGTTTCAAGCGCGCGAACGGGCCGGTGATGCGGCTGGTGACCCGGCTTGGCGGGACGCTGGAGGGGCAGTTGAGCATGATTCCGGCCCCGGTGCGCGACCGGATCGAGGCGGTGACGGCGCGGGCGCTGGAGGCGGCCTATGGGGTTGCGGCGCAAGGCGCGCGCGCGCCTGACATCGGGCCGAACGGGGCGGTCTATGCCGCGATGGTCACGGGTGCTGCTGGTGGTGCAGGCGGGATTGCCACGTCAATCGCCGAGCTGCCGGTGACGATCACCTTGATATTGCACACCATTCGGGAAGCAGCCGCCGAGGCGGGCTATGACCCGGACGAGCCTTGGGTCAAGGCGGAATGCCTGAAGGTGTTTGGCGCGGGCACGCCGCTGGCGGCGGATGACGGGATCAACACCAGTTTCCTGTCGGCGCGGCTGACGATCACCGGGCCGGCGGTGCAGAAGATCATTGCCACGGTCGCGCCGAAGCTGGCGGCGGCGCTGGGCCAGAAGCTGATGGCACAGGCGGTGCCGGTTCTGGGCGCGGCGACGGGGGCGGCCCTGAACGCAGCCTTCCTGACCTATTACCGCGAGGTGGCGCGGGTCCGCTTTGCGTTGATGAAGCTGGCCGAGGTGCATGGTGTCGAGCCGGTGCTGGGTGCCTTTGCCGATGCGGTGCGACCGCCCGCCATTCGCAAGGCCTGATCTGCGTCTGGCAGGCGTCTGGCAACGGTATGGCAGGTGTCTGGCAGGTCTCTCGCCCCTTGCACCGCTGCGCCGGGCCGCATAAGAACCGCGCGCAAAGCTGCGGAGGGACCATGCCGCTTCTGGTGATGAAATTTGGCGGCACCTCGGTGGCCGATCTGGCG
>LNFM01003196.1_pt1 | contig 32756 bp, 29 predicted proteins | sample 596031 | NCBI WGS metagenome assembly LNFM01 (sample SAMN04254537, study PRJNA301005) | activated carbon metagenome | isolation source: dual media filters at the Ann Arbor, Michigan drinking water treatment plant | place: USA: Ann Arbor | reverse complement strand
GGCCGCATCGCCACATTCGCCTCCGCCAGCTCCAACGCGCGCGTCGGTAATCCGAACTGCAGCTCGTGCTCCAGCCCGTGCCCCATCGCGGCCTGGGGCATCCGCGCGATCTGGTCCTTCCACACCACCCCCGCCCGCTCGATCAACGCCGCCGCCGTCTCGCCCTGCCCCGCGTGCTGGTACGCCGCCGCCAAGGCATCCATCAGCTGCGGCAGCTCCCGCTGCTCGAGCAACCCCTGATAAATCGCGATCGCCTGGCCGTGCTCCCCGAGCCGATCGTGCACCGCCGCGACGTGCTCCTGCACCAGCCACCACCCGGGCAGCTCCGCGTCCGCGGCCTGCAGGTGCTCCAACGCGACCAACGACTGCCCGCGCTGCATCGCCATCAGCCCCAGCTGCAGGCGGATCCACGCCCGGCGCCGCGGATCCTTCTTCGTCGTCGCCGCCAACGCCTCCTCGAACAGCGCCTCCGCCTCCGCGAACCCACCGGTCTTCGCGTGGTACAGCGCCAGCTCGACGCTCGCCAGCCCCGGCGCGGCCGCGGCGATCTCGGTCAGCATCGCGAGCGCCGCGGCGTACTCGCCCCGCGCCAACGCGATCTCCGCCCGCACCACCCGACCAGCCGCGCGCTCCTCGGCCTTGGGCATCGCGCGGCGATCCATCCTGTCGAGGTACACCTCGGCCTGCGCCAGCCGGTGGACCGCGAGGTTGAACCGCGCCGCGAGCAGCAGCGGACCGCTGCCGTCGGGCGCGATCGCGAAGCACTCGTCGAGCACGGCCTGCACCCGCTCGAAATCCTCGAGGTCATTGCTCAGGCTCGCCCGCTCGAGCAGCGCGTTGCCCAGGTGCATCCGCGTCAGCCAGTCGTCGTCGCGCTGGGCGACGCGCGCCTGCAGCGATTCGATGCGCTGATCCAACGCGTGCACCAGCGACGCGTATCCGTCCTTCGCGACGGCACGCGACGACTCGACCACGTGCGTGGGCGACGGCGCACTGCCGCCGCGATCCAGCTGCACGGCGAGTGCGGAGACGAGGGCGGCGATGCCTGCCCCGAGAATGGTGAGTTTGAAGCCCATGGGAGTGGTTCCGAACGTGGTGGGAAATCGGTGGGGAATCGATTCCCCCGGGCGGCTGCACCACCCGGGGGAATCGCAGAGCACACGGCCTACTTGGCCGGGTGCGGGGGCGCGAGGTACGGGAACTCGGCCTCGAAGGGCACGTCGTTCGTCGGCGGGTTCAGCGGGAGATCCGCGAACAGCGACAGCGGCTGCTCGGGCCCGAGCGCGAGCAACACCGCGGCGAGCGTGATGTCGACGGTCGGATCCTCGAGGTTGCGGCCGTTGGGATACGACGTCGGCTGCGACGGGTCGTACTTGATCGTGTCGGGCAGGATCACCGGGCCCGCCTGCGCAACCGTCTGATCCACCGTCGCGGGCACGAGGTTGAGCGCCTCGAGATCGTCGTCGAGCGCGCCGTGGAAGAACACCACGCTGTCCGCGATCTCCCCGAGCCACATGCCGGCCGCGTCCTCCACCGGGTTGCTGGCGTTGTACTCGTCGCGCAGCGAGATGTCCGAGCCCGGCGCGAAGCCGAGGCCCTGAGACGCCAGGATCCCCGCCGTGCCCGCCTCGACCGCGCCGTGGCGGTCGATCTGCGTGTACGCGCTGTACGGATCCTCGGGGAACTCGAACTCGTCCCCGCCGGTCGTCGTGCTGCCCGCCGAGGTGTCGGCCGGCTCGTCGGTCGTGCTGGTGTCGGCGGTCGTCGTCGGATCGTCCGTCGTCGGATCGTTCGTCGTCGGATCGCCCGTCGGCGACGACGTCGGGTTGCCGGTCGGACCGTCCGTGGTGTCGACGTTGCCCGTGCTGCTGCCACCGCCGTCGTCGGCGTCGGCGTCACCGCAGGCGACGAGCGACGAGGCGCAGAGGACCAGCGCGACCTTCAACAGTGCTTGCTTGCTTGTGTGCGTCTTCATGGTCGGCCTCCTACTTCCTCGCCGCCGTGACCCAGAACTGCATCGGCGCGTCGCCGTCCTGCAGCAGGGCGGTGTCGATCTCGATCGCCGCGGCGGTCACGTTGAGCCCCGCGAGGAAATCGCGGTTGTTGACGATCGACAGCGTCCCGGTGTCGAGGGTCTCGAGGTAGCCCTGCGCGTCGAAGAAGAACGGATCGTCGGCGTGGCCCGCCCACACCCGCGCGCCGTCGCCAGCGTCGAACACGGTCTCCACCGGGCCCGACACGAAGTCGTCGGCCCCGGGGACACCCTCCCAGCGGATGCCGACGTCGCCCGCGGTGTTGGTGCCGAACCGCCAGTAGATGGCGTGATCGGCCTCGTTGTCGCCGTCGTTGTCGACCCAGATGGTGTACAGCGCGTCGGCGTCGTAGACGCCCTCGGCGTCGGGCTGCGGGCGGCTGTCGTTGAAGCCGGCCCAGCACACGATGATGGTGGTGGTGCCGCCACCGCTGTCGAACACGTACAGGTCGGTGATGTCCTGTGCCGCGTCCATCTTCACGAGCGGCGCTTCGTCATGGTCGGAGGCGAAGACGGTGGTGGCCCACCACCCGCCTGCGCCGATGGCAGCCGCGGCGGTCAACGCCAGGGCGCCCTTGGATCTCGATGTCTTGTGCATGGTTGTTCCTCAGCAGGTCCGCGCGGCGCCTTGGGATCGGCTCGCGAGCTGGCCGCGACCGCTCGCCGCCTCGTCAGTTCGAGGCGACTACGCCCCGGCCGATCCGCTGGATCGCCCGGGGTCTGCGCCGAACGATTTTCGTCGCGGGCATCGATCCGACCGGTCGGCCAGCGCGTACCCCCTCTCGGGGCGGCGCGGGGTCGCGCGGCCTTGCCCGATCCGCCAGCCGCGGGGTATGACGGTGGCCGTCGGCGGCGCGCAGCGGGCCCACCTGCGGCGCGATTTCGCGGACACCAGGACCGACCGTGCGCATCGCCTACCTGACGTCGACCTATCCCTCGGTCAGCCACACGTTCATCCGCCGCGAGCTGTGCGAGCTCGAGCGCCAGGTCGGCGAGATCGCCCGCTTCGCGATCCGCCACACGCCCTACGACATCGTCGACCCCGACGACGCGCGCGAGGACGGCAAGACCTTTCGCCTGCTCTCGCAGTCGCGCCTCAAGTGGCTGTCGGTCCTGGCCAAGCGCGGCCTCGGCAACCCCAAGGCCACCATCGCGGGCATCCGCAAGGCGATCGCGATGGGCCGCAAGAGCAGCCGCGGCGTGCCGGTCCACGGCGCGTACCTGCTCGAGGCGATGATGCTGCTCGACGAGGTCGAGCGCCGCGGCATCGAGCACCTGCACGTGCACTTCGGCACCAACCCCGCGGCGGTCGCCCAGCTCATGCGCGCCATGGGCGGACCGCCGTACTCGTTCACGGTCCACGGCCCCGACGAGCTCGACGCGCCCGTCGGCCTCAAGCTCGGCTCGAAGATCGAAGACGCGGCGTTCGTCGTCGCGATCACCAACTACTGCGCGGCGCAGCTGCGGCGCTGGGTGTCGCACGAGCACTGGGACAAGATCCGCGTCGTCCACTGCACGGTCGGCGACGAGTTCTTCACCGAGTCGCAGCCGCTCGATCCCACGTCCAAGCGGCTGGTGTGCGTCGGCCGGCTCGCGCCGCAGAAGGGCCAGCTGTTGCTCGTCGAGGCCTTCGCCGACGCGATCGACCAGGGCGCCGACGCCGAGCTCGTGCTCGCGGGCGACGGCGAGATGCGGGCCGAGATCGAGCGCATCGCCGCGGCGCGCGGGCTCGGCTCGCGGCTGCGGATCACCGGGTGGATCAGCGGCGAGCAGGTCCGCAAGGAGATCCTGGCCAGCCGCGCACTCGCGCTGCCGAGCTTCGCCGAGGGCCTGCCGATGGTGATCATGGAGGCGTTCGCCCTGGGTCGCCCCGTGCTCACCACGTACATCGCCGGGATCCCCGAGCTCGTCGTCGACGGCGAGAACGGCTGGCTCATCCCCGCCGGCTCGCGCGAGGCGATCACCACCGCGATCCACGAGGTGCTGCGCGCCGAGCCGGCCAAGCTCGAGGCGATGGCCGCGAACGGGCGCGAGGCCGTGCGTCGCCACCACTACACCCCGACCGAGACCGCGCGGCTCGCCGAGCACGTACGCCACTCGGTCGAGGACGAGGCGCGCAAGCGGAGCCACCTGACGTGATCTCGATCGTCATCCCCGCCTACAACGAAGGCAAGGTCATCGGCCGGTGCCTGCAGGCGATCCTCGCCGACGCCGCGCCCGGTGAGTTCGAGATCGTCGTCGTGTGCAACGGCTGCAAGGACGACACGGCCGAGGTCGCGCGGCGCTTCTCGGATCGCGTGCGCGTCGTCGAGACGCCGGTCGGCTCGAAGATCGGCGCGCTCAACCTCGGCGACGAGCACGTCACCGGCTTCCCGCGGTTCTACGTCGACGCCGACGTGCAGCTCTCGGCCCAGGCGATCCGCGAGGTCGCGAAGCTCCTCGGGGACGACTCGCCGATCCTGGTCGCCGCGCCGCGGGCGATCGTCGCCTACGAGGATCGCCCGTACCTGGTGCGCGCGTTCTACCGGGTGTGGACCAGCCTGCCGTACTTCCGCGAGAACATGATCGGCGCCGGCGTCTACGCCTTCAGCCGCCGCGGCCGCGCGCGCTTCGGCAAGTTCCCCGACGTCATCGCCGACGACGAGTACGCGCGGCTCATCGCCGAGCCCCACGAGCGCAAGGCCAGCGACCGCGCGACGTTCACGATCCATCCGCCGCGGACGCTGGCGGGCATCGTGAAGATCAACACCCGCGCGCGGGCCGGCAGCTACGAGATGCGGCAGAAGTTCCCCGAGCTCATCCCCCACGGCGGCACGAGCTCGGCGCGGACGCTGAAGGTGATCGCGGCCACGCCGTCGCTGTGGCTGGACGCGCCGCTGTACCTGGGCGTGATGTTCCTGGCCAAGCTCCGCGCGCACGACAAGCTGCGCAAGCGACAGGAGCGCGTGTGGGATCGCGATGACTCTTCACGGGGAGCCGGCTGACATGGAATCGACACTGACCGGGTCCTGCCACTGCGGCGCGACGCGCTGGGAGTTCGACGGCACCCCCGACGGCGCGACCATCTGCAACTGCACCGTGTGCCGGCGCTACGGCGTGCTGTGGGCCTACGACTACGAGGGCCACGGGATCCGCGTCACCGGCGAGACACGGGCGTACGTCCGTGGCAAGGCGATCGAGTTCCACTTCTGTGGCGTCTGCGGCAACGTCGTCTGCTGGCGCGGCCGCAGGCTCGAGGACGACGGTCGTCGACGCATCGCGGTCAACCTGCGGCTGGCCGAGCCCGAGACTGTCGCGCAGATCCCCATCGACCGCTTCGACGGCCTCGACACCTTCGACGACCTGCCCCGCGACGGCCGCTGCGTCGGCGACTACTGGTTCTGACGCGGGCGTGTGATGGATTCGGTGCCTCTGCGGCAGTCACGGTCGCAGAGGCAACTCCCGCACCATGGCATCTCCTCCGACGTCGAACCGTCCCCGGCGCGCCGCGCGTCACCCCTCGATCCGCACGCACGCCGCATGGTTGCTCATGACCATGCTCGGCCTCGGTGCCTGCGATCCCGAGTCGCTCGCGCGCATCCCGACGCGGCCAGACCGCAGCGGTCGCGGCGACGGCGACAGCGACACGCGGCGCCCGCGTCCGGAGCCGGAGCCCAAGGGCTCGACATCCTCCGACGACGAGGTCTGCACCGAGGACGAGCCCGACTGGTACGGCTGCCCGGGCAACCCGTGCGCCCACGGCTGGTGCTTCGTCGGTGAGTGCGTCGGCGTGGTCGTCGGTGACGACGGCATGCTGGTCGATCCCGGCGTGTGCTGCGTGGACGAGGAGTGCCTGGAGCCCTCGCGGTGATCGAGGACATCGCGCGCCGGATCCTGGGCGCGTCCCAGGCCGAGCTCGTCCGGGAGTTCCTCGGTGTCGTCGAGCACCTGCGCGCCGATCTCGAGCAAGATGCGTCCGAGCGGGCGCAGCCCCACCGCGCGCGGCTCGACGCCATCGCGCGGGCGGTCCGCGACGCCGATGCCTTCGGTACGGCCGGCAAGCGCAAGGCCGAGGCCGCCCGACAGGCGGCGTCATGCGCGGTGGACCTGTTCCAGAGCGCCTTCGCGGCGCTCGAGGCCGCACAGACCGATCACGAGGCGGCGCGCTCCGCCCTCGCAGCCAGCCTCGTCGCGTGGCATCGCGGGGCCGCGGCCGCGCTCGAGGCGATCGCCGATCTCGACGCCTCGCGTCGACAGATGCTGCTCGCCAACGAGAACCTCGCCGAGGTCCAGCGCGCCGTACGTCGCGGGCGCTGAGAAGTCGACGCGCTGCGCCATGGCGCGCTTCGGTTCGGCAGCTCGACGCGCGAACCACGACGAGCGCGCCCACGACCGGTCGATCGTGTGCGCGGTCGCGTCGGGCAGACTCGACTACGAGCAGAGTCCGACGTTCTCGAGTCCCGGAGGGGCGAAACCCTCCTCGAAGAACGCCAGGCACTCGGAGGCGTCGGGGCACCCGGGGGAGATGAGCGAGATGTCGCAGTAGGCCGTGCAGCAGCCCGCGGACTCGCAACCCGCGACGGCATCCGCGCTCACGCAGGCGTTCCCCGGATCGCAATCGCCGGGGAAGTTGCACGGCTCGAGGTAGAGCCCCGACTCGCCGGAGACATCCGGGACGCAGACGAATTCCTGGGCCACCGGGTAGCAGCCGAGCCCCTCGTCGCAATCCTGCAGGAGAGGATCGCAGACGGGGAGGCACACCGGGAGCACTCCGTCGTTCAGGATGGCGCACGTCGTCGGGGACGAGCACAGCGGATCGTCCGGGCTGCCGCCGCACAACGCGATGCACGTGCCCGTGTTGGACTCGGGATCGGCGTTCCAGCACATGCTGCCGATGGCGCAGTTGTCGATCCCGCTGGTGCCCGACCCCTCGACGAGGCACTCGTCGCCGAGCTGCACCGGGTCCGGATCGACGGGGAAGCAGCCATCTGCGTTCCACACCGTGCCGCCGTCGTTCGACCACGGGTTGCACTTCTCGCCGTCGGGGCAGTCCTGCACCCAGATATCGCAGGCCTCGCCGTCGATGCCGGTCGGATCGCCGCTCGGATCGGCGTCGCTCGTCGTCGTCGCGCCGTCGCCGACGTCCGGGAACGTACCGCCCCCGTCGGACGAGCTCGTCGCCCCATCGTCGCTCGACGGTCCGCTGGTGGTGCTGCTCGTCGCGGGCCCGGTCTGCGAGCCCGCGTCGTCGGAGGCCGTCTCGCTGGGATCGTCCCCGGTGCTGCCCGTCGCTTCGGCATCGAGCGTGCCGAGCTTCGCCGGATCACAGGCGACGAGCGTGAGCCCAAAAACGATGCCGTGGGAGAGGACGCGGCGATGGAGTGGTCTGGCGTTGTGCATGGGGAGTTCCATCGGCAGCTGCCGCAATCCCAACAAATCCATCACCGCGACGCCGCGCTCGCGCACGGTTGCGCCTGCAATCGCGCGAGCGCCGGATCGTCGGGGTGCGCCGCGGCGTGGCGACGCACGGCGGCCGCGATCGCGTCCGCGTCCGACCCGCCGCACGCGACGACGATGCGCAACATCGAGACCTCGCGCGCCATCTGCCCGGCGCCGAAGCGACGCACGTACGTGTCGAGCACGGCGTCGGCGGCCCGCAGCTTGCCCTTGGCGATCGCGGCCTCGGCCCGGTGCACGAGCTCGGCCTCGAGCGCGATCGCGTCGATGGGCGCCACCGAGGGCGTCGCGCGGGGCTTCGAGGGCGCCGCGGGGGGCGGTGCGGCGGCGGGCGTCCTGGCGACCGGCAGCTCGGCGGGCACGGGCGTCGGCATCGGCGGCGACGCGAGCCTCGCGGTGTCGCCGACGTTCGCGGGCCGCGTGTCGCTGGCCTGCGTCGGCGTCTCGTCGACCGACGCCGGCGCGAGCACACGTGCGCCCAGGCCGATCGCGAGCGTGATCACGGCCGCGGCCGCGATCGCCGTCGCGATCACCCAGCGCATGCGGGTCACCGGCGCGACCGTCGTCGACACCGACGCCAGCACCTCGGCGTCGAGCCGCGCCCGCATGCGCGCCCAGCCGTCGTCGGTGACCGACGTCGGGGGGGTCATCGCCTGGGCATATCGCTTCGTGAACGGCGCGAGGGGATCGTGGGCGTCCATGGTCAACTCGCCTCCCTCGCGCTCGGTTGGAGTCGTTGGAACCGCGCCCGCGCCAGTCGCAGCCGCGAGTACACGGTCGGCAGCGGCGCGCCGACGAGCGCGGCGATCTCCGGCGCGCTCATGTCCTCGAACTCGGTCAGCACGAAGACCTCGCGCTGCTCGAAGGGCATCGCGTCGAGCACCGCGGCGATCTGCTCGAGCAGCTCGCGGTGCTCGGCGGTCTCGTCGGGCCGGACGACGCGGGCGTCGTCGACGACGCGCTCGAGCAGGCGCGCCTGCGTCGTCGTGGTCCGCATCGATCGCCACGCGATGCGCCGCGCGATCGCGTAGATCCACGGCCGCAGGCTGCGGCTGCGGTCGACCTCGTCGATGCGTCGATAGACCACGAGGAAGCACTCCTGGGTCGCGTCGTCGACCATGGCCGGGGGCACGCCCATGCAGCGCAGCAGACGCCACACGGACGGGTGGTGCTCGCGGTAGATGCTCTCGAACGACGCCGGGTCCACCCGGATGCGACCCCTTCGGGAGCCGTATGCCACGGGCGGCGCCGATCCATCACGACCCCCTGCAACTATCGCAATCGGACCAGGACGGTGGCCCCGACGCGGCCGCCGACGCGGCCGGGCGCGGGCACGGGGACCGTGGTGCCGTCGGCCTGCTCGAACACGAACCGGGCACGCAGCGCCGCGACGGTGACCGCCCCACCGACCCCGAGCGCGACGCGGGGGTGCGGGCTCCACAGCAGGCCGGCGTCCAGGGCCGCCGCGATCGCGAGGCGCTGGCCGACCTGGGCATCGCGCAGGGATCCCTGCGGGCGTCCGACCACGTCGGCGAGCTCGAGCCCGAGGAGCACCGGCACGCGCAGCGTCCCGGCGCGACCGCTCGCGACGCGGGGCGCGACGCCGCCGCGGGCCGCGAAGGACCACGCCGACAGCCGCGCCGATGCGCCGGGGATCGCGACCTCGGTGCGGCGGAACACGTGCGTCGCGTCGACGTGCACGCGCGCGAGCGATCCCTGCCACGCCGCGGCGAGGCCCACCGCGCCGGTGGCCGAGGGGATCGGGCCGAAGCTCGCGCCGCCGGTGGTGCCGAGCCACCACGTCGCCCCACGCGATCGCCGAGGTGCCGGCCTGGGCCTCGGTGCCGTCTCGGCGATCGGTCGCGGGGCAGCGACCGGTGCCGCGTCGTCGATCGGCGGCGACGCGGGCGGTGGTTCGGCCGGCGGTGGCTCCGCGGGCTCGGGCGCCGCGGGCTCGGGCGGCTCGGGCTCGGGCGGCCGCTCGAGATCGAGGCCCCGCAAGTACGCGCCGATGACCAGCATCGCGACGTTCCTGGCCAGCGCGCAGCTGCCCGCGTCGAGCCGCCGCTCGACCACGAGCGCGTCGACGGCCACCACGATCTCGACCTGGATGCGGCCCGCCGCGATCCGCCGCAGCGTGATGTCGGCGCGGCGACGGCCGCTGGGATCGTCGACGAGTCCGAGCTCCGGCCCGTGATCGACCGCGTCCTCGCCCTCGCATGCGCCACCCTCCACGCGCCACGCGAGCCCGACGGGGACGGCCGCGGACGCCTTGGCCGGATCGTCGACGCCGTCCGCGGGCAGCGCGGGCGGCCCGACGAGTGCGAGGGCGAATGCAGCGGCGAGCACGGGCCGCGGGAGTTTGTCAGCGCGCGACGTCGGGCGCCACCGCGGATCGTGGTCGTGGGATCAGGGCCGCGGGATCAGAAGTAGTACCGGACCTTCACCGCGAAATCGCCGCGACCGGGATCCCACGGCACGACGTACGGGGCCCACGCGAGCTCGAACACCGTGTCGAGCGGCACCGTGTTCCAGTTGAGCGAGAGGCCCAGCGGGACGCGCACGAACATCGCCGCGCCGCGACCGGGCCCGTCCTCGGGGCGCGGCCGGAAGTCGAACGGCACCGGGCCGTACGCCCAGAACGCGACGCCGAGGCCCCCGCCGAAGTAGCCGAGCAGATCGACCGTGCTGTTGCCGGTGAACGTGCCGTGGAAGAGGTAGTCGACGTTGACGCGACCATCGCCGTGGTGGAACGGTGCCCAGCCGGCGTCGAGCTGGATCGCGTGGCGCTGCGCGAAGTAGGCCTTGAACGAGAAGCCCGTCGGGTTGCCGAGCGTCGCGCCGATGCCGATGTTGCCGCCCTTGCCGCCGATCTTGTCGGCGGCGAGGGCGAGGTCGGCGACGCCCGTCACCGCGACGCCGACGACGAGGGGGAGTGCCACGCGGGAGAGCCGTCGGAATCGCATGCGGTCGCCCTCTGCAATGCGTGTTCCGTGCGGGCCCGCGGGATCGTCACGCACGATCACGGCGCCTCGATCCACCCGCGGGCGTGGTGCGCGTCGCGTCCCTGCGCCGCCGCTTCGGTCGCGTCTCGGGCGTCGGCGTCGGCGGAGGCGTCCCGTCGCCGCTCCACTGCCGCGGCAGCGCAGCGCCGGGCAGCGCCTCCTCGATGTCGCTGGGCCTGGGTGCGGGGTGGATCGTGCTGTCGTTGCGATCAGGCATGACGCGACACTCGGTGCATCGCGGGGGCCAGCAGAGGATGTCGCTTGCACCTGGCGTGCTCGACGACGCTCCGCGCAGGATCGACCGTGCGTCGTCGCCCACTCGGGCGCCGCGGTCACGGCGGAGCTCGGCCCAGCCGATCGCGGGCTGTTCGGCCGCTCGGCCTGCCGTCCGCCGTGAGGGGGATGGGACGGCCAGCATCCCGCCGCGAGGAATTGACCATCCACCGCGCGGCGTGGCGCGGCTACGATGGGGGCGTGCCGCCCACGAGCGTATTGCCCGTGCTCGAGGCCGTCTACGACCTCGACTCCGACGATGCGACGTGGCTCGCCTCGCTGGCGGAGGCGGCCCAGCGCGTGTTCCCCCATGCGGACGGGGGCGCCGCGTACATGTACGAGCTCAGCGCAACGCCCCGTCTCACCGCCGCCGCGGGGCACGACGAGATCGTCTGCATGCCAGCGCTCGTCCACACGGCGTTCTCGCTCGACGTCGTGCGCCGGGCCTACGGCGGATCACCCCGCGCGATGCCGGTGAGCTGGAGCTGGGCCGACGCACGCGGACCCGTCGTACCGCACCCCCTCGCCGTCGCGTTTCGCCCGCTCGGCCTATCGGACGGCTATGCGGTCCTCGTGCCCGACGGCCGCAGCGGGCTCGCGATCGCGATCGGCATGCCGACCGGCCGGTACCGCAACGCCCACCGCACGAAGATCGCTTCGCTCAACGATCGATGGACGGCGGTCGCGCAGCACTGCCGCGCTGCGCTGCGCGTGCGGGCTGCCGTTGCGACCGGCTCGTGCGTCGGCGAGCTGGACGCCATCGGCCGCGGCGAGCTCGGGCCGACGGCCGCCGCCGATCGCAGCGCCCTGATGGAGCACATCGGCCGCTGGGAGCGTGCCCACGGCGATCCGCGGACGCCGACGTCGCTGTGGGGCGAGCTGCTGGATGGCCGCTGGTCCATCATCCAACACCGGCGACATGCCGGTCGCGTGCGCTACCTCGTGGTCGAGAACCCATGCGGCGACGTACTGCGACGGCTGAGCGCGCTCGAGCGCCGGGTCGTCCTCCGCACGGCCGCTGGCGATGCCCACAAGGCGATCGCGATCGACTTCGGCCTGCAGGAGTCGTCGATCGCAGGTGCGTTGCAGCGCGCGCTTCGCAAACTCGGCGTCTCCAACCGCGCGCAGCTCGTCCGACTCGCCGCCGCCCTGTCGCGCCCGCTGCTGTCATCAGCGGGAGGTGCCCAAGGCACGGGCGAGGATCGAGACGTGACCGCGCCGCTCGATCCCCAGCTTGCGTAGCGCGCGGGCGAGGACGTTTGCGATCGTCGACTCGTGGAGCCCGACGGCAGCGGCGATGAGCTTGTTCGACTCGCCCGCAGCCGTGAGCTCGACGATCCGTCGCTCGATCGGCGAGAGGCGGCGCAGGGTGTCGATGCGAGGGTTCTCGATCGCGAGGAATCGGACTCCTCCGCCACGTCGACGGTACCGGACCATCGACCAACGGCCGCGCAACAGCTGATCCCACACCCCGAGGCTCACGCTGTCGCCGGTGCCGATCGCGGTGCGCTCGCGTTCGACGGCCCGCGCGGTCGCGAGGAGGAGGTCTCGGTCGGCCACTGCCCCGCCGCGGAAGTCCCCGCTCGACAGGTCGAAGTCGGCCGCGAGGCCGTCCTGCTCGACGGCCTCCCGCACCGCGAGCGCGATCTCCAGGTGCCGCGCGAGACAGCTCCACTGCCGTGACAGCGGCCGCCAGTCGCTGGCGCGCACGTCGTCGCCGCGCCGCGGAGGCATCGCGATGCCGACGGTCATGCTGTCGCCGTCGCGACGCGTCGCGTAGACCCCGAACATGTCGCTCACTCCGAGCCGTTTCCACATCTGACAGAGCACTGGCGGCGGCTTCCCGGTCATGGGATCGGCATGGAAGATCGTGGTCGGCTCCGCGTGGGACGCGAGGGTGTACGCGCGATACAGGTGCTCGCCGTCGACGCTGTGATGACCCTGGTCGGGCACGCCTGCGAACTCGCGATCGCCGAGGACGGCAGAGGTCAGGACGGGCAAGCTCGCCTCGAGTCGATACCGGTAGCCGAGCGCCCCGATGGCCCCGGGGAAGGCTCGGCAGGCCTGCGCGACGATCTCGCCGTGCCAGACATCGATCGGCGCCTCGAGATCGTACGCCGCCTCGATGACGTCGAGCAGAGAAGCGCGTGCCATGGACCGCATGCTACGCGGCGCTCTTCGCATCGACAGCGAGGGACGACGAATTGACCATGGCGAGATCGCGCCCCGACGGAGCGTCTGCTGGTCGCGCGAGCGCTTGACCTGGTAGTGTTCGTCGGATGGGGCGGCGGTTCGGCGACGATCCAGACGATCCAACAGACGACGGCGTGACGGTCACCCCCGTCACCATCGGAGGAGTCCGCGGCTTGGTGATCGACCTGCCGGTCGACCGGGCGCGCCTGCCGTCGTGTCTGACCGGAGCAGAGCGCGAGGTCGTCGCATTGTTGCTCGAGGGCCGGAGCAACGCGGAGATCGCCGAACTCCGCGGCCGGAGCTATCGGACCATCGCCAACCAGCTCGCCGCCATCTATCGCAAGATCGGCGTCGCGAGCCGCACCGAACTCATCGCATCGCTCGACGATCCGCCACCGACGAATTGACCACGGTTTCGCGATGGATTGCCCATGGGAGGTTGGGCATCTCGACGACACATTGCTGGCATGAAGTCCACTGCGCGCGCCTTGGTGCGTTTCGTCTGCTCGCAGCTCGTCACGCTCCTCGTGCTCGGCGGCGTCCAACACACCGACGTCTGGCACGATGCGAGCGCGTGCCGCTCGCGTGCGCGCCTCAGCCCAGCGGTGTGACCCGGGCGGTGAGCACGCTCGACCCCGGGTGAACGGCAAGGGCGACCGAGGTGCCATCGCTGGAGCGCAGCCCGTAGGCCTCGACTCGGCGCCCACCCGAGGTCCGCACGGCGCCGGACCCCCCGCGCTTTGCCGATCGCCGATTCGGTGCGATGCTTCGTCCGTGGTCTCCAACCGTGGTCGTGCATGGGTTGGCTTGGTGTGCGTGTGCCTCGCGTGCGGTCCGACGGTCTCCGCGGGGGACGACGACGACGGCTCCACGGGCTCGACGAGCGACGGGAGCAGCAGCGACGGGGTCAACCCGGATCCGTCGGTCGCGGACGTCACCACGGGCACCACCAGCACCACCAGCACCACCGCGACGGTCACCACCGACGGCCCGCTCGACACCGGGGATTTCGGCTGCCCGTTCGAGCAGTGCGACATCTCGACGTACTGCGACGAAGCCACGGGCGAGTGTCTGCCCAAGCCCGAGGTGATGCCGGACTGCGCACCCGATCGTATCGCGCTGGTCGAGGAGACCTCCGTCGACGCGGCCACCGGGATCCTGGCGCTCGGGCTCGCCGACACCGATGGCGTCGGCGCGCGCGAGCTCGTCGCAGTCACGACCGCTGGCGTCGTGGAGATCCGCACCGGTGAGCTCGACCCGATCACCACGGTCGATCTCGGTTTGCCCGTATCGGACGCCCAGGTCGTGGGGCGCGCCGGCGACGGCTTCGGGCGGATCTGGGCGCGCGCCGGCGTCGAGCCCGAGCTGCTGGCGTTGACCGGCGATGGCGCTAGCGGCTTCGAGCCCACGCCGCTGGGCTTCAGTGGCGGGGCGATGACCAGCGACGACCTCGATGGCGACGACGACAGCGACCTCGCGATCGTGCTCGGCGACGCGGTGCAGCTGGTCGTTGCCGGCGACACCGTCGACCTCGGCGCGTCGATCGATCTCGGCTTCGCGGCGCGGAGCCTGGGCACCGCGCGTGGCGCCGCGGGTGTCGATCTGCTGGTCGGCAGCGACACGGCGCTCCTGCGCCTGCCTGCGGACGGCGCCGGCGGCTTCGGCAACGCGGAGGTGATCGAGCTGCTCCACGTCGCCGATCGCGTCGACGCGTTCGGCAACGACTCGACCGCCGGCACCTTCTCGCTGGGCCTGGGCGACGACGCGTCGCTCAGCCTCACCGGCGGCTCCGACGAAGCATGGCGCTGGCTGCTGTCGGGCACGGCCGTGATCCATCCCGCCGCCGTCGGCGTGTACGGCGATCCCGGCTCGATCGCCGACGTCCTGCTGCTCGGCGGTCCCACTGGCGTCACGATCATCGTCGAGCCCCATCGCGAGCTACCGTGCCAGGCGCGCTTGGGTGGCCCGGACGTACGCGCGATCCTCCCCGCGGGCAGCTCACCGATCGTCGCGCGCGATGGCGTGCTCACGCGCATGTCGTTGCAGTGAGCGCCGCCTTCGGGCAAACGGAGTACCACCGAGGTCCTCGACCTCGCCCTCGCGTGGCTCGTGCAGCCGACGACCTCGACCTGTGGGGGAGTCATGAGCGGTCGCCGGCGGGCGCCGGCATGGCCGGGCGGACGCCCGGCCCCGCGTGCGGGACGCAGTGATAGACTCGCCGCCGACGAAGCGCCACGGTGACGGAGGCCCGAAAACGACGTCGCGTCCCGCTCACGCGTGAACGAGTGCTGCGTCGAGCGATGCGCATCGCCGACAAGCAGGGCATCGCCGCGCTGTCGATGCGCAAGCTCGCGCAGGAGCTCGGCGTCGAAGCGATGTCGCTCTATCACCACGTGAAGAACAAGGACGACATCTTGGACGGGCTGCTCGAGCTCGTCGTCGGCGAGATCGAGGTCCCGACGATCGGCGGCGACTGGCGCGCCGCGATCCGACGCCGCGCGAGCTCGGCCCACAGAGTCCTGATGGCGCATCCGTGGGCCACCATGCTGCTGATGTCCCGCGTCAGCGTCGGCCCGGCGATGATGCGCTACGTCGACGCGACGCTCGGCTGCCTGCGCGAGTCCGGATTCTCGTTCCCCGTCGCCGACTACGCTTGGAACGCGATCGACAGCTACATCTACGGGTACACGCTGCAGCAGCTGAACTTCCCGTTCGAGCCCGACGAGTACGCGGGCGCTGCCGCGTCGTACGTGCCCGAGATCGATCCGGTTACCTATCCGTACCTGGTCGGCCTCTCCGCCGAGGTGATCGCCCGTCGACACGATGGCGTGCACAGCCTCGAGTTCGGCCTCGATCTGCTCCTCGACGGCCTCGAGCGGCTGCGCCTACAGCGAGCGACCGGTCAGGGCTGAGCCGCGGACCACGTCGCGGACCGAGTCTGCTCGCGGCGAAGCGAGGCGCTCCGAGCCTGTGGCGGGCGTCACGGCGTGGTCGGCGGCGGCGCGTCGGTCCCTTGCCCGGTCGTCGGGGGCCGCTATACCTTACGCCGTAAGTATCGACTTACGGAGTAAGGACGTCCGAACATGACCAAGACCGCCCCAAAAGCCCTTTCTGCCCTCCTCGCCGCGCTGCTGTCGCCCGCCGCGTGCGGCTCCGCCGGCGGTGCCGACGACGACACCGCGACCCCGACCGCGACCGATGACGGGTCGTCCTCCGACCCGAGCCTCGGCGACACGACCACCGGCACGACCGTCCCCGAGTACTTCGATCGCGGGCAATGGATGCCGAGCCACCGCGTCACCGAGCACGACGGCCTCTCGCTGGGTGTCTGGGTCCCGGCGATCGACTCGAACGACGGGCCCGACACGATCGACTACACGTTCACGTTCAAGAACCCGGAGTTCGGGGCGTCGCCCGCCGTCGTCCACGGCCACGCGCTGGCGGACGCCCCCGCGGATCCGGACCACGGCCCGTACCCGGTCGTGATCTTCTCGCATGGCTTCTCCGCCAACGCGGTGTGGTACAGCCACCTGCTCGAGCACCTCGCCTCGCACGGGTTCGTCGTCGTGGCTCCCGAGCACATCGAGAGCGACTGGCTGCAGAACGCGGCATCGGTGATCCGGCGCCCGCGTGACGTCACGACGGCCATCGACTACGCCGAGGCTGCGAACGCCCCGGGTGGCGCACTCGCAGGGCTGCTCGACCTGACACGCGTCGCGGTAGTCGGTCACTCGTTCGGTGGGTACACGGCGCTCGCCGCCGCAGGGGCGCAGCTCGAGATGAACAACCTCGACATGCGCTGCGCCGACGTCCCCGCGGAGGATCCCAAGAGCTTCCTTTGCATGCCGCTGGCCGGACGCGCGGCCGAGCTCGCCGAGCTGGCCGGGCTCGATGCGGTGCCCGAGGCCAACTGGCCTTCGTTCGGGGATCCCCGGGTGACTGCCATCGTGCCCATCGCCGGTGACGCGTACATGTTCGACGACGTCGGGCTCGCCCAGATCTCGGCGCCCATGATGGCGATGGGCGGCACCGCGGACACGGGCACGCCGCTGGACTGGGGGGCGCAGCTCGCCTACGACGAGGTCTCGAGCACGCGTCGGTCGCTCGTCGCGTTCGAGGGCGCCGAGCACATGCTCGCGGCCAACGCGTGCGAAGACCTCCCGTGGTCGGCGGACTTCCCCTACGGCGACGCGCTCTGCGTCGATCCGGCGTGGGACAAGCACGAGGCCCTCGGCTTGATGCGTCACTTCTGCACCGCGTTCCTGCTCGCGACGTTGAAGGACGACGAGACCGCCGCGACCGCCCTGGCGCCCGATGCGGTGGCGTTCGAGCGAGTGACGTACGCGGCACAGTGAACGTCGAGCGCGAGCGACGGCGAGTGGTCGCCGAGCGACCCGGGCTCGCCGTCGTTCCTGCCGGTCGTCCGACGCCGAGGCTGCCGCTGCGGTACGCTTCGGGAGTAAGCCCGCGCGACCGAGAACCACCATGAGTCGCCCACCCCTGCCCCCGTTCGATGCCATGACCGCCGCGCGCAAGGCCCGGCTCGCCGAGGACGCCTGGAACAGCCGCGATCCGGCACGGGTCGCGCTGGCGTACACGCCGGACAGTCGGTGGCGCAACCGGTCCGAGTTCTTCACCGGGCGCGCAGCGATCGAGGCGTTCCTCGTGCGCAAGTGGCAGCGCGAGCTCGACTACCGGCTCATCAAGGAGGTGTGGGCGTACACGGGCGATCGCATCGCGGTGCGCTTCGCGTACGAAAGCCACGACGAGCACGGCGTGTGGACCCGCTCCCACGGCAACGAGCAATGGGAGTTCGACGAGCACGGACTCATGCGCCGCCGTGAGGCCAGCATCAACGACGTGATCATCTCCGACGGCGAGCGGCGGTTCCACTGGCCGCTCGGCCCCCGGCCCGACGACCACCCTGGCCTGAGCGAGCTCGGCCTGTAGCGGCCGTGGGGATGAGGAGGGCGGGCTGGGAACCGGCGCGTGGGAGGCGGGGATATGCACGACGTGCGGCCGATCCGGCGCGCGAACTCGACGAGTACAACTGCCCTGACCCAGCCCATGTCCAGGTTTGGGCCCGCCCGGCCTCGGCTTGTCAAACGACGCGAGCGAAGCGCCGCTCGCCGCGGTCGTGGACGAGTCCGCGACCACGGCGAGCCGCGGTGCCTATGGGCTCAGACCCCGCACTGCGCCGGACCACAGCCAGCGCAGACGTCTTCGATGCACGCCGCGTAGGCGTTCCAGGCGTCGCCCGAGGATTCGAACGCTTCGCATCCGCACTCGTCGCACGCGTCGGGCGTCGCGAGGCAGCAGCTGCCGATCTCGCCGCAGTACTGGTCGTTGCCGCAGGCGCCGAACTCGTCCGCGCAGACGTTGGCCTCCGCATCGGAGATGCACTGCTCGCACTCGAGCTGGCCCGTCGTTCCACTCGTGTCCCCGGTCGTGCCGTCGGTGGTGCCGCTGCCGTCCGAGGTGGAGTCTCCGGACGACCCGGAGGAGTCGACGCCGTCGGACGTGGAGCCCGAACTCTCGGCCACGCTGGTGGAGGGATCGTCCGTCGTGGTCGGCGAGCTCGCCGAGTCCGAGGTCGTCGGCGCGCCGCTGGTCGACGCGTCGGTGGCAGTGGCGTCGGTGGTCGGGTCGTCGCCACCATCGCTGCCGCAAGCGGCGAGGAGGGACGCAAACAGGATGAGGAGGGGAGTATGGGTCGTCATGGTAGTTGCAATGCCCGCCGAAGCCGGCGGTTCGAAGGGCGCGAGGATACACGCTTGCCTGCGCCGGCAGCCCGTCTCCCCCGCTGGGAATCTCGCCTCGTGGGGGGAGCTGACCGCGCCATCTCGCATTCGTCGACACCATCACGGAACCGGCTCCGCCCGGCCATGGCGCACGGCCCGTCGGTGCCGCGGCGCATGATGCCGGCGCTGCGGCCCTCCGCCGAAGGCGGACACGGCGTCGGGTTCGCACCGCGCGACGAGGCGCTCGAGGTCTGCCTGCCTCCACGAAGGCCGCGGAGAACGCCGCGATCACGTCGGCGGGAGTCGTCGGAGAAGCCCTGGCGTCACCCCGCCGCTCGCACCCGCGCGATCGCACCCGCCCGCACCCGCCCGCGCAACGCCGCGTCCATCGGCAGCGCGGCCTCGATCATCACGATCCGCGTCGCCGAGTCGATCTGCGGCGCGACCGTCTCGACGACCGTGTCGACGACGACATCCAGCTCGGGGAAGCTCACCCGGATCTTCGCGCCCACGCCCAGCCCCGCCAGCTCGCCCTCGTGCGCCGCGAAGCGGACGATCGTGTCGTCCGAGATCACGTGCACGATGGCCTCGCCCGCCGCGACCACGGCCCCGGCGTTCGCGAGGCGCTCGACCACCACGCCGTCGAACGGACTGCGCAGCACGGCGCGCTCGATCCGCTCGGCGATGCGCTGGGCCTGGGCACGGCGCTCGGCCGCGTCGGCGCCGGCGCGGCGGCTGCCCAGCGCGGCGCTGCCCTCGTCGTGACGCAGCGCGGTGAGCTCGTCGTCGGAGAGGATCCCCGCGATCCGCTGGGCGCGCTCGACCTGCGTGCTCGAGTGGCGGGCCTCCAGCGCGTAGCGGCGGGCCTCGGCCTCGGCCGAACGCAACGCCGCCTCGGCCGAGCGGAGCGCGCCGCGCTCGTTGCTGTCGTCGAGCACGACCAGCGGCGCGCCCTGTTCGACGCGATCCCCGGTGCCGACCAGGATCTCGCGGATCGTCGCGATCTCGTCGGTCGCGATCCGGATCTCGCGCCGCGGGACGACGACGCCGAGCATGCCGCGATCGGTCTCGGTCTTCGGCTCGGTCGACGCCGCGTGCTGCGGCGCGTCGGCCACGACCTGGGCCGTCGCGACGGTCGCACGCTCGGTGCACGCGCCCGCGAGCAGCAGCACGGCGACGATCCTGCGCGGGCTCACGCCGGCCCCTCCGACGACACCAGCTGGCGTCGGTACAGCTGATGGTAGGTGCCGTGCCGCGCGACCAGCTCGGCGTGGGACCCGACCTCGACCACACGACCGTGGTCCATGACGACGATCATGTCGGCGCCGACGACCGTGCTCAGACGATGGGCCACGACGACGCGCGTGCAGTGCAGCGACGCCAGCGCGTGCTGCACCGCGTGCTCGGTCAGAGCATCGAGCGCGCTGGTCGCCTCGTCGAGCACCAGCACCGCCGGATCGAACAGCAGCGCCCGCGCGAGGGCGAGGCGCTGGCGCTGGCCGCCCGACAGCGAGGCACCGCCGTCGGCGAGGACCGTCTCGTAGCCCATCGGCAGCGCGACCAACTCGTCGTGGATCGCGGCCAGCCGCGCCGCGGCGATCACCTGCTCGAGCGGCGCGCCGGGGCGCCCCAGCGCGATGTTCTCGCGCACCGACATGGCGAACAGCGCCGGGGCCTGGGGCACGACGCCGAGCTGTCGACGCACGGAGCCCAGATCGAGCGACCGGATGTCGACGCCGTCGAACATCACGCGGCCCGTCGTCGGCGCGTACAGGCCGAGCAGCAGCTTGGCCAGCGTGGACTTGCCCGCGCCCGACGGCCCGACGATCGCGACGAAGCGACCCGCGGGCACGTCGAGGTCGACGTCGACCACCGCCGGCGGCGAGTTGGCGTCGTAGCGAAAGCCGAGGCCCCGCGTCGAGATCGCGCCGCTCAGCCTCGGCGCCCACGCGGTGGTCATGCCGTCCTGCTCGGTCTTCGCCCCGAGCACGTCCTCGATGCGCTCGAGGTAGCTGCCCAGCAGCTGCAGCTTGAACCCGGTGTCGACCAGCGCCGCCACGGGACCGAGGAACCCGCCGGCCAGCGCCGAGAGGCCCAGCATCGTGCCCAGGCTCAGCTCGCCGCGCAGCACCAGCAGCGCCCCGGCGCCGAGGATCATCAGCGGCGCCGCCACCGAGAACGCGCTGCTCGTCGCGCCCACCAGCGCATCGAGGCGCGAGCGCGCGAGCGATACGTTGAGGTGATCGGTGAACAGGTTCGACCACCGATCGACCGCGCGGTGCTCGGCGCCCATCGACTTGAGGGTCTCGACGCCGGTGAGCATCTCGACCTCGAACCCCGAGCTGCGGGCCTGCGCCGCCAGGCCCTCGGCCATCAGCTCGCGCTGGCGCCGGCGGGCGACCACGAACAGCAGCACCAGCACCGCCGCGAGCACCGAGACCAGCACGCCGAGCTTGGGGCTCACCACGGCGATGAGCACGAGATACAGAAGCACCATCGTGCCGTCGAGCACGGCAGAGAGCGCGCTCGAGGTCATGATCTCGCGCACCGTGGCGTTGCTGCCCAGGCGCATCATGAGATCGCCGGTCGAGCGGCTCTGGAAGAAGCCGAGCGGCAGCGCGAGCAGGTGATCGACGAAGCCGACGGTGAGCTCGGCGTCGAGCAGCGTCCGCAGCTGCACCAGGAGGTTCGAGCGGATCCACACGGTGAGGAAGTGGAACGCGACCATCAGCGCCAGCCCGCCGCCCAGCGCCCACAGCAGCTCGTGATCGCTGCGGGGCACCACGCGATCGACCAACAGCGAGGTGAGCAGCGGCAGGCCGAGCGCCAGCACCTGGATCAGCGCCGAGAGCATCACGATCCGCAGCCACAGCTCGCGGTGTCCGAGGATCTGCCCCAGCAGTGTGCGCGGGGCCTTGGTGCGCGTGCCTCCGGGGACGAAGTCCTCGGCGGGCTCGAACAGCAGGGCGACGCCGGTGAAGCTCTCGGCGAAGCGGGCCATCGGGACGCGGCGGCGGCCGAGGGCGGGATCGATGATCGTGACGTGGCGGCGACCGATCGACTCGAGCACCACGAAGTGGTTGAACTCCCAGTGCAGCACCGAGCCCCGCGGCACGCACTCGAGTTCGTCGAGCTCGGCCCGCACGCCGCGGCCGCGCAGCCCGAAGTGCCGGGCGCCCCGCAGCAGCGCCACCGCGTCGACCCCCGACTCGCCGCCCAGGACCCGGCGCAGCGTGTCCTGCTCGACGTGCTTGCCGTGGTAGGCGAGCACCATCGCCAGGCACGCCGCGCCGCAGTCGGCGTTGGTCACCTGCTGCACGAACGGCACGTGCCGCGCGCGCGGTGACGCGCCGAGCCGCAGCAGGGCCCGGAAGCGGTGCGCGCCGGACTCGGGCGCGCCGGGCTCGGGCGCCCCGCTCATCGCCTGCCCCCCAACCCGGGCAGTACCGACTCGAGCAACGTGCGCGAGTCGACCTCGATCTCGAGCGCGCCCTGCATGCCGTCGTAGAGCCGATACGTGTCGCCGTCGGCGGTGAACTCCGCGGCGTCGACCACCGCCTCGACCATCACGACAGGGCCGCGGACGTCGAAGGCGCCCGCTTGATCCTTGCCGAGGAAGCGCAGGGCCTCGGCGGGCCCGACGACCTCGTCGGCGATGCTGCGCAGGGTGACCGGCACGCGGACCCGCGGGAACCCATCGAGCTCGAGCAGCAGCTCGGTGCGCCTCGTCGACAGCCGCGGCCGCTCGTGGCCGGGAAGCATCGCGACCACCACCGGCCGCGAGTCGGGGCGATCGACGGCGACCAGCGCGTCGCCCGGCTGCACGGTGTGACCGACGCGCACGCGGATGTCGGAGACGGTGCCGTCCTCGGGCGCCCGCAGCGTGCGCTCGTCGACGCGCGTGCGCGCGTGTTGGGCCGCGACGTCGAGCGACGCGAGCTGCTTGCGCAGCGCGCCGTCGTCGGGCTCGCGCAGCAGGCGGACCAGCAGCAGCTCGTACTCGGCCTCGGCGCGGGCGAGCTCGGCGCGCTGCGGTCCGTCGTCGAGGCGGAGCAGCACCGTGCCGGCGGCGACGCGCTGGCCCGGCTGCACGGGGATCTCGATGACGCTGCCGGCCGCGAGCGACGCCAGCACCGTGCGCCCCTCCATGCGGATCACCGCGGGCCCGCGGGCGAAGTCACCGACGCGCACGATCGCCGCGAACACCACCGCGGCGATCACCAGCAGCCCGACCGTGCGCGTGCTCCAGCGGATCCACGCCGGCACGACGTGCAGCGGGCTGCCCCAGCTCGTGCCGCGGCGATGGGCGGCCATCGCCTGCTCGCGGAACAGCGGGCGCACCGGGGGCGCGAGCGCCGGGGCACCCGTGCCCTGGACGCCGACGAGGGCGTCCGTGGGCGCGTCGGTCACCGCCGCCGGCTCGTCGACCCCCTCGGCCATGCGTCACCCCGTGGCGCGCGCGAGCAGGGCCCGGCTGATCGCCGAGCGCACGTCGCTGCCCGCCATCGCGTCGAAGCCGAGGAACATCGGCGACGAGTTCAGCTCGAGGATCCGCCACTTTCCGTGGCGATCGGCCTTGATGTCCATGCCGGTCCACAGTAGCCCGAGTGCGGCCGTCGCGTCGATGCAGACCTGCTGCGTGGCGGCGTCGAGCTCGATGGGCACGATCCGCTGCTCGTTGGCGCGGAAGTCGATGGCGTCGGTCTCGATGTGGAGGCTGGCCACCACGCGGCCATCGATCACGTAGACCCGGACGTCACGCCCGGGCAGGAGCTCCTGGAAGCACACCGGGGCCCCCACCAGGGTCGCGAGGCGCTCGTCGGTGAGGTCGGCCTCGGTCATCCGCCGGGTGACCGCGCCGCCGGCGACCGGCTTGTAGATCGCCTCGCGCTCGCGGCAGAACTCGCGCACCCGGGCCGGGTCGTTGGTCCACAGCGTCGCCGGGACCGGCAGCCCCGCGCGCTGCAGCAGCGACAGCTGGTACGGCTTGTTGATCGCGGCCAGCACGGAGGGCGGGTTGTACATCGGCACGCCGGCGGCCTCCCAGCGCTGGAGCACCGCGCCGAGCAGCGCGCCGCGCTCGCGGTAGGCCATCAGCGTGCGACGCCAGTCGCTGCCCATGTCGGCCTCGGCGTCGACGCCGTACCCGACCGGATCCTGGTAGAGGCTGCGCAGGTAGACCGCCGCGGGGCGACCGACGTCGACACCATCGATCTCGATCGCGTGGGGCTGGGCGCCGAGGCTGACGTGCAGCTCGTGGGGGAACTTGGAGGCGTCGAGGACGAACGGCGTGTGGCCGTGCTCGCCGAGCCACTGGGCGATCGCGGCGACGTGCTCGTCGAGCAACGAGCCGACCAAGACGATGCGAGAGGACGATGCGTGGGTCATGGCGTGCGCCTGCGCGGAGCGGAGGACGCCGCGGGGCCCGAGGACCCCGCGCGCGTCGGTTGGGGTTCAGTCGGTCGGCAGCCCGCCGCCCTCTTCGCCGAGCGCCAGGGTCGTCGCCTCTTCGCCGCCGAGGATGGTGCTACCACCACCGCCGCCCTCTTCGCCGAGCGCGAGGGTCGTGATGGGTCCCTCTTCGCCGAGCGCGAGGGTCGTGTACTTCGGCTTGCCACCCTGGACCTGGCCGAGATCTTCGATGAACAGGGGGGTGGGCGTCTTCTTCTCGTTGGACATGTCGATTGCTCTGCTGACGTCGAGTTTGAGTCCTCGACTTGGTTCGAGGTGGATGTCGCGGCCACGACCATCGATCGCGTCGTGTCCGACTCGCGGCATGTATGCCGCGAGATCGCGGGTTCCGTTCACCCGCGCGAACGATTAATTTTCGCGAGGAGTTGTCGGCGTAGTGGAGCGGACAGACGTTCCGAGTTTGCCGCAGGCGACGCGGGCTCGCCCCTGGCCGAATGGCCACGACGTTCGCTAGGCGCGCACGGATCGCGTCACGCGCCCGCGAAGAACCACACGGGGATCATCGCGCCCTCGCTGATCGTGTAGTAGCCCCCCGCGCCGACGGCGATCGCCTCGCCACCGGGTTCGTCCATCGCGGGCAGCGGACACGGCTCGGTCGCGAAGGCCTCGCCGATCGTCATGTCCGCGCCGCGTCGCCAGCCGAACACCGAGGAGTACGTGCGCAACACGACCAGCGAGCCGTCCGCCGCGATGTCGCCCGCGGTGACCAGCGGACTGCCCGGCAGCGGATCGACGCCGAAGGTGATCGACGCGACGAGCTCGAGTTCGTTGGTCATCCCCACGCTCTGCGGGAACGCGGCCCGGTACACCCCCGATTGACCCGAGTCGACCTTCGACACGACGTACAGATCGCCCGTCCACGGATCGGACATCAGGGCCTCGGCGTCGTGCGATCCGTCGGGGAAGTGCAGGTTGAGCGCCGTCGCCGTGACCTGGCCGCCGAGGCGACGCGGATCGGGCTCGGCGACGCGATACGCGGTGATGAACGCGCGGAACATCAGGTTGTCACCGATGTCGCCGAAGTAGAGGTAGTCGACGCCCGCGTCGGGGCCCGGCCCGAGCGCCGCGTCCTCCCAGTCGAGCGCGAGCGCCCCGCCGATCGAGATCTGCCCGAGCACCGCGCCGTCGGTGCCGATCGCGAAGGCGCGGGCACCATCGCCGGAGTCGTTGTGCAGCCACAGCACGTCGGCATGGGCACGACTCGCCACGAGGCCCGAGGTCTCGACGATCGCCGCATCTCCGACGACACCGAGGTTCGCGCCGGCCTCGAACATCGGGCACTCGGGGAGCGCCTCGCCCGTGTCACCGCTCGACGTGTCGTCGGCCGTGCCGCCCGTGCCGGATGTGCTCGACGTGCTGCTCGACGACGGCAGGGAGGTGGTGCCCGGCCCGCCGGTCGTGGTGCCCGTCGTGGTCGATGCGGTCGTGTCGCCCGCGTCGCTGCCTGTGGCCGTCGCGTCGCCCGTACAGGCCAAGAACACCCCGAAGCAGGCCATGCGGCGCATGGCGCAGCGTACCTGATCGCGGCGTCACTTCGGCGCGGCACGGATCGCGGAGCGCACGGTCGTGCCGTCGAACGACTCCTCGATCCAGTACACGTCCGCGGGACCGACGCGCACCTCCCACTCGGTCTGGTTGGGGAAGAAGCCGTCGACGACGCGGTTCGCGACCTTGCCGAGCTCGCACGTGACGGCGGTCCGCGTGGGATCGTCGGTGGTGAGCCGAGACATGTGACCGTCGCGCGACGTGTTCGGCACCGTCTCGATCACGTAGAGCGTCTCGGCGTCGGTCGCCACCAGCACGTTCAGCGGCAGCAGCGGATCGGGATCGATGAGGATCTCTGGCATCGTGCCGTCCAGCGCCCGGGTCGCGACACCGCTGAAGCCGCACGCGAGCCGGGTCGGCGTCGGGAACAGGCCGCCCAGCGGGAAGCCGCAGGGGTCGTCGGCGACGTCGACCGTCCACAGCTCGACGGGCGTGCCGTCCTGCCCCCGCTTGGGCAGCGCGAAGACCCGCTGTGGCCCGCCCGCGTCGGCTCCGACGCCACCGACGACGAACACCAGGTCGTCGGCCGTGACGCGCGGCTGCAGCGGGGTGCCGGTGTCGACGCTCGCGCCCACGGTGGTGACGACGCCGCTCGTCGGATCGATGCGCTCGAACACCGAGCCCACCGGATCGATCGTGCCGCGGCGCACGAAGATCCCGTCGGCGTCCACGCCGAGGATCGCGGCCTCCTCGAAGGCGGCGTCCCCCACCCGCTCGGCCGCGCCGCCGGCCAGGGGCACCCGCCACAGCTCGCCGACGGGGATCACCGCCGCGTCGTCGCGCTCGAGGAAGTACGCGGTGTCACCGAACGCGAACACCGACACGACGCGTCGACGCTCCGTCGACGTGTGGATGCTGGTGCGGCCGCCGCCGTCGAACCCCACGCGATCGATCGTCGTGGGGGCGACGAAGGTGGGATCCGACACCAGCACCACGAGGCCGTCGTCCGCCACCGTGAGGCCCGAGAGCACCGCGACGTCGGGGGCGACGACGTCGCGCACCACCGAGGGTCCGCAGGCGACGTCGTCCCCCCCGCTCGAACCGTCGCCGTCGCCGTCGCCGTCGCCGTCGCCGTCGCCGTCACCGTCGCCGTCGAGGGTCCCCGCGTCGGCGCCCGCGGCGGGGTCCGCATCGTCGCCGCACGCGATCGGGGCCAAGAGCAGTGCGAGGGCGAAGCGGCGCGGCGAGCGGGTCATGCCGGGTAGTCCCGGGCGGGCGGGTTTTGATCACGGCAGCCGCGAGATCCACGACTCCAGCGCGAGGCGGGCCTCGCCCTCCGGCATGAGGCCCACGGCGCGCCGGGCGTGGGCGCGGGCGGGGCCGATCCGCCCGATCGCGAGCTCGGCCTCGGCGAGCCCCTGCAGCGTCGCGGCGAGCTGCGGATGCGAGGTGCCGAGGGCCGCCTCGCGGATCGTCAGCGCGCGCGCGAGCAGGTCGACCGCGCGCTCGGGATCGCCGGTGCGGACCGCGACCTCGGCGAGGTGCCCCAGCGCGACGGCGGCGCTCGGGTGCGACTCGCCGTGGCGCTCGACCACCCGCGCGAGGCCGCGCTCGGCCATCGCGCGCGCCGACTCGAGATCGCCGCGCTGCAGGGCGAGGCCGGCGAGGTTGAGCAGCGCGGGGATCGTCCGCGGATGATCGCGACCGAGGCGGGCCTCGAGGATCGCGAGCGCCCGCGAGAAATCGGCGAGGGCCGCGTCGAGGTCGCCACGCCGCGCCGCGATGCCCCCCTGGTTGAGCATGAGATCGGCGATCGACGGGTGGCCGTCGCCGAACGCAGCGGTGCGGATCGCGAGCGCGCGGTCGAAGCTCGCCGACGCCGCGTCGAGCTCGCCCAGCGCGAGCTGCGAGCCGCCGAGGTTCGCCCAGGAATCGGCGACCAACGGGTGGTGCGCCCCGAGCAGCGCCTCGCGGATCACCCGCGCGCGCCCGTTCTGCTCGGCGGCGGCGCGGTAGTCACCGCGGCCGTGGTGCGCCGCGGCGACCACGTGCAGCGCCTCGGCCTGATCGAGGCTGCCCTCGCCCTGCTCGGCGGTCACCAGGGCGAGCGACGCCCGCCCGCTGTCGAGCGCGAGGTCGAACTCGCCGCGGGCATAGGCGGCGCGGCTGTCGATCTGAAGCAGTCGCGCGCGTTGCCGCGGTGGATCGCCCGCGGTCGCGACGGCGATGCGCGCCGCCCGGATCACCCCGCGCGCCGCGGCAGCGTCACCCTGCTGCACGACGGCGGCCGCCTGCGCGACAGCGGCGTGGGCGACGACGTCGAGCTCGCGCGCCGATCCGGCGAGCTCGAGGGCGACGTCGAGCCCGTGCGTGGCCTCGGAGAACTCGGCGAGCGCCAGCGCGGTCTCGGCCTGCTCGACGCGCACCAACGCCTCGAGCGGCGCGTGACCGAGGGTCAGGGAGGCCTCGGCCACGGCCGCGAGCGCCACCGCGGAGTCGCGCGGTCGACCGGCGCGCCGCAGCGCAGCGCCGGCCTCGAGGGCGGCGAGCTGGCGCTGCACCTGCGCGCGGGCCTCGGCGTCCTCGGGCAGGGTGACGAGACTCGCGCGCACCTCGGCGGCGCCGCAGCGAGAGATCGACGGCAACGCCGCGCTCACGGCGAGGGCCGACTCGACCATGGCGGCGTCGACCCGCTCGAGCACCCCCAAGGTCGCGTCGAAGCGCTCGAGGCGATCGGTGAGGCACGCCATCGCTCGATCGAGCGCCTGCTCCGACGCCTCGGCGCGCACCCGCGTGGCCAGACACGCCTCGCGGTGCGCGGCGCTCCACGTCTGCGCGTAGCGCTCGAGCTGCGCGTCGAGCTCGCGCGCGACGTCGACGGCGTAGGGCAGCGCGGTGGCCTCGACCGCCTCGCGCAGCGCATCGCGACGCGCGGGACCCCACACCGGGGCGAGCTGGGTGGCCGCGCCGGTGCACGTCTGCCCGTCGTCCCGCAGCGCCAGCACCCCGACGCCGACCGCAGCGCCGACGGCGATCGTCGGGATCCACCACGCGCGGCGCGGCGCGACGAGGCGCTCGAGCCCCGTGAGCAGCGGCGCGAGGCTGGGGTACCGCCGATGCGGATCGGCCGCGAGTCCCCGTCGACACAGCTCGCGCAGCGCCGCCGGCACGCCCCGCGCGATCGGCCTGGCGCTGCCGTCGATCTCGCCGCGCTCGATCGCGGCGACCAGCTCGGCTGCGGTCGCGCCCTCGAACGGACGCCGACCGTGCAACGCCTCCCACAGCGCGACGCAGTAGCCGAACTGATCGGCGAGCGCGGTCGCCGGCTCGCCGCGGAGCTGCTCGGGCGCCATGTACGGCACCGTGCCCACCACGCCCTGCGTGACCTCGGTGCTCGCGGCGTCGCCATCGCTGGTTCCGACCTCCGCGAGCGCCAGCCCGAAGTCGGTGACGCACACGCGACCATCGGTGGCGACGAGCACGTTGTCGGGCTTGAAGTCGCGATGGACGATGCCGGCCTCGTGGGCGGCGAGCAGACCACGGCCAGCGGCGAGGTAGGCGGTGACGATCGCCCGCCAGTCGTCGCCCATGCGGGCCGCGGCGCTGCGCAGCGTGACGGCGTCGAGGAGCTCCATCGCGATGTGGATCGCGCCCGCGTCCTCGCCGACCTCGTACACGGTCACGACGTTGGGGTGGGACAGGCGCGCGGCGGCCCGGGCCTCGCGCAGCAGGCGGGCCTGACCCCGATCGTCGCGACCGTGACCGCGGCGGCGCAGCACCTTGAGCGCGACGTTGCGCTCGAGCTGTGGATCGAACGCGGCATAGACCACGCCCATGCCGCCGTGGCCGACCTCGCGGAGCACCTGGAAGCGGCCGATCTTCGGCGGCGGCAGCTCCTCGCCGAACAGCTTGCCGAACGCGCGCGCCCGGACCTGCTGCACGGCGACGACGTCGCGATCGACCTCGACCCCCGCGAGGTCGAGGTCACCGTCGCCGCTGCTCTCCCGGTCCGGCCTCATCGCGGCGCCGCGATGGTAGCAGCCCCCGTTCGCTCCGTACCTACGGCAGCCGGCGCACCGCGGGGTGCGAGCCGCTGGATCCCCGCGCTCGGGGCGGCGTCCGCGGCAGCTCGAGGGTGAAGATGCAGCCGCGGCCGGGGAGGTCGCGGACGCGGATCTCGCCGCGATTCGCCCGCGCCGCCTTCAGACAGATGGACAGGCCGAGGCCGACGCCCGAGCGATCGGTGTTGCGTTGCTCGAACGGCCGGAACAGATCCGCGATGCTGCCCGGCGGCAGCCCACCGCACTGGTCCTCGATCTCGAACAACACGTGCTCGGCGGTCGCGCTCGCCGTCAGCGACACGGCGCCGTCGCGGTGGGTGAACTTGAACGCGTTCTGCAGCAGGTTCGAGACCGCCGCCGAGATCGTCTGTCGGTCGCCCTCGATGGTCACCGTGGGATCGACGCTGGTCACCGTGAAGGAGATGCCGCGTCCGGGGGCCTGGACCGACGCGACGATCTCGATCTCCTCGACGAGCTCCGCGACGCAGATGCTGTCGGACCGGCCGAGACCCGCGTCGAGGCGCACCTCGGCGAGCGACCGATCGATGAGGCCGCTCAGGCCGGCGAGACAGCGCTCGTGCAGCAGGCCGGTGCTCCCCCCGACCGCCACACGGCCGGTCTTGATGCTCTCGAACGCCAGCGTCGCCGTGTTCAGGACGTTGCGCATCTCGTGGGCGAGGATGCCCAGGCGCTCGGTCCCCTGGTCTGCGATCGTGCACTCGCGTTGGCGAGCGTACGCCGTCACCGCGGCCGCGATCGCGTCGTCCAGGCACAGGTTGAGCGTGCGGAAGTCATCCGGGGGAATCGGCGCGACCTGCTCCACCGCGAGCGCGGTGATCACCTGGCACACGTCGCCGTAGTCGTGCACGACCTGCGCGATCGTCAGGCCGAGGTCGAGCAGCGCGTGGCCATGACGACCGGCGGTGGCGGCGATCGCCGCGTGATCGGCCGCGCCGCCGGCCTCCATGATCCGCAGCGCGTCGCCGAGCTGGTCCAAGAAGATCGGGATGCCGTCGATCAGCTCGAGCTCGTTCGGCTTTGGCGTCGTGCGCGTCGCGACCCTGCGCCGCGCCGCCTCGATGATCGCGTCGCGGTTCGTGAGGATGAACTCGGCGAGCAACGACCCAGCGTGCGCCCCGTCGGCGGTCGGCGCAATCTCGCATCTCTCCGCGAATCCAGCCCGATCGATTGGGGCGCGTGCGCACGGTGTGCGGTCGCGGATCGTGGTCGGTCTCGCCCACGTGCCGGCAATGCCGCGCGGTTGGTACGGGCCGTGCAGCCGAGTCCGTGGGCAACCGCGCGAGAGCGACAGGAGAGCGAATGAGCAGGAAGACCCCCACGGATGAGACCGCCGCGCCCACGCAGGACCGCGCAACGGGGCCCCAGCGCTCGTTCCGGTCGGGCTCGGAGGGGGTCGATCGCGCAAGCACAGGACGGGGCGCCGGCGACCGGCCGAGTCGGGAGCTCCTGCAGGCGTTGCCCGTCGCTGCCTACACGACCGACGCCACGGGCACGATCCTGCTGTTCAACGACGCCGCGGTCGCGCTGTGGGGACGCGCGCCGGAGCGATCCCGCCGCTGGATCGGCGCGACCGCTCTCTCGTCGGCCGACGGCAGCGTGCTCGCGCCGGAGGACTGCCCGCTCGCGGTGACGCTTCGCGAGCGACGACCGCAGTCCAGGGTACCGCTCGTCATCGGACGACCCGACGGATCCCAGCGGTACGTGCTCGCCCACCCACAGCTCCTCTACGGGGAGAGCGGCGCGATCGTCGGCGCCATCGACGTCCTCGTCAACGTCTCGGGTCAGGCCCGCGCCGAGGCCGAGCTCGCGCGCGCCCAGGCGGCCGCCGCCCGGCACACCGCCGACATCGCGCGCCTGCACGAGCTCGCGTCGATCCGCGTCACGGCCCCACCCGCGCCGCGCGAGGCATTGCTGCACGTCGTCCGGATCCTCGTCGACCTGCACGGCGCGGACTTCGGGCTGCTCTCGCTGTTCGATCCCGAGGCCGGCAGTCTGCGTGAGGCCGCGAGCGTCGGCCTGGACGCCGCCGCCTTGGCCCTGGTCGGGAACATCGCCCCCCTGCGCGGCGTGGGTGCGTGCGGGACGTCCTTCACCGAACGACGTCGCGTGATCGTGTCGGACGTCGACGAGGATCCCGCGTGCGAAGGCCTGCGCGAGGCGGCCCAGACCATCGGGTTCCGCGCCGTCCACAGCACCCCCCTGTTCTCGCGCGACGGCGAGATCCTCGGGGTGCTCTCGGTGCACTTTCGCCGGCCTCGCACCCCGAGCCCGCGCGAGGTGGAGTTCGCCGACATCTGCGCGCGCGCGGCCGCCGACACCGTGGCGTCGATCCGCGAGCGGCACGGCGTGCAGGAGTCCACCCGCCGCAAGGACGCGTTCCTGGCCACGCTGGCGCACGAGCTGCGCAATCCGCTGGCGGCGATGCGCTACTCGCTGGACGTCCTCGGCAGCGAGGTCGCACCGCCGGTCGCGGCGGCCGCCCACGACGCGCTCGATCGCCAGCTGTCGCAGATCGTTCGACTCGTCGATGACCTGCTCGACGTCGGACGGATCGCCTCGGGCCGCATCGAGCTGCGCCGAGAGCTCGTCGACCTCGTGCACGTGCTGCGCGACGCGATCGAGACCGGCGCCCCCTGGCTCGACCCGACCGACCACGCGCTCGCGCTGCCCACGGCGCCCGTGCTGGTCGACGGCGATCCCATCCGGCTCGCGCAGGCGTTCGGCAGCCTGCTCGCGGGGACCGACGGCGCGTTCGTCGGGGCGCGCGCCGACGTCGAGCTCACGGTCGAGGGCGACCATGCGGTGACGCGGGTGCGGCTGCACGACGCCGCGACGACGGCCGCCGCGGTGCCCCGCACCGTCCAGCGCCCGCACGGCGGGCCCGGCGTCGGCCTCGGCGTCGCGCGTCGGCTCATCGAGCTCCACGGCGGCACGATCACCACCCTCGCCGAGGAGCCACACTCCCTCGAGTTCGAGGTGCGCCTGCCGCTGTCGGCCGGGCGACATCCGTACGCGGAGGAGGCCGCGACGGACCCGC
>LNFM01003192.1_pt1 | contig 32763 bp, 28 predicted proteins | sample 596031 | NCBI WGS metagenome assembly LNFM01 (sample SAMN04254537, study PRJNA301005) | activated carbon metagenome | isolation source: dual media filters at the Ann Arbor, Michigan drinking water treatment plant | place: USA: Ann Arbor | reverse complement strand
ACCGCTTGGCAGACCCGCTCAGCAAGCCGTTTCGTTGTACCCATCACGTTAGTTGGATTGACTGCTTTGTCTGTAGAGATCAAAACAAAATCACATACCTCGTGCTCCACAGCAATGCGTGCCAGCTGTAACGTACCAAGCACATTATTGAGTACAGCCTGCCAAGCATTTTGATGCTCCATCAAAGGTACATGCTTGTATGCGGCGGCATGAAATACGATTGTTGGCTTGTAGTCGGTAAAGACCCGCTTGAGCAAACCACTATCCTTTACATCACCAACGACATACTCAACCTTCAGATTTGGATACTCTCGTGAAAACTCTTGCTCCATTCGATAAAGCGCAAACTCTGAGAGTTCGTAGAATACGATGCATGCAGGCGAATGATGTGCAATCTGCCGACATAACTCAGAGCCGATAGAGCCACCAGCGCCAGTCACCAATACGGTCTGGTTTGCAAACTGGCGATGCAGCCCTTCCGTATCCAGCTCTATAGCATCACGCCCTAGCAGATCCTCTAGCTCGACACTTCGTACCTGCGATACGGATACCTTGCCAGCAAGCACATCCCCAATCGCGGGGACGGTTAACACTTTAAGCCCGGCACTCACAGCAAGCTCAGTAGCTCGCCGCCGCGAGCCAATACTGGCAGAGGGCATCGCCAGAATGGCACAAGTGGCGCCCGTTTTTTCAGCTACGGCGGCTATGCTGCCGAGACCTCCAAGCACAGGCACATTTAGCAAGCGTAGCCCTTGCTTTTCTGGTGCATCATCCAATACTGCAACCGGATACCACTGGGGATTACTAGCTAAATCACGCAACAACAAAGCGCCAGAAGATCCTGCGCCCAACACAATGACCGGTTCAGCGCCCAATCGCTTAGGCGACAATAGATGCCCATCTTTCCATGCACGATATATAAAACGGCTACCGCCCATCATCAACACCAGCAAAACTGGATTTAGTATCAACACCGAGCGGGGGATATCACTCAAGCGGTTAGCCATTGCCAAAACTGACACCACCGCTAAAGTTGCACTACTTACGGCTAATGCAATGCGGCGCAAATCTGGAATGCTGGCAAAGCGCCAGATTCCTCGATACAAACCAAAAAAATAAAACGTAACCCCTTGCACCGGGATCACCCAATACAAATACCCCCACATCGCCATCATGAAATTGCTTGGGATTTCAAAATTAAAGCGCAATAGATAGGCTAGTTGCCATGCAACTACTGCGACAGTCAAGTCGTGCAGTGTCGCAACAAATGATCTTAAATTCTTCAATGTGTAACACCATCGCGTTGCAAGACTTTAATGAAAGTCAGCCAAATAATACAAACATCAAACCACAATGATTTTCGCTCCATGTATTCAATATCAAACTTTACTTTTTCTGGAATTGGAAGCTCATCCCTGCCATTCACCTGCGCCCAACCGGTTAAGCCAGGCGTCAGTGCATGAACGCCAAATTGTGTGCGCAACGCGACCAAATCATCCTGATTAAACAAGGCGGGGCGAGGACCAACAAAACTCATATGGCCACAGAGAATGCTCCACAATTGTGGCAACTCATCAAGGCTAGACTTGCGCAGAAAGGAACCTACAGGTGTCAAAAAGCAAGTGGGGTCGGATAACAAATGTGTCGCCACAGCTGGAGTCCCCACATTCATAGTGCGGAACTTGGGCATTCTAAAGTTCACATTGTTTCGACCAACTCGATCAGACCAATACAGGATGGGACCGGTCGAGGTTGTTTTAACCAAGCCAGCGGTAACCACAATAAGTGGCAGCAGAAAAAAAAGGGCGGTCAGTGCAAGAAAGATATCCAGCAATCGCTTCACAATACAAACCCTTTCGCTACGCGAGATAAACCCTCATCCAAGCCAATAGGTGGGCGCCATTGCAGTGCCTCCCGTGCATCTGAGGTGTCTATTTGAAGCGAGTTGCACAAACGTGGATAAATTTCTGGCTTGCCTACTAGCAACGCACCTAAACGCAATACAAGCAAAGGAACAGGCAGTAAGCGTGCTGGTTTCCCTAAAGCAACTCCCATTTTTTTTACCAGCATAGCCGTAGATACATCCTCGCCATCGCTCACCAGAAATGTTTGGTTCGCTGCTGCTGGATGCGTAATGCACGTTGCCATGAAATCAACCAAATTATCCAATGCAATCAGGCTGCGGCGATTGTCGACAACCAAGCCCAAAGGCACTGGCCGTCGACACGACAAGTGGCGCATTAACGTTGCAAAATTTGCCTTAACCCCAGGACCATATACTAATGGTGGCCGGATGATAGTGATTTCCATACCGGTTTCATAGCCCAGCTGGATAAGTGCTTTTTCAGCCTCTAGTTTTGTTATCCCGTAAAAATCTTCAGGACGTGGAACGCTATCTTTATTAAACGGTTGACCAGTAAGCGAGTATTCCCCGTTCACTTTGATTGAGCTCATATACACAAAGCGGCGCACTCCCATAGCCGCTGCCTGTCGAGCTAGGTTCATCGTAATGCCGACATTGACGCGCTGGTATTCGCTATATAAACCGGCTATTTGTGGTCCAAGATCATGAACTTTTGCGATCAAATGTACAACGCAATCAATGCCGGAAAGTGGCTCAGTCCAGTTGGTATTCTCATCTATGGTTTCAAGCACTAGATGTTTAGCTGAGGCGGCATGTTTCTCTCCCCTCACAACGCCCAATATCTGGCAACCTTTTTCCGCTAATGCTAGGCATGCGGCTCGCCCCACAAATCCGTTAGCGCCTGTAACCAGAACCTGTGTCTCTTCTACTAGCATAAGGACAAAGGGCCTTTAAAAGGAAAAGTATTTGAACTCATCAACGCAGTACGCATGCCGTAACGTGCGCAAAATACTCTGGTCGTTGTCGGCTAGTTGTGAGATTTAGGCTCATCGATAATTCCATTCGCGCCAATCACAAAACCAGTGCATTGGCGGAGCCAGATGTCACACCAGCTTAGACCATACAGTGCGATTCACGTAGTCGACATAGCTCAACACGATACGCAACAGTTGCTTGGAGACGGCGCCGCTTTCGTAGTCAGCCACGGGCGGGATCACGCGTGCAGACCTGTCATGCTGGGCAATTATGACCTTGACCGCATCAAGTACTCGGTTCTTTTTCAGGCCTGCCATGATCAGCGTCCCCTGATCCATTCCTTCAGGGCGCTCATGGGTGTTACGTATAGTAATAGCAGGCAGATTAAGCAAGGAAGCCTCTTCTGTGATCGTTCCGCTGTCGGAGATAACACATAATGCCTCCATTTGCAGCTTGATATAGTCACAAAAGCCGAAGGGCTTAAGGAATTGGATATGTGGGCTCATCTTGCCGAGGTTCAATGCAGCTAGTCGCTTCTGCGTGCGTGGATGAGTTGAGACAATCACTGGGACATCATAGGTCTCAGCAAGGATATTCAGCGTCTCCACCATATCGAGCAGATTTTTAGGCTCATCAACGTTTTCTTCACGATGCGCACTGACGATGAAAAAGTGGGCTGACTTCAAGTGCATGCGCTGCAATATATCCGATGCCTGAATCTTAGGCATGTAATGATCCAGCACCTCACGCATGTGCGAACCGGTCTTGATGATGGTTTCGGGGCGAATGCCTTCGGCAATCAGATAGCGGCGCGCATGCTCGGTCAGCACCAGGTTGATGTCGCTCAGATGGTCGAGTACCTTACGGTTCAATTCTTCCGGAACACGCTGATCAAAGCAGCGATTGCCTGCCTCCATATGAAATACAGGGATCTTGCGGCGCTTGGCAGAGATCACCGACAAACATGAGTTGGTATCCCCGTACAAGAGCAGAGCATCTGGCTTTTCAGATTCGAATACAGCGTCGGACTTCTCGATCACACGCGCAATAGTCTGAGCTGCATTTTCACCGACTGCATCAAGAAAGAAATCCGGCTTTCGGATGCCGAGATCATCAAAGAACACCTGATTCAGTTCATGGTCGTAATTCTGTCCAGTATGTACGAGTACATGTTGCGTGTGCGTATCGAACTCAGCAATCACGCGGCTCATTTTGATCAGTTCGGGCCGAGTACCGACGATGGTCATGACCTTAAGCATTGAGCTCTCCGCGGATGTAGTCCAGCTTCATGAGCAAAGCCTTGATCTGCTCGACATCGAGACGTTCCGTGTTGTGTGAGGTGTAGTCGTCGAGCGTCGAGACGAGCGTCTCTCCCTCCACGAAATACTTGTTGTAATTCAGATCACGGTCATCCGCCGGAATACGGTAGTAACGATCCATGTCGATAGCGCGGGCCATCTCCTCGCGTGACAGCAGAGATTCATACAATTTTTCGCCGTGACGCGTGCCGATCACCCTGACCTCGGTCTTGCTCGCAAACAGGCTCTTCAAGGCATCCGCTAGGTCGCCGACGGTCGACGCCGGTGCCTTCTGGATGAAGATGTCGCCCTGGCGCCCATTGGCAAACGCATGCAGCACCAGGTCCACCGAGTCTTCGAGTGACATGAGGAATCGCGTCATGCTCGGATCGGTCACCGTCAACGGCTTGCCTCCCTTGATCTGGTTCACGAACAGCGGGATGACCGACCCGCGCGACGCCATCACATTACCGTAACGGGTGGCGCAAAGTATCGTTTCGCCCTCGCTGCGCATGCGCGCCTTGGCGACCATCAGTTTTTCCATCATCGCTTTGGATATACCCATGGCGTTCACCGGGTAAACGGCCTTGTCGGTACTCAGCACGATAACGCGCTGTACGCAGCATGCGAGCGCTGCATTCATGACGTTCTCCGCCCCGAGGACGTTGGTGCGCACGGCCTCCATCGGGTAAAACTCGCAGGACGGCACCTGCTTCAGAGCGGCGGCGTGGAAAACGTAGTCCACACCCCGCATCGCATCGTAGACGCTATCGTAATTACGCACATCGCCGATATAGAACTTGAGCTTTGGGTTATTCAGGGCGATGCGCATGTCCTCCTGCTTCTTCTCATCGCGGCTGAAGATGCGGATCTCCTTCACATCGGTATCCAGAAAGCGGCTCAGCACAGCATTCCCGAACGAACCGGTGCCGCCTGTGATCATGAGTATCTTGTCTGCAAACACTGCTGTTCCTTTAGTGAAAGTCGCGCATACGCGCTATGAGTTCCGGCCAGGGCGGCGCAACATAGCCGGTAGCTTCGCGGAAACGGGCGGCATTGAGCGACCTGTCTATGACAAGACGGTCGTCAGGTTCGATCTCGATCTGCTTACCATACGCGGCTGCCACCAGCTTAAGCAAATCGTACTTCGCAATCGGCTCAGCCGCAACATGGTAGAGCCCGCTCAATACGGCGTCCGGCAGGACGAAATCGCGCACGACACGAGCCAACTCAACGGTCGGTAGCCCGGAGAAGATCGCCTTCGTATAGCCCTTGACCTTGCCCTCCTGCGCCAGAAACCAACCGACCAAGCTATGGATGCCGGTCAGCTCATGACCGATGATAGACGTCCTCAACGTGATGGCATGCGGGTAGGCCACTTCACCGATGTATTTGGACTTCCCGTACAAGTCCGTCGCGTCGGAGACATCAGTTTCGAGATAGCTTCCCCGGGTCCCGGCGAAGACGCAATCGGTACTGACATGCACCAGCCGTGCTCCCGCCAGCTCGCACAGCCGCGCCAATCGATGCGGCAGCATGGCGTTAATCGGCAAGGCCTGCAACGGATCGTCGGCATCGGCAAGCTGCTTGACCAAGCCTACGCAATTGATCACGACATCGGGCTTTGCCTTGCTGAACGCACGTTCCAGCGAATCGTGATTTTCCACATCCACACCCGTGAGAAAATCGCCCGCGGTCGCGTCCGGAAAATGGCGGCGCGACGAGTCGGAACGCAGCGTTGCCAAAACCTGCATCTTTCCATCGGCGGAGAGCAAACGAAACATCGCGTTGCCCAGCATACCCGATGCACCCAAAATCAAAACCTTCATCAATTGCCTCCTTGCCGCTTGATCATTGTTTCGAATAAATCGAGCAGCTGATCGGTCAGCTTGCCGGATTCGAAGTTATCGAGAAAATACGAGCGCCCCGCTGCGCCCAACGCTTCACGTTCAACAACGGGCGTGTCATACAACCGTTTTACCGAACGCGCCAATCCGACCGCGTCGCCGGCGGGGCAAGTCAATCCAGCGCCGGACTCCTCGACGATCCGGGCACCCTCTCCGTTCAACGCTGCAACGATCGGTCGGGCAGCGGCAAGATAGGCTTGGACTTTGCTGGGAATAGTGTAATCAAATATCTCTTCGGCCTTAAGCGTCACCAGCAGTGTCGCCGCCGAGGCTAATATTGTCGGCATCTCCGCGGATTCAATACGGCCCGTCAGCACTATATTTTCCAGTTTCCGGCACTCGATCTCCGCAGCAAGCCACGCATCGCAGCTGCCGCTTCCCACCAGAAAGAAAGTGACATTCGGGCAATCCTTCAATATTTCAGCCGCATCGACGATCGTATCTAGAGATTGGGCTGTCCCGAGATTGCCGGCAAAGACGACAGAAAAGCAGTTGCGCATCAACGCCGCAAGCGCCTCAACTTGGGGCGTCGATTGCGTTTTTTTTGGGAGCTCCACCGAATTCGGATGGTAGTGAATCTTATCAGCGCGATCCGTCAATCGCTCGACCGGATGACGGAACGCCCGGGATTGAATCAGGATCGCATCGCAGCGGGAATATATGAATCGCACCACGGCAGCCACGCCTCCGAGCATCTTACGATTGCGCACAAAACCTGTTGCGGAAAGGCTCTCAGGCCACAGATCCTGCACCCAGAGCACTAAAGGCTTGCGGCGCAGACGGGCAAGCAGGATTGCCGGCAATGTCTGCAATATGGGTGATGGCGCATACACGAAGATGATGTCGAAGTGTCGGCCTCGCAACAACCAGGGGCCGAGCGAGCCGGCACTGACGACGAAGGAAACGTAGTTCAACGCCAATCGCCAGGCCGATCGGTGACCACGCGGAAACAAAGGCACGCGGATTACCTCCGTCTCGCCAAGGCGTTCGCGCATCGCCCGCCAAGCGCGGTAGCCTGGAAACACGGCGCCATCCGGATAATTAGGCTGTCCGGTAAGGACGGTCACACCCACCCCGCGTGCGTGCATGGCGGCAACGATTGCATTAATACCGAAGGTCTCCGGCCAGAAGTACTGGCTCACAATTAGTACTTTCATGCAGTTACCCGTGCCTGTGAGTCAAACCCGGCCACGCAGCGCTCCGGCAGCGGTTTTCACGTTCAACGGTCATCGAACAGTCCGGCGATGAATGCGCTTGGCGACAAGGGTTCCTGCAACGCCTGGGGAGCGGCGAGGAAACGGCGTACTGCACGTGCGATCGACACTGGCGAGGCAGCATCGAAGGTCTCAACTGGCGTGGCGACATCGCGTACATAGTCGAGTTCGGATGCTAGGATGGGCAGACCGGCACGCGCAGCCTCGATCAAAGGCAGGCCAAAGGACTCAAAGCGCGACGGGTAGATCAATGCCGCACTGTCGGCGTAGAGCGTGGGCACTTCGTCGGATGCCACTGCGCCCGCATTGTGTACAACAAGCAGATGGCGTACTGCGGTCTCCTGGATCCATTGCAGCAGAGCACGATCCTTTTCCTGATGCAGGGTAAGGCAGAGGGAAGGAAACAACCCACTTTCGGCAAGCAGTCCCCATGCTTGAATCAGGTTGCGGTGGTTCTTGTGAGGCTCGCCGGAGGCGATATATACGAAATCATACCGAGGTAACGGACTCGCAGGGACCGGTGTAGGCACTGCGGCGAAAGGCATTACGCGGGCACTTCTGCCGAGTTCGGCCGCAACCTCGCGCGCCATAGATTCGGTTTGCACGATCAGTTCCGCATTCCGCAAGCAAAGGCGCAACCACAGGCGCTCGATGGCGATGCGAGCGGCAGTCCGCCAGGGGAACCCGGACGTGCGGGATGACAACAAGTAACAGTTCTGCAGGAAAACCTTGACGCGCGCCAGACCGCTGAAGAGCGGCGGCAGGTTGCCGAAACACAATACGTCGTCGTTCTCGCCTGCAACTGAGCGCAGGTAGCGTTCGGCGCCCAAGCGGCCGCGCAAGGTCGGCGGAAAAGTCACCAGCGTCACGCCGGAAGGCAACTCTTCGGGCACAGGGAGTCGGGTATCGACGATCACGATGCAGGGCCGATCGCCCAACGCCCGGAGCAACGGCAGCAGCAAGGCCCTGCCGCCCCCTTGATGGACATTCGGCGCATGAACGATCAGGCTCAATCGAAGCTCCGGGGTCGCGCCAGCACCATCAGAGTTTCACCGCCCAACAGGCGAGCCGCGAAATCCCGGTGCACCAGCCCGACCAGCTTGCGTAGCCCGCCAAAGATTCGTGTTTTCATCCCGCGCTGAGGAGCATTGAAGGCAGCGCCGGTGTACCTCGCCTCCACGACATCGAAGCCGCACTCGTCGAGCAGGGCCAGTGCAAGCCCTTTGGTGAAATAGTGTAGATGACCGACTTTATCCCTTACATGCAGGAGCGGCGACTCTCGCAGCACGGATACGGCGGAGAGGTCAAGCGGAAAATGCAAAACGACGTTCCGGCTCAACGGTCGCAGTCTGGCTAGGAACTCGAAAGGATCGCCAAGATGCTCCAGGACATCGAGCAGCAGTATCAGATCCGGGATCTCGGTCCGATCCTCGAAATAGTCGCCAAGCCGGAACTGGATGCCGGTGCCGGTGTGCCGTGCCCACATGGCCTGCAGTCCTGGAGCGATATCGAACCCATGAAACTCGGCCGCCGGAAAGCGGGCCTTGAGATCGACCAGTATGGCACCCGATCCGCAGCCGATTTCGACGATGGAAGTTGGTTGCAACCCATGCCCTGCCAATAGCGCGGCAACGTGGCCGGCCTTCCAAGGTGCGTCGGAAGAGTCCCAGTCGGGATTCTTTTCAGCATATTCGCCGTTGGTATAACGGCGCGTTACGATGTCATCGCTCATGGGCAGCCTGTACGGGAGGGTTTTCCATCAGATTAGGAACGCCTGAGCAACCACAACACGCGGTGGCCGAGCCGGTTGAAGATCGCATTAGCGAGCAAGCGCATTGAACGCAACGAGAACACCGCAGAAGACTTTAGCTTGCAAGCTGCCATAAGGGAAGCCATGGCGCTGTCGATACGGCCGGCGCGCAGATGAAGTTGGGCGCTGATCAGGTGGGCATTGGCTAGGGCCTCGCTGCCCATGGCCTTCAGATCAGGCGCCATGGCCGGATCGCTCAATATGCGCTCGACGATACGGACCGGCTCTGCCGCGCGCTCCGGCGTGGCCAGAGCATAGGTCTGCGAGCCCTCGTGCACGCGGAAAGCCGCCAGCCTTTGCGGCACCCGCAAAAAGGCGCCGTGCAAGCCCATGCGCAACCAAAAATCATAATCGGGCATTTGCCGATATGTCGGGTTCCACGGCCCGGCTTTCTCGTACGCCACACGCCGAAAGAAGGCGCCCGGCCCTGGCGCACATACGACATCGACCAACATATCCCGATAGCTGTACTCGGGCGATTCGACGTGGCGGACCACACGCGATTGGGGATCGATCAAGGCATAGTCGGGATAGACGACGACGGTATCCGGATGTTTGGTCAGCGACGCCACCGCCTCGGCAACGGCATTCGGCTCCAGCGTATCGTCGGCACTGAGGTAGCCGAGTATGTCGCCGCGCGCTATACGCCACCCTTTTTCAAGGGTGCGCGCCTGGCCGGCATTGGCCTGGCTCTCCCAGTAAAAACCATCCATGGCGCCCAGAACTTGGGCAGTGTCGTCGGAGGAACCGTCGTCGATGACAATCAACTCCACTGAGGGATAGTCCTGCGCCAGCACGCTGCGGATTGCTTCGGCGACATAGTTGCCATGGTTGTAGGCAGGGATGACGATGGAGACGAGGGTCGGGGTCGTCATTCGGCACCCTTTCGCGCTGCCGGAACCCATTCACCCTGGGCTTTTTCGGTGCATGCATTAACGACATCGGGCAGCGCATACACTGTTATGCCATCCGACTGGGTCATCACATCAGCCTTGCCGGAAAGTTGATCGTATATTTTCGGGTGCGATGATCTATCGACCACGACAAACGAGAATCCCATCTGCCTGAGCGCAGCCACAATATCCTCGGGCCCATCCAGGGCACTCTGTTCCGTAGGAACGTCACGGCATTGCAGCAGATCTTCACGCAGCCAGTAGCCATAGTAGCCAGCGAGAAACACCCTCGACCCAGGCTTGGCAACTTGGTTCAACGCCCGCATGGGCTGGCAGTAAGGGCTGGCCAGTGCGCACGTATCCATGCGCCCACCAAAATAGGCGGCCAGCGTACGCGGGATGGGCGCCAGATGGTAGGTGGCCGATGCAAGGGCAGCAAACATGGTGGCGAAGATGCCCGCACGCAGCAGCCGTGCGGATGGAATGGTCGAGGCTCTTTCGGCGGCGATGGCAATGATCGGGACGAACAGCAGCAAGGTTGCCAGAATATAGCGCGGAGCAATCACCGAAGGTCGCAGCACCACCCATGCTAGGGTACCGGCAAAGGCGGCAAGTGTGGCCGCCGCCAAAGGACTGCGCGCAAGCGACACTGGTTTGGGCAGCAAGAACACCAAAGGAGCAAAGGCGATCATCAGCAAGGAAAGCCCGCCTCCCTGCATGGGGTAGCGGCCGAAAACCAGCGTCAGGGGATAACTGAGCACGATACGCAGAGTGGTTTCCGGGGAAAACCACACCTGCTGCAGCCAATTCGTGTCTGGGGAACCGCCGATGAAGGGAGCAAGCGGCGCGCCAAAGAAAACCGCGTTCTTGGCCAGTTGCGGTAGCCAAGGCAACGTAGCCCAGGCAGTAAAATGCAACGCCCGTACCGCCGTACCACGCATTCCAGCCGACGTGACGGCTAGGCTGCGCTCATGCCCACCCCAGAGCAGCAACACCGCCAATGCCGGGCACAAGGAGGGGAGATAGGAAAACTTGGCGACCGTCGCGGCGCCGGCAAAAAAGCCGGCGATCGGAATGGCTTTTCTGCTTCCCTCCATCAGCCAGTACAGGGCCGCCAAGCCGTAAGCAGCAGCGAATAAATCGACTTTGCCATCGCTGATGTAATGGGTGAACGTTGCGGAAGAAAAGAGTATTACGACGACAAACAGCCTCCCTCTCTCCTGTGCCCCGCAAATGCGTCCGATCCCCGCCAAGAAAACGGCGCAGGCAAGCGCCACCGGCCATACGAAGAGCTTGGCCGCATGATGATCGCCCAGCGTCATCAAGGCCGCGAAATGCAACTCGGCTGGCAGGCCTATGGATGAGAAATAGCTGTACGTTCCCGCCATCGGCTCGAGCCGTCCGCTGGCCGCGATGGTCTTTGCATACGCCATGTAGAAAGCCTCGGCATCACCAAACGGTGGACGCACCAATGCCGCCATACCAAACCCGACGATCATGATGCCGACCAATGTCGCAAGCGAACGCACATGGAGCGGCTCACCGCACCAATGCCGCAACCACGCGCCGATTGCGGCATGTATTCCGGCCATTTCGCGCCGTGCAACGGTCAGGCCGGCAAAGCCGCACATCGCTAATCCCAGCAGGGGCATGGGCCTCAACATTCCAGATAGCCCTAGTGCAATGAGGGCAGTACTCAGCAGGATCGTCCCCAACAGGAAGGCGTTCGCCATGTATAGCAGGAGATCAGGACGATCCGGGGCTACGCGAGGATACCTCCCGGCGAATGCAAGCACGCCGAGGCCGGTGCCGAGACATACCAGCGAATGGAGGAAAGCTAGGACTAAGGACATGAGGGAACGCTAGAGGATGCTGTAATCGAAGAAGAACTCGCGGACGACGCTGCGGATTTCTAGGACGGCCAACGGCAAATAAGTCGACACGGATGAGTCGGCCGGGAGCGTAACGAGCGCGTAGATGAATACAGCAAGCGCCATCCATGCAAGAAGCGCGAATTGAACGCCTACACTCGGTGTTTTCACGATGCCTCCGTTGCTTGCGTTTGCTGCGACTTTTTGCGGGCCAGGAAACACACCGCACCTATCGCGGTGGAACCGAACGCGGTCACGACATGCAGGAGTACGATAAAGGCAAGCGCTTGCGGCCCGAAATGGCCCAGCACTCCCAGCGCCGAAACGCCAAAGAACTCATAGGTACCGACGAACCCTGGCGAAGATGGAACCATGGAGCCAAGCGCAATGACCAACAGGACGAACAGAGCGTTGCCCGGCGCCAGCCCCAATCCTGAAGCATTGGAGATCAAGTAGACCACTGATATCTCGACCGCCCAGATCAGGCAAGTCAGCCCTAGGAAGGCAGCTGCCCGACGCGGCCGGAACATGCCGGCGAGACCAGCCAGTGCCGAAAATGCGATGCCTTCCAACCGGTTGCCCAAGGCATCCGAAAGCCAACGCCGCGAAACGGCCATTATCCAGGGAACAAGCCGTTGTCCAGCAAAGTGGGCCACGACCAGAAAAGCGCATGCGGCAACCGTGACAGCCGAAACAGCGATACCCGCCTGCTTGAGCCACGCTGGCAGGGCGGGATAGGAAAGCAGTACCAGCGATAGGATCAGCAACGTCGTCGCCAAATCGATGACCCGCTCGGTCACCAAGGTGGCCAGCACCTTGGCCCTCGATATGCTCTCGCTACGTCCCAGTTCAAGGACTCTTGCCACGTCACCGGCACGTGCTGGCAGCAGGTTGTTTAGCAGGTAGCCGATCATCAAGGCGCGAAAGCTCGGCCAGAACGATACTGGCGGATCGTGCTCGACCAATGTACGCCAACGCTGGGCCCGTAAAAGAAAGGAAGCGATGATCAATACTGGCGTGAGCGCCAGTATTACCGGATCCGCATTGCGCAGCGTGGCAACAACCTCGCCGAGGTCGAAATGGCTGCACAGCCAAACGACGGCACCGACGCTGATGCCTATTCCGAAAATGGTCACCAAGTGGCGTCGCAAGGCAATCACTTCTTGCCCGTCACTTCAGCAATGGCTGCCGAAACGACGGCCTCCATGTCGTACGCCACGACACTCCAGTTCAGGTATTTCTCCACGAAGCGGCGCCCACCTTGGCCCACAGCCCTCCGCAGACCGGCGTCGGTCAGCAACCTGCGAATCTTCTCGGCGATGCCGGCGGGATCCAGCTCCGGCGCCTGCAGAATATGCACGCCGTCCTCCATCACGCCTGTGCCCAGCAGATCCAGCGGCGTATTGACAACGGTGGGCACGCCAAGCAGCATGGCTTCTATAGTTGCGGTGCCGAGGCCTACATACTGTCCGGTCAGCGAAGAATAAAAGAGGTCGGCATTGCGCATCTCCGCCAGCACAGTGTCGTGGGTCTGCTCGCCGAGAAACTCGATGCGGTCCGCGACCCCCAGCTCCGCCGCCATGCGCTGCGCCCCATCGTAGTAAACGTGCCCGACGATGCGCAGACGAAGCTGCGGAAACGCTGGCGCCAATACTGCAAACGCTTTGACGAGAGGCACGAAGCTGCGCTGTTCGCTGACGGCGCCGACGCCGAGTATGGTGTGCCGCTGCGCGTAGTCGCTATTGTGTTCCAGCAGATGTACCGGGTCGCCATTCACGCCGTAGTTCACCACGACGGTCTTGCCCAGAATTTCGTCGCCCTGAACATCGGCAAGGTACTTCCTGATCTGGGTATCCCAGGCCACGATTCGATTGCAGAACGGAAACACCATGCGTCCGCAAATCAGCCTGTCAAGGAAATTCAGGATGCGATTCCGACCGGGATTCATCGATTGCAGTTGCGTGCCGACCGAGCAAAGAAGAGGGACTCGCCTACGGCGTGCCGCTAGGATTGCCGGGAAGGCAATATCTAGATAGTGATTTACAAGCAGTAAAGCGTCCGACTCCGTCTCTTCGGCAATGCGCGCGACGCGCGCCCAATTGCTCGGGTAAAGAGAACATATCCGGAAATGCTTGAAGAAGTTCTTCATGGGTAGCCGGATCGCCGGCAAGCGACGTACGTCGAGTCGCTCGTCATCATCACCGTCATCAGTTTGCAGCGTAATCACCGTAATCCGATGACCACGCGACTGCAAGGCTAAAGCCAAGTTTTGCGTGTAGAAAGCAGTCCCAGTACGCATGGGCGGATACATTCCGCTAACCAATAGAATGTTCATGGTTTTTTCTTGATGAGCTTCGCTGGGCATCCGGCTACGACAACGCCATCGGCTACGCTTTGCGTAACTGCACTACCCATACCAACCAGGGCACCTGCACCCACCGACATACCCTCGCGCACGCAACTGCCGGTGCCGACATAGGCGGCACGGCCGATGCTGACGCGGCCAGACAGATTGACTCCGCTGGCAACGATTGCGTAATCGCCTATATTCACATCGTGGTTGAGCACTGAATTCGACAACACTGTCACATGGGCACCCACCGTAACGCCTGACAAGGCGACCACATTGGGAAAGAAGATGCAACCAGGGCCGAACGTGACATCCCCGGCCATGAACACCGACGGATGCACGATAGATTCGAAGCGTTGCGGATCGAAACCACGGTCCAACAGTAGCTTTTCACGGCGGGTATGCGCATTGGGGCTACCCAGGCAATCAACGAACCATACCTGCGGCCATTTTGCGTTATCGCCCAAGCCGCCCAGCACGGCGATACCGTAGCGCATGCTTCCCGGCTCGAATGCGTCATCGAGCACCCCCACCACCTCATAGCGCGGGGAAACCCGATTGATCGAGTCTATCAGGACAAGCGCATCGGAGCAGGTGCCGCCGCCGCCGACGAGGATCAACTGACGCTTCGTCGCCATGCCGTTAGATCACGTTGTTCTGGTACCACTCGGCCGTGCGGCGAATGCCCTCTTCCAAGTCGACCTTGGCTTTGAAGCCCAGCAGCGCTTCCGCCTTGCGAGTTTCGGGGATACGAAGTTCGATATCGGCAGACAGCGGCGCCTTGAATACAATTTCCGACGAAGAGTTCAACACACGGCAAACAATCTCAGCCAACCCGAAGATGGTGGTGACCGCGCGGGCATTACCCACGTTGAAGGACTCGCCGATGGCTTCCTTACGCTCGATCGCAAGCATCAGGGCATCGACCATGTCGTTTACGAAACACCAGGCGCGAATCTGGGTTCCATCGCCATAGATGGAAATCGGCTCGTTCTTCAATGCCTTGCGAATGAATATCTGGATAGCGCCTTCTCCAGTCTGGCCGGGGCCATACACGTTGAACGGGCGCAGGGTCACGGTCGGCAACTGGTGTTCGCGGAAGTACGCATGCGCCAAATGCTCGCCGGCCAACTTGCTGACTGCATAAACCCAACGCGCCTCGCCCGCAGACCCTGCGACAGCCTGGTTTTCCTCGCTGACGCGGTAGGCCATGCTACCGAACACTTCCGAAGTGGAAAACTCGATCACACGATCAGAAACACCCGCCTCTTTGGCAGCCTTCAAGACATTGGCTGTTCCGATCATGTTGACTTCCATGGTCTTCACCGGCGACTTGATCACGGTATCAATCCCTGCGATCGCGGCAGCATGCACTACGATATCGGCACCCTCAACGGCACGGCGCACGGCGTCGAAATCTAGGATATCGCCTTGTGCAAGGGAAACGTTTGGATGGGCACCGAGCCCGGTATGTTGAATCGTATTGCGCGCCAAGTTGTCAAACAGCAGAATGGTGTTTCTTTCGGCCAATCGGCCGGCCAGCGTGGAACCGATGAACCCAGCACCGCCGGTGATAACGATTTTCTTTCCTGTAATAGCCATGTGTATTTTTCCCTAAAGGAATTGAATTCAGATTCTTGCGGCCGTCGCAAAGTCGACCAGCATTTTTTTAAAGGCCGGCTTATCGTTTACACAGAACGCATCCGGCCCGTGCACCTCCAGCAAGCCCGCCAGAATATCCCGCAGCTTTTCTTGCGGCATGCCCATGCCGAGAATGTAATGACAGTGAGCAGGATCGTAGAGCCAATCCTGCGGAAAATCACCTTGCGCCAATTGCAGCACTCGCTTCGCGGAAATATCTGCCGACCACCGCGACTCGACATAAGCGCGCGCGCGGGCTCCCAAGGCTTCGCGATAGTCCTTGTCGCTTGCCAGCTTTTCGATCGCGGCCGCAATTTCCTCCGGCATGCAGAACAAGGTGGGCGGAATCCACTCCTCGGCAAGGTCGTCCTTCACGTTTCGCGCGTAGTAACCACCGACAATTGCTGGCTTCCCAAAGAATGCCGCCTCGGTCGCGAATCCGACCATGGGCATGTCCGAATACAACTGGTCGATCACGAAGTCACATTGAGAGATCAACTCGAGTACTTCGCGGTTTGGCTTCCCGGTGATCTCCACGAAGCGCAATGGAAAGCCCTTGGCGCGGACCGCCTCGATCGCCGCACGAATCCCGGGGCTACCTTTGCCCTCGGGATAGGAGGGCGAGTGCAGGATCACGATCTCGTCGCCCTCGCGAGGCTGGGCGGGACGGCCTAGAAGCTCGGCGTCCGGCATGTAAGGCATGCCGATGATAGAACGTTGCACGAACGGGCGCGTGTGATGTTGCCCATGGGACGGCGAGTTGATAACGACGTCTGCGTACCTGTCGATAATATCAACGTTTTGCTTTCGCACCGCCGTGACTCGATGATAGGCCTCGAGTTTTTGCCGGCGCAATTCCGACGTATCGCTCTGGGCCAGACCGCCGATATAGCCCGATGGCGCACGAAGATGGCTTGGCATCGACGTGTTTTCGGCGAAACCGTCCATGAACCCGGGCCGGCCATCGGTGCCGTGGAAATTATAGATAATCCTCTTCCCCAGAAATTTCAGCAAAGGCAATTCACGAAAACGGAAAAAACTGGTACCGCAGCAAAAGAGGAACACGTCGAAGCGCGCGATGGCCCAGACTAGCAACAACAGGCGGGATACCCCAGCAAGGAGGGACCACCACAGGCGCAACGGCAACGCCGCCTCCAGATGAAGCACTCGGCCCGCTACGGCGTACTGTGCGAGCCGCACCCAAACCGACGGATGAGCATCCTCGTACTGAAAACGATGCTTGGTCAACGTCACCAGCTCGGCCTCTACACCTATCGCTAGGAAGCCTTTCCGGAGATTGGAGTAAAAGCCCGAAACCTCGGCCAGCCCGAGAAAAACCCTCATGGACGGGATGCCCGCATCGAATCAGGATCCGCCTCTTCCGACAGGTAGCGCCGCAATCCATCCGCGAATCTGATCGAGGGTGCACCGAGAAGCGTCGCCATCTTGGCGGTATCGGCAATCAAGTCCTGCGGAGTCACTGCCGGTTCGACCTCGAACACCGGTGCCTTGCCGACCGTTTCGCCAATAATCTCAGCCATGCGGCGCAAGGACATGACCTCGGGTCCGGCGACGTTGAGCTTGTGACTGCCTGCAAGGGACATCGCGCTACGCACTGCACTGACGGCATCGGCCACGTAGACTGGATTGATGGACAGCCCATTTTCCCCGCGCACTTTGATCGCACGACCGGCGCGCACCGAGTCGACCAAGCGGGGAACCAGCATATGGGGCCGTTGTCCAGGGCCGTAGGCGAAGAAAAAGCGCAGGCAGACCACGTTCATGAAGGCCGCATAGCACTCGGACAGCAGTTCGGAACACAGTCGCGTACCGATATAGAAGCCGAGCTCACCCTTGGCGGTGATCGCCTCGTCCTCGGAAAAGCTGTTCGCGCCCGCGCCATACACGCCGCCCGAAGAAGCCAGCACGAATTGCTTGACGCCAGTGGTACGCGCGTAGTCGAGCAACTTCACGGTGCTCGCGGTATTCACGCTGAAGACGTCCTCGGTCCGCAGCGGAAAATCGCGATAGTGATTGGATTGGGCAAGATGCACGATGACGTCGACGCCGTCAGGCAAAGCCTCGATGGACCAAGGCTGCCCAAGATCAATGGGCAAGGTGTGCGTGACGCCAGGGACGGCGCCACGACGCGACAGCGCATAAACGGTGTCGGCCGGATCGAAGCTCTGCAGCAGATGATGGCCGATCAAACCGGTTGCACCGGTAATCAAAATGTTTTTTGGTTTATCGCGAGTGTTCATAACTTTTCCACGGCACGAACAGGCCGCCGACAACGGCGCAGACAAGCAAAATCGCGCACTTGAGCAGGATAAGGTGCAGTGATAATACCTGCGATTGCAGTTGAAATGCCGCGATGGCGACGAATGTCAGGAGTGAGAACCAGACGCCAATCCGGCGCCAGGAAATGGGGAGCGGATGCAGCTGCTGTGTGAAGTAAAGATATCCCGACGTAAGGAACAAATAGGCGGCGGCCGTCGCTAGAGCGGCACCCAACGCGCCCATTGCGGGTATCAGCAGTAAATTCAGAAAAAAATTAATTGCCGCGGCAACCCACGATAACCGTGCAAACAGATAGGTTTTCTTCTCAAGCGAGATGCCAACGGCCGTCACTTGCTGGGTCGTCTGCATTACGAGGCCCAGGCTAAGTACTGCCAGAGGCATTGCCGCACCTGCATATTCAGCAGGAAGAAGGGAGATTAACTCGCCGGCGAACAGCGCCAATCCTCCGCCGACGATCAGGACCGCATTTGCAAGAGTGATCAGCACATCGGCATACACCTCACGATAGCCGTCCGGTCGCTCAAGCCGGATTTTCATGGCCCAAGGGCTCCAGGCTTGCCCGAAAGCGGTCGAGAGAAACATGACCAGCAGGGAAAAGCGCACGGCGACGGAGTAGATGCCCACCTCTTCAACAGATGACATGGCCGCAAGCATCCATCGATCCATGGAGCTGAACAGCCAGAACGCTATCCCCGCATAGATGAAAGGATAGCCAAAACCGATCAGCTTCGCACCGGCCTGCCGGCTCAGCCGCAATGTCACATCCTTGCGCACCAGCGCAATCGCCACAGGTATAGTCAGCAAGGCGACGCCTAGTTGTGCCAGAAATAGCCCGTCGATGCCCCAACCCAGAGCCACGACAGCGCCGAGACCCGCGAACGCCGTCAGCACACGTGCAAATAGCGAGGTGATAAGAAAGCGCCACGGCGCCATATGCAGGCGAATCACATCTAGTAAGTACTGGTTCAACTGATTCGCAACCATCAGTAGCAAGGCTGCCGCTAAGCCCACCATAGTCACCGGCATGATCCACTCACTAAGCCACGCATAGCTAATAGCAACGCCCCCCATACCGACCAGTAGTGCAGAAAGGGAGAGGCCCAGCAATGTTGCAAAGCCAGTCGAAACCAGCACTGGACGCTGCGACGCCGGTGTTTCCTCATCCCAGTAAAAACGTTGCAGCGAATTGTTAAGACCGCAATTCGCAATCATGCCCAGGAGCGCGGTGGCGGTGACGATCAACTCGAACGCGCCGAATGCCTGCGGCGACAGTAAGGCAGCGATGAATGGGAAGGTCAGAAAGGCGACCAGCTTGGCAAAAAAGTCGGCACCGCCATAGATGGCCGAATCCTTTATCAGGTGACGCAAAAGCATCAGTCGGCGATCCTGTTGTTCACCAGCGGATGGGATATCTTCGGCGAACGTTTTGTGTAGTCGCTCAAAAGGGGGTGGTACAAGTTGATTAAGCTATCGCGCCTGCCTTGCAAGTGGTCGATCACTTGGCTAAACAGGTAGGCAGCAGAGTCCAAACCATGATATTTTTCCGCGTACTGTCGAGAAGCTTGCCCCAGTTGCAAACGAAGAGCAGGACGTGTCACCAGTTGACGTAACACTTGAGCGATATTTTCTGGAGTCGCCGAAACTATAGGGCATTCCCCGAGATACGACCAACGACGCAATGGCAAGACGTATTCGTCATCCTCAAGGTTGCATATTACCGGAAGGCCACTCGCCATGCCTTCCAAACCATTCAGGGCATGGCCTGTGCATATGATTTGTTCTACAAGAATATCTGCTTCTTCAGTTAGAACGCGGCGCACTTCAGAGTTTTGCATCTTCTCGATTAGATGCAGTTCAATCAGCAACCCTTCCTGTTGGAGCTCACGAACCGCGTCGAGGATAAACTCGGTCCCTTTGAATCCTCGATGATTAGGGGCGTGGCATATCACGACTTTCTCATTGACGCCATCGCCTGAACGCCGCTCAACCCTGGGTTTCCATTCGGTCGTGTCAATGAATAGATGGGACGGCATAAGCACGTCCCAACGCCCTAATCCGTCCGGGTTCATAACGCCCGGAATGAAGACGTCGGAATGCCTGCACCAGTAATCAACGTGAGCAGCAATGCGAGACTGTATTCTCGCTTGGGCAGGGTACGATGCTAGGAGCCCGTGTAGAAGTGAAGTTGACCTTACATTACGGTAAACGTAGGCGTCCGAGCCGAAGGGAAGCACGACAGTCTTTTTGCCTGCCAATTTAATCAAGGGCGCTTGCAGTCGCCATAACGGCGTGAAACCTATGAATACCCCTTGGCAAGAGATAAACAGGATGTCGTAAGAACGTAATACCCGCAGGAAGGCAAGAAATGGACGCAGCAATACGGGCCAGCGGGCATATTCTTCGGAGAGCAATAAGTCCCAGTCTTCGCGCTTATTGATCGTGCTGTAAAAGTCGGTGGTGAAGGTTTCGGCAGGATAGCCTGCCTCCTTCATCGCGCGGGACCAATACGCATTATTCAGGATCGGCACGCTGCCAAAAAATAGCCTAGGTTTGCGAATTGGCCGATGCTCCAGGCGTGCAAATACGGCTGTGGTTATTGCAATTAGGAGAAAAGCTGGCGTGAAGAGGTACGCCATTGAGCGCCTGATTAGTGATAGAAACATTTTTGTTCTAAGTAAGGAAGCAGACGCGGGAGTCGCCTGCTTCTCCTGCAAATGTCCGGCCTTAGGCCTGAAGAAAGTAGCGGCGGTCTTTGGCCAAGTTCAACAAAGCCTCTGGTGATAGTACCATTCCATCTTTGTGAACAAGACTTAGTTCAATCCAGCGGCCATCGCCGCACGCGACTCGTACACTGCCTTCGCAAATTTCGAACTGCCCCGCATCCATGGACGAAACTGAAATATGCGCCAAACGGCATTCCAAGACAGTTAGCCGGTGCCCGTTCAGATCCGAGAAGGCGCCGGGATAGGGATGTGTTTGTGCTCGCACAAAATTCCATACCCGTTCGGCTGACCAGTTCCAATCAATCCTGCCGTCTTCAGGACCTCGCTGCGGGAAAATACGCCTCTTTCGTTCGTCCTGCGGCCGAAGAATAGCGGATCCTTTTGCGAGTTGCGGCAGAAAGTCCTGAAGCAATCCGATACCACGGTCCTCAATGCGGGCATATAACGTCGCAATGGTATCGTCTGCATCGATTTTTTCAGCGGCTTGACCAAGAATTGGACCGGTATCCACGCCGGCATCGAATTGAAACAATGTGATTCCCGTCTGGGATTCGCCGTTGATCATCGCCCAGACCAAAGGCGCCCCACCGCTGTAGTCCGGCAAAAGCGAGCCATGCAGGCCATAAGCGGGGGCGAGTTGCCGCCACTTTGCCGGCACCATGTGATACCAGCCGACGACGATAAAGCAATCAGGGCGCCAGCTACTGACTTTGTCGAACAGTTCTGGATCATTCATTCCCTTTGTAAGGAGATGACAGGGAACATCGTGCGCAGCGGCAAACTCACCCAGATCTGCATGCAGTACGTTGGTAACACCCGCTGGCCGGTAGGAAATCGAGAACTGACGGGGCGCCGTCACCACACCGACCAGCTGGCACTCATTCAAGCTGGCCAGTACCCGTGCCGCCCTCAAACCAAAGCCACTGGCACCGATGAAAACAATCCTCACCTGCTTTAACTCCCTGATTCGATCGATTCGAGCCATTGCTCGAAATTGAGGAGCGACCAGATCAGCAGCCTCCGGTTTTCCTTGCCTTCCAGGTGCTGGCCCACCAGGGAGCCGACGGCATCGCGGTCCAGGTACTGGTAGAGCCTGGCATTGCGGTCCAGCAGCTTGCGCCGCACGAACTCGATGCTCTCGCCCTTGAACCAGCTGGCGTCCGGCGATGAAAAGCCCTGCTTCTCGGCGTCGATGATGTCGGTTGGGATCTGACGTCGCATAACATCGCGCAGGATCTGCTTGCCGTCGCTGGTTTTCTGAAAATAGCGCCCCGCCTTGTTGCCAGCCTCGTTTTCATTCAGCCTGACCACCTCGGCCAAGTTGTTCAGCTTGAGGTTGACCGGGCAGCGCATGGCGAAGTCAACGAGGTCGTTGTCCATGAAGGGAACGCGGGCCTCCAGGCCATGCGCCATGCTCAGCTTGTCCTCGACGACGAAAAGTCCGTGCAGGAAGGTCTTGGCCTCGAAGTACAGCGAGTGGTTGATATAGTCTTCCGGGCGATCGAGCTCGTTGTCGTGCGTCAGAAAAACATCGCGGAAGATGTCCCGTGTCCACACATCCTTGACGTCGCCCCAGATCGGCGCGAATACCTTGGCAATCGTGGTGTTCGGGATCAGCCGTTGCCAGAACATGTAATACTGGTCGATGTAATGTTCGAAATTCTGGTTTGCAGCCGCGCGATAGTAGCGCCACGAATATCCACCGAACAATTCGTCACCACCTGCCCCGGACAGGACGACCTTGACGAATTTGCTGGCCAACTGCGCAGCATAATAGTTCGGGTAGCTTTGGCCGACCCGCGGCTCCTCCAGATGCCAAGCCAGCTTGGACATGCAACGTTCCATATCGCCTGCCTTGAGCACCATTTCGTAGTGCTCGGTCTTGAAGCGGGCGGACATTGCCTCAGCCCGTGTACGCTCATCGAAGGCCAGCTCGATGCCCGAGGCTGAGCTCAGGTCAAAACCGCAGGTGAAGGTTTTGAGGTACGGGAATGATTGCGCCGCAACAGCAGTGATCGATCCGCTGTCCATGCCACCGCTGAGGTAGGCGCCGAGCTCCACGTCGCTGACCAGTTGGCGATTGACCGCCTGGCGGAAAAGGCGATCCAGCTCTTCGAGATACTCTTCCCTGCTTGCGGGATGGTCGGGCTCGCGGAAGCGGTAGTCCCAGTACTGCGTGCGGCGCAGCTCGGGCGACTTCTCGTTGAGATCGAGCGTTGCATAATGACCGGCGGGCAGTAGCTGGACATCTTTCAGCAGCGTCCGGTCGGTGAAGATGTTCTGGAAAGTGAAGTATTCGAGCAGCGCTGCCTTGTCGAGTTCGCGACGGAAACCTGTGTCGGCAAGGATACCTTTCTGTTCGGAGGCGAAGGCCAGCGTTTGGCCTTGGCGTCCGATGTACAAAGGCTTGATGCCGTAGCGGTCGCGCGCCAATAGTAGCGTACGCTCCTTACGGTCCCACAGAGCCAGTGCGAACATACCATTGAAGCGCTGCAATGCGGCCGGCCCCCAGTGTGCTAGGGCGTGCAGCGCCACTTCGGTATCGGTCCTGGACCGGAACCAGTACCCCTCGGCCTGCAACTCGGCACGCAACTCATTGAAGTTATATATCTCACCGTTATAGGAAATAACATAACGGTGGTCGGCACTGATCATCGGCTGATGGCCGGCCGGCGAAAGGTCGAGAATAGCCAGACGACGGTGCCCGAAACCGACCGGGCCCTCTATCCATTGCCCTTCCCCATCGGGACCTCGATGCGCAATAGCATCGGTCATTCGCTTTAGCGCCACAGGGGAAACAGTTTCCCCTGTGAGATTAATGAGGCCGGCAATACCACACATCAGATTTTATTTTCGAGAACGCGTTCGATGACATAAGCCTGCTCGGCCTCGGTCATGCCGTGGAACAATGGCAAGGAAATGCTGCAATGGTTGGCGGCATAGGCATTCGGGAAGCTTTCCGGTTGCAGGTCGTACTTTTCCCTGTAGAAGCTTAGCATATGAACTGCATGCGTCGCCGGACGAGTGGACACTCCGGCTTGCTGTAGACGATCCATCCAGTCATTTCGTGACTGATTGATACGCGATATCGATCCAGCATTGACTGCCTCCGGCTGGAATAGACACGGGTAGCTTTGGTAACCGTGCTCGTAGCCTTCAATATGGATGGGCGTACGTAACCACTCGATATCCGAGAATGCTTCGTCATAGATCGCGGCCAGACGCTGGCGTTCGGCCACAATATCAGTGGCTCGTGTCATTTGGGCTACTCCCAATGCAGCTTGGATATCGGTCATGCGCTGGTTGTAACCGGCATCGGGATGGTCGGCCAGAAGATAAGGGCGGGCACCGAGATGGCGTTGCAGGTCGCTCATGGCCGCCCCGTGGTCGCGCAGGCGGCGCAGCTTCTCGGCGACGGCATCGCTTTCGGTCGTCACCATGCCGCCTTCGCCCGTGGTGATAGCCTTGCGCGGATGGAAGCTGAAACAGCCGGCATCGCCAAGGGTACCAACATGACGGCCGTGATAACGGGTACCAAAACCGCAGGCGGCATCTTCCACGACCCACAGACCATGCTGCTTCGCCAACTGGTTGACCGGCTCCATGTCGGCAGCGAGGCCGAACAGGTGTACCGGCAGGATTGCGCGCGTCCGCGGCGTGATCTTCGATGCGAGCTGCTCGATGTCGAGATTGAACGTATTGAGGTCGATATCGCAGAACACGACCTTGCCGCCCAGATGCTCGACGACGTTGGCGGTGGCGATCCAGGTAAAGGCCGGTACGATCGCTTCATCGCCAGGACCGAAGCCCAGCGCCGCGAGGGCCAGGTGCAACCCGGTGGTGCAAGAGGTCACGGCGACCGAATGCTTGGCGCCGGTGAAGGCGGACCATTTTTCTTCGAACTCGCGGACCTTAGGGCCTTGCACGAGCCATCCCGAGCGCAAAGGCTCCAGCACACTCAGGATTTCCGACTCTTCTAGAGTGGTACGCGCGATGGGGACGCTAGTCACGGGCTTGCTCATGCCTGTAGCCCCACAGCCTTGCGACGCGCAGTCACTTCAGCCTTGTGAGAAGAGCGCCATTCGATCAGGCGCTTCAGGCCTTCGCGCAGATCGAGCGTCGCGTTGAAACCGATGTCTTGACTGGCCTTCTTGGGGCAGCCGATGCGGTTGCGGACTAGCGTTGCTTGGCTGCGTGGCGCATAGTTGATCGGCTTTGTACAGCCGGTGATCTCGAGTAGGAGTTCGGCCAACTCCTTGAGCGAGGTGCGCTTGCCGGTCCCGACGTTATAGAAATTATCGGTTGCGGCCGACTTCATGGCGCAGACATTGGCTAGGCCGCAGTCCTCGACCGCGACGAAGTCGAAGGCCTCGGAACCGTCCCCCATGATGGTTGGGCTTTCACCCTTGTCGATCGCATCCAGCATTTTCATGATCACGGCGATGTAGGCACCGTGATAATCTTGGCGCGGACCGTACACGTTCATGTAGCGCAGGCCGACGAAGTCGAGGTTGTAGCGATGATGGAAGGCGCGCAACATAGCTTCGCCAGCGATCTTAGTGGCGCCGTAGAAGTTTTTGTTGTTGAACGGATGCTCTTCGTCCATAGGCTCACGCACCGCATCGCCATACACCGATGCCGAGGACGAGTAGACCAAACGCTTCACGCCCTTAGCTACACAAGCCTCCATCACATTAAAAGTACCGCGGACATTCACATCGAACGCGCTGCGGGGGTACTCGTGGCATTGCAGCAGCCACAACGCAGCCAAATGGAACACACCATCAGCCCCCTCGAAGGCCGACTGAAGAATGTCCGTCTGCAGGATGTCGCCACCCACATCATAGATCTTGACGCGCGGATCCTTCATGGCATCGTGAAGGTTTTCGCGGCTACCCCGCACGAGGTTGTCGTATACAACGACTTCCTTGACGTCCTCCTTGATGAGGTGGTCCACTGTGTGCGAGCCGATCAGCCCGGCGCCGCCGACTACAACGATTTTCTTACCTTTCAGGTCCATCTAAATTCCTCTCTAGAAAGTTGTCGCATACATGGCGGGCAAACGGAAACGAGCTCGTCCATGCGGGGGATATCGCATTCAGGATATGGGTGGAGCGCTGGCCGCGCTCCACCAGGAAATCGGTGACCAGCTTGCCGCTCTGCCGATCCAGCATCTGCGCCCGGATGCCGACCTTCTCGGTCGGCAGCAGGTGCTCGGGCCGAAGGCGCGGCAGGATGCCCTGCGCCGCTTCGGCAAACCATGTCTTGAAATAGCGGCGCCCTTCCTGCATGGCCAGGCGCCGGAATCCGTCGTGTCCGGCGACGAACTGGCGCACCAGCAGGCCAGAAATACGCCCCAGCTCGCCCGGGGTCACATCCTGCAGCCCGCGATAGTTTTCGCGGCCGAAGGCCGGAACCGCGGTCGGGCCAAGATAGGTGGTGCCATCCGCCGCTGTGGTTGTATGAACACCGAGGAAAGGCACACGCAGGTCGGGAACTGGGTAGATCAAGTGGCGGATATTAAAACCTGCAGCAGGGTCAAGCTTCCAATAGAGGCCCTTAAACGGAAGCAGTGTATAGCGAAGTCCAGTCCCGAACATATGGGCGATACGGTCTGCATGTAAGCCTGCGGCATTTATTGCATGACCGAAGGAGATGCTCTCTCCTCCCCCTAAATGAATCGTACCGGAGCCGGCCTCCACACGCTCGATCCTTGCTGAGCAGCGTAACATGATGCCAAGACGTTTCACCTCCGCGAACAGGGCTTCCATGACCCTTTCGGGATTCCCCACTGCTGTGCTAGGCACAAGTATTGCCTTTCCGTTCAGGGAGTATGCATCTGGCTCAAGCTCCGCCAGCTGTCTCTCGTCCAGATGCTCAATGTCAATACCGTGAACTGCTGCGCGCTTAGCAAGCAACTCTAGTTGAGGTGCATCAAACTCATTCGTGGCAACAAGTATTTTACCTAGGCGATTGACAGGGATACCATGCTCTTCATGGTATCGAGCCATCTCAATGGCTCCTTGCGAGCAGACTAGAGCCTTAAGACTGCCCGGTGCATAATAGATTCCGCTGTGCAGTACGCCACTGTTGCGGCCGCTGGAGTGTAATCCGGGTTTGTCTTCTTTTTCCAGAACCAATATAGATTGATCCGGATACCGATGCTTCAACTCACGAGCGATCGTCAGGCCAACGACCCCCGCCCCGATGATGAGGAAGTCCACTGATTGCATCATGCAGCGCAAGCTTTAACAAGAGCAGACACGATACGCCCCTGATCTGCTACAGACAGCAATGGATGCATGGGCAAGCTAATAACCTCGGCAGCAACACTGTCACCAACTGGCAAACTGGCCGAAGTATCTTGTACTGCCGGTTGCTTGTTGAGTGGAATCGGATAGTGAACGGCAGTGGGCATGCCCGCCTCAGTCATGTAGGCCTGCACTTTTTCGCGATCAACCACGCGAACGGTGTATTGAGCCCAAGCACTTGAATTAAAAGGCTCGAGATAAGGCGCCGATCCAATCCCGGCATCGTTAAGCAATGCCGCATATCGATCGGCAACATTCTGACGTAAGGACCTTTCCTCATCTAGGATCGCAAGCTTGGGCAACAAAATAGCCGCTTGCAAGGTGTCGAGTCGGCTATTCACCCCAACGCGGATGTGATGATAGCGCCTGTCTTGGCCATGACGGGCAATCTGGCGCATAACCTTTGCAAGCCCTTCGTCATTCGTAAAGATTGCACCACCATCGCCGTAGCAACCCAGAGGTTTGCTGGGGAAAAAGCTAGTACAGGCGATCGTGCTGAGATTACAACTTTTGCGCCCCTTGTAGCTGGCGCCAAAGCTCTGGGCCGCGTCCTCAATAACCGGAATGCCATGCCGTTCAGCAATGGCATTGATCGCATCGAAGTCTGCGCACTGGCCGTAAAGGCTGACCGGAATGATTGCCTTCGTGCGAGGCGTAATGGCCGCCTCAAGCAATGCAGGGTCAATGTTATAGGTGCGTGCGTCAATATCGACATAAACAGGTTTGGCGCGCAACAGGGCTACCGTTTCTGCAGTAGCGATATAGGTGAAGCCCGGAGTAATCACCTCGTCCCCGGGGCCGATATCAAGCGCCATCATGGCAATTTGCAAGGCATCAGTGCCGTTTGCCACGCTGATGCAATATTTTGCACCGGTATAGCCGACCAGCTTCTCTTCCAGCTCAGCAACTTCAGGGCCGAGGATATACTGGCCGTGATCGAGCACTCGCCGGATGCCGGCATCGATATCGGCCTTCAAACGCAGATACTGACTTTTAAGGTCAATGAATTCCATAACGACTGCCTGCTTCCTTTAAGCTGCCAACTCGCAAACGCCGCCGGACAGCACATACCGTTGTCCGGTATACGGGCACACCGCCTCTGCATTGCCTGTAAGCGGCAAATCAAGCCGCTCTCCATGCTGACTCATCCAACCGATCTGGCGTGCCGGAACGCCCACCATCAAGGCATACGCAGGCACATCCTTATTCACTACGGCACCGGCACCGATGAATGCATATTCACCGACGGTATTGCCACAGACGATGGTGGAATTGGCGCCAAGCGTGGCGCCACGCTTGATCAGGGTCTTGCGGAACTCATGTTTGCGCTCAACAGTGGCACGAGGATTAAATACGTTCGTGAAAACAACGCTGGGTGCGCAGAAAACATCGTCCTCAAGGTATACCGCATCCCAGATGGACACATAGTTTTGAAGCTTGACGTTGTTACCAATGACAACATCGTTGCCGATAAAAACACCCTGACCAAAGGAACAATTATTGCCGATCTTGGCTCCGCCTGATACGTGTACCCAGTGCCAGATTCGCGTTCCGTCACCGATTTGAGCACCTTCGTCGACAATGGATGTCGGATGAACAAAAACAGACATGCTTCAGTATTCCAGTGGCAATGAAATTGTCTTGCCGTCGCGTGCAGCCATATAGGCAGCAATTAGCAGTTCCAGCGACTTGAGTCCCTCGCGACCATCAGTTTCAGGTTCCGCTTCACCACGCAGGACGTCAACAACGTTCTTGTAATAGAGAGGATGACCAAAGCCATAGACAGATGTGGTCTGATAATTGGCTTCCTTGATTTGCGCGTCGTAATCCTTAGGCTCAGCGAACTGCCAAAGTTGGATGTCATTAACTGCCATACCGCCAATGCGCACCGTGCCATGCTCGCCAAGAATGGTGATGCTGCCCTCCAGATTCTGTGGGTAGGTTAGCATGGTCACACTCATCGAACCCAGCGCGCCGTTTCGCCACTTGATATTGAGAACACCGGTATCTTCCACTTCGATATCCCGTGTCGTACTCATCATGGCCTGGACCTTCTCTACCGGCCCTATCAGCCAATCAAGCAAATCCACATAATGACTGGCCTGATTCATGAACGCACCACCATCGAACTCCCAGGTACCGCGCCAGCCGCTGCCCTGATCATAGTACGACTGCGGACGCGTCCAGAACACGTTCAGGTGCACCATGTGAATTTTGCCGAAACGCTTTTCGGTAACGGCGCGCTTGAGCAGTTGCAGGGTCGTATTACGGCGGTTTTGCTTGACCACGAACAGGCGTACACCGGCCTCATCGCAAGCCCTGACCATACGCACGCCATCGTTCCAGCGCGTTGCCATGGGCTTTTCGGTCATGACGTGGACGTTGTAGCCAGCCACCAGCACAGCCTGGTCGGGGTGAGTTCCGCTGGGAGTGCACAATGCGACCACATCCAGCGTTTCCTTTTCCAGCATTTCCTCTAGATCCCGGTAGGCCGGAACCTTGTATTTGTCTGCGTGTTCGGCAAGGACGGCAGGGTCAATATCGCAAACGGCGACGAGTTCGAGGTGATCGCTATGCGCCTCGATTGAACCAAAGTGATTACGCGAGATGCGGCCACAACCGACCACTGCAATGCGAATCTTCCGACCGACGATGGATGGGTAATGCTGCATGGATGCCTCGACAACAGGGGGAATTAGAAGCGGAAGACTGTGAAGCCGGCATCAGCTGCGGCATGTCGATCGTAAAGCGCTTTGATGTCAGCCAAGACTGGTTTTTCGCTCTTGCACAGCTTGCGTAGTTGATCCGGGGTCAGTGCCCGGTACTCATTGTGCCCAACCGCCACGACCAAAGAGTCAACCTTGTTGGCTTCATCTATAGTGCCGAGCAAGAGCCCGTACTCATGCATGACCTCGTCGGCACTTGCCCAAGCATCGACAACAACAACCTTGACACCCCAACTTTCAAGCTCACGCACGAGATCGACAACCTTGCTGTTGCGGATATCAGGACAGTTTTCCTTGAAAGTAACACCCATCACACCGACGGTGCTGCGCGAAACATCCACACCATTTTTAAGCATGAGGCGCACCAGATTGCGGGCTGCGTAACGGGCCATATTATCGTTGATACGGCGGCCCGCTAGGATGACTTGCGGGTGATAGCCAACCTCTTCTGCCTTGTGCGTCAGATAGTAGGGATCGACACCGATGCAGTGACCACCCACCATACCAGGACGGAACGGCAGGAAGTTCCACTTGCTGCCTGCCGCCTCCAGAACTTCGATAGTATCGATGCCCAGCCGATCAAAGATGACTGACAGCTCATTCACAAAAGCAATGTTCAAGTCACGCTGACTGTTCTCAATGACCTTGGCTGCTTCGGCCACCTTCAGGCTACTCGCCTTCCAAGTACCGGCCTTGATAATGCTGCCATAGAGCGCATCCACAACATCAGCAATTTCCGGCGTGCTGCCGCTGGTGATTTTCTTGATCGTGGTCAGGGTGTTGACCTTGTCGCCGGGATTGATGCGCTCGGGACTGTAGCCACAAAAAAAGTCAACATTGAACTTGAGGCCGGATTGCTTCTCTAGGATAGGCACGCACACTTCCTCAGTGCAGCCAGGATAGACGGTAGACTCGTAAATCACGATAGCGCCAGCCTTCATGACCTTACCGACGGTTTCACTAGCCTTGACCATGGGTGTGAGATCGGGGCGATTTGCGCCATCGATAGGCGTCGGGACAGTCACGATGAAAATATCGCAATCACGCAAATCATCAGTCTTGTTGCTGTAAACCAGTTGCGTAGCCTTAGCCAAGTCTTCGGACGTAACCTCCAGCGTGCTGTCTTTGCCGCTGGTCAGCTCATCAATGCGGATCTGGTTGATATCAAACCCGAGAACCGGCCGGAACTTCCCGAATTCCGCTGCCAGCGGCAAGCCGACATAACCCAAACCGATGATTGCAATCTTCTTTTTTGAAATATCCATAACAATTTCAAGGTAGTCGTTTTTAGTGTTCTGAAGCAAGCCACGTGCATGCTTGCAGGTTGTGCCGGGTACAAGTATTTAGCCGGGTAGCGATCAGATACCGGTGTCTCAGTCACGCCAACATCAAGTGCCAAGAACTGTGCAGCACAATAAAAAGAAAGAGGACACGTTCGGACATCCTTCCGCCGTGTCGTTTTACGATCAGCCAGCGGAGCAGAAAGCCCAACAGATCATACTAGGAGCTGCCTTGACACCCGTGCAAATGCAAGGCAGCGATTGTGGCACATCAAAAGCACAGCCAAACCCCTTTATGGCGAATAAAATCCTGGGTACTCAACGTTCAATTTCACTATTTGCGCCGACTCAGTACCTAGCCATTACGCTCATCGGCCATGAGCATCTGCACGTACAAAATCAGCGTACGCGCTCTTCAAGCCCTCATACATGGGGACTTTAGGTTGCCAGCCAAGCGCTGACAGCCGGCTCACATCCAATAGTTTGCGTGGGGTTCCATCAGGCTTGCTGGTATCGAAAATTATATCGCCCTGGTAGCCTGTTGCCGCAGCAATCATTCCGGCCAACTCTCCAATCGCGATGTCGCTACCGCTACCTACATTTACAACTGGAGGAGCGAAACGTCCCGCCCGAAGCTCTTCTTCAGCCAACAAGCCGGCAAATTCGGCGTCCGGCAAGTTCATGAGGAAAACACAGGCATCCGCCATGTCTTCACTGTAAAGAAACTCGCGTCTAGGAGTTCCTGTTCCCCAAACCTTAACTTGGGTGATTGAGTTTTTTCTCGCTTCATCAAACCGGCGCAGCAAAGCCGGAATCACGTGGCTGTTTTCAGGGTGATAGTTATCGCCCGGCCCGTACAAATTGGTCGGCATGGCGGCAAGGTACTGCGTACCGTACTGGCGGTTGTAGCTCCAGCACATCTCGATGCCAGCGATCTTGGCCAAGGCATAGGGGCGATTGGTCGGCTCCAACGGGCCGGTCAACAGATATTGTTCTTTGATTGGTTGCGAACAGTCGCGAGGATAGATACAGCTCGACCCGAGAAACAACAGGCGCCTTACTTGATTGAGGTGGGCCGAGTGAATGACATTCGTCTGGATTGCCAAGTTTTCGTGAATAAAATCGGCAGGATAGTTATTGTTAGCAACAATACCTCCAACTTTAGCTGCAGCAAGAAATACATACTCTGGCTTTTCTGCGGCAAAAAATGCTTCCGTGGCATTCTGGTCCGCGAGGTCAAGTTCCGCATGCGTGCGAAGCAGCAGATTGGTATAACCCTTACTTTGCAAATTGCGAACGAGGGCCGTGCCAACCAAGCCACGATGCCCCGCCACGTATATTTTGGCCTGCTTGTCCATACTTACTCGTGATAGTCGTAAGCTGAGAAGCCGTGCTTCTTGACCAATTCGTCTCGCTCTGCGCTTTTCAGGTCTTCACGAACCATTTCAGCCACCAACTCATGGAAGGTGGTTTTGGGTGACCAGCCAAGTTTTTGCTTAGCTTTTGAAGGGTCTCCAAGCAAAGTCTCAACTTCAGTTGGCCTGAAATAGCGAGGATCGACAGCCACAATCAACTTACCTTCGCTGTCATAACCTTTCT
>LNFM01003191.1_pt1 | contig 32766 bp, 31 predicted proteins | sample 596031 | NCBI WGS metagenome assembly LNFM01 (sample SAMN04254537, study PRJNA301005) | activated carbon metagenome | isolation source: dual media filters at the Ann Arbor, Michigan drinking water treatment plant | place: USA: Ann Arbor | reverse complement strand
CGTGCGAGGAGAAGCCGCCCAGGCCCATGGTGGAGCACATGTGCATGAAGGCGTCGGCCCAGCTCATGCCGGCCCAGCGGTAGGCCAGCAGGCACAGGCCGGAGAACACGAAGTACACCGACCACAGGCCGCGCGCGGTCTCCGAGATGCGCGGCGTGAAGCGGGTGTCCTTCATCGGCCCCGGGGTCTCGGCCTTGTAGAGCTGCACGCCGCCCAGGCCCAGCAGTGGCAGGATGGCGACCACCAGCAGCATGATGCCCAGGCCGCCGATGAGCTGCAGGAAACAGCGCCAGACGTTGGCCGACACGGGCAGCGTGTCCAGGCCCTGCAGCGCGGTGGCGCCGGTGGCGGTCAGCGCGCTCATGGCTTCGAAGTAGGCCTGGCTCCAGCCGATGCCGGGCACGGTGTACATCAGTGGCACGGCAGCGAAGGCGGTGAGCACCACCCACACCAGGTTCACCAGCAGGAAGCCGTCGCGCGCCTGCAGCTCGCGGCGGTGGCGCCGGCTGACGAGCCACAGCAGCCAGCCGCAGCCCAGGGTGAGGGCGCCGCAGCCGGCCCAGACGGTGCGCAGGGCGGGAGCGTCCTCGGCCCAGGCCCAGGCCAGCGGCACCAGGAAGGCCAGCGAGAAGGCCATGAGGATGCGCGAGAGCAGCGCCAGGACGGGCAGGAACATCTGCATAGGCTGCCTCAGCCGAAGAAGGTGGCGCTGACCTGGAACAGGCGCTCCACCTCGCGCACCATGCGCTTGTTGGGGATGAAGATGACGATGTGGTCGCCGTCTTCGATCAGGGTGTCGTGGTGCGGCATCAGCACCTCGGTCTTGCGGCCTTCGCCGCGCACGATGACACCAAAACGCGCGCCTTCGGGCAGCCGGATCTCCTCCACGCGCCGGCCTACCAGGCGCGAGGTCTTGACGTCGCCGCGGGCGATGCCCTCCAGCGCCTCGGCCGCGCCGCGGCGCAGGCTGTGCACGGCCACCACGTCGCCACGGCGGATGTGCGTGAGCAGCTCGCCGATGACGGTCTGCGCCGGCGAGATGGCGATGTCGATCGCGCTGCCCTGCAGCATCTCGGCATAGGCGCGGCGGTTGACCAGCGACATCACGCGGCGTGCGCCCAAGCGCTTGGCCAGCATGGCCGACATGATGTTGTCCTCGTCGTCGCTGGTCAGCGCCAGGAACAGGTCCATCTCGCCGATGTTCTCCTCCAGCAGCAGGTCTTCCTCGACCGCGTTGCCGTGCAGCACCAGCATGTCGCTGGGTAGCTGCCCGGCCAGGTAGTCGCAGCGCTTGGCGTTCTGCTCGATGAGCTTGACCTGGCACTGGCCCACCAGGCTGCGCGCCAGGCGCAGGCCGACCTTGCCGCCGCCGGCGATCATGAGCCGCTGCACCGGCTGGTCCAGGCTGTGCAGGGCCGCCAGCACCAGGCGGATCTGGTTGGCCGCGGCCAGCACGAAGACCTCGTCGCCGGGCAGGATGCGCGTCTCGGGCGTGGCCTCCATCTCGGTGTCCATGCGGTACAGCGCCACCACCCGCATCTGCGCCGCCGGCAGGCGATCGCGGAACTCGGCGATGGTGCGGTTGGCCAGGATGCTGCCACCTGTCACGCGCACCGCGACCAGGGACACGCGTCCTTCGGCGAACTCGAGCACCTGCAGCGCCTCGGGGTAGTCGATGAGCTGGTGGATGTAGCGCATCACCGATTCCTCGGGGCAGATCACCTGGTCCACCGCGAAACCGGCCTTGGACATCAGGGCGTCGCCCTCGACGAACTCGGGCGAGCGCACACGCGCAATCGTCACCGGCACGTTGAAGACATCGTGTGCCACCTTGCATACCACCAGATTGGATTCGTCCAGCGCGGCGCAGGCGATCAGCATGTCGGCGTCCTGGGCGCCGGCTTCGCGCAGCACCGAGGGCTGGATGCCGTTGCCGACCACGCCGCGCAGGTCCAGCCGCTCCTCGAGTTCGCGCAGGCGGGCCGGGTCCTGGTCAATGACGGTGATGTCGTTCTGCTCGGAGGCCAGGCTCTCGGCCACGCTTTCGCCCACGCGACCGGCCCCCAGGATGATGATGTTCATGTCAGTCGTGTCTGTTCAAACGTTCAGGCGGCGGTTTCCCGGCGGGCAGCGCCGCCATACAGGTCCAGGCAGCGCTCACGCCAGGCCTGGACCACGTCGTCCTCGGCCAGCAGGGCAAAGGGGCTGCTCACGCGCGCCCACATGAAACCGCCGAAGGCCAGGTAGTCGGCGTAACCGGGCTGTTCGCCGCTGATGAAAGGACCGTGGCCCAGGGCCAGGCGCAGCGGCTGCAGCGACTTGCGGAAGGCATCGACGCGTTCCTCGCGGCCGGCCTGCACCTCTTCCAGCGTGGCCTTGTACTGCTTTTCGCGCGAGGCGCGGAAGTAGGCCTGGTCGGCCGGGTCCAGGCTGTCGTGCAGGTCCTTGAGGATCAGGCGCGCGATGCCGCCATGGATCGTGGTCTGCACCCAGTACTGGAAGAACTTCAGCACATGGCCCTCGGCACCCGCGGGGATGAGGCGCGGGGTGTCGGGGAAGGTCATGTCCAGGTCCTGCACGATGGCCCAGCTGTCGGTGACGAGCCGGCCCTCGTGCGCGAGGGTGGGGATGGTGAGCTTGTCGCCGCTGCTGATGCCGGCGATATCGCCGAACAGCACGTCGCGCACCTCGAAGGCCAGGCCCTTGTGCAGCAGGGCCAGGCGCGCGCGCCAGCTGTTGGGGCTGAAGTGCGCGCCTTGCGCGTTGACCAGATCGTAAAGAAGCATGGGTGGGTCTCCTGGGGTTGTGGGGGGAGGTTCAGGCCGCGTCCTGGCGGCGTGGCGCGGGCAGGCCGCCCCAGCCATGGCACAGGTGCAGGCGAAAGCGCGAGACCGCGCGCCCGGCGTGTTGCACGGTCAAACTCTGGGCGGGTTCGCAGCGCTCGAACATTCCCTCGCCGACGGGCAATTGGTAGGCCAGCTGCGACCAGTCCAGCAGCACGGCACTCGCGCCCGGGGGCAGCGGGCCGTTCCAGAGAGAGAAGGGGTCGGTCTCGTCGGGGGCCAGCACGTGCACCGGCAGGGGCCGGGCGTACCAGGCCAGGCGGCTGGCCAGGCTGCGGTGCTGCACGGCCAGGCGCGGGATCCGGTGTTCGCCGGCCAGTTGCTGCGCGTACAGGCCGGCGTCGTGCCAGCCATAAAAATCGGCGAAGGGGTTGCTTCTCTCGGGTTCAGGGCTGCCCGGCGCTTCGCTGCTGAGCCAGGGGGGGCCGGCCAGCAGCATCAGCGCGTACAGGCCCACCGTGAACAAGGCCTGCAGGCCGCCCAGCAGCCAGATCAGCTTGCGCTGCCCGCCTGCCCACAGGGCTGCCAGGCCCAGACCGGCGAAGGGCGCCAGCGCCACCCAGGCCGGTGCCGTCCAGTGCGTCAGGCTGGCGCCACCGCCCGACACGCCGGTGAGCACGGTAAAAGGCAGGGCGAAAAAGGCCAGCAGCCAGGCCTGGCTGGGGTCCAGCTCCAGGCCACCCAGCACCTTGTGGCGCAGGCCGAAGACGCCCCAGATCAGCAGCGGGTAGAGCAGGGACTGCGCCAGCAGGAAGACCAGCAGCTGGCCCAGGTCCCAGGCGCCGCCCATGGCAGAACGCAGCGGATTGGCCCCGTCGGGCCCGGCATGCCAGAGCAGCACCGGCAACACCAGCGCCAGCACCAGCAGCAGGGCGAGCCAGGGGCCGGCGCGCAGCAGCAGGCGCATGCCGTGGGCGCTCAGCAGGCAGGCCAGCACCGGCAGCAAGGCGAACAGGGCCGTGTATTTGGAGAGACCGGCCAGTCCCAGCAGGGCACCCAGCAGCAGCCATTCGTGCAGCTGCCCGACCCGGCTGTCGTCCAGCAGGCGCAGGGTCTGCCACAGCAGGACGGCGGTGAACAGCATCAGCAGCGTGTCCGGCAGCAGGCCGATGCCCAGGATGTGCAGCACGGGTGCCAGGCTGTAGGCCAGCACCGCCCACAGGCCGGCGTCGTCGATGCGGCCGGCGGCCGGCACCAGCAGGGTGTGCAGGCGGCGCGCGGTGTCGTGGATGAAGAGCGCCGTCAGCACCCACAGCACTTCGGGCACCAGGCGCAGCAAGCCTTCGGGCGCCCCCAGCGCCAGCATCGGCCACTGGACCCAGCCGACCAGCGGGGGGTGGTCGACGTAACCCGGCGCCGGATGGGCCGCGTACAGCAGGTGCAGCGCCTCGTCACCGGACAGGCCCAGCACCCAGCCCAGGATGAAATGCAGCAGGCTGTGGCCCAGCAGGAGCAGGGCCAGCACGACGGGGGGGCGGATGGCGATGGGCACGGGGGCGGGGGCCGGGTGGGTAGCGTGGAGTCTAAACGAGGGGCATGCCGCGGGGTGCCGCTAAACTGCGGCCCACCCGACCTGCCATGAGCCCGAACCCCGCTGCCATCGACCCCTGCCGCTGCCCGCTGTGCGGCCAGCCCAATGCCTGCGCTAACGAGGTCGCACGCGCCACCGGGCAGGCCCAGCCGCCCTGCTGGTGCACCACCGCGAGCTTTACGCCGGAGCTGCTGGCGCGCGTGCCGCCCGAGGCGCAGCGCCAGGCCTGCATCTGCGCGGCCTGTGCGGGCGCCGCACCGCGCTGAGCGCGCCTACTTCGCGCCTTCGATGATCCAGCGCATCAGCGTGATGCACTCTTCCTGGCTCAGGCGTTCGTGCGCGGCGATGTGGGCGAAGAGGCCGCCCTCGCGCAGCTTCTCGGCCAGCCGCTGCGGCGCATCGGCCTGGCCCCGGTAACGGGCGTAGTCGGCCGCCAGCTGGGCCATGCCGGGGGCGTTGCGGCGTGGAGGTTCGCCGTGGCAGCTGTAGCAGCCTTTGTCCAGGGCCAGTTGCGAGCTGGCCTGGGCCGGCAGCGTGAACAGCAGGGTGAGCCACAGGCAGGCCAGGGTGCGGGGTGTCATGCCATCCATGGTGCCACCAAGTTGGCGTGCCTGCTAGCATCAGTGTCCCGTCGTCTCCCGGAACCGACCTCTGCCATGACCCGCAGCCACGAAGAACAACGCCAGGCCCTGCGCTCGACCTGGATCAGCGTCTGGGTCAATCTGTTCCTGGCCAGTGCGCAGGTGGTGATCGGCGTGTTCGCGCGCTCGCAGGCCCTGATCGCCGACGGCCTGCATTCCCTGTCCGATCTGGTGGCCGATGGCGTGGTGCTGTTTGCCGCACGCCATTCGCATGCCGAGGCCGACGCGGAGCATCCCTACGGCCACGCGCGTTTCGAAACGGCCGCCTCGCTGGCCATCGGCCTGATCCTGCTGGCCACCGGCGTGGGCATGGTGTGGACGGCCGGGGTCAAGCTGCACGACGGCCAGAGCCTGGGGGCCGTGCATCCGCTGGCGCTGGTGGCGGCCTTCATCACGCTGGTCGCCAAGGAAGGGCTGTTCCGCTACATGAAGCGCATCGGCGAGCGGCTCAAGAGCGCCATGCTGATCGCCAACGCCTGGCACGCGCGCGCCGACGCCGCCTCGTCGCTGGTGGTGGCGGTGGGCATCGCGGCCAATCTGCTGGGTTATCACAGCATGGACGCGGTGGCGGCCGTCATCGTGGGTTTCATGATCGTCAAGGCCGGCTGGGATTTTTCGGTCGATGCCTTCCACAGCCTGACCGACCACGCGCTCGACCCCGGGGAGATCGCGCGCATCCTGCAGACCGCCGAGGCGGTCGACGGCGTGCTGGACGTGCACAACCTGCGCACCCGCCGCATGGGTGACTGGGCCGTGATCGACATGCACGTCGAGGTGGGCACGCATCTGTCGGTGTCGGAGGGGCATTACATCGCCGAGCAGATCAGCGCGCAGGTCAAGGCCGCGCACCGCGTGGCCGAGTGCACCGTGCACATCGACCCGGGCACGGTGCGGCACCTGCCGCGCGTGCTGGCGCTGCCGGCGCGCACGCTGGTGCAGGCCACGGCGCAGGAGGTGCTGGGCCATCCGGTCACGCTGCGCCTGCATTACCTGGAGGGCGGGCTGGAGGTGGAGGCGGAGCTGGCCGTGCACGTCACGGCAGCGGAATTGCAGCGCCTGCAGCGTGAATTGCAGACGGCTCTCGCGGCGCTCGGCCACGTGGCCAGCGTCAGCCTGCGTTGCGCCCCTGCCGGAGGGCCTGCGTGACGCATCCCGCCACCCTGCCCGAGCTGCAGGCGCGTTACGGGGAGCGCTACCGCTGGTTGCTCTTGCTGGCGGTGATGGTGGGCACCATGGCTTCCATCATGTCGTCCACCATCATCAACGTGGCGATTCCCGACATGAGCCAGCAGTTCGCGCTGGGCCAGGAGCGCGCGCAGTGGGCCACGTCCAGCTTCATGGTGGCGACCACGGTGGCCATGCTGTGCACGCCCTGGTTGCTGGCAAGTTTCGGTTACCGCCGCACCTATGTGGTGGCCATGCTGATGTTGCTCGGCGGCGGTGTCTGGGGCGGCCTGGCCGCGAATTTCGAGGTGGTGCTGGCCGCGCGTGTGGTCGAGGGCCTGGCCGCGGGGGTGGTGCAGCCCATCCCGGCCATCATCATCATGCGCGCCTTCCAGCCGCAGGAGCGCGGTCGCGCCGGCGGCATCTTCGGCATGGGCGTGGTGCTGGCCCCGGCGCTGGGCCCGAGCATCGGCGGCCTGCTGGTGGACTGGTTCGGCTGGCGCTCGATCTTCTTCATGGTCGTGCCCTTCTGCCTGGCGTCGATCTGGCTGGCCTACCGTTATGTGCCGGTCAACGCGCCCGGTGGCGCCGCAGCCGACCGCCAGGGCAACCGGCTGGACTGGGTCGGCCTGCTGCTGGCCACCGTGGGCACGCTGTGCCTGCTCAACGGCATGGTCGAACTGCACGGCGCCACGTCCACGCAGGCCTGGGTGCTGCTGGGGGTGGCGTTGGCCTGCACGGTGGCCTTCATCGCCTGGCAGCGGCACCTGGCGCGGGGCGGCGACATGCCGCTCATGCACCCGGACCTGTTCGCCTTCCGCTCCTTCGCCATGGGCAGCCTGGTGGCCTTCATCTATGGCACGGCGCTGTTCGGCTCGACCTACCTGCTGCCGCTGTACATCCAGATGGCGCAGCAGCTCTCGGCCTCGCACGTGGGCACCATCATGCTGCCGGCGGGGCTGGTGCTGGCCGTCACGATTCCGCTGGCAGGCCGCCTGTCCGACCACTGGCCGATCCGCGTGCTGATCTGCCTGGGACTGGCACTGCTGGCTGCCTCCTTTGCGCTGATGGTGACGATCAGCCTGCACGCCACGCTGTGGCTGCTGGTGGCCTGGGTGGTGCTGGGGCGCATCGGCCTGGGTTTCATCCTGCCCTCGCTGAACAACGGTGCCATGGCGGGCCTGGAGCCGCGGCTGATCTCGCAGGCTTCCAGCGCGATCAATTTCCTGCGCATGCTGGGCGGTGCCGTGGGCGTGAGCCTGTGCGGCATCGTGCTGGAGTGGCGCATTGCCGCGCACGGCGACAGCCTTGGTCGTCCCGACAGCAGCCTGGCGCGGCTGGCCGCCTTTGACGAGACCTTCGTGATGCTGGCGGGGGTCTGCGCGCTGGCCATGCTGGCCGCCTGGCAGATGCGCACGCCGGCACGACTGGAGACGTAAGACCATGTGCCAATTGCTCGGCATGAACTGCAATGTACCGACCGACGTGATGTTCAGCTTCGCTGGTTTTGCCGAGCGCGGCGGGCGCACCGATCACCACGGTGACGGCTGGGGTATCGCCTTCTTCGAGGACAAGGGCCTGCGCCATTTCGTCGACCACCAGTCGGCCGCCGGGTCACCCGTGGCCGAACTGATCCGCCATTACCCGATCAAGAGCCGCAACGTCATCTCGCACATCCGCAAGGCCACGCAGGGTGAGGTGACGCTGGAGAATTGCCACCCCTTCGTGCGTGAACTCTGGGGCCGCTACTGGGTGTTTGCGCACAACGGCGACCTGAAGGACTACAACCCGCGCCTGCACGGCAGCTTCCGCCCGGTGGGCCACACCGACAGCGAGCGCGCCTTCTGCTGGCTGCTGCAGGAGCTGGCCAAGTCGCACGCCAGCGTGCCCCCCATCGCCGAGCTCACCTTGACCCTGCGCGAACTGGTGCCGCAGATCGCGCGCCACGGCACCTTCAATTTCCTGCTGAGCAATGGCGAGGCGCTGTGGGCCCATGCCTCCACCAAGCTGTACCACGTGGTGCGCCAGCACCCCTTCGGCAGCGCCACGCTGCGCGACGAAGACCTGAGCGTGAACTTTGCCGAGCACGCCGCGCCGGGGGACCGGGTGGCCGTGGTGGTGACGGCCCCGCTGACCACCGACGAGCTGTGGACGCCGTTTGCGCCGGGTGAACTGAAGGTGTTTGTGGACGGAAGCGTCGCGCCAGACTGATTCCTGGCGCGTTTCCTGCTTGGTTTCCGCAGGAAAACCGGCGCTGCAGGATTTGTTCACGGCCGGCGACCGGGCGGGGCGTGCGTCCACGCGGCGTTCCGCCCAGAATCAGGCCTTATCCAGTTTTCATTCCGCGAGGCATGTCATGAATATCAGTCTGCGTCTGCCCCTGGCCTTCCTGCTGGCGCTGGGTCTCCTGCTGGCTACCGCCCTGTTCGGCATCGTCAAGCTGAACCAGAGCCTGCACGTCTACGAGACGGTGGTGCTCCTCAGCCTGGAGCAGGAGCGCGCGGTGTCGGCCATGCAGAACAAGTTCAAGACCCAGGTGCAGGAATGGAAAAACGTCCTGCTGCGCGGCAAGGACCCCAAGCAGCTGGAGCGCTTCTGGGGCAGCTTCGTCAAGCAGGAGGCCGAGGTTGCCGAGCAGGGCCGCAAGCTGCTGGCGGGCCTGCCCGCGGGCGAGAGCCGCCAGAAGGTGGACGACTTCCTGCGTGAGCACGCCAAGATGGGCGCCGCCTACCGCCAGGGTCTGGAGGCCTACAAAGCCGCCGACTTCGAAGCCAGCGTGGGTGACAAGGCCGTCAGCGGCATGGACCGCGCCCCGACGCGCCTGCTCGACGAGGCCAGCGAAAAGATTGCCACGCAGGCCCAGGCCCTGGCCACGCAGGCCAGCGAGGATGCCGATCGAATCGTCTGGCTGGCCGCCGGCCTGATGGGCCTGGTCTTCGTCCTGGGCTTGGCAGGCGCGGTGATCTTCAGCCGCTCCATCGTGCGGCCGGTGCAGCAGGCCCTGGCCCTGGCGCAGTCGGTTGCCTCCGGCCAGCTGGGCAATACCGTGCAGGTGCGCGGGCGCGACGAGCTGGCGCAGATGCTGCATGCGCTGGCGGCCATGCAGTCCGACCTGTCGCGGGTGGTGGCCCGCGTGCGCGAAGGCAGCGAGGGCGTGGCCACGGCCTCCTCCGAGATCGCCCAGGGCAACCAGGACCTGAGTGCGCGTACCGAAAGCCAGGCCAGCGCGCTGCAGCAGACCGCGGCGTCGATGGACCAGCTGGGCGCCACCGTCAAGCACAACGCCGAGAATGCCCGCCAGGCCAATGCACTCGCGCAGGAGGCCAGCAGTGTGGCCGTGCGCGGCGGCCAGGTGGTGGCACGGGTGGTGGACACCATGCAGGGCATCAACGACAGCTCCCGCAAGATTGCCGACATCATCGGTGTGATCGACGGCATCGCCTTCCAGACCAACATCCTGGCACTCAACGCCGCGGTCGAAGCCGCGCGCGCGGGCGAACAGGGGCGGGGCTTTGCGGTGGTGGCCTCCGAGGTGCGCTCGCTCGCGGGCCGCAGCGCCGAGGCCGCCAAGCAGATCAAGGCCCTGATCGACGAGAGCGTGACGCGCGCCGGGCAGGGCTCGGTGCTGGTCGACGAGGCCGGCGCGACCATGAACGAGGTGGTGGCCAGCATCCGCCGGGTGACCGACATCATGGGCGAGATCAGCGCGGCCAGCGCCGAGCAGAGCCGGGGTGTGGTGCAGGTAGGTGAGGCCGTGACCCAGATGGACCAGGCCACGCAGCAGAACGCGGCGCTGGTCGAGCAGATGGCGGCTGCGGCCGGCAGCCTCAGGAGCCAGGCCCAGGAACTGGTGCAGACGGTGGCGGTCTTCGAACTGGGCGAACGCCCGGCGCTGCCCGGCTGAGGCGGGCGCTCAGCGTACCGTCAGCGCCACTTCCAGCGTGTCGATGAACATGGCCGCGACGTCGAAGCCGGCCTGGTCGGTGATTTCCTGGAAGCAGGTGGGGCTGGTGACGTTGATCTCGGTGAGGCAGTCGCCAATCACGTCCAGGCCGATCAGCAGCAGGCCGCGCGCGGCCAGCACCGGGCCGATGGCCTCGGCGATCTCGCGGTCACGTGCGCTCAGGGGCTGGGCCACGCCCTTGCCGCCGGCGGCAAGGTTGCCGCGCACTTCACTGCCCTGCGGGATGCGTGCCAGGCTGTAGGGCACGGGCTTGCCGCCGATGACCAGGATGCGCTTGTCGCCCTGGGTGATGGCGGGCAGGAATTTCTGCACCATCAGAGTCTGCGCGCCGTGGCGGTTCAGCGTCTCGATGATGCTGCCCAGGTTCAGGCCGTCGTCGCGCACCCGGAAGATGCCCGCACCGCCCATGCCGTCCAGCGGCTTGAGGATGATGTCGCGGTGCTGCGCGTGGAAGTCGCGCACGGCCTGCGCCTCGCGCGTGACCAGGGTGGGCGTGGTGAATTGCGGGAATTCGAGGATGGCCAGCTTTTCCGGGTGGTCGCGCAGCGCGCGCGGCTTGTTGAAGACCCGGGCGCCTTCGCGCTCGGCCTGCTCCAGCAGGTGGGTCGCGTAGAAGAACTCGCTGTCGAAGGGCGGGTCCTTGCGCATGACGATGGCGTCGAAATCGCGCAGCGCGACCAGGCGCTGGGCCGGCGCCAGCGGCGATTCATGGAACCAGTGCTCTTCGTGGCCGGTCAGCCGGATGCGGCGCACATGCGCCTGCACACCGGTGCTGGCCAGCCAGCTCATCTGCTGCGGCTCGCAGGCGGCCACGGTGTGGCCCCGACGCTGCGCCTCGCGCATCATGGCAAAGGTGCTGTCCTTGTAGGTCTTGAACGATTCCAGCGGGTCGGCGATGAAAAGCAGGTCCATGGCGGGCGGTCGCAAGCTGAGGTGGGCGTTGGTAACCCCCGCGCGGTAGGGCGGGGTTCGGACGGGCGCCAGCCAACGCTGGCGCCTGGGGCAGGAAGTCTCTCACGAAACCGCAGGGCGCAGGAAAAGAGGCCCGGGCAGGGGCTGGACCCGCAGCCCGGGACGATTACAATGCCCCAGACCCCAAAGAGCAAGATTCGTGCCTTTATGAAATTTCCCATCCTCCGGCTCCTGCTGTGTGCCGCTTGTGCACTGAGCGCGGGCCTGGCCGGGGCCGAAAAGGCCGACAGCAAGAAGCCGATGAACATCGAGGCCGATGCCTTGCGTTATGACGACCTCAAGCAGACCAGTGTCTTCAGCGGCAATGTGGTGCTGACCCGGGGTTCCATCATCATCAAGGGCGCGCGCATCGAGGTGCGCCAGGACCCGCAGGGTTACCAGTTCGGCGTGGTGACAGCCGCGGCCGGCCAGCGCGCCACCTTCCGTCAGAAGCGCGACGGTGACGACGAATTCATCGAGGGCGAGAGCGAGACCATCGAATACGACGGCCGCACCGACGTCTTCAAGCTGATAACGAACGCGGAATTGCGCCGCCTGCGCGGCAGCCAGGTGGCCGATCTGGTGACCGGCAACATCATCCAGTACAACAGCCTGACGGATGTCTTCACCGTGGACGGCGGCAAGCAAAAGGGCAGCGAGCGCGTGCGCGCCACGCTGACGCCGCGCAGCGAGGCGCCGCAGCCGGCCGCATCGCGCCCGGGGGTGCCGCTGCGCAACGACGACTCCCTTGGGGGGCGCAAGTGAGCGACAGCCAGCAGATGACCGGCACCATCCCGCCCGATACCCAGCCCGACCCGGCCACCGCCCCCGACACCTTGCCCGGCGCCGATGCGAGCCGGCTCGAAGCCCGCCATCTGAAGAAGTTCTACGGCAGCCGCGAGGTCGTCAAGGACGTCTCGCTGACGGTGCGCAAGGGCGAGGTCGTGGGACTGCTGGGGCCCAACGGCGCGGGCAAGACCACTTCCTTCTACATGATCGTGGGCCTGGTGCGCGCCAGCGCCGGTGCGATCCTGATCGACGACGAGCCGGTGGAGCACATGCCCATCCACCAGCGCGCCCGCATGGGCCTGAGCTACCTGCCGCAGGAGGCGTCGATCTTCCGCAAGCTCAACGTCGAGGACAACGTGCGCGCCGTGCTGGAGCTGCAGCGCGACGAGGCGGGCCATCCGCTGCGCAAGGACGAGATCGAGTTGCGCCTCACGGCCCTGCTGCAGGACCTGCGCGTGGAGAAGCTGCGCCTGTCGCCCGCGCTGGCGCTCTCGGGTGGCGAGCGCCGCCGCGTGGAGATCGCTCGCGCCCTGGCCACCCAGCCGCGTTTCATCCTGCTCGACGAACCCTTCGCCGGCATCGACCCGATCGCCGTGATCGAGATCCAGCGCATCATCAGTTTCCTGAAGGCGCGCGGCATCGGCGTGCTGATCACCGACCACAACGTGCGCGAGACGCTGGGCATCTGCGACCACGCCTACATCATCAGCGAAGGCCGCGTGCTGGCCCAGGGCACGCCCGGCGACATCGTCAACAACGCCGACGTGCGCCGGGTCTACCTGGGCGAGCACTTCAAGATGTGAGAGGGCTTGCCCTGCACATCGGACTGACAACATGAAACAGGGACTGTCGCTGCGGGTCTCCCAGCATCTGGCGCTCACGCCCCAGCTGCAGCAGTCCATCCGTCTCCTGCAGCTCTCCACGCTGGAGCTCAACCAGGAGGTCGAGCAGCTGCTCGACGAAAACCCCTTCCTCGAGCGCGCCGACGACAGCGTCGAGCGCGAGGCCCATGGCCTGGAGCGTGCCGACAGCCCGGTGGCGCGGGACGAGGGCGACTATGACTACAGCAGCAGTGCCTCGTCCAGCGAGGCACCGGAAGAGAGTGTCGCGGTGAGCAGCCTGGAGACCGAAGGCAGCTGGGAAGGCGACGGCAGCGTGGACATGTCGCCCGACGACAGCGAGTGGGGTGGCGATGCGCCGGCGCGCAACGGCGCGCGCGAGGACGATGAGGCCGACGCCACCGAGCTGGCGCGCAGCCAGGAATCACTGCAGGACTTCCTCAAGCGCCAGGCCCTGTCGCTGCGCCTGGGGGCCGAAGACCGCGCCGCCCTGCAGTTCCTGATCGAGTCCCTCAATGAGGACGGTTACCTGGAAGACACGCTCGAATCGCTGGCCCAGGGCCTGGCCGGCGAGGAAGGCGAGCATCTCGAAGCCCTGCTCGCGCACTTCGAGCTCGCGCTGCGCCTGCTGCAAAGCCTGGAGCCCACCGGCGTGGGCGCGCGCGACATGGCCGAGTGCCTGCGCCTGCAGTTGCTGGCCCTGCAGGCCGAGGCCATGCGCGGTGCGCAGAACCTGCCGGAGCGGGCCGTGGTGGCCCAGGCCCTGCGCATGGTCGAGCAGCCGCCGGAACTGCTGGCGCGGCGCGACCTGCGCAAACTTGCCCAGCTCTGTGGCGGCAGCGAAGCGCTGACGCGCGAGGCCCTGGGCCTGGTCGCGCGGCTGGAGCCCAAGCCCGGGCGGCGTTTCGTCAACGTCGAGCGCAATGTGATCGTGCCCGACGTGCTGGTGCTGCGCAGCGGCAGCGGCGCGCAGACCCGCTTTCGCGTGCAGCTCAACCCGGACATCATGCCGCGGCTGCGCGTGCACGACATCTATGCCAATGCGCTCAAGGGCCACAAGGCTGGCGGCCGCAGCGCCGACAACCACGCCGCCCTGCAGCAGCGCCTGCAGGAGGCACGCTGGTTCATCAAGAACATCCAGCAGCGCTTCGACACCATCCTGCGCGTCTCCAGCGCCATCGTCGAGCGGCAGAAGAACTTCTTCATGCACGGCGAACTGGCCATGCGCCCGCTGGTGCTGCGCGAGATCGCCGACGAGCTGGGCCTGCACGAGTCCACCATCAGCCGCGTGACCACGGCCAAGTACATGGCCACGCCCTTTGGCACCTACGAGCTCAAGTATTTTTTCGGCTCGGGCCTGGGCACCGAGTCCGGCGGCAATGCCTCCAGCACGGCGGTGCGCGCGCTGATCAAGCAGTTCGTCAGCGCCGAGAGTGTCAAGAAGCCCCTGTCCGACAGCCAGCTCTCCGAGATGCTCAAGGAGCAGGGCATCGAATGCGCGCGGCGCACGGTCGCCAAATACCGCGAGGCGCTCAAGATCGCGCCGGCGAACTTACGGAAAGCCTTGTGAACCAGCTTCAATTGTTTCTGCCCTGCGCCGCTGGCGTCGAGGACTATCTGGCCCCCGAGATCCTGCGGATCACGGACCTGCCGCCGGGCTGCATCACCAAACAACGCGGCGGGGTGGCGGTGCGCACCTCGTTTGCGCAGGCCATGCTGCTCAATCTCTACAGCCGCCTGGCGCAGCGTGTGCTGGTGCTGGTGTCGTACACCGAGTACCGCAACGAGCAGGACCTGTACCGCGCGGCCATGGCGGTGCCCTGGGAGCAGTGGTTCACGCCCCGCGAAAGCATCAAGGTCGAGATCACGGCGCAGCACAGCCCGCTGACCTCGCTGAACTTTGCAGCCCTGAAAGTGAAGGACGCGGTCTGTGACCGTTTCCGCGAAATCGCCGGTGGCGTACGCCCCGATGTGGACACCCAGTGGCCCGATGTGCGCATCTACGCCCACCTGACCACCGACAGCTGCTCGCTCTACATCGACACCTCGGGTGAGCCGCTGTTCAAGCGCGGCTGGCGCGAGGACAAGGGCGACGCGCCCCTGAAGGAAACCCTGGCCGCCGCCATGATCGCCGCCAGCGGCTGGGCCGAGGGCGACGCCGACGGTGACCTGACGCCGCTGTACGACCCCTGCTGCGGCAGCGGCACCATCGCCATCGAGGCGGCGCAGATCGCGTGCAACATCGCGGCCGGCTCTTTGCGCCGTTTTGCCTTCGAGAAATACCGGCCCTTCCGCGCCCCCGAATGGGCGGCCATGAAAGCCGAGGCCGCGCAGGCGGTGGTCAAGCCCGAGCCGGGCCAGCCCGCCCTGATCTACGGCAGCGACGTGTCGCACCGCATGGTGGACTTTGCCCAGCGCAATGCCCAGCGGGCCGGCGTGGCCGACGTGATCGAGTTCCGGGGCGGTGACGCGCTGCAGCGTTTGCCGCCCTGCGAAAAACCTGGCGTGATGCTGGTCAACCCGCCTTATGGCGAACGCATCGAGGCCGGCGGCTTCGCAGGCGCCGCGCGATTCGGCGCGCGTGAACTGCCCGAGACGGAACAGTCTGGCGACGACAACGAATTCTTCAGCAAGCTGGCCAGCCACTGGAAGAAGAACTACAGCGGCTGGACCGCCTGGGTGCTCACACCCGACCTCAAATTGCCCAGCAAGATGCGCCTGAAGGAATCGCGCCGCGTCCCCATGTGGAACGGCCCGCTGGAGTGCCGGCTCTTCAAGTTCGAGATGATCAGGGGTTCGGCACGCGAGAAACCGGGCCAGCCATGATCGTGCTGGACACCAACATCGTGCTGGACCTGCTGGTCTTCGACGACCCGGCCACGCCGCCACTGAAAGAGGCGCTCGACAGCCGCCAGCTGCAGTGGATTGCCACGCCCGCCATGCGCGAGGAACTGGCCCGCGTGCTGGCCTACCCGCACATCGTGTCGCGCCTGGCCTACTACCAGCTCGGCGCCGACGCTGTGCTGGCCGCTTTCGACCGGCAGGTACAGATCGTCGAGACGGCCCCGCGGGTGTCTTGCGTCTGCAAGGACCCGGACGACCAGAAGTTCATCGACCTGGCCGTGGCGCACCGCGCGCTGCTGCTCAGCAAGGACCACGCCGTGTTGCGCCTCAAGCGACGCCTGCTGCCGCTGGGGGTGAGCACCGCCCCGGCGCTGGCCGCCGCGACCCACTGATCACCACCTTCGGGAACGACCATGACGACATCCGACACCTCCCAACCCGGCGAACTCTTGCAGCCCGAAGATTTCGACGAGCTCGACGCCATCCTCGACGACCTGCGCGAACGCGACGAGGAAATCCCGCAGTGGGAATTCTGCGAAGGCTTCCTGGCCGCCCTGGTCTGCTGCCGCCGGCCTATCCCTGCGGCGGAATACCTGCCGATGCTGCTGGGCATGGACGATGCCGGGGCCGTTGCGCCCTTTGCCGATGCGGCCCAGCGCGAGCGCTTTCTCGCGCTCTGGACCCGGCGCTGGCAGGAGGTGCAGACGGCACTCGACGCCGAGGTCGACAACCTGGAAGACGAGGCGGCCTACCAGCCCGAGGTCATGGATGTGCGCGGCGCGATCGCGGCCTTGTCGCCGGCCGAGCGCGCGGAACTCGGTGGCGAGGTGCCCGCCTTCGCCCAGGTCTGGGCCCTGGGTTTCATGTTCGCGGTGGAGAACTGGCCCGAGGAGTGGGCGCCCCCGCGCGACAAGGAAGCGGCCGAGTGGCTGGATGCCTCGCTGCAGGCCATGGTGGCCATGACCGAAGACGACACGGCCCCGCCCGAGATTGCACCCTTCGGCGACGACACGCCGCCTTCGGTCAGCGTGGAGCGGCTCAACGCCTTCGGCGACGCGATCTGGGCCGTTTACGACCTGCGCGAGGTCTGGCGCAGCATCGGCCCGCGGGTGGAAACCGTGCGCAAGGAAGCGACGCCCGGTCGCAACGACCTGTGCCACTGCGGCAGCGGCAAGAAGTACAAGAAGTGCCACGGCGCGACCTGAGTCGCGCCCCGGTTGTTTAACGGAAGAAGTGCTTCAGCGCTCCAGCCGTCTCGGTCGGCAACTCCTCGGGGATGAAATGGCCGGCCGGCAGCAGCTGGCCACTCAAGGTGGCGCTGCATTGTGCCTGCCAGAGTTCCAGCGGCTTGAAGAGCTTGTGCACCACACCCCGCTCGCCCCATAGCACCACCGTGTCGCAGGCGATCTTCTCCCCCTGCACGCGGCTGGCCCGGTCGTGTTCCAAGTCGATCCCGGCGCTGGCGCGGTAGTCCTCGCAGGCGCCGTGGATGGCCTCGGGCTTGCAGAAGCAGCGTTCGTACTCGGCCAGGGCAAGGGGCTCGATGTAGGCCAGCCCCTGGCTGCCCCAGCCCCCGAGCTTGGCGTGCAGGTAGGTCTTCGCGTCGGCGCCGATCATGCGTTCGGGCAGGGGCCAGGGCTGGATCAGGTGGAACCAGTGGTAGTAGGCGCGTGCGAACGCCATGTCCGTCGCGTTGTACATGTCCAGCGTGGGCGCGATGTCGATCACGCAGAGTTTTGCCACCTTCTCGGCGTGGTCCAGGGCCAGGCGGTGCGCCACCCGGCCGCCGCGGTCGTGGCCGCAGAGGAAGAATTGCGGGCAGCCCAGCTGGTCCATCACGTCCACCAGGTCCTGCGCCATGGTGCGCTTGCTGTAGTTGGAATGGTCGGGCAGGCCCGCGGGTTGGGCCGAGTCGCCGTAACCACGCAGGTCGGGCACGACGACCCAGTAGTCTTTCTGCAGCTGCTGCACCACGCGGTGCCAGAGGGCATGGGTCTGCGGAAAGCCATGGACCAGCAACAGGGCCGGTTTATCGCCGCGTGCTGCAGTGGGCACACGCGCATGGATCTGTACGCCGTTGACCTCGAAGCGGCGCGACTCGAAACCTTCGAACCAGATACTCATGCGGTCAACTCCACGAGGCGTTGCAATGCGTGTCGCACGGTGGCCGCTCGCACGGCGGCGCGGTCGCCGGGGAAATTCATCTTTTCGGTCAGCACCCGGCCGGGCAGGGCCAAGCCGAACCAGACCAGGCCCACGGGTTTGTCGGGTGTGCCGCCGGTGGGGCCGGCCACGCCAGTGACGGCCACGGCCACCTGGGCCTGCGAATGCGCCAGCGCGCCAGCGGCCATGGCGCGCGCGACAGGCTCGCTGACCGCGCCGTGTTGTGCGATCAGCCCGGCATCGACGCCGAGCAATTCCGTCTTGGCCGCGTTGGAATAGCTCACGAAGCCGCGCTCGAACCAGTTGCTCGACCCGCTGAGGTCGGTGCAGGCGCCGGCGATCAGGCCGCCGGTGCAGCTCTCGGCCGTGGCCAGCATCCATTGGCGCTGCAGCAGCTGCGCGGCGAGGCGCTCGACCAGGGCCATAGGGTCTGAATGCGTGTGGGCGGTCATGACAAACCTATTTGACTCGGCAGGGATCCAACCGTGAAACGCCGTGGAACCGGCTTTGCCGGGCCACTGGCGTTGCCCCCTTGAGGGGGAGACGGCGACAGCCGGCACAGGGGTGCTTCATAAACTTCGCCAGAACGCGATCAGCAGCAGGGTGCAGAAGGCAGCCACCAGGTCGTCCAGCATGATGCCCCAACCGGCCTTGGCCCAGCCGTGGCGGGCGTGGCTGGGGTCCATGTCGTGGTACAGGCGGTCGGCCCAGCCCACCGGGCCGGGCTTGGCGGCGTCGAAATAGCGGAACAGGACAAAGGCCAGCAGCTGCTCGGGCCAGCCGGCGGGCGTGATGAGCCACAGCACCAGCCAGAAGGCGATGATCTCGTCCCAGACGATGCAGCCCGGATCGCCCGCGTGCAGATGGCGCGCGGTGACGCTGCAGGCCCACCAGCCCAGCGGCAGCCCGACCAGCAGCAGCAGGCCCCAGCGCGCCTCGTTCATCCAGGGTTGCAGTGCGAGAAAGGCGACCCAGGCCCACAGGGTGCCCACGGTGCCGGCGGCCTTGGGGCTGAGCCCGGAACCGAAGCCCAGCGCGATCGCGTGCGCCGGGTGCGCCAGCAGGAAACGGCCGGTGGGCCGTGTCATGGGGGGGCGCAGGGGGCTGGGGGCGTTCATGTGGCGATTATGGTGGAGCACCGGGCGCGGTGGCCATGTCGCGCAGCCACTCAGCCCAGTAGTCGATGCAGGCGCGGATCTTGGGCAGGCGGTGGCGCTCCTGCAGCATCACGGCGTAGATGGGCACGGGCATGGCGCTGAAGTGGCCCTGCAGCACGGGCACCAACTCGCCGCGCTCCACCATGGGTCGCGCCAGCAGGTCCATGAGGCGGGCGATGCCCGCGCCCTGCAGGGCCAGCGCCAGGATGACCGAGGAGTTGTCGGTGCGCGTGTGCCCCTGGATCAGCAGTTCCTGGTCTTTGCCGCCTGGGGCCAGCGGCCAGCGGTTGAGCAGGGGGCTGGCGCTGTTGCCGATCAGGCGATGCCGCGCCAGCTAGTCCGGGTGCTGCGGTGTGCCGTGGGCCGCCAGGTAGGCGGGCGCGGCATAGAGCGAGCGCCCGGAGTGGCCGATCTCGCGCGCCACCAGGGTCTCGCTGTTGGGCGAGCCGGAGCGGATGGCGATGTCGATGCCGTCGCGTGCCATGTCGGCCAGGCGGTCGTCGGCATTGATGTCCAGCTGCAGCTGCGGGTAGCGCCGGTACAGGCCGCTCAGGCCCGGCGCGATCACCACCTGGGCCACCAGGGGGCTGGCGCTGATGCGCACCCAGCCGCCAGGGCCGGCCAGTTTGCCGCTGAGTTCGCTGGCCAGTTCATCACGCGTGTCGAGCAGGCGGCGCGCGTGGGCCAGGAAGGTGTCGCCCTCGTCGGTCAGGCTCAGGCCGTGGGTGGTCCGGTGCAGCAGGCGCACGCCGCAGTCGGCCTCGAGCCGCGCCAGCGCACGCGTGACCTGGCTGACCGGTACATTGCGCTCGCGCGCCACGGCCGAGAGGGTGCCCAGTTCGGTGATGCGGGCGAACAGGGCGACGTCGTCCAACTGCAATTGCATGACAAACAGTATCGTCTGGTTTTGCATTAACCGCAAAACCATCTTTGATTTTCTGCCGTTTCCGTCCTCTGCTTACGCCAATAAAGTGCGAGCCATGCCGACTTTCATTCCGGCAAATAGGAGCAGCGCATGAGCAGCCACAGCCCCCACAGCCTTCAGCGTCTTTACAGCGCGGCCGACTGGAACGCCCTGCACGAGCAGGCCCTGCAACAGGCCCAGGCCCTGCGGCGCGAAGCCTGGGCCGATTTCTGGCACGGGGCCGACAGCGTCTGGGCGGCTGGTCTGGCCACGGCGCAGCGCAGCGCCCGGCGTCTGGCGCACAGCCTGGGCCGGCACACGCAGCTGCGCGGCGGCCCGGTTCAGGCGAAGTGATCGTAGGAGGTGTAGTGACCGGGTAGTTCCCGGCCCTGCGTGTCCACCACCCGCAGGCCGGGTTCGGCTTCGAGCCGACCGATGCGCGTGAGCGGCACGCCGGCCGCTCGGCCTGCGGCCTGCACTTCAGCTTGCTGCCCCGCCGGCGCGCTGAACAGCAGTTCGTAATCGTCCCCCCCGCCCAGTACCAGGGCCAGACGCGCAGCTTCGTCCAGTGAAGCATCGCGCGCAGCCGGCAGCGCAGCAAGCACGGCAGCGTCGAGCCGTGCGCCGCAGCCCGAGGCCTGCAGCAGATGGCGCAGGTCGCCGGCCAGGCCGTCACTCAGGTCCATCACGGCCGTGGCGATGCCGCGCAAAGCCTGGCCCAGGGCCACCCGTGGGGTCGGGCGTTCCAGGCGCTGGCGTGCGACCTGCAGCAGTTCGGCTGACAAGGTGCGCTTTCCTTGCAGCGCTTCGAGGGCCAGGCGCGCGTCACCCAGCGTGCCGCTGACCCAGAGCTCATCACCCACCTGCCCGCCCGAGCGCAGCAGGGCCAGACTGCGACCGTTCACCACCGGCACTTCACCGAAGACCGTGATGCAGATGTTCAGCGGGCCGCGTGTGGTGTCGCCGCCCATAAGGGTGCAGTTGTGTGCATCGGCCAATGCGAACAGGCCGCGTGCAAAACCAGCCAGCCAGGCTTCGTCGGCGCGCGGCAGCGACAGCGCCAGGGTGAAAGCCAGCGGGCGCGCGCCGCAGGCGGCCAGGTCGCTGAGGTTGACCGCCAGGGCCTTGTGGCCCAGGGCTTCGGGGTCGACGTCGGGAAAGAAGTGGTGGCCTACAACCAGCATGTCGCTGGAGATGGCGAGCTGTGTGCCGGGGGCGGGCTGCAGCAGGGCGCAGTCATCGCCGATGCCCAGGGCCACGGCGGGGTTGGCGCCGCCCACGCGCTGGAAGTAGCGCCGGATCAGCTCGAACTCACCCATGTTGGATCGGCTGCGCTGCAGGCGTTTCGCGTGGCGGCCAGAAGAAGCTCAGCGGCGTGCGCCGCAGGCGGGCCCGGATGGCCTGGTACAGGCGGGCCCGGTCCAGGCCGGTGACGCTGTGCGCGCGCAGGGCCAGGCGGAAGGCGAAGAAGAAACTCACCGCGACATTGAGCACGCCCACCAGCACAATCGAGACCACGCACCACCAGAACAGCGGCAGTTTGAGGATGTCCGGCCCCAGGGTGACCGCGGCCGCGCTCAGCTGGCCGGCCGAGAGCGTGACGTGGCGCACGTCCAGCCCCAGGCCGAAAAAGGCGGCGAAGGCCGGCACCAGGCCCAGCATGAAACCCAGCGAGATATTGGCCGCCAGGCCCGAGATGTTGTGGCGCATCCAGGTGGCCCAGCGGTCGGCGCGTGCCTCGCCCAGCGCCGCAGTGATGCGCGGGTGGTAGCGCAGGGCCGAGTCCATGCGCTGCAGCACGAACCAGTTCTCGGTCCAGCCCGCGATGATGCTGGAGGCGAACAGCAGCACGCCGGTGAAGGCCGCGAAGAGCAGCGTGGGGCCGAACAGCGTCAGAGACTGCAGCACATAGTCGGCCTTCTCCATGCTCAGCGGTGCCTGGCCCACGGCCAGCCAGTACGCGCCGCTCAGCAGCAGCACACCGGGCACCACCAGTGCCAGGTTGCCGATCACGGCGGCCACCTGGGAGCGCACGAGGTGACTGACCTCGTCGACGAAGTCCTCGACGGCGCCGGCCGCCTGCAGATCCCTGAGTTTGGCGGCCATGGCGGGCGCTGTCATCGCGGGCTGTTTGGTGGCGACGGTCCAGTGCAGCAGCTGCACCAGCACGAAGCACAGGGCGTAGTTAAGCCCCGCGGCAAAGCCGCTCCAGAAGGCCGACAGGCCCAGGCCCAATAGCGCGAACTTCAGCAACGTGGTCACCGAGATCAGGGCGCCGCCGCCTGCGGCCTTGCGCAGCATGTCGGCGTACTCGGCCCGGTTGCGCGTGATGTAGTGTTCGCCGGTTTCGGCGCTGCGTTCGGTCACCTTGGCCGCCAGCAGCGAGGAGTTGCTGGCGATCAGCGCGCGCAGGCTGCGGTTGTTGTGGCCGGCCAGGGTGAGCTGGGCCAGCAGCTTGCCGGTGCCCACGGCGTCGGGGGCCAGCAGCACGTCGAGCAGCAGGCGGCAGCGCAGCACGCGCTCGCGCAGCTGGCGCAGGCGGAAGACCACGTCGACCGAGATGCCGTGTTCGTCCAGGTGGGTGTAGACGCTGGCGGCGGCCTGGCGGCAGGCGTCGAGCCGGTCCTTGAAGGCCTGCACGGCCTGGTCCAGGGCCGCGGCGTCAAGGGGGCGCTGCTGCAGGGCGCGGCGCAGGGTCTCGAAGTCGACCAGCAGTTCACGGTAGGACTGCTGCTGCGCGCTGTTGTCCATGCGCAGGCGCAGCTCGGGGGCGTAGCCGACGGCGCAGATCTGGCTCACGCAGCAGGCGATGGATTCCTCCAGGGCCGCCAGCCAGGCCCGGGAGCCCGCAGCGGGCAGGCCCAGCACTGCGGCCAGGCGTTTTTCGGTTTCCTCGTCCAGGCGGCCCAGCCAGGCGGCATCGAAGTCGTGCGGGAAGAGCAGGGTATGGAGCTCGGACGCGTCGCGCGTCTGCGGCGTGGCCGGCAGCACGTGCTGCAACAGGCGGCTGATGAATTCGCTCAGGAAAGCCGGGCGCTGGGCCAGGCCGTGGTCGGCCAGCAGGGTGGTGCCGTCCACACCGTCCAGCAGGGCCAGCCACCAGGCCTGGGCGCGGGTGCGCAGCTCGGCGCTGGTCTCCAGCCGTTCGATCAGCAGCTGCAGGCGTTCCAGGGTGGTACCGACCGAGCTGCGGTCGCCGCGCATCCAGTCCAGCAGGCGGACCAGCCAGAGGTGGCGTTCGACCAGCGTGGCTTCGGGGTCCAGTGCGTCCAGCAGGGTGTCGAGATCGCGCGGTGACGCCATGAACAGGCCCTAATGCAGGGTGCGGTTGCCACCGGCGCTGGTGCCGCTGAGCGCGTCCAGCACGAACATGGGGATGTCCACGTCGAAGCGTTCCCCGTCTTCGGCCACGAAGAAGTAGCTGCCGTGCATGGTGCCGGTGGCCGTGCGCAGCCGGGTGCCGCTGGTGTACTCGAAGGTTGCGCCAGGCTGCAGCAGGGGCTGCTGGCCGATCACGCCCAGGCCGCGCACCTTTTCGGTGTGGCCGTTGGCATCGTTCACGTTCCAGCTGCGCGCGATCAGTTGCGCAGGGATGTCGCCGGTGTTGGTGAGGGTGACGGTGTAGGCGAAGACATACAGCTCCTGCGCCGGGGCCGACTGCTCGGGCATATGGCGGGGCTGGACTTCGACAAGAATCTGGTACTTTGCCATATATGGATATAGTCGAGGAAATGGTGGTCAGAACCCGTGCGCACGGCGCGAGTTCCTGAGCCACATGCCCTGCATCGTACCTGTGAAAATACCGCCCATGTCCAAAACCTTCCGCATTGCCCCTTCCATCCTCTCGGCCGATTTCGCCCGCCTGGGCGAGGAGGTGCGCAATGTGATCGCCGCCGGCGCCGACTGGATCCACTTCGACGTGATGGACAACCATTACGTGCCCAACCTGACCTTCGGCCCCATGGTGTGCCAGGCCCTCAAACCGCACGCGAAGACCCCCGCCGGCCAGGCGGTGCCGATCGACGTGCACCTGATGGTGCAGCCGGTGGATGCGCTCGCCGAGGCCTTTGCCGCCGCCGGTGCCGATCTGATCAGCTTCCACCCCGACGCATCGGGTCACGTGCACCGCAGCGTGCAGGCCATCAAGGGCAAGGGCTGCCAGGTCGGCCTGGTGTTCAACCCGGCGCAGCCGCTGGACGTGCTGGACTGGGTGATCGAGGACATCGACCTCATCCTCATCATGAGCGTTAACCCGGGCTTTGGCGGCCAGAGCTTCATTGATTCGGCCTTGCGCAAGGTGGAGGCCGCGCGCAAGCGCATCGAGGCCTCGGGCAAGGACATCCGCCTGGAGGTCGACGGGGGCATCAAGGCCGACAACATCCGCCGCGTGGCCGATGCCGGCGCCGATACCTTCGTGGCTGGCAGCGCCATCTTCGGCAAGCCGGACTACCGCGCCGTGATCCAGGCCATGCGCCAGGCGCTGGCCTGAGCGGCGGGTGGGGGCGCGCCCCTGCGTCTACGTGTTAGCCATGAGGCCGGGGCGCATGCGACACGGCTAGCATCGGTGCCAGTCCATGAAAAGCAGCGAGCCCACGTCCATCGTCACCGACCCGCAGCAAGAGCGCGGGGCAGGCTGGCAGCGCGTGCTGCGATGGTTGCCCGGGCGCAAGCGGCCAGGAAACGGCACCCAGGTGCACCGCTGGGTGCGGCTGGCCCTGTACACGGTGCTGGTGGTGGTGGGGGCGCTGACCTACTGGCAGATGCGCCATCAGCAGCAGGCTGAAGAAATCCGGCAGGCCGACGCCGAGATCATCCGCGTGGCGGCCACCCAGAGCACGCAGATCCAGCGCATGATCATGCTGCTGACCCGGCTGCAGTACGAGGACGGCAGCGAAGAGGAGCATGTCAACGCCCTGGCCGAAACCCTGAACCAGACCCAGACCCAGGCCACGCTGCTCGACGGCTTGCTGGCGCGCCAGGGGGCCTGGCAGCTCGATGACCGCCGCCAGCTGCGCGGCGCCATCTTCGAATGGCAGGACCGCCGGGAGAAGGTCTGGTATCGGGCCCAATCCCTGCTGTGGCTGATCGACCAGAACAATCTGGAGAAGCGCCCGATCGCGGCCCAGTTCCTGCTGACCGAGCTGGAATCCTTCTGGCTGACGAGCCAAAGCCTGGTGGACGAGCTGCAACTCGCAGCCCAGCGGCGGTCGCGCGCCAGTCTGGAGCGCATCGAGTTCTCGGGCAACGTCATGCTGGGCGTGCTCCTGCTGCTGATCCTCGCGGTGGCCGAGCCGCTGGTGCTGTTCGTGCGACGGCAGAGCGAGGATCTGCAGCAGCAATCGATGGAGCTGCAGCGTCTGGCCCTGGTGGCGCAACGCACGTCGAACTGGGTGGCCGTGGTGGACCGCGAACGCCGGGTGCTCTGGTGCAACGAGGCTTTCCTGCGCGGCAAGGGCGGCACGCTGGACGAGGTGCTGGGCCAGCATGCGGCCCTGCTGGCCACCAACGACTACAACGATGCCGAGGAAATGTCACGTCTGCTGGCCGAACTGGACATGGGATTGGCGGTGAGGGTTGATGTCATGCACCGCGGACGCCAGGGCGAGGAGGTCTGGCTCGATGTCGACTACCAGCCCATCCATGACGCGCACGGTCTGCACACCGGCTTCACGCTGGTGGCCCGCGACATCACCGACACGGTCAACGAGCGCGTGCGCATCCAGACCCTGCTGGACACCCTGCCCGCCGGGGTGGTGCTGCAGTCGGCGCAGGGCGTGGTGATCGAGTGCAACCGCCAGGCGCAGGAGATGCTGGCGCTGCCGCAGCAGAAGCTGCTGGGTCGTGACCGGCTGGCCGAGGACAACATGGTGGTGCGCTCCGACCTCACGCCGTATGCGATGGCGGATCGCCCCAGCGTGCGCACCCTGCGCAGCGGCCGGGGGCTGCGCGGCGAACTGGTGGGCCACATGCGCACGGCCGGCGAGCTGCGCTGGCACATGGTCAACACCGAGCCCATGCACGATGCAGCGGGGCACCTGACCGGCGTGATTTCCTGCCTGGTTGACGTGACGCAGCAGCGCGAACAGCAGCAACTGCTCACGCTGGCCATCGAAAGCGCCTCGCTGGGCGTCTGGCAATGGGACATACCCAGCGGACGCATGGACGTGAACGACCGCCTGCTGTCCCTGTTCGGCTACCAGCCGGGTCAGATGGATCTGACGTCCGACGGCTTTCTCCAGCTGATCCACCCCGATGACCGTGAGGGCTGGGGCTGGGCCATCCGTACCAATCTGCGGGACTCGCACCAGCCCCTGCACTGGGAAGTGCGCATGCACCATGGCAGTGGGCGCTGGATGTGGACGCTGTTCAGCGGGACCGTGGTGGCGCGCGATGGCAGCGGACGAGCCCTGCGCATGGCGGGCATCTGCTACGACATCAACGCCCAGAAGGAGCTGGAGGAGCAGCTGCGGCAGTCGGCCCGCACCGACAGCCTGACCCGCCTGCCCAACCGGGTCGAGCTGCTGGGCCGCATCGAGGCCTCGATCCAGCGCACACGGCAGCAGCCGGGTTACTCGTTTGCCGTGCTGTTCATGGACTTCGACCGCTTCAAGCAGGTCAACGATACCCTGGGCCATTCGGTCGGTGACGAGTTGCTGCGCCAGATCGCCAAGCGCCTGGAGGACAGCTTGCGCCCGGGCGACGCCTTTGTACAGACCAGTGATTTCCAGCAAATGGCCGCGCGCATCGGGGGTGACGAGTTTGTGGTGCTGCTGGACAACATCCGCGGCGACCTGGACGCGCAGGTGGTGGCTGCGCGCCTGCTGGAGGTGCTGGCCGAGCCCTACCAGATCGGTCCGCACCGCGTCAGCTCCACGGCCAGCATCGGCATCGTCACCACGGCCCAGATGGCCGAGGACCCTGACAGCGTGCTGCGCGACGCCGACATCGCCATGTACGAGGCCAAGCGCCAGGGCCGCGGTCGTTATGAGATGTTCGAGCCCTCCATGCGCAAGCGCGTGCACGACGACGTGGAACTGGAGAACGACCTGCGCCAGGCCGTCGAGAAGGGCGAGATCCATGTGGTGTACCAGCCCATGATCGACCTGGGCAGCGGTCGTCTGGTGGGCGTGGAGGCGCTGGCGCGCTGGTCGCATCCGCAACGCGGTCTGGTGTCGCCGCTGACCTTCATTCCGGTGGCCGAGGCCACGGGCGTGATCGGCCGCCTGGGGGAATTCGTGCTGAAGACGGCCTGCCACGAGCTGGTGCGCCTGCGCGGTCTGCTGGGCGCGCAGGCGCCCGAGACGGTGTCGGTCAACCTTTCGCGGGCCCAGCTGCGCCAGGCGGGTTTCACCGCCAAGCTGTCGGAGCTGCTGTACAGCGCCGGGCTGGCGCCGGGCGCGCTGATGCTGGAGGTGACCGAAAGCCTGGCGGCGCAGGACGAGGGCATGCAGGCCATCCTGCGTGAAATCCGGGCCCTGGGCGTGTCCCTTTCGCTGGACGATTTCGGTACCGGCTACTCATCGCTCTCCTGTCTGCACGAGCTGCCGGTCAACCAGGTCAAGATCGACCGTTCCTTCGTGAGCCAGGCGCTCACCAGCAATTACCACCGCGTGATGATCGCCGCCACCATCAGCATGGCGCGTACGCTGGGCCTGCAGACCGTGGCCGAAGGCATCGAGACAGCCGAGCAGGCCGCGCTGATGACCGAGCTTGGCTGCGGCAAGGGCCAGGGTTATCTGTACAGCCGGCCGCTGGGCCCCCGGGACCTCGAGGTGTGGGCCCTGGCCATGCCGGCGGCCGCGCTCAGGACTTGATGTCCAGCAGGGCGTTCTTGAGCTGCCAGTCCGCCGGGGCCTTGCCCAGCCAGATGCCCATCAACGCGGCGAAGAATTCGGGCTCCTTGAAGGGGGCGCCCTGGACCTTGCCCTTGACCGCGATCGACAGGCCCTGACCGGGGATCCAGTCCAGGGTGAAGCTATCGCCGGCCATCAGTTTCTTGTGGTCGGAAAAGATCTGGCTCATGCGCATGATGCCGGGGATCAGCTGGACGAAGGCCGCGCGGTCCATGTTGTCCTCCATGCCGCGGGAGAACAGCTTGCCCAGTTCGGCGGCGTCGATCTCGCGCAGCATGGTGATGCTCATGCGCTTGGGGCCGGGTGCCTTGAGAAACTCCTCCAGCGAACCAGCCTTGCGACCGGTATAGAGGCCGGCCGCGTAGACCTTGAAGATGGCCTTGTAGCGCACGCCGGCACCGTTGAGGTCCAGTTTGCTGCCGTTGACCTCGACTTGCGGCGGGAAGTTGACACCCGCCACTTCCACGGCAAAAGCCAGCGGGCTTGCGCCCAGCAGCAGGGCAAACAGGACAGGACGTAAAAGGGAGCGCATGATCGAAGACCTCCAGGAATAGTACGATCGTTCGTTCTAATTATCCTAGACCCCGGATCCGGCCCGATTCAGGGTTTTTCTGGGGGTGGGCGCCTTTGCTAAACTGGCTCCATGTTCATTCACCGCCTCATCAGCACAGGTTGCAGCGACCGGGGAGCCTGGCCCTGGCGTACCTGTCATGACCTGCGCGCCCGCTCGCGCGACTGAGGCCGGCTGCCCACCCACCCGGTCTTGCGCCACCCCGCTCCACGGGGTTCCAGAACTGAATGAATGAACAAGGCACAAAGTGCCTGACGCCCGGGCCAGCCGCCCTGGCGCCGAACCGGAGTTTCCCCGTGATGACCGAATCCGAATTCAACGAACTGGCCAGCCAGGGTTACAACCGCATCCCCCTGCTGGCGCAGGCCTTTGCCGACCTGGAAACGCCACTCTCGCTTTACCTGAAGCTGGCGCACGCGCAAAACGGCGGCAAGAACACCTTCCTGCTGGAATCGGTGGTGGGCGGCGAGCGCTTCGGCCGCTACAGCTTCATCGGCCTGCCGGCGCGCACCTTGGTGCGCTCGCGCGGATTTGGCGAGCAGGCCGTGACCGAGGTGGTGACCGACGACGTCGTGGTCGAGACCTCGAACCTGAACCCGCTGGACTTCGTGGCCGCGTACCACCAGCGCTTCAAGGTGGCGCTGCAGCCCGGCCTGCCGCGTTTCTGTGGCGGCCTGGCCGGCTACTTCGGCTACGACACGGTGCGTCACATCGAGAAGAAGCTGGTGCACAGCTGCCCACCCGACACGTTGGGCTGTCCCGACATCCTGCTGCTGCAATGCGAGGAGCTGGCCGTCATCGACAACCTCTCGGGCAAGCTCTACCTCATCGTCTACGCCGACCCCGGCCAGCCGCAGGCCTATGCGCAGGCGCAGGCCCGGCTGGCCGAGTTGCGCGAGCGCCTCAACACCTCGGTGCAGGCGCCGCCCATCAAGCCCAGTTCCTCGCATGAGATCGGGCGCGAGTTCGCCAAGGACGACTACATCGCGGCCGTGGAGCGCGCCAAGGAGCTGATCGCCGCGGGGGACTTCATGCAGGTGCAGGTGGGCCAGCGCCTGCACAAGCGCTACACCGAGTCGCCGCTCTCGCTGTACCGTGCGCTGCGTTCGCTCAACCCCTCCCCCTATATGTACTACTACCACTTCGGGGATTTCCACGTGGTGGGCGCCTCGCCGGAGATCCTGGTGCGGCAGGAGCAGACCCCCGAAGGGCAGAAGGTCACCATCCGTCCGCTGGCCGGCACCCGCCCGCGCGGCGCCACGCCGGAGCTGGACAAGGCCGCCGAGGTGGAGCTGGTGGGCGACCCCAAGGAGCGTGCCGAGCACGTGATGCTCATTGATCTCGCGCGCAACGACATCGGCCGCATTGCCAAGACCGGCAGCGTCAAGGTGACCGAGGCCTTTGTGGTGGAGCGCTACAGCCACGTGATGCACATCGTGAGCAACGTCGAGGGCCTGCTGAAGGACGGCATGAGCTCGATGGACGTGCTCAAGGCCACCTTCCCGGCCGGTACCCTGACGGGCGCGCCCAAGGTGCATGCGATGGAATTGATCGACCAGTTGGAGCCCAGCAAGCGCGGCCTGTACGGAGGCGCCTGCGGTTACCTGAGCTACGCCGGCGACATGGACGTGGCCATCGCCATCCGCACCGGCATCATCAAGAACGGCACACTCTACGTGCAGGCGGCCGCTGGTGTGGTGGCCGATTCGGTGCCCGAGATGGAGTGGCGCGAGACCGAGCACAAGGCGCGGGCCCTGGTGCGTGCCTCGGAACTGGTCGAGCAGGGTCTGGAGTGAACATCATGGCAAAACAGATCAAATTGCTCATGGTGGACAACTACGACTCGTTCACCTACAACATCGTCCAGTACTTCGGCGAGCTCGGTGCCGACGTTGAAGTGCACCGCAATGACGAGATCACAGTCGAACAAATCGAAGCGAAGCTCAAGGCGGGTCAGCTGGACCGCCTGGTCATCTCGCCCGGTCCCTGCTCGCCGGCTGAAGCCGGCATCTCGGTGGCCGCCATCCGCCATTTCGCAGGCAAGCTGCCCATCCTGGGTGTCTGCCTGGGGCACCAGAGTATCGGAGCGGCCTTCGGTGGCCGGATCATCCGCGCGCAGCAACTCATGCACGGCAAGACCAGCGTCATCACGACCACGCAGGAAGGTGTGTTCGCCGGCCTGCCGCAGCAGTTCACGGTGAACCGCTACCATTCGCTGGCGATCGAGCGTGCCACCTGCCCGCCCGAACTCAAGGTCACGGCCTGGACTGAAGATGGCGAGATCATGGGCGTGAAGCACAAGACGCTGGCCATCGAGGGCGTGCAGTTCCACCCCGAATCCATCCTGACCGAGCATGGCCACGCCATGCTGAAGAACTTCCTGCGCCCAGCCTGAGGACCACAAGAACATGAGCCAGCCCCACCAGATCACCCCGCAGGAAGCGCTGCAGCGCGTCATCGAACACCGCGAGATCTTCCACGACGAGATGCTGCACATCATGCGTCTCATCATGGGTGGCGAGATGTCGCCCGTGCTGATGGCCGCGCTCATCACCGGCCTGCGCGTGAAGAAGGAGACCATCGGCGAGATCACGGCTGCCGCGCAGGTGATGCGCGAGTTCTCGACCAAGGTCAACGTGGCCGACCGTCGGCATCTGGTCGACATCGTCGGCACCGGCGGCGACGGCGCGCACACCTTCAATATCTCCACCTGTTCGATGTTCGTCGCGGCTGCGGCCGGTGCCAAGGTCAGCAAACACGGCGGGCGCAGCGTCAGCAGCAAGAGCGGCAGCGCCGACGTGATGGAGTCGCTGGGCATCAATATCAACCTCAAGCCCGAGGCCATTGCGCAGTGCGTGGCCGAGACGGGCGTGGGTTTCATGTTCGCGCCCAACCACCATCCGGCCATGAAGAACGTGGCGCCGGTGCGGCGTGAACTGGGCATCAAGACCCTCTTCAACATCCTGGGCCCGCTGACCAACCCGGCCGGCGCGCCCAACATCCTGATGGGGGTGTTCCATGCCGACCTGGTGGGCATCCAGGTGCGTGCCCTGCAGCGCCTGGGCACCGAGCACGCCGTGGTGGTCTACGGCAAGGACGGCATGGACGAGATCAGCCTGGGCGCGGCGACCCTGGTGGGTGAGCTGAAGAATGGCGAGATCCGGGAGTATGAAATCCACCCCGAAGACTTCGGCCTGACCATGGCCAGCACGCGCGCCCTCAAGGTGGACACACCGGAGGCCTCGCGCGCCATGCTCATGGGTGTGCTGCACAACCAGCCCGGCGCTGCGCGTGACATCGTCATCCTGAACGCCGGGGCGGCGCTGTATGCTGCCAATGTGGCGGACAGCATGGCGGCGGGCATGGCGCGTGCGCGTGAGGTGATCGCTTCCGGGGCCGCCAAGGCCAAGCTCGAGCAGCTGGTGACCGTGGCGCATCGCCTGGGCCAGGTGGGCTGAACCCCGTGTGGCAAGACCCGGGCACCTGGATCGCCTTGGGTGTTTCGGCCCTTTTCGTGGTGGTCGGCCTGGCCCTCCATCGCATCTTCGTCAAGATTCTGAAAAACGGCTCACCGCCGCCTGACCATGAGTGACATCCTGAACAAGATCGTGGCCGTCAAGCGAGAAGAAATCGCCGCTGCCCTGAAGAAGACATCACTGGCGGCCATGCGTGCCGACGCCGAGTCGCGCGTACTCACGCGCGATTTCGTCGGTGCGCTGCGCGCCAAGATCGCCGCCGGCCAGGCTGCGGTGATTGCCGAGATCAAGAAGGCCAGCCCGAGCAAGGGCGTGCTGCGCGAGGACTTCATCCCTGCCGACATTGCCCAGAGCTACGCCGAAGGCGACGGCCAGACCAGCGCGGCCTGCCTCTCGGTGCTGACGGACCGCCAGTTCTTCCAGGGCCAGCCCGACTACCTCAAGCAGGCGCGCGCCTCTTGCGCGCTGCCGGTGCTGCGCAAGGACTTCATGGTCGATCCCTACCAGATCTACGAGTCGCGGGCCATGGGCGCGGACTGCATCCTGCTGATTGCCGCCTGCCTCGACGATGCGCAGATGCGCGATCTGGAGGCGATTGCCTTGGGCCTGGACATGGCCGTGCTGGTCGAGGTGCACGACGGCGCCGAGCTGGACCGCGCGCTCAAGCTCAAGACCCCGCTGCTGGGCATCAACAACCGCAATCTGCGCACCTTCGAGGTCACGCTGGACACCACGCTGGCCCTGCGCGAGCGGGTGCCGGCCGACCGTCTGCTGGTCACCGAATCCGGCATCCTGGGGCGCCCGGATGTGCAGCGCATGCGCGATGCGGGCATCCACGCCTTTCTCGTCGGCGAAGCCTTCATGCGCGCGCCCGAGCCGGGCCTGGCCCTGGCCGAGTTGTTTGCCTGATGGCGCAGGCGGGTCTTTTTGATACCGCTCCGACGGCGGACCGTCTGACGGCCTGGGCGCCGGCGCAGTGGCCGGTGGCGCCCGACTGGCAGGCGCTGGTGGCGGACTTTTTCGCCAGCCCGAGCGGGCAGGCCCTGGGCCGACAGCTGAGCGCGCGACTCGCGGCG